>OUNO011323052.1_pt1 | contig 29221 bp, 26 predicted proteins | sample 1779811 | NCBI WGS metagenome assembly OUNO01 (sample SAMEA3914804, study PRJEB12502) | metagenome | biome: forest; material: soil | place: Canada | collected 2010-06-25 | depth 0.3 m
GATCTTCATTGTAAACAGGAGTAACTATGGTAACTGTCGGACGCGGTGTACTCGCTGGCCATGCCTCGACATTTGGGCGATACATGGCTGCGCCAATGCGTCGAATCACCCAAAACGACCAACGCCATACTCCGATGACAGACAGAGGCAGCAAGAGAAAGATTTCTCTAATGATACTAAGATCAGGCATCAATCTTTTCCAGATAGTTGACTCTTACAGCCTTGTTCTTGCCGAGCAGCTTCTCGTGTCGTAAGTTTTCAGAGATGACTGCACGGAGTATTTCTAATTTAAACCCATTATTATCACCCCACTGAAGCAGTGCACGCGTATCTTTAGGTAGGCACGAACCATCGAATGGCCCCAGGTCGCGAAGTCCGTACAGTGGATTCCATAGGCCTTCTGAGCTTTCGGCGGTAGCATGGAAGATTGCGTCAGCGTCCCACTTCTCTTTATTTGCCACCACTCTCATCTCATTAAAGAAGGCAATCTTTACGGCATTGTAGACATTGTGGACATATTTTTGAAATTCGGCCTCTTCAAGAGTAACGCGTTCAATAGGTGCATCAAATCTGCGGTAGATTTTTTCAATAACATCACCAGACTTAATATCGTACTGGCCAATGAGAACGAACCAGGGTCGGGCAAAGTCCTGCTCGGCGCTTACTTCGCGCAGATATTCAGGTTGCATAACAAGTCCGAAATCCTTACCAACTTTTTTACCGGAGATTTTCTCTATGAGGGGCAAAACAAATTCGCGGGTTGTTCGAGGGGGAACGGTCGAACGGATTACCACGACGTGGTAATCCTTATGTGTGCTCAGGCGAAGGGCGAACTCTTCGACAGCTTGACGGAGATACGATAACTGAATCTCTTTGCCTTGGGTAGGAGTTGGCACGCAAAACATTGTGACGTCAGTCGTAATTTTTGGGTAATCTTTTGGCAGAAATGCTTCAAAGCCCTGTGCCCTTAGCTTAGCAATTTTTTCGGGAACAACGTCAAGGAATATGATGTTGTTATTATGCTTTGCAAGGCCTTTCCCTGTTGCTGCTCCTACAAATCCACTTCCGACGACTGTAATATTCATACGTAGCTCCTCCTCTACTCAGGTTTATATAGATTAAATAACTCTTAACAACTTTTAGTATTTATAACTTATGTGCGGCAAAGTTGCAAGGTTACTGACACTTCTCGAACAATATTCATATACAATAGACGTATGGATACTGATAAAAAGTTGAAATGGTATCACCCTAAAACGATTCTCGACAAGATCTTCTCGGTCGGAATCCTTATTAAAGGTATCGATGGACTGATTGAGTTAGTGACGGCGATTGCCCTAATCTTTATTCAACCGAGGATGGTTCATAACCTCGTCGCGTTTGCCACTCACGACGAGCTCATGAAGAACCCGAATAACTTTATTGCTAACTTTATTCTGACTGCGGGTTCACATTTTACTGAAGGGACACGGATTTTCCTCATCGTGTATCTTCTTATTCATGCGGCCGTCAAGTTGATTGCGGTGATCGGAATCTTGCGCAACAAACTGTGGGCCTACCCGTTCTCGCTCATTGCTCTCGGCATCTTGACGCTCTATCAGGTCTACGACATCGTCTTTATTAGTGTTTCGATTGGGATGATTCTACTCACGATCTTTGACGTCTTTATCTTGTGGTTAATTTGGCGAGAATGGGGCAAGATCCGTGCCCAGCAGCCCGACTCACTCTGATACGCTTATGGTATTATAAGGGGGAGTACAACGTAATTGCAGCGTCCACCTGCACGAGAAAACTTGAGAATACACCAATCATTGAAAAAGAAGTTATTTCGCGCACAACCCGTGCGCATTGTCTTGATTGTTATTGCGTTTCTATTGGTACTGGGCACGGGATTGCCGTTATTGGCTTCTCATATCACCTCCGCAACACCATCTGGCTGGACTTCAATCAGCAGTTACGATAGTAATGCCTGCGGTATTTATAGTGGGCAGGCCTATTGCTGGGGCTTCAATCAACAGGGACAAGCTGGCAGCGGTGCTATATATGATACTTCAACACCTACGGTAGTTTCGACTTCAGGTGTTCTACACGGTAAAACGATGGTGTCTATTTCTGTTGGTGACCAGAGCGTATGTGCGCTCGATTCTGCCGGTAAAGCCTATTGTTGGGGAGTTAATACCAATGGTCAGCTCGGTGACGGGACGAACACCAGGAGCAATGTGCCAGTCGCAGTTGATACGAGCGGCGTACTATCTGGAAAAGTTCTAAAAGCAGTGTCTGTCAGTGGCGGTACTATTGGAACTTCTGCTTGTGGGCTGGATACAGCTGGAAAAGTATATTGCTGGGGGCAGAATACTAACGGGGAACTTGGGGATGGGACTAATACCGATAGTAACGTGCCTGTCGCCGTCGACATGACCGGGGTCCTATCTGGCAAAACCGTTACTATGTTGAGTACCGGGGATGCGACTGTCTGTATCGTAGCTTCAGATAGTAAAGGCTACTGTTGGGGCCAGAATATCGTGGGTCAGTTAGGCAATAACTCCACCGACGACTCTTCGGTGCCGGTTGCTGTCGACACATCGGATGTTCTAGCTGGCAAAACTCTTGCATCCATTTCAGCCGGAGCCCAAGTGTCCTGCGCTCTGGATACGACTGGCAAGTCCTATTGTTGGGGAGATGACAGTACCGGCCAGCTCGGTGATGGCATGACGGGTTTTTCTCAGTATTCAGTCCCTATCGCCGTCGACACGTCGGGTGCTCTCGCGGGCAAGACTCTGGTATCTGTTTCCGCTGGCCTGGGCGGAGTATGTGCACTTGACTCAGGTGGTCTTGCTTATTGCTGGGGCTTTAATGGGAGTGGCACAATTGGCGATGGCACCACCGACAACTCGTCTTTGCCTATCGCCGTCGACACGTCGGGTGCTCTCGCGGGCAAGACTCTAACAATGATCGAGTTGGGTGTCGGTTCGACTTGTGCAATCGACTCGACTCATCAAGCCTACTGCTGGGGAACAAACTCGCTCGGTCAACTAGGCGCGGGTGATAGAAATGATGCGGCTATTCCATATACCCCTCTTGCACTCTTAGCACCATCAATAAGAAGCGTGGCAGGTGTCACCTTTGCGAACCAGTCGGGTAGATCGGTAATGACGATCACTGGCACGAGCTTCCCTATCTACTTCGATGCGTTTTTGGAATCTCTTGTTTCTCTCAACAGCACAGCGCTGCCGGTCTGTTCGACAAATACCGGCATGAGCGCCGCCGACATTGTCACAAATTTTGGTTCAAGTCCGAGTATAGTCAGCGACGGCCCACCTTGCTACTTTATAGATGATGACTCACATGCCCAGAATTTCCATTACGATCAAGCCGTCGTGTGGCTGCCAGGTGGCTTTGACACAGCTGCCGCTGGTACTGTGTCGATAGCGGGTTCTCCGGCGTTCTCATTTAATACTTCTACACCCGGTGGTTCTGGGGGCTCAACACCGACGGTACCAGCCTCACCATCAGACTCAACTTCTACATCGACAACAACTAGTGGCGCAACCTCTGATACTTCTGAGACAACTGCAACCATTCCTCCGACAGTTTCGACAGACGATCAAGCCCTTGCAGACAATCGAGTAATCTCTTCTCTGCCAACCTTCAGTGGCATGGCCGATCCAGGCAGCACGGTCGTGGTTACGGTTCACTCAGACTCCGTTACTTGTACAACCACCGCCGACTCAGCCGGACATTGGACCTGTACGCTGTCTACAGCTCTTCCTGCCGGTACTCACACAGTCAATGTGGTCATAACGACTCCTGATGGCCGAGTATTCAATCTAGGCCCTTATACGGTGACTGTGGAAGCTGACAGTACCCCAACGACGGTGTCCGGTGTGGTGGCAGCAAAGTCAGTTCCCGCCAATCTGTGGATGTACGTTGCCATCGGTGTTGGTGCTCTTGTCGTTTTGATCATTATTGTTGTAATAGCGCGCAAAAATGCGAATAAGGTGTTATAATATGTTTTAGATGAGCAATCGTCTAGCATCTTGAAGTCTCAACCGCCCCAATCTACAGAGAGGTTCGACCATGTTTCTATTTTGGATCCTTGCGGGCCTTCTGATAGCGCTTTGCGTCTTTCTCTGCGTCAGTTTTGCCAAAGAAGGCGAAACTAAAGACGAAGAGGAGCGACGAATTGAGGCGCTCACCAAAGGTACGGTCGTGGTCGGGTTTCCCCTTCCCAACCACCGGTAGTTTCAAGATCTCGGCCAGGTGCCTACGTTTCCGCTTCACTGCGACTCGTAGCGCCTGGCTATTTCTATTACCGGGCATATTACAAAAGAAAAGTCCCGAGTGGGCAGTGAAAAGATATCACTGTCACTCGGGACTTTATTCTTATTAACTCTCCTAACTCCTAGGGGGTGCCGAAGCACTGTTTGATTGCTGCAATCGTTCCTGGACGTCCGATCCACGTTCCCGCAGATTCGGTGTTGGGGTTGGCGATGTATGGCTGGGCATTGGCGTCGATCATCCAGAAATAGATGCCCTGTAGCTGCATGCTTCTTGCGACAGCACACGTACTGGCGAACCAGGTTGCTTGGACTTCCAAGCCTGGAGTAGCTGGCCCTGTGCCCCATCCAACCGAATCGTGATACGCGCCTGATTGCTCGGCGATGCCGACTTCCTCGATTGCCAGGCGATTGGCGACCGGCTGGTACTGGCTGTACCACTGGGCGAGGCCAGCCGTAACTTGTGCCTGGCTAGCACTGTCAGGCAGATTAAGGTTCGGATAGGCATCCAGGCCGAGAGAGTTGAACGGCACTGCTGCCGCGCTGCTCCAGACCATCGAATAGCTTTCCGTCCCTGTGTAGCCCGCCGCGGTAACTTCTTGCTGCAACTTTTGCCACTCGGCGGTGTACCGTTGCATCGTGATCATCTCGGATCCCAAAACGAATTCGGGAACCTGATATTGCACGAGCGTCGGCACATAGCTGAGCAGCAGGCTGTCATAGCTAGTGAACCAGGCATCGACATTGGGAGGCGCGATCGCACCCCGCCATGTTGCGGGCATCAGATTCGCTTCATCGATCAGCGGTCGCACGGTGACGCGGAGCTTCCGAGCCTGCGCCTGAGCGATGATGTAGCCGAGATCCGTTGGACTCGGTGTATCAGTGCACGGTACAGTCTGTGTTGGACGGCGACCATTGATGCAAATCGGGAACGTGATGGCGACTGAGTTTCCACCCAGGCTGACAATGTAGTTCAGGATATTCGCTGCCCTGATCTGTTGTTCGACCGACGAGTAAGACGGGTGCCAAAAAATCTGAACACCTGTCTGAAACTCTCCAGGAACCCAGGGGTTGGTAACCATGGGAACTTGGATCGGCTTAGGCGTTGGTGTTGGCGTCGGCTTGGGGGTGTGAACCACCGTCGCCGTTGGACTTGGGTCGGCTTGAGGGCCAAGTGTCGTGCAGCCGGTCAAAACGACGAGCAGTGCTATGACGGCGCTTATGTGCAGCAGAGGCTTTTTCAAGCTACCACCACCCTTCTGGTCTAGTGTAGAGAGTGAAAAAGAACAAAAACAAAAGAGTCTCAACTCTTTTAGAGGAGTCTCCCTCGTATGGCGTTACTATATAACATTATTGTATGGTTATCAACCTAGACCAACCCTTCTATGTCGACAAAGAAAGAGCCCGCAGGCCGACGAGTGTGTGCACACAAGTCGGCCACGCGGGCTAGCCCTTTCATCTACTCAGGAAGTGAAGCACTCTCGGATCGAATCCTGACCGGCGCGACCAATGAAACTGGTCGAGGGATCGGTCGCCGAATTAGCGGCAGCCGGGTCAGTATTGATATCGATATTCCAAAAATAGATTCCGACGACGCCAGTTTGCTTGGCTGCATTACATGCCGCTGCAAACCAGTTCGCCTGAACTGCTTGGTTGATCGCTGCTTTTCCGTGCCCCCAGTTGCCAGGATTCTTGTAGGCGCCTGCTTGCGCAGGGATGCCGACCTCCTGAAGGGACACGTGGTAGCCCGGTGCTTGCGACGTGTTAATCCATCCAACCCAGGCCGCCGTCAACTGATCAACGGTAGCCGAGCTAGATAGTTTCGCGAACTGAGGGTACGCGTCAACACCTAGGTTCGCGAGCGGACCGTAGCTGTGGGCTTGGAACCGATCCCAGTTGTCCGCATAGCTAAGCGACGAGTTGTTTGATTCGGTAAACGTCGACTCGAACGTGCTACTGAGCGCGTTCCACTGATCCGTGTCATCTTGCAGCGAATTGAACTCCGTACCGAGAACAAACTCGGCAACATTGTCTAGCGCCGCAAGCTGCACGTATGGGGTGATGACCTGTTGATAGCTTGCAAACCAAGCCGAGGCGTCGACGGGAACGATTGCCCCCCGCCAGCTGCTCGGATTGACCGCAGTGATATTCGCTTCATCAACGATTGGTCGGAGCGTAATGCGGAGCTTCCGCAAGTGCGCTTCGTGAATCACGATCTGGAGCTCCGTCACTGACGGAGTTCCATCTCCCGCATAAACGTGCGTCGGCTTAGGGCCGTCGACGTAAATGGGAAAACTGATCGCCACAGCGTTGGCATCGAGACCCACGACATAGTCGAGGATCCGGTCGGCCTTCGCCTTGACGATCGCGCTTGAATCGTGGTTCGTGTGCCAGTAGAGCTGAATCCCCTTCTGGAAACCCCCTATGACCCAGGGCTCGGCGACAGCCTTCACCGTCGAAAGAGGTATGGTCGTAGGTGTTGGGGTCGCCATCGGGTTCTCTTTCAGAGCCTTGTCTGAAAGTGGGATCTGGTTGACACATGCGCTCAGACTGCAAAGCAGCAAGAGAGCAAGGGCAATCGTGGCAATTTTTTTCACGTCATTTCCTTAAGTAGAATGTCAAAGGGCGCATGACCCTGCTCGACCAGGCGGCCGAATAGCCGTTTGGGATTAGGATCATGGTAACAACGCATCGCCACGGGGGCGATGGCAAGATTACCTTAAAAACCACCGGGGCAGCTTTTAATAGTGTGATTATATCACAATTCAGAGCGTTTTACAATACGCTACCCCTTGCAGAATTGTTCGATCTAGGTTATAATCGCACTAGATTTGGGGCCTCGAGGCTTCGAATTTTTGTTACTCGAGTTCCTCGACAATTCAGTTTTCTTTCTAAGGAGATGTGATGATTAGCAAACTTATAAAGTTTGCGATCGGATTCGCCAAAAAGCACAGTCTCGTCAAGTTTGGAATTGTTGGCACGTTGTGCGCGTTGCTGCAGATACTCATTCTGCGGCTTCTCACGCCTTACATGCCGGCATTCCTGGCAAGCGCAATCGGGTTCTTTACCTCAGCCCAGCTGAATTTCATTCTGACTTACACCGTGACATGGCGTGATTCAGAGCGAAAAAAAGGAATTCAATTCGCTTCGACCTGGGTGCGCTTTTTCGGCGTTGTTCTGATCGGACTGGTCGTTAACACGGCCATGTTCTCTCTGTTCCATCTCGTCCTGGTTGACTGGCTTGCCGTTTGTGCGGCGGTCGTCATCAGCACGAGCTGCACGTTCTATCTCAACCGCTTCCATGTTCTACGACCTGAAAGGCACCGTGATACCAATGACCCAACCGTCAATCGCTCTGTTCCTGCCCGCACGGAATGAAGCCCTGAACCTGCCCTTCGTGGTGGGTGAAGCAGCGGCATACCTTCGCGAGCGTGGTGGTCTGTACCAGATCATCATCGTCAACGACGGGAGTACCGATAACACCGATGAGGTCGCTCGCGATCTCATAAGTGCGTTCCCCGAAGGCACCATCAAGCTCGTCGCCCACGCCCGTAATATGGGCTACGGGGCGGCGCTTCGGACTGGCCTCAACGCCGGCCTGGAGACGGGCTTCGACTGGATCTGCCTCTGTGATGGGGATGGCCAGTTCAAGGTGAGCGAGATGGGAGACCTGATCGACACCGCCACTGCCAAGAACGCCGATGTCGCCATCGGCTTTCGCCAGGGACGCGCCAAGACCGACGGTCTCAAGCGGTATCTCATGGGTCGGGGCTGGCACTTCGTGTCACGCCTCGTCCTGGGCTATCACGCCATTGATACCGATTGTGGCTTCAAGGCCTTCAGCCGCCCCGCCTTGGAGGTGATCTATCCGCAACTTGTCGGTAACTACGCCACGATCTCTCCGGAGATTCTGACGCGTATCCACCGGCAAGGATTCGAGATCGAGGAGGTCCCTGTGACCCATCTCGCTCGTAGATTCGGAGAACAGTCTGGCGCCGAGTTCGGCGTTGTCTGGGGATCCTTCAAGGGGCTTTTGAGTATCTGGGCTCAGGTACACTTCCCTCACGCTGTACAGGTGTTCTTTCGAGCACTCGAAACCTCAACCAGAAAGGTGTCATCGTGACACTCACCATTGAAAGGCCGGCTCGGCGGACGGCGCAAGCCCCTGCCAAGCCGGCCCACGATCGGGTCGCTCGTCGACTCGCTATCGTGGCTTCCGTAGTCTCCATTGCGGCATTCGCGTTCTTCTACGCCAAGGGTGACATCCTGGCTTATCGAGACGCAATATCGCACCTGGAGATCGCTCAGCGCGTGTTTGAAGGTTCAACGCCCGGGCCAGCTCAGCTTGGTGGTGTGTGGCTTCCGCTGCCCCACGTGCTGATGCTCCCGTTCGTCTGGATCAACGCGCTCTACTACAGCGGCATCGCGGGCAGTATCGTGTCCATGGCTGCATTCGTTGTGACCACCGTGTTCCTGTACAAGATTACCTACACGCTGTCTGGTCGTAAGTTGGCTGGCATCGTCTCGGCGATCGTGTTCATGGCAAACCCCAACGTGCTCTACCTGCAGAGCACGCCGATGACCGAAGTGCTGCTGTTCGCATGCATGGCTGGTCTGGTCTACGGAGCTCAGCGATGGGCGCAGACAGAGAATCCCAGGTATTTGATGGGAGCGGGCGTTGCCGGACTTCTCGGCACACTCACTCGCTACGAGGCCTGGGTGCTACTGGCTGCAATCGCCATCGTACTGCTCATCGTTGCACGGCGGAGGGGGTACGGACGAACCAAGACCGAAGGCCTGACCCTGGTGTTCCTTTACATAGGAGCAATTGGGCCGATTGGCTGGGTGGTTTGGAACTGGCTTCTGTTCAATAACCCGCTAGCTTTCCAAGAAGGTACCTACGCCAAGCCCTCCCTTTGGGTTGGGACTGGTGAACTGGCCGTCGGAAACTGGTGGGTTTCGTCGCAGACGTATTTCTACGCGGTGCTGGACAACATCTGGCCTGCAGTAGCGATACTGGCAGCATTGGGAATGGTTGCAGCATTGGTTAAGGGACGTCCGTTCATTAACTTTCTGCCTGCATTCTCGCTGTTGACGCTGTTCCCGTTCTTCGTGCTCGCTCTATATCTCGGTCAGCGGCCACTCCATGTACTCCAGCTGGAGTCGAACCTTTACAACGTTCGCTTCGGTCTGCTCATGGTGTTGCCGGCATCAATTTTCATCGGATATCTTGCAAGCGTTTTCAGCGGCCACAAGCTGCGCGAAGGCGTTGCGGCTGGACTCATCATGGTCCTGTCGCTGAGCTTGACGTTTGCAAGCGTCGTTTCACTGAACAACATCTCGACGTTCAAGGAAATCGGCTACCTGATGACCGACCCCATCATTGTGCCATCCGACCAGGCAAGCAACTTCCTCGTCCATCACTACGATGGCGGGAAAGTCCTCATGGAGTCCTTTGGGAACGAACTCGTGCTGTACAAGGCGCAGATTCCGACCAAGGTGAATATCTATGAGGGAAGCTACCTCCAGTGGGGGCTCGCTCTCAAGGATCCGGCTGGCAGCAATGTCAAGTGGATCGTTATGCGGCACACGGCTCAGCCCGACCAGGTGTACCAAAACCTGCACGGTTCATCCGCCCTCAAGAAGTACAAGCTGGTCTACTCGAACAGCGCCTATAGCATCTACGAAAAGGAGTGACCATGAGCGCGCGGTATCGAAAGTCAACCGTGGAACGTCAGTCGGCCAAGAAGCTTTTCAGCAGGCTGCAATTGATCCTCTTCTGGGTCGTGATTGCAGCAGTCTTGACCGGCGCAGCGATTGACTTGGTCGTGACCCTTCAGGTCGTGATCGATGTCATCCTGGCGTTCTCGGTGGTGTACCTCACCCTTAGGGTGGTGTTGCACATAGCGTCAAGTCTGTACGAATGGTTGGGCGTTCACCCAGTTTCCATCGATGATCCTGATCTGCCGACGTTCACCGTCTTCGTCCCCCTGTACAAGGAGGCCGAGATGTTGCCGTCGCTGGTCGCGTCGATGGAGGCATTGCTATATCCGAAGCGCCTTCTCCAAGTTCTGCTCCTCCTTGAGGAGTCGGACAACGAGACGATGGCCGAGGCGATCGGGATGGAACTTCCCGATTACTTCGAAATCGTGCCCATCCCGGACATGATGCCTAGAGGCAAGCCGAAGGCCTTGAACGTAGGGCTCGAGCGGGCAACGGGCGTTCTCAGCGTGATATACGACGCAGAGGACGAACCGAAGCCCGATCAGCTGTTGAAGGCTGTGGCCGGCTTCCGCGAAGCAGAAGAAGAGGTGGCCTGCGTACAGGTTCCGCTCAGCTTCAAGAACGACGAGAGCACGTGGCGAACGCGCTTCTACGGGACGGATTACGACGTTCTCTTCAATAAGGTCCTCCCGGGTCTGGCGAAGTTGAACTTGATCCCCCCACTTGGCGGCACGTCGAATCACTTTCGTACGCCAGTTCTTCGTCGCATCGCCATTGCGCCCAACCAGCTCCCACAAGGAGCGGAAGGACACGGCGGATGGGACCCGTGGAACGTCACGGAGGATGCCGAGTTGGCTGGTGCCTTGGCCGTTCACGGTCAGCGCATCATGATGGTCGACTCAGTCACCGACGAGCTAGCTGCTTCTGGCGTGATGAACGCCTATCGGCAGCGCAAGCGGTGGCTGAAAGGTTACCTCCAGACCGGTCTGATGTATTCTCGGCACCCAGTCGAGATGATCCGTCAGATGGGATTCATGAGGTGGTTCGTATACATCCTCATGATGCTGGGAACACCGATGAGCTTGCTCATCAATCCACTCACCTGGGGGCTGACCATCACGTACTTCGCGACGCGGTCAACCTTCATCGAGAGTTTGTTCCCGGCACCAGTGTTCTATACGGGCGTGACGTTGATGTTGGCTGGAAATGCCTTCCTCTTCTTCCAGCTGGTTGGGTCCTGCGTGACGCACGAGAAGTATGGAACTATTAGGTTCCTGCCGCTCGCTCCCCTCTGGTGGCTTTTCATCAGCTGGTCGGCCTATGGCATGCTGTGGGAGCTGGTTCGTCCATCTACACGGCATGTCTGGAACAAGACAGATCACAGCAAAGATCTCGCGAAGGAGATCCAGCGCCAAGCAAAGAAAACTGAGATTGATTCCGATCTCGACCAAATCCTAGACCCCGTCTAGGTCGCGATCTGCTTAGTGGTCCTGTATCACAGCAATCGTCGAGACGGCAGGTCGGTGTAGAGCTTTTAAGCTCCACTACCTGCCGTCGTAGCTACTCCATAAATGAATGTTTATGCTGATGAGTCCAAAAGGACGAAAGTAGCCTAATTAATACAGAGTATTCGAGCCGAACACGGCTGTAGATATGCTGCTCGTATCATGAGACGTTACTGCGTTACCACGTAGTGCGCTGACCGAACGTATGCCAGTTGCTGATGAATCAATTACAACTGTTGAATTTGGTATTAATGTCCAAGTTGTGCCATTAGTTGAGGTGTAGGCGCTATACGTCGTACCCGATCGTAGAACTTTCAAATATGGCGATGATGCAGGGCTAATCCCCGTATCAATACCTGTTGCTGCTGTTGTACCATTGGAACTTGTCCTCCACTGCACATCGATACCGTGCTGCGCAGTCGCGACGACGTCGTAAAATGCAGCACTTGGGCTATTGCTATCCCTAATCATAACGCCGGCTTTCGCGTAGTCGCTACCGCCGGTTTGTGAAACAAGGTGAGTGCTGATGCCACCACTACCACTTAGTGGGGTGTCATTGTAGTGGAAATGGTCCTGCAGGCTCCAGATATCACTGCCGCTACCTTGGGTTGTCCATGTATTAGTCACCGCATCATAGCTTGTTAGCACGCCAATTTGCCCATTATTACTGATGTCTTCGCAGGTCCAGCCGGTTTCACACGAGTTGTTCGTAAAGACACTAACGTTCGCGAGAGTAGCCGTGCCCACTTTATAGGAGTCATGCGCAGTAATGGCAATACCTGCGAGTGCTGCGGCGGAACGAATGCCCGTCGGCCCGTTTTGAATTGTTACTGTCGAGTTTGGGATAAGACGCCAAGTTACTCCATCAGTTGAGACATACCCTGAGTATAACGATCCGCTACGAACTATCTTTAGGTAGTAAGGGTAAGTAGTCGGGATATTCGAGTAGACAGTGCTCGCCGACCCACCAGTTGTAGAGCGATACTGAATCTCGAAATCATGATCTTTGACAGCTACTAGGTCATAAAAAGCGCTATTGCTGGCACTACTATCTCGTATCATGACACCAGCCTTTGCATATTGATTAGTTTCACTCTGTGAGGTTATTTGTGCACTCACGCCGCCATCCCCATTTAGATTCTGGTAATCGTAGTGGAAGCTATCGGCCGTACTCCATATATCACCGCCACTCCCCTGTACAACCCACGAATTGAGGTCCGTTGATGTATCTGCCGTACCGGCGATCTGGTTAATCGTTTCATTGACACCAACGCAAGTCCAATCAACATGGCAGCTGAGACTGAGAGTTTTAATCGTTGCTTCACCAAGGTTCTGAGCACTATGTGAAGAAACGGCTAGCCCGGCATCGAGAGTTCCGGCTAGGGCGGGGATTGTCTTGGCCGAGTTTGCGACCGGAGTCCACGTTACGCCATCCGATGAGGTGTAGGTCGTGAAAACATCAAAACTTGGCCCAGAGCGCCCAACACGCACGTATAGAGGCGCACTCACAGACCCGACTGGTGTTACGTCGTTTGTAATAGCCCCGCTTGCATTCCTATATTGAATGAGGAGTCCATTTGCCGGGGTAAGTAGCGCCCCGTAGTATGCTGAGCCAGTCGTGGTGTCGGCGCGCATCATAACGCCCGCTTTGGCGTAGCTGCTTGAGTTGAGCTGACTGGTAATTTGGGTAGCCAAGTCACCGTTACCAGCAAGTGGTTGATAAACAAAGTGGAATTGATCGCTGGTTCCATAGATATCCGATCCACCTCCCCATATGGTCCAAGCACCGTTTGAGAATTGGCCTCCCGTAAGCCCTGGCGCACCGACATCTGTACAACTCCAGCCGGCGGCGCAGCCAGTCGGGATAGATTCTGTGATGAGATGGTCGAACGTCGCTGTATTTAGTGAGGTCGTATTATGCGAAGTCACTGCGACACCGCTCAAAAGTGACGACGTGGTAGCTAGCGCACCAGTTAGAGTTACACTCCTACTCCCAATCGGTGTCCAAGTGATACCATCGACTGAGCTTTCTGGCAAGAAGGTGCCACCGCTCACGCGTTCGATCTTTAGATATGGTTGACCCGTAACACTTGTCGTGTAGCTATTCGTTGATCCGCCCTGAATCGTACGATATTGTATTTGAACACCACCGCTAGGTGTGCTGAAGACCCCAAAATATGGCGCCGCTGGATCAGAGGAGGTGCGCATCATAACTCCGGCTTTGGCGGACGGACTTGAGGCTGGCTGAGTTTGACTTACTACGTTTGCGCTCACTACCCCATCGCCCTTAGTCATCTGATATACATATCGAAAACTATCTGAAGGTGAGGAGATATCACCACCGGCCGTGACAGACACAGTGCCGGCATTGAAGGTTTGGCTACCTATTTGCGTACCGGTATTAATATCTGAACAGCTCCATTGGGTTGGACACGCGGTTGTGGGATTTGGAATACCGTAGGCAGCAATTGTGCCATCGCCTGCCCCGACATATATTTGTCCATTAGAAACAGATGCTGGTGAGTAGCTCGACTGTGGAAGCGCCAGCTTTGTAATAGACGTACCAGTCGCTGCATTAATAATATCCAATTTAGTACCAGCGACTCCTAATACAAGGCCGTTTGTATACGTAATAGCTGGTATAACTGGGTTATCTTCGCCAATTGTCCAAATAATATGCCCCGTGTCGGGGTCAATGGCATTAACCGTTCCTCTATAAGTATTCGGTGCACCAACCGGCGTTGTACCGGCGGCGGCAAACAGGGCATTCGACCCTGTTGCCGAATCATAGCCGTATGCAGGGGTTGAGACGCTGCCTTGCCCAGCTGTTGGCCCGTCGCCACCAATACCCAACTGAGTCTTCCACAGGTATCCAGCTGCTAGATTTGCTCGGTTAAAAGCGTACATATAGCCATTCTTGTGATTGGCAATAACCATTTTCACGGAAGGATCAGAGTTCTTGGAGTAAAGCACGGGTGACGTTCCCCAGTCTGGGTCAGCTGATAGACCTTCAGAATCTGGTATCTGCCAGTGATCAACCACTGCCATCGTCGTTGCATTTATAGAGACGATCGCACGTGATTCTGGTTGCGTGTCGGGGTTTCCCGGGGTGCCAGTCGTAACATATATAAGACCTGTTGCTGCGTCATATGCAGGACTAGTCCATACTCCGCCCCCAACGCTATAATCTATTGGCACTAGATTTGTGACACCGGCAACAGAGTAGTTTGTTAGGTTAATTTTAATTACTTTACCTGGAACTAATGGAACATCACAGTTGCTAGCTACGCCTACGAACGCATAAGGCGTGCCCCCTATGGTCGCTGTAATCGTACTTGCCCAGTTATAGTTGCCGCCGTTGCTGGTGCTGTCGCCTGTATACACCTTACTAATTACGCTACCATCAATGGCGTTGAGCGCGTACCAGTACGAGTCGCCACCGCCGACGTAAACAATACCATTCTGTACATTTGCCGAAGAGTAAACGCCAAGATTCTCTGGCTCGCCTGCCGTACAATTTACGTAGTCCGTGAGGCCCAGGTATGCTTTCCATCGAAGAGCACCTGTTGTTGCATCGAGCGCATACTCGTAGCCATCCCATGATCCAACATATGCCGTATTGCCAACGACCGTTGGTGTTGAAGCGACGTTCCCGCCGGCTTTGAACGACCATAGCTTTGTAATGCTGGTGGCATTTGCTGGACTCAAGGTCGTTTCGCCACTTTGATTCGAGCTATGGCTCGGGTCATAGAGATATTGTGACCAGTCGGCCGCACTTGCCTGCAAGCCAGGCAGAATATTCGCCAGAATAATTGTGAAAATGATAAGAAAATAAGTGCTGATGCGAGCTAACGACAAAGGTCGGAGGCGTATTTTAAGACCGGGAGATTCATTCATTTATTCATAGTACGGATAAACAGCCCTGATGACAACCATGAACGATTTTAGAAGTCTGCGATCACAATCTTCCTCATCTTCAGCATGTTTGCAAACGCGCCAGGCTTCTTCATGAGCTCTTCCATGCCTTTTGGCACGATCTGCCAACTAAGGCCATACTTATCTTTACACCATCCACATTGCTCGGATTCGGGCACTGCGGAGAGCTTTGACCAATATTGATCGATTTCAGCCTGGTCTTTACAGGTAATCACAAAAGAGACGGCCTCGGTGAATTTAAACTCCGGGCCAGCATTTATGGCCCCAAATCGATTACCATTTAAGTCAAAATCAATAGTCAGTTCTTTGCCGGCGAGATTCTTTTGAAAATCGAGAAGACCTTCATGTGGGTAGTACGAGGTTGAGATAACCTTGCTGTTTGGAAAGACACCCAAGTAAAACTCAACCGCTTCTTTTGCGTTCCCATCAAACCATAAATTTGGAACGATTTTTTGTTGCATGCTTACCTCCTTATTACCTATATCTATTATACAGCCGTTGCCTGTACGTTCGTTAGCCTCTAGTGGATGAGCTTAGAACTTTTATTATCCAAGATGCCCACAATCTTTCTGGCATCCGAAACCACATAATCAGGGCTGTTTGCTCTCAATGAGTCACCAGTTGAGTACCCCCAGTCTACCGAGATACACTTAATCCCCGCCTTATGAGCTTGTTCGATATCCCTCACTTCATCGCCAATGTATATTGCATCGGCCTCTGCGTAGCGGTGATCTCTCATAAGCTTTTTTAAAGACTTCGTTTTACCGACCAGGCCAACATTTGCGTATATTTGCTTGAAATATTCGTCTAACTGATTCTTTTTAAGGAACGTGGAGATTACTGCGTTGTTGTTGGTACTGAGTACATACATCTCGTATCCCATACCAAAAAGCGTTCGAATGACTTCTGGCATGTTCTCAAACACGGCAATATCATCAAAGTTTTTGCCTATTTCCCTCCTGCCCTTGATGATAAATCGAGGAAGCTGCCAAGATTTTATGCCTAGTTGAGCCATAATTTCTTTAATGGACATCCCGCGAAGTTCTGTAAGACGTTCCTGTGATATTGGCTCGGTCTTGCGGAGTAGCTTATTGAGAGTTTTAACAAATAGCTCAAAGCTATCGGCAATAGTCCCGTCAAAGTCAAAGATTATTGCTTTGGGCATAACGTTACTATAACAAAAAGCCTCCGAATTGGAGACTTTCTTCACTGTGCTTATGCTCGGCAGCCCTTAGTGGGCGAATTTCGAACTAAGTTTTTGCAGACTCACGAATTAGTCTGACTAATTCATCGTGAACCAGGCCATTACTGGCTATAAAGCCTCGTGCCGGCACGTCATATCTCTGCTCGTTGCCATACATATCGGTAACCTTGCCGCCTGCTTCGTCCACGATAACCTTTATCGCCGCGCCATCCTGAACGGTTTTCCCGTCCATTATGACAGCCATGAATGTACCAGCTGCGACCAGGCATGACGGGAGAATGGAGGACCATAGCTGAACTGGCCTTACACCATTGTCTACTAGTACCTCTCGAAAAGTTTCGGATAGAGGAACTTCAAAATCTAAGTACGGGTGATAAACGCCTTCCAGATCTACAACGGCATTTTGCAGTGTCGCTTGATCTGAAACGTGCATTTTTTTATCATTTACATAGGAGCCCTCACCCTTAATTGCGCGAAAAAGTCGATCATTGAACGGGTCATATACAACCCCTACCGTTGAGACGCCATCTATAACCAGAGCTAATGAAAAGGTAGAAGCTGAAATGCCACTAGAGTAAGGGAGCGTCCCATCGACTGGGTCACATACCCACATAAATGCGCTATCCTTGTAGTCGCTTCTCTCTTCACCATGAATAGAATGATCAGGGTATCTTTCGCGTATACGAGCAATAACAAGATCATTAATCTCAGTGTCAGCTTTTGTGAGTGGAGTTGCATCATCCTTCCAGGTTCGTTCTGTTACAAAGAAGTAACGCAGCATGATCTCCCCAGCCTCTTTAGCAAGCGACTGAGCAAATTGTAAGTATTCATCCATTGCCTCATCATAGCAAAAAGCCTCCAACATGGAGACTCTTTTTATTGTGCTTATGCTTGGCAGTCCCTAATGGATGAGCTTAGAACTTATTCTGAGCAGTTAGTTACAATTGATGCACGGTATCCTGAATCAATAACTTTTTGATTACAATTCTTTGAGCCTAGATAAAATATCCCAGCTAAAGCTAATGCTACTCCGACAACAATACAGATTATGATGACAACTGCCCTTTTCGCACGTCGTTTAGTATTCATATTACAATTATAACAAATAGACCATATTTCTATGATCTATTCAAGCGTAAGCATCTTGGCAGGGGCACGTGGAATCGAACCACGATTTTAGGTTTTGGAGACCCATGTACTAACCGTTGTACTATGCCCCTTTACTACGCGAGCGCCACCACATTGTAACAGATGTGAGAGTTTGCATAAAGGCTTTACCCACGCGACTATGCCTGTTACCATAAGCCTAATATGAATGTCGTTGTCGTAGGTGGTGGGTTCGGTGGTGTCAAAGCCGCATTAGAGCTGAGCAAGCGCAAGATTGGCAAGATCACGCTTATCTCTGACGAAGACTACTTTTTGCACCATGCAACCCTTTACGCGACTGCGACCGGCATGAGTCGATCTGAGTCCGTTATCCCTCTCAAAGATATCTTTATTGATCATCCAAACGTGACCGTCGTGCAGGACACGGTGCAATCAATTGATCCAGCTCGCAGACTGATCATCGGCAAAGCTAAACAGTATCGCTATGACACGGCCATCCTGGCGCTCGGATCGGTCACGACGTATTGCAATATTAACGGCATGAAGCAGCATGCCTATGGCATCAAATCCCTCAAGGAAATCGCTGCCTTCCATCAACATATTCGTGAAGAAATCGTCGAAAAGAAGTTTGATAAAGAATACTTCGTGATTGGAGCCGGTCTGACGGGTGTTGAGCTAGCGGGTGCCCTTAACGAGCATCTGCAATATTTGATCACCACCAATCATCTGAATTTGAGGAAGGCACGCGTGACACTTGTTGAAGCAGCTGAGCGAATACTCCCTAAATCATCCGCTACAGCTTCGAAAATCGTCGGCAAGCGCCTCAAAAAGCTCGGCATCTATGTGTTAGTAGATCATAAAGTTGAGGCACTCGATGACGACATGATTACCATAAAAGGCAAGAAAATCCCGACAACGACTGCGATTTGGACGTCTGGGGTCGCGAATAATCCCTTCTTTACTGCGCACGAACATGTATTCAAGCTTGCTCATAACGGTCGCGTAAACGTCAGCCCGTATCTGGAGGCCCTGCCAAATGTGTACGTCATTGGCGATAGCAACTCGGTTAAACATAGCGGGCAGGCCTGGGCGGCAATGCATCAAGCCCGATTCGTCGCCAAGCACCTTGCGCGCATCAGTAAAAATCGTATGAAATTAAGTTTTCATCCTCGTTCAGCCATGTCCGGCTTGCCGGTTGGTAAGGGTTGGGGCTACGTTGAATGGCTCGGCACGTATGTCGCCGGGCGATCAGGTGCTCTAGTGCGTCGCTGGATGGAATTGTATGGCTATAATCAGCTCTTGCCGTTTGCGAAAGCCGTGGCGATTTGGCGCGCTCACGATGTCCCACAAGTCGACGAATAATTTCATCTGTTATTTATTCTCAAAATCGTTGTAAAAGCATAAGCTTACATCTATAATTAGCACTGAAAATTCGGGCACACAAAAAGGAGCGGTCGACTAGCCGATTGGTTACTCGTTTAAAGGGGTTATGAAGATATTAATGCTGGGCTGGGAACTGCCACCACATAATAGTGGCGGTCTTGGTGTTGCATGTTACCACTTGTCTAAAGCCATGGCCATAGAAGGCGCATCCATTGACTTCGTCGTTCCCTACTCCGCCAAGCACGACTCAATCGACTTTATGAAAGTGCATAGCGCGACTAATATCTCACCTCTCGAACGCTATGGCATGGGAGCGTATGAGAGTCGCTTCGTGAAGCACGACCCAGAGACTGATCTAGGTGAGTTGAAAGATATCCGTGATGTTCAGCGTCAGTACACTCGCTACGTTGAAGATCTGGCAAGCAAGCAAGAGTTTGACGCTATTCACGCCCACGACTGGTTAACGATGGAGGCTGGTATCCGTGCTAAAGAGATCACTAAAAAGCCTTTGATTGTTCACGTTCACGCTACTGAGTTCGACCGCGCTGGTGGCTCGTATGGCAATCCTGTCGTGCATGAGATTGAATACCAAGGGCTGGTGATCGCCGACCGCATCATTGCAGTCAGCGACATCACAAAAAAGATTATTGTCGAGAAGTACGGCATTCCGGCCGACAAGGTCGAGGTCATGCACAATGCCATCGACGTCGACAGCTTCAACGATGGCTACACCTACGACCAGCGAACGTATCGCTATCTTGAAGGCTTACGAGCCGAGGGTTACACCATCATTACTGCGGTTACTCGCCTGACTATTCAAAAAGGCCTTGAATACCTGGTTCGTGCTACCGCTAAAGCCTCAGAGAAATACGACCGACTGGCCCTGTTGCTGGCCGGTGACGGTGAACAGCGCGACGAATTGATCGAACTTGCCTCTCGTCTTGGCATCTCAGACAAGATCTTCTTTACTGGCTTTGTCCGCGGCAAGCAATGGCGCGATTCCTTTAGCGTCTCTGATGTGTTTGTTCTGAGCTCGGTCAGCGAGCCGTTCGGCCTAACAGCCCTAGAAGCCGCCCATCATGGCAACGCATTGATCCTTACTAAGCAAGCTGGTGTCGGTGAAGTGTTACAGAGCACCTTTAAGTACGACTTCTGGGACATTGATCGCCTGGCCGATCAATTAGTGGGCATTGCGACCTCGTCGGCACTACGTGACTCACTCAAAGATAACGTCGCCCAAGAGTACGCTCAGGTATCTTGGAAAGACATCGCCAAGCGCTGCATGAAACTCTACAAAACGGTCCGGGTGGGAGCGTTAGTAGGATGAGCAAACGAGGCATCACTTTCTACCTGCATGTCCACCAACCCCTGAGGGTTCGTCAATACAGCGTTTTTGATACGTCGATTGAGCACGACTATTTCGTTGACAGCGATACTCGCAGCGAACGTAATAATGAAGCGGTCTTTAATAAGGTCGCCGAGAAGTCGTATCGCCCGATGAATGAACTTCTTCTTAAACTTCTCGATACTCAACCTGACTTCAAAGTCTCATTGAGCATCACTGGTACCTTTCTCGAACAAGCCGAAATGTGGGCACCAGATGTCATTGAGAGCTTCCAAAAAATGGTTAAGTCGGGCCGCGTCGAGATCCTCGGTGAAACGTATTATCACTCACTCGCCTTCTTCTACAGTCGCCCCGAGTTTGAACGCCAAGTTGAAACTCACAAAGCCAAAATCAAAGAGTTATTTGGTGTTGAGCCAAAAGTATTCCGTAACACCGAACTAGCATATAACGACGAGCTGGCTCAATGGGCCGATGAAGCTGGCTACAAGGGCATCCTGGCCGAAGGCTGGGACCCGATTCTTGATTGGCGCAGTCCGAATTTTGTCTATAAACCTGAAGGCACCAAAGATATCGCCCTTCTTCTTAAAAACTACAAACTCAGCGATGACCTAGCTTTCCGATTCGGTAACAAAGAGTGGGATGAATGGCCGCTCACAGCCGGGAAGTACAACGAGTGGACCAACTCGGCAGTCGCTGACCAACCACTGCTCAATCTCTTTATGGACTATGAAACGTTCGGCGAGCATCAGTGGGCTGACACTGGTATCTTCGATTTCTTCGGTGATTTCGTCGGAAAGTGGCTATCTAACCCTGATAACACCTTTTACACCGTCTCTGGAGCGATCGAAGCCAACAAACCGGCTGATACCATCAGTATGCCAAGTACGGTCACCTGGGCTGACACAGAGCGTGATCTGAGCGCCTGGACAGGCAATACCATGCAACAAGAGGCACTCGGCCACCTCTATTCTCTAGAGGATGATATTCTGCGCACCAACGACGTCGAGCTGATCGACGACTGGCGTAAATTACAGACCTCTGACCACGTCTATTACATGTGCACCAAATGGTTCACTGATGGTGACGTGCACGCCTACTTTAGCCCGTATGAATCCCCTTATGACGCGTTCTTGTACTACTTGAACGTCGTGCGTGATCTTCGCTGGCGGCTGCATGAGACGCACAAAACCGGGGGCTTACGTGGCTAGACCAATCGTCCTCAGCAACGGTGAGCTACATGTCGGTCTGAACAAATATGGATTGGTACACGACTTCTATTACCCATATGTTGGGTTCGAGAATCACTCCGCGGGCAGCGACCTTCGTCACAAAGTTGGCGTGTGGGTTGATGGCAAGATTAGCTGGCTTGACGACAAAGGTTCATGGACATTTAAGTTTCGCTATCCGCATACGGCATTAATAGGTCATACCATGGCCAAAAACGAGGCACTAGGGGTGATTCTTGAGTTTGATGACACTGTTGATGCTGAGATGAGTCTATTTATGCGCAACGTTCATGTCGTAAACTTATCTGATCAAGCCCGTGAAATTCGCCTTTTCATGCATCAAGCCTTTGCGATTGGTGATTCCCGCAGCAAGACTGACACAGTTCAGTATTTACCAGATAGCGACGCCATCCTTCATTACCGTGGTCGCCGTGCTTTTATTGTTTCCGGCAGTCACGATGATGCACCATTTGATCAATTCACCACCGGTATGTTTGGTGATGCCGGGCACGAGGGGTCATTCCGCGATGCCGACGACGGCATTCTCTCTGGAAATGTCGTTGAACATGGTCGAGTCGACTCAATCCTCGGCTTCACATTAAAAATTGCCGCCCAGAGCTCAGACAGGGTTCATTATTGGATTAGCGCTGGCATGTCAACTCGTGAAGCGCTCTACATTCATAAACAGATCAAAGACGAAGGTCTCATTAAGCGCATGCAAACAACAGCCACTTGGTGGCACAAATGGCTGGAGCCGGCTCTTAAAATCGGTCAGCATATCCCAGAAGAACACCAGCAACTCTTTATTCGCAGCCTGATTACTCTTAAATCGCAGATCGACAAGCGTGGCGCCGTCATCGCTAGCACCGATAGTACCGCACTGAACTACGATAAGGATGCTTACGCCTATGCTTGGTCTCGCGATGGCGCATACACCATCTGGCCGCTGATTCGCATGGGTTATTATGACGAGGCCTACCGTTTCTTTGAATTTTGTAAGATGGGCATGCATCCTCACGGCTATCTGATGCACAAGTATCGAGCTGACGGGGCTCTGGGCAGCAGTTGGCATCCATACGCGCACGAGGATGGGACAGCATCAGCACCGATTCAAGAGGATGAGACAGCACTGGTTGTTTTTGTCTTCGCGCAGTTCTATGAACTCCATAAAGATGGCTCACTGATCAAGGATTTTTACGCGACGATGATCAAGCCAATGACAGACTTCTTAGCCGAGCATGTCGATGATACGACGGGATTGCCAAAGCCGAGCTATGATCTGTGGGAACAGCGATATTTAACCACCACCTATACGACATCTGTAACGTACGCGGCACTACTGGCAGCCTCTGATCTAGCCGTTGTAGCTGGCGATAGTGATAGCGCCGTGAAATGGCGCACCGCAGCTGAAGATATTAAGGATGCCGCCGCCAAACATCTCTTTAATACAGATCGCCAGGCGTTCTATAAGGGGCTACTGGTCAAAGAGGGGGTCATTACAAAAGACACCACAATCGACAGCTCGAGCACATTCGGTGCCTACTTATACGGCCTATTCGATCTGAATAGCCCAGAACTTAACGCTGCTATCAAGACGACCCAAGAGGTATTTAATATTACAACCGAGCATCCAGGTGTCCCTCGCTATGAAAACGATGATTATCGACGCACCGATCCTTCTGTGACGGGTAACTGGTGGTATATTACGACCTTGTGGCTGGCCCAGTACTCGATTGATACAGGCGATACCGATAAAGCCCGTAAGATTCTTGATTGGGTGAAGTCCCATGCTCATTCCAGTGGCATGTTCGGCGAGCAGATAAATCCGCTGACTGAGGAAGTTATTTCTCCTGTACCACTCACGTGGTCGCATGCTGAATACATCTCTACCCTTCTTGATTTGATCGCGAAGGGGGCATCATGACAATTCCTGACATGCTAAAGAGCGCCGTTCGACTCAATTCGCCCCTTGCCAAGAGTCGGGGACATATTATTCAAGCCTTCGCTAAAAAGCTTGGCTTGGTCTACTTTGGGGCCGTTGACCAACACCTCGATGATTTTGACGTCATCAGAGGCTTTACTGTCTCGACAACTCATCAAGACACGCACTACGCTGTCGGCGGCTTTGACGGCTACGATATAAGCCTGGTTGATCGTTTCGACGTATCAGTGGATCGTGAGGGCGTCAAGACCAATCATCATTGGCTTATTATGCAGATCGACCTCACGGCCACAGAGCCTCTTCCTCATACTTTCCTGTTACCAATTGACCCACACCAGTCCTACGACAAGCTCTTCCAGGCTTATAGCGGGCTACAGGCTGTTAATATGATGTTACAGGGTGCTCATAGCCCAGAATTCCATGGCCGATACCAGCTATATGCCGCACCAACTCATGCCATGGCAATTGAAGAGTTCTTTACTCCTACGGTTACACAAGAAATAGCGACCAGATTATGGCCGCATGCGATCGAGATTTTTGAGAATAAATTGTATTTGTACACGAGCGAGGAATCACTCAGTTCTACAATGCTCGATAGTGCGATCGAGTCAGCTTTGTGGCTCGCTCGAACCTTAGACAAGTCAAAAGACTAGTTCTTACGCTTTTTAACTTCGTTGCGACCGAGGTTCTTTTTGGTCTCAACATATAGCGCGTGCTTGCGCGCAACAGGGTCGTACTTCTTCAAAGAGATCTTCTCAGTGGTGTTCTGGGTGTTTTTAGTAGTGTAGTACGTACGGTGACCAGTCAGTTCGCTGACCAGTCCAATGAGTTTTCGCTTTGTGTTCTTCTTTGCCATATCCGTTCAATTTTAACAGATGTGAGAAATTATTTCAAGGGTGGGATATCGTCTGCGAATATTTTATATATTTCCCCATTTTTCAGCCTAGGTACACTTGCTAATTGGCTGAGCGGCAAGTTCTCGATAATAGTGCGGACATTGGCGATAGTGGCGCTATGGCTCACCACAAGAGCATTAGTAAACGGTTGCTGCTTGAGCCATTCTAGGCCGCTGCGTACTCTATCTTGCATTTCTATCTCTGATTCGCCCGACGTACCACCGGTTAACTTGAATGCTTTATAGAGTGGATACGGTTGACCGGCGAACTCACCCACGTACTTCTCGATGAATTCTTGCTTCACGACTACCGGAAGAGCTAGATTAAGTTCCCGCATTATAATGTCTGCCGTCTGACGCACTCTAGACAAGGGAGATATGACCACTAGATCGAACTGAATACCTTGTAGTTCACGAGCCGTATCTTTAGCCTGTTGTTTGCCTTCCTCTGTCAATAATGAGTCGGATTCTGCTCCACCAACAAGACCGTCCCGATTATCAGTCGATTCTCCGTGTCTAATAAAGTATACGGTCCTTTTTGTCATAGGTTGCCTTTGTATTCTACTTGATAAGATCCTCATTCACAAAATATCGCCCTACCCCTTCAAAAAAGAGTGCTTTTAAGATATAATTGGCCAGTTGCCGCGATAGCTCGACTTTATGAGTAGAGCGCATGCGCGTAGTGATAATATGCCGCGATAGCTCAGTTGGTAGAGCGCATCCATGGTAAGGATGAGGTCTCGGGTTCAAATCCCGATCGCGGCTCCATGTTAATATATAAGTACGCCGCCTTAGCTCAGTTGGTTAGAGCAGCTGTTTTGTAAACAGCAGGTCCTCGGTTCGAATCCGAGAGGCGGCTCCACATTGGCTGGAATCGTGTAGTGGCAATCACAGGAGACTGTAAATCTCCCGCCGTAAGGCTCCGTAGGTTCGAGTCCTACTTCCAGCACCAATATAAATAACTCACTTTTCAGTGGGTTATTTTATTCTATAAGGCCTTTGTCTCTCATTTCGGTAAATTCGGCGAGTTTCCAAGCGCTGAATGCCGTGTTACCCATCACCATCATTGCCATTTCGAGAACTTCGAGCTCTTTATGCAGCTCGGCGTCACTTGTGATTCTTGCCAGCCCAACAGGGATTTGAGAAAATACGACTTCTGGAGATTCTTCGTACTCTTCTCGCCAAAATTCTGCTGCGAGGTTTTCGAATACCGTTGTTTCATCCTCTCTGAGCTCACGACGCTTAGCGTTATCGAGAACAATTGACGGGTGTTCAATCAAGATACTGGCAGGATCGTCACTAGTCTCGGGTATAAACTTGAAAGCACTTAGCGGAAGATCTTTGAAGACACGAACCCTACCCCTGAGCAGGCCTCCATTATTATCTTTCTGCCACTGAGAGGCGGCCATATATCTGCCGCCGCCCGTATGAGGATGGGCAAGATGATCTACTATGTGTAGCCAATAAGCCCGTTCGTAGGCGCCAGATTCAGACTTTGGATCAAGAATATCGGGATAAAGCCTTATGAGGCCGGCTGCGTCGAATCCTTCAGCATCGTAGAGCCTTTGAACCTCGACCTTAAAAGCCTCGCGAGCCCCATCAAATTTTTCGTCAATAATCCTATCAGCACGAACACGATCCATAGCCATAATAGTAAGAATTATGATGAGCGAACGCTCATTCGTCAAACATAAGGGCTATCGTGAGTGTTTGTAACCAACTTCGTAGTCGTGAATTTGGGTCAGGCTAATAATCGCAAAGATCAAACCAATGGTATTCACAAAGACACCGAGGACAAGGTTAGCGATCAGCAATCCCCTGGCGACAGTTGGCTTTGGCAGCCTCACGAGAATAATCCCAGCAATCACCATGTACACACACGGCGCAAAAACGAGTACAAACAAGATTAGGCCGAGTAAAGCATTGCCGCCCGCATCGGGTGAAGTCGCCACCGTGCTGTCGGCGGTTAAGCTAACCACTGCAATCAGGATCGAGTAAATAATGACGATGAGCGATGCCAATCCACCGGCCACGATAGAGATAATACCGTTTACCTTGATCATCTTGGCAGCTCGGTCAAATAGCATTTCTTTGTAATCTGTTTCTGACATATTCTCTCCTTACATCACCACGCGACGTGGTTGTTTAACTTGTCTTTGTTGTTGCGGAATAATGATTTTAGCAGCACGCTCACGGAGGTCGAGAGCCAATAATGACTCGCCCGTTCGCTCGTAGGCATCAGCTAAAATCGTCAAGGTCTGAGGAATTGGGTCAAGTTCAACCGCGCGCTCGAGTGACTCGATCATCTTGCGATCATTTCCAAGCTTTTCTTGAACCTTGGCGTAGGCAATGTGGCGAGCCGCCAAGTCGCTGTCCATCGCGAGGGCCTGTTCGAATGCCAAGGCGGCCTTTTCGTAGGCATGTGTTTCATAGTAAATAAGGCCAACATTATGAAGGCTACTGGCACTTGGCTCCAGTGATTGAGCAATCTCAAAACACTCAATGGCCTCTTTGAATTGCTGCTGTTTGGCATACAGAATACCAAGGCGGTTATAGGCGCTGGCATTACGTTCGTCGACACGAAGAATAGTGAGAAGTGCCTTTTCAGCACGTAAATATTTGCGATCCTGCAAAGAGGACTGCGCAATAGACCAGAGTTGATCCAGTTTATCAGATAGTTTAGACGGCAAATCGCTGACGACTTCGCTGACGGTTTGTCGTTGGTAGAGCGCCCAGGCGCCTAGCAATGCAATAACTAAAAGTCCTAACATTTGTTCTGATTATACCATAGCGGCCGCGAGTTGGAGGCGGACGTTACCATTAGCGACGATGCGTTCACGGGTTTTTAATAGCGCATCGATTTTGAGGATCAGGTCAGTTCTTCCTTCTTGGATATTGCGCTGCAGCAGCTTCATCGCGTCATCGACTAGCATGAGGGCCGATTCACGACTATCTTTATAGCCCTGAGCCAGTTTGAGACGCTCGTAGAGGTTACTTTGGAGGAATTGGCGGGCATCACGCATGATTTGCGCCCTCTCGGCGAAATAGGCCTCATCGGTAGCTAGGCGAGTCAGTTCGGCAGGCAATCCGCTGGCCATAAACAGAAGTTGAGAGCGTTTTTGGGCATCTTTAACTCCTAAAACGTCTAGGAGTTCATTAGATTGTTCTAAAGTAATCGGCCGTAGTTCTACATGTCGCGTGCGTGAACGAATCGTTGGTAATAACTTCGAGATATCATGCGAAAGGAGTACAAAATGAGTATTCTTGCCCGGTTCTTCCAAAAGTTTCAGGAAAGCATTCTGTGCCTGATGGCCCATACGTTCAGCATAATCAATCACAATGATGCGTCGACCGGTTTCAATCGTTTTGGTCATATCATAGAGGCGCCGGATACTATCAACCGAGATAACTCCCTTTTCAATGTCTACTTTCTCATCCTTTTCAGGATAAACAAACTGAGGAAGAGTCTCGAGAAAATCAACCATGTACTGAGTCGCGCTGGCCAGTCCAACCCCGGTATCACCAGAAATCAGTAAAGATTGCGGCAAATCCGCTAGAAGTATCTCGATCTGCGCCCGCGATGCCGGATGCAGAAGGATATTAGCCATGCTTTACTCCCGGAAAATGCTTGGTGAACTCATCTGGAACGGGTGCGGTGAACACGTCTCGTTTTGACGTAGGGATGGTGATTTCGAGTGTGTGAGCATGCAGATACAGACGATCGGCCTTATCTTTGCGTCCGTACACCCGATCACCCAGGATTGGCGTATTAATATACTGCATGTGCACGCGAAGTTGGTGCGTTCTGCCAGTTTTTGGCTTTAGTCTGACCATTGAGAGCTCGCTATTGCTAGCCAGCACTTCATAGGTCGTAATGGCCTCTTTACCACTAGGATCGACTCTAAACGTGCTTGGGGCGGCTGGATTGCGGCCGATTGGCAGGTCGATGACAGCTGTAGCGACTTTTGGAACACCTTCTACGATCGCGACGTATTCTTTCTTTGTCTTGCGACTCGAGAACTGCTCTTTTAACAGTAGTGCTGTCTCATCATTACGAGCACCGATCATGACGCCGCTGGTATCACGGTCGAGGCGATGGACGATGCCTGGACGAGTCGTTTCAAGGGCATTTGTCGTATAGCGGCGGAAAAACTCAGCCACCGTAAACTCATCATTCAAAGCGCCCTTGCTGTGCGTCAACACACCAGCCGGTTTGTTAATCACAATGACATTATCATCGATATAGAGAATCGGGATGGTTTGAGCTGAGTGATCGAGCGCATCGGGTGGGATCATGGCAATATCATCAGATTCGGTCACATCGTGCTTAGCCTGAATAACCTGAGCACCATTTACAGATACATAGCCCGATTTGATGTATTTCTGAATCGTGCTACGCGTCAGCGCTGGATAGCGTTTAGTCAGTTCGATATCGAGGCGAGTTTTAGGTGGAATGACCTCAAATAGGTACACTTCCTTAAACTTAAAGCGCAGACCATAGGTAGTCGTTTCATCGTGCGGATTACGGATGAGATGGCCTTTGACATCAGGGCGATCAGTTTGAACCATTTCGAGAATGTAGTGCTTGTTATCGTTAGCCGTTGCATCGTAAATAATGTAGTAGCGAGTTTTCTCAAACAAAAAAGATAACATGCGCGTCGCAGGACGTGGCTGCAA
>OUNO010005061.1_pt1 | contig 29176 bp, 12 predicted proteins | sample 1779811 | NCBI WGS metagenome assembly OUNO01 (sample SAMEA3914804, study PRJEB12502) | metagenome | biome: forest; material: soil | place: Canada | collected 2010-06-25 | depth 0.3 m
ACAGGAAATTTCCAATACCATTGGAAACCTTTCAGGGCTAGCTTCTACAAATCCTCTTTATGTAAAGTTTAGTCAGTATTTATTCAACAGGACTTCCTGGGTATCTGGTTCCTGGACAGAAGACCAGAAGTGGACTGCTTATTATGGTTTTTTCCAGCCAGAATTTCAGCCATATATAAAAATCATGACCACGGACATCCGTGTTACGCAAAACTGGGCTGCTTTTGTAGCTGCTACCAACACAGGCATTTTGAGTTATTTTGATACCAATGTGGCAAAAAGACAAAATCTATTTTCAGGATTTACTAACTACCTGATCAGAAAAAGAACAGAAATAGAAAACGGCTGGGTAGGCCTGGAAGCCTCTTATAGCGGTCCGGAACAAGTAGAAATCATTAACTTAAGTTATCATCTGCAGTCGCAAGTATCTTATCCCAATTTTCAATCTCTTCTAAGAACAAATACGGGCTCGATTGCTCCTGATGTAAGACAATATCTACTGTATTACAATAGTCCCAGAACTTTTGCAAATTATCTGGCATCTGATATTTCCCAAAAAGCAAAAACGGTTGTAGCAAGCGGTATTGCTGACGCAGGCATGATGAACGCTTTGTTGCTTCTTTTTCGTTCATCTTTGCGTTCTGCTGTTTCATCTTTTATTACTACTTTACAAAATGACCGTAAAGTAATTTCTGGTGTCAAGGATCTCGCTTTATTGCCCGTACTTACAGGAGTAGATGACACGCTTGGTTGCACAGGTACTGACTCAGGCAATGAACTTCAGCCAAATGCTGATTTCAGTCAAAGTTACGGCGGTTGGTACGATTCGTCCAATAGCCTTATTACAAGCCTTGGTGGCGACAGCGGACTAAATGTTTTTCCTTATACCACTTATATCCTAACTATTGGAAAACAGTACAGGATACGTTTGATCGCGTCAGATGTAAGCTCAGGCAGTACTATAAAAGACGATACAGGCACAATTATACATACTGTTTATGCCAATCACTCGGTCTTCCAGGATTTTACATTTACTGCTACTACACAACGTATAAAATTTGAGATCTCACTTTTTAATTATGCTTCTATAACAGAAGTAATGGGATCATCTTGTGATCCTGTAGATGTAGTACAATCACCGACTATTTCCCTGGCACAGATTGATCATCTCACGCCAAAAGGAAGTCCTGTAAAAGGAGACGTATACATGATAAGGATCAATGGAACTGTACCCTTAACTTATACTACCGTTGCCGGAACTGTTGCAGACCTGACAGCTGGAATCACAGCTGCTATCAACGCAGCTTCTGCTGCTGGACAAGGAGATTGGATACAAGTATCAGCAACAGATAACAGTACTTATGTAACTGTTACAGCTCTCAACCTCAATAAAGCGTTCACTCTGGAAGTGATCAGCATTAAAAAAGAATTGTTGTCTTTGCCTGCTAATCATAATTTTTTTGCAATCTGGTCATTGGATATACTTAACAATGGCCGAGCTGTGCAGGACCTGGACTATCTGGGTTTTACTTTCAACGGTTTACTCACCGATGGTACTGCTGCAAAAGCAGGCATTAGAGTAAGAGGTTCTCAGATCGACTATTCTGTTTATCCTTCACAAACAACAGTGATCGGAATTGTCTCCACACTTGCCAATGGTGCATTTCAATTTAACTACCGAGTACCAAAACCTTTTTCTTCGGTTACTTATATATTGATAGAAGTGCTGAGTGGAACAAGTGTAGTCAGTTCTTCCTCTTTCTCCATAGCAAATGGGAACATGGATGTTCATACTGTATATTATTCTACAACCCCTGTTACAGTTCAATACCCCTTAATCTCATTGGTAGCCAGTCTTACAGGACTTACAATTCCTTCCACACTGACTACGTTTATGAATGCACATAACATTTATACGTTGAAAGATATCCGGAACGCAGGAGGATTGAAAAATTTATCAGGTCTGCCTATTAGTCCAACAGACATTGTGATCACCACCCTCGATGCTCATGCCGACCTGAATATCCTTTCCTATGATATACTTGCCAACCAGCATCTGATCGATCAGGAATATACCAGTGTCTATGATCTGGGTACTACGAGTAGAGGACAAGTAGTAAACGAGTATATGAGTGCAAGCCAGCAGATCGGAGGGTTCAATGCTTTGAAGATTCAAAACGTAGCGAAATCATATACTAATTTTATACAAAGCCTTGTTACTGCTCATCGTGCAGCAGGCACTATAGGAGGATCTGCAGGTCAGATTCCTCAGCTTGATAATATATTACAAGAAAAATGCGTTTGCGATGATTGCGAAGCAGCCGTAAGTCCTATGGCTTATCTGACAGACTTACTTAATTATACTTCGAAGAATCTTACAAACGGTTCTCCAACGTTTAATGGTTTTCAATATTTACAAACCAATTTTTACCAGGATTTTAATGAACTTCCTGCAGATTGTGAAGACCTGAATCACCTGATCTGTCAGCAACGCATTGTCGTAGAAATTCTGCGCAGATATATCATTGATCATGCACCTACGTCAGGGCAAATTACTGCATTGAATGCTGCAGTAAAACAGTATTGCATTGCTGTATACCGTTACCTGCTGATTGAACTGGGTACCAGCTACGAAGAATTAAGAGACGTGCGCACAGGATCAGATGCTGCTGCTAAAAAAGCAGACCTGGCTTCCAGGCTGAATTTTCCTTACGATGTACCTTCAGGATTTGATCCTTTTCAAACACTGTTTGTCAACATCAACGATACCTTATTGAATGAAGCCTTTCTTGAAAAAACATTTGGATTGGTAGATACAACCAGGGATTATGCTTCTCACGGACTTAAAATAGGAGATACCAGCAACCAGGTATTCCGATGGAATTTCAAAGGAATATCCTGGAATAAAAACACTGATCCGAATGGATACATTTATTTGGTAATTGATAATTCGATACCTCAGTTAAGATTTTATAAAAACTCAACAAGGACTTCTCTTGATCTTGTTGCTACTGCTGTGCTCACTACAGATAGTAAATTCGAATTAACGGCTAACAACGACAGTGGCTTATATGGAGAATTCATTGTACCTGTTACTACAAACAATAACCTTATATCAATATCCGTTATACCTCTAGTGGTTTCCTGGAGGCTTCAGTATCTGAGAAGTCTGTGGCTGAAGCTGGATTATCCTGCCAATGATTACTCTGTACATAACATACCAGTAATAGATCCTGATATTATAGGGCCAGATGATTTCAGAAATCCGGATATAAGTCATCATCCATTTAAAGTCTGGAAAAACAGAAGGCAATGGACAGATGACAGACTCACTTACTTAAGAGGTATAGGTACTGACATTGCTGCCATGTTTTCTTCAATGACAGTTGGACAAAACTATACTACCGTTGCCACCACACCTGTCACTACTAACAGAACCCCATGGAGCAGTTATCCTTCTGATTATAATTTAAAATTATATTATACAAATCTAAAAAGCGGGAACCAGGCTGATTATGATGCAGCAGTAGCTGCTGTCACCGGAACAGGAGCGGGAAATCTTAATACCACTGTACCTGCTTTTATTAGGCTGTATGAGATCTATGCTGGAACATTGATGAATGATGAAAAAGCAATTCTGATTGTGCCTTTTCAGGATGCTTCTACCATTCTTCCTCAGATCACTTATATCATTCCTTCAGGAGTCAAAGCTGGAGATTCTTTTTCGCTGACCATTTCTTATGTAGTCGCGAATCCTTCACCACCACCTGCTACAATGGTCGTTTCAACTACCGCTACTTATCTGGCCGTATCAGGAGATACGGAACATGATGTAATCACCCACCTGATCACTGCGATAGGAGCAGCCGGAAGTCAATGGGCAAATGTTACAGTCACGGATCAGACTACCTTTCTGAAAATAACGGCCAATGCCAACAACGTACCATTCTCTGTTACCAGCACAGTATTCAGATCAGCAGTTTCTACCGCCCTGGAAGAAGTTTATTCTATCCTTACGCAAATCTGGAAAAAAACTTTTTATGCCGACTGGATTGCAGAAGAAAATGACAGTTCACTGGCCATAAGCTTTAATTCTTCAGACTACTGGAGCAGTCTTTTAGAGCCTGTAAGCGGAACTTGGCCCGTAATTACGACCTACGGCATTCCATTGTTAGATCCTGAAATCATTAACATCAAAGACCTCGCTGAAGCTGGCGTTGGAGCAGATGCCATTGCTCAGTGGTATGACAGGCAAACACTGCTGGAAAGCGAATTTGCTTCTATTAAATCAGACAGAGAAAAATACAGTCTTGACCATGCATTCGAAAATGCCTGGGGGGGGGCTTATTTTGCTTCCCCATATACGAATCTGGATGATGTACTGGCAGACCTCAACAGTACCGGGAATCCTACAGCCATTCAAAATGCGAAAAATTTTATCAGTGCTCAATTATACATGTCTGATGATGATTTCAGAAAAATCATGGCCACAAGGGCTAAGAATATATCTGGAAATTCAGAAACAATTTCTGAAGATGAATGGACAACATTGTATAGCATTTTAACTACGTCATTAAAGCTCCGTAGCAATTATCCTACTTGGTACAGCTATGAGACTACCAATAATTATAAGTACTGGAATGTACTCAAAGCCAAGCTTCCTTTGTGGCGTGCTTCTGCGGCTGATAGAAATTTATGGATACAGTCTCTGTCACTTGTTAATCAGATACCAGCAATAGATCCTGATCAGCTAAGGCCTGATTTTCTGAAATCAATTTATGGCTCTGATCCGGCAATGACTTTATGGGTCAACAGGAGCACTGAGCTTAGTGCTTTATTTACAGAAATAAAAAATGCAAGATTGGCAGGAGCTACACCTCATGATGGCTTCGATGCCATTATTAGTACTTATATAATCAGCACAACACAATCAGCATTCCTTCTTGGACTTTGGGATCTTGGCCAAATGGGTGAAGACATTACAGGTAATCTTGCACAGCTTCATTTGAGCATCGATGCTTTACAGTTTCTGGTGGATATTCGTGCATTGGCCGTTGCTGATCCTGGAAGTATACTAGATGAAGAATGGAATGAAGTCTACAACATTTTAGTCCAAGCCAGGAAAGAAAAAAACTACAGCATTTGGTACGGAGAAGAACAAGCAGCAGGCATCACATTGAGCCCCGATTATTTCAGAATTTCGGAATATAAGAATGATAATTTTAATGGAGAAGATCAGCAGGCCCTCATTAGGTGGCGTTATTCATCAAAAGATGCGAGGACCTGGATCAACGAGGTTCAGGCCAGGATCGATCAGGAAAGTGCTGTATATAACAACAATCAGAATCATGTAGACGATGCCGAATCAGAATTCATGATCAATCTTAGAGATGCGCTGGTAATGGCTACCAATGTGACTGGTACCAAACTTGCCGACAAAGCAAAAGCGTTTTCAGATAAACTACTTGTGGATGCAGCCAATACCTGCTGCGACAAAACAACCCGGATAGGACAAGCCATTGAGACTTTACAAAATCTTTTCTTTTCAATCAGAAATGGAATTTTGGAGCCAGGCAGCCCTGGTGCCAACCTGAAAATTATTTCTGATCAGTATGATGAAGAATGGATCTGGATGGGTTCATATGCTTCGTGGAGATCGGCCATGTTTGTGAATTTATATCCTGAAAATGTACTTGATCCTGCTTACAGAAACCGCCCCAGCCCTGGATATGCAAACCTCAATAATGCATTGTCAACTGGTGATCTTAGTCCCGCAGACATAACAAGTGTTGTCAATGATTACTATGATTATTTTTCCGATATCGGCAATATGCGTTTGCTTGCTTCCTGCTCCGGAAGAACCATTAGTTTCAATGGCTACGGCAGACAGCACTTTCAGCAAGGCTTGTACAGAAATATGCAATATCTTTTTGCAGCCGGAGCAAATGTAGTACCTGGTGTACCACTAGGAAATATTTATTATTCAACCCTTGATGTGGATGATGAAAGCAATTACTGTCATGGTTACTGGACACGTCTGGATGCTTTCAACGGCATCGATCTTTATAAATTGATAGGAGCCAGCTGCTGGAAAGCTACAGGCAATAAAAAATATATGGTGGTATTTGCCATAGTGCACAGAGAAGGCAAAAATACTTTAGGCTATGCAAAAATGGACCTGGACACAGGTATATGGGATCCTTCCATGACAGAGCTGGACATGCCCGTGCAGGGATATGCTCAGATGAATGTTCAAAACGGCATGGAAACTCCTGATAAAATATACATTGCCATTTTATCATTACAAGGCCTTGTCACTGTATACTCCCTAAATGCAACAGGTGATGGTTTTGTTCTTGAAGAAAATTCTCAGTTTGGCATTGCTGACGATGGTGATATTACTATGATACATGCTTTTGTAAATCAAGTATTAATTTACGAAGCAGACAATGCCACATATATAAAAGAAGTAGCGTATAGTGGCAATGGTCGTCCACCTATGTCAGGATTTTATGATATTCCAACAAAATCTAATTTTATAGAAGCTGGTAAAAGCGGTAGATTCTTCGTGCCTAGCACTACTTCATCTTTTCATTACATGGCTGCCTTTTCCTGGCCGGCAAATGATACTGCTGCCAATGCCCTTATGTTTGTAGTATACAAAGATGGTGTCGGCTCAAACAGTGTATATAAATATTTTAAAAAGACAGACAGGTTTGCTGTTGATGGAACAGGACTCAATGCTTACGAAGATAATTTTCTTTCTAATTTCTCATACATCACCTTGTACACAAATTCAGGTGGTAATAAGACCTATATGTTGTCTCATGCAATCATAGATGGAAAAATAGGCATCTATAAAACAGAAATTACGCTGAATCCTGACAATAGCATTTCCATGGATGGAAAATCACAACGCCTGGATCCATGGGGCGGTAGCGTGGGTCCGCTTTCTCTAAAAATGGACATTCCTACACTTAAAGATTATGGACGATCCATTTATGAAGGAAATCAAAACCTGTTGAATACTTCTTTTGAATATATAAAAGAAGCTTATTATTTCGTACCCATGATGGCAGCCCTGAATTTATATAGGGGCGGATATTATACTCAGGCCCTCGACTGGTTCAAGCTGGTATATGATTACACTGTGCCCATCAATGGAGTTGGAAGCAACACCAGGCCAAGAAAAATATGGCAAGGATTGATCAGTGAAGAAAGTCATGTCGATAATTATAAGCGCATTGATAACTGGTCGACAGATCCCTTAAACCCTCATGCCATTGCAGAGACCAGACAAAACAGTTATACCCGTTACACAGTATTGTCAATAGTAAAATGTTTGCTGGATTTTGCTGACAGTGAATATACCAAGGATACCGCAGAGTCTGTACCAAGAGCCAGACTGCTTTATGAAAAAGCCATGGATCTTCTCACAGAAGAACAGCTTCGCCCTTCGGAAGAGGATTGTCAGTCATCTATAGATGCACTCGATTTTACTTCCACCGATCCTCAGTGGGTGAGCTGGGAACCAGTATGGCTGGAGATCAAATCTGATATATATAATGTAAAAGACAAATCCTTTTTGACCGAGCTTCTTTCAGAAATAAATACAGAACTGACAAGTGCAGATACTGTGCAGGTAAAGATGTCTATTTGCAGGGCGCTGGTAGATTCAACATTGGCAGTAGAAGATGAATTCGTGGAAATAGAAGGCCTGCTTTCTGACAGCAACGCTTCCATGAAAAAAGCATTCCTGGCCATGCTGGAAGATTCGAACCTCGGCTTTGCTGCAGAGGATACCGCTTTCCAGCTTTCTGCTTCTTATCTGAATGCAGCTTCTCTGGTAACAGGTCTGCCTGTAGGCACACTGGAAAGACCGGATTTTTTCCTGAACTGGTTTACAGAAGATCCGAAATTTGTGACCGACAGGGTTTATCCGAATACTGCTTCCAGTTTTACCGCTCAGTATCCTGTAAACAGCGCATCCAGAATTTATTATAATTATGTAGCGCCATCAAGTGAGCAGATCCTTACGCTGACTGTTGTAAGCAAGCCAATTGCTGCTATCAACTCATACTATGGCAGAGCCACTCATTATATTCCAAGTCCTAACATTGCTTTCTGCGTTCCGCCGAATCCTGTACTGAATGGATTTTTGCTGCAAGCAGAACTGGGACTCTATAAGATCAGAAACTGTATGAACATTGCCGGCATGGTCAGGGACCTGGCGCCTTATGCTGCGCCAAGTGATCAGACTACGGGCATCCCTCAGTTCGGATCAAGTTTACAAAGTATCAATACAGGTGCCAATGGAACTTTCAAACCATTGCCATATCATTATAATGTTTTAATTGACCGGGCAAAACAACAGATTCAGATCGCACAGCAACTGGAAGCTACTTTGCTTTCCATGTATGAGAAACAGGATGCTGAACAATATAGTCTCCTGCAGGCAAGACAAGGACTAAGCCTTGCCATGGCAGGTGTGACCTTGCAAGACATCAGGATCAAAGAAGCGAACGATGGCATCACCCTCGCCCAGCTTCAGAAAGATAGGGTAGGCATACAGTCTGATTATTACAACGGACTTATCAACGCAGACTTACTTCAATCAGAAGCATCGGCCATCAGTATCCTGCAGGCTGTACAGGTCTTGCAATATGTAGCCAGCGCAGGATTTATTGCAGGAGGTATTGCTAGTGTACTTTCAGGAGGAGCAGGTGCTGTAATAACGGGAGCAGCACAAGGTATATCAGAAGTTGCCTCGGCACTTTCCACCCAATCGCAAATCAATTCCTTACAAGCCAGTTACGAGCGAAGAAAACAGGATTGGCAGTTCCAGCTTTCTCTGGCCACCCAGGACCTGAAGATTGGCGATCAGCAGATCAAGATTGCCAGCGATCAGAAAGATGTAGTGACGCAGGAAAGACAGATTGCACAGCTGGGTGTAACCAACTCCCAGGACACCATCGCCTTCCTGCAGAATAAATTTACCAATGTAGAACTCTACCAGTGGATGACACAGATCCTGCAGAAAGTATACAAATATTTCTTACAACAGGCCACAGCTTCTGCGCTTTCAGCTATGAACCAGCTGGCCTTCGAACGCCAGCAGGCTGTGCCGCCACTCATCAACAACGATTACTGGCAGGCGCCTTCCACAGCCACCACCAGCCTGTCTGGCAATGGCCCCGATAGGAGAGGATTGACTGCTTCCGAAAGATTACTTCAAGATCTTTCTCAGCTGGATCAGTATGCTTTTAATACCGATGTGAGAAAATTACAGCTTACCAAAGTATTTTCACTAGCTACCCTGGATCCGATTGCTTTCGATCAATTCAGACAGACCGGAGTATTCAGGTTTGCAACACCTTCGCTTTCCTTCGACCGTGATTTCCCTGGTCATTTCCTGCGATTGATCAAAAGTGTAAAAACTTCCGTGATCGCACTGATATCACCTGTTGAAAGCATTAAAGCAACGCTAAGTAATTATGGGATCTCTTATGTAGTGATCGATAATACTTTTCAGCGAACACCAATTATCAGGGATATAGAATCCGTGGCGCTGACTTCTTCTACAAATGCTACCGGTATCTTTGAGCTGAGCCAGCAAACTACTTTGCTGAATCCTTTTGAAAGCACAGGTGTGGAGAGCAACTGGGAATTTGTAATGCCAAAGGCGTCCAACTTCTTCGATTATTCAACCATTGCTGATGTGATATTCAGCATAGATTATACTGCGTTATCAAGCTTTACATATAGAACCTCCGTAATCAAGACCCTGGATACAAGTTTTGAAGGCTCCAGGACTTTCAGCTTTAAGAACCAGTTCTCAGATCAGTGGTATGACCTCAACAATCCTGTAGATGTTTCAGGAAGTACCAGTACCGTTAGTTTTGATATCAGCGAATCTGATTTCCCTGCAAACCTGGACAACCTCATTATCCGCCAGATTGCTTTGTTATTTGATGTAACGGACAGCAATACAAATGCCGTCGCGAAGGAGAAAATCTCATTTGGATACAATACCAAAAAGGACAATCACAGCTATGCAGCAGACGAAGCCATTGGTGTGAATAATCTGATCAGTACGCTGGGCGGCGCAGTAAACCTGGGAAGCATGCTGGGCAAATCTGTAGAGGGTACCTGGAGCATTACTTTCCCTTCTAATTCAAAAGTGCTTAAAAAGATTGCGAGCCAGGAAATCACGGACATCATCTTCGTCATCACTTACGAAGGGGACACAGCTCCCTGGCCGCAGTACTAAACCAAATGACAAATTGAAAGATTGATTTATTAACGGATAGAAAAATGTCAATACAAAACAGAACCACTTTAAAATCATACTTCCAGACGGGCGACTCACCGAGTCAGTCGGACTTTGAAGACCTGATCGATTCTCTTCTCCTGGTCAGCGGAGATACTGCCACCGGTGCGCTGGTGCTGAATGCAGATCCTGCCACCGCTTTAGGAGCCGCTACCAAACAGTATGTAGATGCTGCCACGGTTGGCCTCTGGGACGATCGCGGAAATTACAATGCTTCAGGAAATGTATTTCCCTCGAGCGGGGGAAGCGGTACCTCAGGTGCCATTCTGAAAGGGGATATCTGGACAATTTCAGTAGCTGGTACCCTTGGCGGCACAGCCGTAGCCCTCGGAGATACCGTCAGGGCCCTGGTGAACAGTCCGGGCTCTACTGCTGCCAACTGGCAGATCATGGAGCATGGACTCGGTTATACACCCATTACCAACGTGCTGACTGCTGCAAACATCCTCGTGGGCAACAGTTCCAACGTAGCGACTTCCGTAGCCATGAGCGGCGATATCACCATCAGCAACACCGGTGTTACAGCCATCGGCAGCGGAAAGGTGACCACTGCCATGCTGGCTTCTATGACTTCTGCACAACTGGCATCTGTCCTTTCGGATGAGACAGGAACGGGCGCACTGGTGTTTGCTACTTCGCCCACTTTTACTACTTCCATCATCAGTCCTGTAGTATATGGCTCTGCTGCTTCTGCAGGGAATTTGCAATTCAACAGCACGAGCCATGCTACCAAAGGAAAAATATTATTAGGAAACTCTACTGCATACGATGAAGCCAAAGGCTTTCTCGGAATAGGCACGCAAAGTCCTGCTGCTTTGCTGCATGTGTCGCAGAATATTTCTGCCGCTGCCTGGACAAGCAATGGCATCAACATCAGATCGGACGCGGCTACTTACACGGATACCAGTTCCAGCGGCACGGTAGCTTCTGTCTGCGGAGATTATTTCGGCGTAAAAACATTTGCCGCCAGTTCTACTGTAACTTATTCAACCATCTATGGTTCTTATTTTGAAAAACCGCTGACAGGCACCAATGTAACGGTGCCCGGCGGTACCATTTATTCTATCGGAACCGGCGGAGCCATTGCAGTAAATGGCAACATCGATTTTCAGGGACTCGCAGTCAACAGAACCATCGGAACCATCGGCGCTTCGTCTCCGTTTTCCGTAGCTACAGGCGGCACCCAGAGAACTACCTGGAATGCCTCAGGAAACCAAAGCCATGCGCAATCATCGGTAAGCTCAGGAACAACGCCTTTCATCACTTACACACAGGCTGCCCATACAGGAGGCTCACAACCTGGCTTGCTGTGGACAGCCGCTGCACTGACAGGCCAGACGGCTTCTACAGAGATCGTAGATCAGACCTGGGACAATTCAGCCATTCTTACTTATGCTACCGGAAATCTTGCTACACAAAGAACCGTCAGATTCAGGGGACGTACCTATGCCTTTGCCGGAGCCAGCACCATCACCGAAGCTTTCACCGCAGATTTTGACATTCCTGTAGCAGGCACCAATGCTACGCTTTCCAATATCTACGCCGCGAGGTTTAACGGAAACCTGAAGTTTGTAAGTCCGACAGGCCAGACCAGTTTTATTTTCAGCAATGGACTTAATATTCAGTGCTCAGTTGGTCAAAACTTTACTGTACAGGCTAGTGGGGCTGCCAGGTATGCCATCAATACTGTTGGAAACCATGCCTTTGCTGGTGGGGCACAAACCAGCGGCACCACTGCCTTTATCACTTTTAACCAGCCTGCTTACACTGGTGGTGCGCAACCTGGTTTGTTGTGGATAGCATCGGCAGCCACAGGACAAACGGCTTCTACGGAGATCGTCGATCAGAACTGGAACAACAGCGCCATCAAGACCTGGGCTACCGGAGCGATCACCACACAAAGGGATTTTCTCATCCAGGCCAGAACCTATGCCTTTGCCGGAGCCAGCACCGTAACTACCGGAGCTACCCTGACTGTTTCCGGTGCTCCTGTAGCCGGCACCAATGCCACGATCACCAATGCTTATGCTTTGTGGATCCAGGGCGGTGTTTCTGCTTTTGCAGGCAATCTTAAACTGGCAGATGTAAACATGGTTTTAGGTACTACTACCGGAACAAAAATAGGAACCGCTACCAGCCAGAAACTAGGCTTCTGGAATGCTGCTCCTTTGATTCAGCCTGATACAAGCGTAGGAGCTGCTTTTTTCACCAGCAATTTTTCCGGCATAAACAACGATGGCTCTACCTGGGATGGATACACGATCGGACAAGTGGTAAAAGCTTTAAGAAACATAGGAATACTTGCTTAATCATAAATTGACCATTCACATGACAACAAAAAATTTCACCTACAACGATTTAAGAATTATCAAAAATGAGATCCTGGGCCTGGCGCAGATAGGAGAGGACAAGACGCAGAAGGTATTGATCGTCGGACTGAAGAATGAAGACGTGACGCTGGGTGTATCGCACAGACTTAATAAAATAGTGGCGAAGATAGACGAAGAATTTAAAGTGCTGGAAGTATCGCTGAAAGAAATCAAAGGCGATGAAAAAGACGAAGGAGCCCAGGCCAAGCGCGCCGAGCTCTGGTCGCAGGAAACAGAGCTTTCTTATGAGCCGATTTCTTTCGATAAAATCGACAACCTGAGCCTGAGAAAAAATTTTCTCGGTGAAAAATATGATTATGATTTTCTGATCAAAAGTATTTGCGAAGAATAAATTTAAGCATTACACGTCATCCCGACCGTTGTCGGGATCCCCTGGCTACGAAGCCTGTTTCATCGCCAGGGGATTGCTTCGACAGATCCCAGCTTTCGCTGAGACTGTCTCGCAATGACGACATAATAACTATTAGTTATTCACTATTAACTATTAACTAAAAAAAATATGTCAGAATCGGGCAGCGGCACCAGTGTGATTACGACTCCTTCGGGAGGTGGGGCAGTACAGGGTATGGGAGAAAAATTTTCTCCTGACTTGTTTACCGGTACCGGAAATTTTTCGGTGCCTATCTCCCTGCCGCCCGGCCGACATGGCTTCCAGCCTGACCTGACAATCGTCTACAGCAGCGGCAACGGAGCCGGTGCTTTTGGCCTTGGCTGGAACCTCAGCATTCCCGGCATCACCAGGAAAACTTCCAAAGGAGTGCCTTTGTATGACGACAACAAAGATGTTTTCATTTTATCAGGAGCGGAAGACCTGGTGGAAGTATCGCGTGAAGCCATTGCTCATGGCTACAAGGCGAGCTTCCAGCCGCGCACGGAAGGACTGTTTGCCCGCATCGAAAGATATAAAACCACCACAGACGATTACTGGAAAGTATGGAGTAAAGACGGGCTTGTCAGTTACTATGGCACACCCGGACAAGCCAATAGCCAAAGCACTTACAACGATCCTGCCACTTGCGCGGATCCGGAAAACCGCAACAGCATTTTCCAGTGGATGCTGAGCAAAACCACTGATGTGTTTGGCAATGTGATTGTATACAGCTACCTGCGCGACAACCGGCCTGCCTCTTTCAGGGCCGATGATCCTCATCAATGGGACATGCTTTACCTCTCGCAGATCAATTATGCCGATTATGTAAGCGGACCGGACCTGAACTTTATGTGCATGGTGCAGTTCAACTATGTGGACCGTCCGGATCAGACTTCCACTTACAAACAAGGCTTTGAAATGCGGCTTACCAAACGCTGCACTTCCATTGAAACCTTTACCATTCCTGCTGGCATGTATGTGCTGACCAAAACCTATTATTTTATTTACCTGGACGAAAGGGTTGCTGCTGGTGATTTTCCTGCTTCGGTCTTGCCGGCCAATGGCCATAGCCTACTGAACCGGGTAGCCATCCAGGGCCACGATGGCGATGCCGATGAATTCATGCCACCGCTTGAATTCGGCTATACTTCTTTCAATCCTTTGCTTCGTGATTTTGAACCGGTGACGGGCAGGGACCTGCCGCCTTCTTCACTGGCCAGCCGAGACTATGAACTGGCCGATGTCTTTGGCAACGGCCTTCCTGACATCGTGCAGCTCAACGGCTTGGCGCGATACTGGAAAAACCTGGGCAATGGAAGCTTTGACCTGCCGCGCAATATGAAAAATGCGCCCGCCGGTGCACAGCTCTCTGATCCCAATGTACAGCTCATGGATGCAGACGGGGACGGTAAGCTGGACCTTTTTGTGAACAAGCAGGGACAGGCAGGATATTTTCCTATGCAGCACGACGGACTCTGGGCCAACAAACAATTTATCCGATATAAATACATTCCTTCTTTCTCTCTGAGCGACCCTGAAGTAAAACTCATCGACATGGATGGCGACGGGGTGACGGATGTGCTGCGCAATGGCAGCCGGCTGGAATGCTTCCTCAACGACCCGGTGCAGGGATTTTATAAAGTGATCACCACGGAGAAAAAAAGGATCGGAAGTTTTCCAAACGTAAGCTTTGCAGACCCGCGCATCCGCACCGCTGATATGAGTGGGGACAGCATGCAGGACATCGTCATGGTTGGCGACGGCAGGGTAGATTACTGGCCCAATATGGGCTATGGCAAATGGGGCGCCATGGTGAGCATGAAAAACAGTCCGCGCTTTCCTTACCGCTTCAATTCGCAGCAGATCTACCTGGGTGACCTGGATGGCGACGGACTCGCTGATATGGTCTATGTGGAGAACAACCAGGTAACACTCTGGATCAACCAGGGCGGACAAAGCTGGAGCGATCCCATCGTGATCAAAGGTACGCCTGCTTTGCGCGATGTGAAAGCGGTGCGGCTGGCAGACATCAAAGGCACCGGCGTCTGCGGACTGCTGTGGACCTATGATTATTTTACGAATCCCAACCGCTCGACCATGTTTTTCCTGGACCTGACGGGAGGCGTAAAACCCTATGTATTGAATGAGATGGACAATAACATGGGTGCTCTCACTAAAGTAGAATATAAATCTTCTACCGAATATTTTCTCAGAGACCAGGCGCGTGTCAATAACCAGTCTACCCCTGGAATGGGGCTGGGCGGCGAGATCGGCGTACTGCCCGATGGCAGGCTCACGCCCTGGAAAACTACCTTGCCTTTCCCGGTGCAGGTAGTCTCTAAGGTCACCGTCATTGATGCCATTTCGGGTGGAAAGCTTTCTACTGAATACAGTTACCACCATGGCTACTGGGATGGCGGGGAGCGCGAGTTCCGTGGCTTCGGCCGCGTGCACCAGCGCGACACTGAATCTTTTACCAGGTATAATTCTCCCGTCATTGCGAGGAGCGACGCCGCAGGCGGAGCGACGAAGCAATCCCCCAGCTTCGAAGCAGTAGACCAAATCTACTACACCCCACCCACAGAAACCATCAGTTGGTTTCACCTGGGCCCCGTAGGCGATGAGCGCGGCGATTGGCAGGAAGTCTATTTTGCCGATGAATACTGGCAGGAAGATCCGCAGGTGCTGCAAAGGCCTTCGGAGATGATCACCATGATCAATGGCCTTCCGCGCAGGGCCAGGCGCGATGCTTACCGCACTTTGCGTGGCAGCCTGCTGCGCTCGGAAATGTATGCCCTGGATGGAACCAGCTACCGCAACCGGCCTTATACCGTTTCAGAAAACCTGCAAGGCGTGAGGCTGGAATACAGTCCTCCCGTCATTGCGACGAAGCAATCCCCTTCTACGCAGCCTTATGGCCCAGATGAAAACAACAAACAAGGCTCGGGTTATATTTTCTTTGCCCATGCGCTGAGCAGCCGCAGCAGCCAGTGGGAGCGGGGCATCGAGCCGATGACTTCTTTTTCCTTTACGGAAAATTATGATATTTATGGTACCCCGCAGACACAGATCAGCGTAGCGGTGCCGCGAGGTAAGAACGCTGTAGCCAATGATCCCTTGCCGGCAGTGCCTTACCTGGCCACCATGAGCCAGTCGGTTTTTGCTTCCCGCGATGAGGTGGAGAATGGTTTTTACCTGATCGGAAGACCGGTCAGTTCGAAATCTTATGAAGTGGAAAATGATGGCAGCCTGGATGTCTTCACGCTGAAGGCCCATATCCTGGCAGGCTCTACCAGCAATGATCTTTTATCGCACAGCCTGACTTATTATGATGGTACGGCTTTCACCGGCGCTGCTTACGGCGTACTGGGCGACTATGGCGTGCCGGTGCGCAGCGAAGCGCTTTACTTTACCGACAGCCTGCTGGATGATATTTACGGCAGCAGCAGGCCGCCTTATATCAAGGAAACTGGTTCGCCCACCTGGACCTCGGATTATCTAAGCGCTTTCCGCACGGCCCTTCCAGCCAATGCAGGCTATACTTATTTCAGCGGAACAGATGACATCCACGAAGCTGGCTACTATTGCAACACCGACCAGAAAAAATTTGATTTTCATGACGATCCATTCTCAAGTAAAGGACTGGTGTTACAGATGAAAGACCCGCTGGGAAATACTGCTTCGGTGGACTATGATGATTATCTCTTGCTTCCCATCAAGGTGACCGATGCGGCAGGTATGGAAACCCTGGCTTCCTACGATTACCGAGTGATGCAGGCTGACCTGATCACCGATCCTAATTTGAACCGGGTACAGTTTGCTTTCTCACCATTGGGTTTTTTAATTAAAACGGCCGTGATGGGAAAAAGCACCGAATCCCTGGGAGATACGCTGGCTGTGCCCGGCACGCTGATGGAATATGATTTCTTTGCTTTTGTAAACGATGGACTTCCCGTCTATGTGAAGACCACCGCCAGGGAACATCATTATTATGACAGCATCAACGACGATACCATTGTATCGGTACAGTATAGCGATGGCTTTGGAAGGCTGATCCAGAGCCGTACTCAGGCAGAGGAAGTGATCTTTGGGGACAGCATCTTCGGAGATTCAGGACTAGATACAGCCGGTGTTTCAGATACCGACCCGACAGGCGTAGAGAATACTGACCCTGACAACCTCAACGTAGTGGTAAGCGGCTGGCAGGTGTACAACAACAAAGGAAAAGTAGTAGAAAAATACGAACCTTATTATGACCAGGGTTTCGATTTTCTATCCCCCTCTGGAGGGGGTCAGGGGGAGGAGACAGCTCGTACTGCACTTTCCAGAAGCCAGAAAATAAAAATGTTCTACGACCCGCGCGGACAGCTGATCCGCACGGTAAACCCAGACAGCACCGAGCAGCGTGTTGTGCTGGGCATTCCAAAAGACCTGACTACGCCAGATGTATATACACCCACACCCTGGGAAAGCTACAGCTACGATGCCAATGATTTAAAACTCCTTACCAATCCGACCGACTCGACCGTGCCTTCGGATCATTATTATACACCTTCGAACTCTGTCATCGATGCGTTGGGCAGAACTATTAAAACCATTGACCGCAATTGTACAAGCGGTGTCATCGAAGAGATTGTGATGCAATATGAATATGACATTCGTGGAAATTTATTGACTGTGACAGATCCTTTAAATAGAACAACTTTTACCCACGAGTATGACCTGGCTAACCGTCCGCTGAAGACTACACACATAGATGGTGGCACCAAATACACCGTGCTCGATTGCATGAGCAAACCTGTAGAGATGCGCGACCAGAAAGGTGCGCTGACGTTGAGCATTTATGATAATTTAAACCGCCCCACCAAAAGCTGGGCCCGGGACAAAACCTCAGACACTGCGACGCTGAGACATAAAAGCATTTATGGCGATGATGCTGGATTAACAAATCCTGAAAATGAAAATCTAAAAGGAAAGATATACAAGCAATATGACGAAGCAGGGTTGACTACCATTGCTTCTTATGATTTCAAAGGCAACCCGCTGGAGAAAACAAGAAAAGTAATTAAAGACAGCGAGCTGACTTCTGTCTTTGCCGGCCCGCCTGCCAGCTGGGCAATTGATACTTACAAGGTAGATTGGAATGTAAGCACTGATAGTATTTTAGACAGCACAGATTACACAACATCACTGGAATACGACGCTCTCAACCGGGTGACAAAGATGACCTACCCCGAAGACGTAGGCAGCGAAAGAAAAATACTCTTACCGACTTACAACAGAAGTGGCGCTTTGGACAAAGTAGATTTGAAAGACAACAGCGGAGCCACTGCTGTAAATTATGTGGAAAGGATCGCCTACAACGCACGCGGACAGAAAATATTGACTGCATTGGGTAATGGTACGATGACGCGCTACGAATATCGGACAGATAATTTCAGACTGCTTCGAATGAAATCTGAAAAGTACGACAACAGCAGCAATCCATTGATCTACGTGCACCAAAGCGGCACTATAAAACAAAATTTTACTTACCAGTATGATCTGATTGGAAACATCATCAACCTCACTGATACCACCACCGGCTGCGGGCCTGGAGGAAGCAACAGCTTGGGAAGGAACTTCGGCTACGATGCACTTTATCGTTTACTCTCTGCCACTGGAAGAGAAACCGCCAGCACAGGTACCACGCCTTGGGCAGATTTTTACAGGCCGGATAACAATACCATTTCCAGGTTTTACACTCAGAATTATAATTATGACAAACTGGGAAATATACAGACACTGGTGCATACAGCGTCTTCAGGGAATTTTACAAGAACGTTCAGTTACATTAGTGGTAAAAATAAATTAGATACTATTGCAGCAAACAGCCATACTTACAATTACACCCATGATGTAAATGGAAATATTATACAGGAAGATTCAAATAGGTTTTTCACTTATGATTATGCAGACAGGCTGAAATCTTTTTTCATACAAGCTGGTACCTCTGAGCCAAGTATATACTCACAATATTTTTATGATGCAGCTGGCACAAGAATAAAAAAAATAACCAGGACACAATATGGAGGCATTAAGACCACCGTGTACATTGACGGTATCTTTGAACATACCAAGGAAGATGCTGCAGCAGACAGTATACCAAATTTAATCATTGGCAGCTGGGTGGTGGGAAGTACCATTGGCGGTGAGCAGAATATACTGCACATCATGGATGGAAGCTCCAGGGTAGCTACCAAGCGCATTGGTGATGCTTTAGGTGATACCACTCCTGATATTAAATACTATTTGGAAGATCATTTAGGAAGTAGTAACTTAGTATTAAGCACAACAAGTTCTTTGATATCAGCTGAAGAGTATTATCCGTTTGGAGAAACTTCCTTCGGGTCATACTCTAAAAAAAGATATCGATATAACGGAAAAGAAAAGGACGAAGAGTCCGGACTCTATTATTTTAATGCCCGCTACTACAATGCCTGGACTTGCCGCTTTATGAGCATCGATCCGATGGCTCTAAAGAACTCCAACAAAACCCCATACAATTATTGCAGTAACAATCCGATCAACAGGGTCGACCCTTCCGGTATGGATGATGGCCCTAAAGGAGGAGGAAAGGGTACTCAAAATCATTCAATAAAAAAAGGAGATACACTTTGGGGATTAGCTAAGAAATATAATACAACTGTAAGTAATCTAAAAAAAATAAATGAGTTGGATAGCAATAAGATTATTGCAGGAGGAACGCTTAAAGTTCCTGAACAAGGTGGAGAAAAGGATGTGGTTCATGGAGCTACTGCACCTAAACATGTTTCGCCTCCTGCTCAAGCTGCGAAACCTAAAAGTGTTGCTGAAGCAAGAGTAGAAGCTATTAAAAAGCAAGCAATAAAATCATCAAGTACAGGAACTAGTGATGAACAACGCAATAACTCTATTCAGGCAGCCAAACTCAAGGCAAGAGCAGAGGGTAACCCGGTAGGTGATTTTATAGATCGAGTGCTTTCAGGAAATTGGGAAGGAACACATACAGAAGATCATAGTACATCAAGTAGTTCGGCTGGTGGAGTGAATATGACAAAGACATCAGGACAAGTATATGGAGGCAGTCCTGTAGTAGCTAAAAATGTAACTTATGCTGATATATCAGAGTTTACTAATATGATTGGAGTAGGTGGTAGAGGAGCAAGTACTGCCGGTCTTGTAATTCAAAATGCAAGCTCTAATTTGTCAATATTAAGAGGGCCTAATGTAACGGTTCCTGTTGTAAATATGGAAGCACTCAAGAATGCAGGTGAAATTGTAAATACAGGAATAGATTATGTACAACAAGGGCTTTCATCTGATCATAACGCGACAAGTACACCTCTACAAAGAGATACCATTAAAGGTCCTAAGTTTACAGATCAGGTAGGAAATATAGGAAATACTGAAATAATTAGAGAAAATGGGAAAAACGTTGACACATTATATTACACACATTAAGAGCTTATATATTATAGGGTTAATCCTTACATTAATATCTTGTAATACAAATAAGATTAAAAATGAAGTTATTATAGAGCATGAAAACTATGCTGAATTAAATAAAGAATATTTTGTTAAAATATTCTTTAATAATAAATGTAAGATTCGCAGAGCATATTTTGACTGCTTATCAAGTAACAGAAAACTTGACTCCAGTTATAGAATTGAAGGTTGCACCAAACAATTAAGTGTTGAAGACGATACCATTAAAGTTTCTTTTATTCCAACGATTATCGGAGATAAAAAATTTGAAGATATTACAATTGTATATCAAGACTTAGATAAGAAAGTATATTTGTTAGATACTACTTTTTATTATAAAGTAAAGTGATAATGTGGGTAGCATACCAGCGTATCTGGTGGGCATAAAAACAAAAAGAATGGCTGAGGGAAATTCAGCCATTCTTTTTTTTATCTCTGCTTATTTTTTTCTCTTTGGTCGAAATACTCTTTGATTATCTGTCGTACGATGGCCGCTTCCTTTTCTAGGTGGTCATTGCAGAGGTCTTGGAGTTTGGATTTATATTTTTCACTCAGATAAGTAACTACTCTTTTGTTAAAACTTTTCATGGTTGTCATTGTGCTGGCCAGGCAAGATAATGACAAGTGAAAAAATACGAATAGCTACGACTTTTTATTTTTGAATTGTCTTTACAACAGCCTTCTTTTTTGTACAATTTTAAGAAATGTTTTAGGGGTAGGCGTAAAAGTCCTTCTTTGCTGTTTTTGTATAAAGTTTTCATATCAAGTAATTTATAAAAATACGTTGTCTCGGCCTGAGACAGTTGTTTGCATGTTATATACTTGCAAAGTCTGAACAGGAAAGGAAATGTATAATTGTAATATAAGGAGGTTGAGTTTACCAGCTAAGGAAACCTATAGGAAGTTTGAGAACTGAGATAAATACTATTTAAGAAATGGATTAAGAATGGTCAGTGTTTTTTGTTTTAAAATGGCGCCTAGAAGAGTGAAGTATATAGAGTCTTAGATTGATAAAGGAAAAAGAATAAAATCGGTTGTAAAGGGATAAGAAAGGCGAAAAATAATAGTCATTGTTTTTTTGAGGATGAGGAAGAACAAATATTAAAAGTAGAGACCGTCTGTGTAACACGTCTCGACGTTTTACCGCCCGTCAATAAAATCCTGTTACCTGTGTGTTATCCTGGTTCTTGTTAATTTATTGTTAAATAGTTTTTTATAGAGGAATAAAAAATAATTTTTACGTTCAGCGGTCAACTCAACAAAATTGGTTGCTACTTTTTTTTGAGAACAGGGTTCAAATCTGGGATAGATGCAATTATTATTCATAAGTCCATCAATAGAATGATGCATTATATTATGTGTGGATATAAATATCCGCAATTTTCTGTTTGATAAAAACGCAAAAAGGATAGATCTTTTCCTTTAAATAATAATAGCTATATAACTGTTATATGAGGTATTATATAATTATTTGCAGAGATTAGAAGGGTTATGTTTGTGTATAAATAAACCTTTGATTAGCTATATGCAATCTCGAAATTGCTTCAGTAAAAAGCCCTGGTGTGAGCCAAGGCTTAAACATAATTCATTATGAATTATCAAGTGTTATATTTATTGATTCGGCTATGCAAGGCACTGACCGAGTTACTAGAGGTTATTATAAGTAACGTCTAGCTTCGCGAAAGGAGAAGGTTCCAGCCTTCTCCTTTTTTTATATTATATATCAAAGGTATAGAAAATCTATAATAAAGTTATATAAAAATGTTTAACTTATCCCCAGCGTTATAAGATAATCAACCAGTTAAGTATCAATCCCATAATAGGAATTATTACAGATCACCACCCCCAAAGAAGGTTTTAAAAAGTGTTACAGCATTTTAATTTTAGCTGATTTAATAAGTCCATCGATGGCATAGAGGATATGTTCTCTGTCTTTGTCGGGCAGAGAAATAAGAGAGTTGATGCGCTCGATCATTTTTTTATCCTTCAGTTCGCTTTTAGAAACCCCGGTAAGATAATCCAGAGATACTTCCAGAGCCTCGGCAATGCGCACGGCCACATCTATAGAAGGCTTTACTTCATCACGCTCATAGCGTCCGATGGTGGTTGCGGTAGCTTGTAGTTTTTTAGCAAGTTCTTCCTGGGAGATGTTTTTCTCTTTTCTTACCTGAATGATCCTTTGTCCGAAGCTCATATCTGTATGTATTTAATACTAAATCGAATGTTTTAAGGTGAATTAGCATACAAATATATGTTTTAATGGTCATAAATATTTTGGTTTTTATAAATCATATCTGTAATATTGAACACAAATATGAGTTGAAGGTAAAAAAACCAAACTTTTTTTATGACTACAGAAAACCGTTACCCCGATTTAGAAAGCCTGTTTCATGATTATACCGCCCTGGAAATAGTGACGGCCTTAAATGATATGATGTTGTGTCAGGTGATCTTGCTGCGCCATGAGCCGGAAACATTGCCTGATACGATAGGCAGTTATGAAACTATTTACGCTGTAAGAAATTTTTTCCTCTCCAAACTTCCGGTGAGTTAATGGAAATAGCAGTACTTAAATCCAAACTCAATATCATAGAAGTGGCGCAGCACTTGGGTATTCTGTTGAATCGTCAGAGCAAAGCGTTGTGTCCCTTCCATGAAGATAAAAATCCGAGCCTGCAGTTTAGTAAAGAGAAACAAATCTGTACCTGCTTTAGCAGCCGCTGCGATGCGGGAACGATGGATGTGATCGCTCTTACAGAAAAGAAATTAAATATCAGTACGTACGAAGCGATCCAATACCTGAGCCAGCTTGCCGGAGAAATCCCCCAGATTAAAATATCAACCCCAATCAGGAATATGAGCGAAGACTTAAGTAAGATAGCGGTCTTAACAAAAATCTTTACCTACTTTAAAAATGCTGTAAGCAACAGCCAGCCAGCCAAAGACTACATCAGTAAGACAAGAAGTCTCTTGATAAATAAACTCGAAGTGGGCTACAACAGTGGCCAGTTCCACCATAGAGAAAACAAACACCTTATTGAAAGTGCCGTAAAATATGGTTTACTGAAACCCTTAGAACATAAAGGCGGGCATCCTCAAACACCTGCCTACAATGTGTGGGGAAAGAACTGTATCATCTTCCCGCTGAAAAATAAACAGGGGCAAGTGGTAAGCCTGTATGGGCGCAGCATCTATGACAACAAAGATCAACGTCATTTTTACTTAACTGGCAGAGAAGGTTTATATCCGGGCTATCCGAAAGCAACTACAAGAACGTTGATACTGACCGAAAGCATTATTGATGCGGCCAGTATAGAAATAAAGGATATGGAAATACTTGCCTTGTATGGTACGAACGGATTAACCCAGGAGCATACAGAGGCGTTACAATCTTTAAAAGAACTGAAAGAAATTATTTTTATCCTGAATGGAGACGAGCCCGGGAAATCCGCTACTGATAAGCATAGCAAAGCCTTACATGAGTTATTGTCTCATATAAAAATTACTAAAGTAGAACTACCGGAAGGAGAAGACGTGAACAGTCTGAAACAGTCGCACGAACCAGGTATTATTAATCACCTGTTAGAAAACAGGCAACTTCTTTTTTCAGTTGAAAAAGGAAATACTCTAGCAATCCCTGAGCCATCCAATAAATTAAATACTAAGAATCCATACAAGATAGAGTACCATAGTGAAACAGCGAACTACTATATTATGGGAGGTATTAAGAAAGACCTGGACAGTCTGAAAGTAACATTAGTCATTGAACATCCTGTGAATGGGCGCAAGAGCAGAAATAAGCCAGACCTCTATGAAGACAAACAGGTAGAAAAGATCAGTCGGGAAGCCTCTGAAAAATTAGACCTGCGGAGCGATCACGTGGAAAGCGATCTGAATATCTTAACTGATTTACTAGAAGAATACCGGGACAATGAACTTACAAGTCTCCATACTCCGGCAGCAAAAGAGCAGTACCGCATCGAGAATGAAAAGCAATGCCTGGACTTTTTAAGCAAGCCAAACCTGATTAATAAACTCAATGAACTAATCGGAAAAGCCGGAGTAGTAGGTGAGGAAAACAACAGAATCTTTTTACTGGGCATTGCTGCCAGCTACAAAACCAGTACTCCGCTTCATGCACTGGTACAGGGTTCCAGCGGGAGCGGAAAAACCCACCTGATGATCAAGATCAGTGAGCTGTTGCCACCCGAGGATGTGATTACCCTTACAAGAGTTACCGAAAGCAGTTTTTACAACTATGGAGAAACCGAACTTAAAAATAAACTCATCTGCCTGGAAGACCTGGACGGACTGAAAGAAGAAGCGTTAATGGCTTTTAGAGAATTACAATCCCGTGGCCAGTTAACCAGCAGCACGAGCGGAAAGGATGATAACGGAAATATTAAATCTTTTATAAGAACTGTCAAAGGCCCTATCGCTTCTATGAGTTGCACTACTAAAGGAGAGGTATACGAAGACAACATGAGCCGGAGTTTTTTAGTGGCTGTGGATGAGACTAAAGAACAGACAAAGAAAATCATCCAGTATCAGAATCTAAAAGCCTCCGGGCAAATCGATACGGATAAAGAAAAACAGGTAATGGGCTTTATCAGAAACTGCATGAGACTCATAAAGCCTTATGAAGTGATTAATCCATATGCCCACCGGATACAGCTTCCCGAAGAAGCCCACAAGATAAGAAGACTCAACGACCTTTATCAAAGTTATGTGAAACAGATTACGTTACTCAACCAGTACCACAGAGAGAAAGACGAAAAAGGAAGATTGATCGCAGAGAAAGAAGACCTATCCATTGCCGGAGAAATTATGTTCGACAGCATCATGCTCAAGATAGACGAGCTGGATGGAGCTTTAAGACTCTTCTATGAAAAATTAAAAGAGTATGTAAAAGCCAAAGGAGGCAGTACTTATCTGCAATATAGTTTTGGAAGAAAAGAAATCAGAGACGTCTTACGCATCAGCCGTACCCAGCAACACCGCTTCTTTGGCGACTTACTGCATATGGAATACATTGTTTATATGGGAGGAAGTCAACACAACGGCCACCGCTATAGAATACTTGAATGGGACGATGTAAAAAAACAAAGAGCCAGGATAAAGCAATACCTGCAAGGGCAGTTAAACCAGTTAGAAGTGTTCCAACCTGTTCCAACTTTTTTGGAACACTCAACTAAAAAATAATCAATTACTTATCGAAGCGTGTTCCAAACTGTTTGGAACACTTAACCCTCAGAATCCAAGCAGGATAAGGCACGTGTTCCAGAAAAACAGAAAAAGAGTATAATGAAAAATATGAAAAAGCTCCCTATCTACGACCTCCATCATAGAAAACAGTTAGAAGACTTTAGTAATTACTTGCCTTTAGTAGGGTATGGAGACACCGCATGTAAGATGCTTCCAAGGCTGCTGAGAGAGTTTTTATACTGGTGCGAACAAAAGCATTGCAATTACAAAGAAATCAGCCACACCGATATAAAAGAGCATTACCGATACTTAGAAACAAGACCCAGTGAAAGAGGAGGAGCCTTGAGCGAACTTACGCTGAACAGGCATCTGTATGCGCTGAGAGTATTTTATACTTATCAGCAGGAAACAAAACAGCTTACCGCAAATCCTTTTAGCAGCCTTGAAATACCCAAAGCAACTTATATGCCCAGGGCAGCCCTGAACAGAAGAGAAATACAAGCCCTCTACACAGCAGCGGAAACTTACCGGGAACGAGCAATATTAAGTTTATTTTATGGCTGTGGCCTGAGAAGAAGCGAAGCCGAAAAGCTGAATGTAAAGGAGGTGAGTTTTAAAAACAATATTCTTTACATAAGAGAAGGCAAAGGAAAAAAGAGAAGAGAGATCCCACTCAGCAGCAAAGTAAAATCAGACCTTGAAATTTATTATTACAAAGAACGTGGCCAGTATTTAAAGCAGCGCACCGAACTGGCTTTTATGGTGGGCGACAGAGGCAGAAGAATGAGAGGCGAAACGTTTAATAAATACCTGAAACGTTTACTTAAACAAACCGGAAATCAGGACCTGATAGAAAAAGAAATCAGCCTGCACCATCTGCGCCACAGCATCGCCACCCATCTTTTGGAAAATGGTTTACCCATAGAAAAGGTCAGAGACTTTTTAGGCCACCAGGAACTGGACACCACCCAGGTATATACTCACATCCACGAATCAATACCCTTATGAAACTGGAAGACTATTTAAAGCAGCATTACAGCCCTAAGAGCGCACAGAATTACTTAGAGGATATCAATCATTATCTAAAGCACCAAAGCCCGGAGAAAGCCTTAAAAGCTACTTACAGCGATATACTGGAATACATAGGCATCCAACGAAAAAGAAACCTGAGTGTCGGCAGCTTAAACAGAATCCTACAGGCCATTAAAAAATATTATAATTACCTCAGTGCAGCTGGAGCAAGAATCGAACATCCTTGTAAATATCTTTACCTGAAAGACAAGCAAAGCCAGGACGTTCAGCTACAGGATTTATTTACAGCAGAAGAATTACAACTTATCCTTACCAGGGCAAAAGAAGAAAAACTTACCCGTCAATATTACCGCAACCAGGCAATACTAAGTTTGCTGATCCATCAAGGACTAAAGACAGGAGAGCTGACCAGTTTAACGATACAAAACATTAACCTGGAAGCAGGAATGGTTTACATAAAAGCCACCAGTAAAAGCCATGCAAGAACGTTAACGCTACAGCCCCAACAGGTAATGACACTTTACCATTATCTGAAAGAAGAAAGGCCAAGGCTACTTAAAAAAGAAAATGAGAAATTAATTATCACCCTTTACGGAACGTCCGAACAGGGCAGGGGCATTGTACATGTAGTAGAGCAATACAAAGAACTTTTTCCAGAGAGAGACTTAAATCCTACCAGCATCCGGCAAAGCGTAATCGCCAACAAATTAAAAGCAGGAGAAGACCTGAGAGTAACACAAGCCTTTGCAGGACACAAGAGAGCCAAAACTACCGAGCGGTACAGGCAAAACGATATGGAACAGTTTAAAAATGAAATCGAGAAATACCATCCATTACAATAATACCTTTTAAAATGAGGACTGGAATATAGCTTACCTGTCTGGATTATATAGCTGATAATCAATGAAAGCCGTTTTGGGCGTCATAAACCCTTCAGAGCAAAACATGCTTATGAAAAAGAGAAATGAGTGCCTCGTTATCAGGTTTTTAGGATTAAGGATTGCATGTATCAATCCAGGTACCAAAACGATTATCATTATCGGAATGGTATTAACGTTCATACTAGTTCTGGTCAAAGTATAGGGGAAACCCTTACCTTTTTCAATCCTTGTTACATCGTAAACAGTCTACCATTGTTAAGCCTCGCAGGTAAAGCGGTGTTCGTGCGCTGCTCGGTCAGGCTGCGTTCCAGCATATACAAGGGTTCGCTTCGCCAGAGTAAAAAAAATCTCCACCTCTTGCCAGCGCACAACCAGCCGCACAGGTAGTATTTTTTTACTCTGCCCTTGTATATGCTTCCTCTTGCTGCCCTGTGCTGCTCCTCACGGCTGTTCCTGTGTCTGCTGTACCCGCTCAACCGCACGAACCCGCCACACATCCGACGCGCAAACCCCAGCATACACCCACAGCCCGAGTGAAGGCGTGCCTGCTAGTCGGCCGGGGACACGGCTGCTCGCCCGCCCTCACGGGCGTTCTTCCGCAGCCGGCCCCGAGCCTCCGCACGCAGGCGGCACGCCGATTGGCCATCCCACAGCCCAAAGGGATTACACCCCTTCAACCCCGTGCATTTTTTTTAATCATGTAAGCCACACCAGCAGCCGCACAACCAAAGCTCACATGATTAAAAAAAATGGTTACCGATTTTCTTTTTCAACTGAAAGTAAACTAATTGAATCAAAAAGAGGGTTCGAATCCCGCTGGGACTCGAACGTTTTGGGCTACACCTTTTCACCGTGATGGATAATAAATACTGATTATTTTAAAACAAAGAGAAATAGAGATGATATATATTAAAAAAGACAAATTATATGAATCAATTACAGGAAAGATTACAACAGTTAAGAGAATGGGAAAAAGCCATAAGCAAAAATCCTTTTTTACGCTACCAGTTATCTTATGTGCAAAGACAGATACAAGAGGTAAAAGAGCAGATAGCACAACGAAGAAAAGACATCATTGCAGGGTTATAACTTTTTCTTTTTCAACTGAAAAATAAAATACTATCTTAGGGTATCTTATTAGTAGAAAAAGTTCTTTGAAAAACCTTGCATCAGGGTTGTTGTTGGAGTGATAAAATCCGGTGAGTAGTGAAGAGTATTATCCGTTTGGAGAAACTTCCTTCGGGTCATACTCTAAAAAAAGATATCGATATAACGGAAAAGAAAAGGACGAAGAGTCCGGACTCTATTATTTTAATGCCCGCTACTACAATGCCTGGACTTGCCGCTTTATGAGCATCGATCCGATGGCTCTAAAGAACTCCAACAAAACCCCATACAATTATTGCAGTAACAATCCGATCAACAGGGTCGACCCTTCCGGTATGGATGATGGCCCTAAAGG
>OUNO010004860.1_pt2 | contig 29085 bp, 31 predicted proteins | sample 1779811 | NCBI WGS metagenome assembly OUNO01 (sample SAMEA3914804, study PRJEB12502) | metagenome | biome: forest; material: soil | place: Canada | collected 2010-06-25 | depth 0.3 m
TCGCGCGTCTCCTTGCCCTCGGAGACCGGGGTGCCCACGCCGGTCCGCGTGTAAAAGGCCGGAATGCCGGCCCCGCCGGCGCGGATGCGCTCGGCCAGGGTGCCCTGGGGGTTGAACTCCAGCTCGAGCTTTCCCTCTAGGTAGAGCTGCTCGAACAGCTTGTTCTCGCCGACGTAGGAGCTGACCATCTTCTTGATCTGGTCGCCCTCGAGCATGACGCCAAGACCGAAGCCGTCGATGCCGCAGTTGTTGGAGATGACGGTCAGCTGGCGCGTCCCAGAGGCGCGGATGGCGGCGATCAGGTTTTCCGGGATGCCGCACAGGCCAAATCCGCCGGCCATGATGGTCATGCCGTCGAACAGCACGCCCTCCAAGGCCGCGCTTGCGTCGCCGTGAACCTTTTTCGTCATCCCTATCTCCCGGCGCTGTCGAATGGCCGAAGCCATAGGCCCGAAGGTCGATTGATTTCAACCGCGGCGCAGGATGTTGTGTTCCCATGACCCTGACAGCGATCGAGCCGGTGAGCCTGCGCCTGTTCGAGCGAGATTTCGCGGCGTTCGCCCACGCCCTGGGCGCGAGTTTCGAGCGTCACGGCTTCGCCGTCATCGCCGACCCTGGTCTTGATGCGGGTCTGGCCCAGGCCATGCTGGCCGACGCTCAAGCCGTGTTCGGCCTGCCGGACGCCGCCAAGCTGCGCTATCGGATCGACGGCGGCGCTGGCCAGCGCGGCTATACGCCCTTCGCCGTCGAGACGGCCAAGGACGCCGCCAGCCCCGACCTCAAGGAATTCTGGCATGTCGGCCGCCAGGCCGACCGGCGGCAGGGCCCCTTGCTGGACAATGTCTGGCCGGCCGAGGTTCCTTCATTTCGCGAGCATGCCCTGGCCCTGTTCGCCGCCTTCGAGTCGCTGGGAGGGCGCGTCCTTCACGCCATCGACAGCCATCTGAGTCTGGCCCGCGGCCGGCTGGCGGGCGCGACGCGCAACGGCAACAGCGTGCTGCGCCTGTTGCGCTATCCATCGGCGGATTTCACCGGACCGTCCCTGCGCGCCGGTCCGCACGAAGACATCAACGCCATCACCCTGCTTCTGGGGGCCGAGGAAGCCGGTCTTGAGATCCTGGACCGGGACGGGACGTGGCTGGCGATCAATCCGCCAGCGCGCGCCGTGGTGGTCAACATCGGCGACATGCTGGCGCGCCTGACCAACGATCTCCTGCCCTCGACAACCCATCGGGTGGTCAACCCGACGCCGGAGCGCCGCGGCGCGGCGCGCTATTCGATGCCATTCTTCCTCCACTTCCGCTCGGACTTCCTGATCGAGACCTTGCCCCAGTGCGTCACCACGGAGCGCCCGAACCGCTACCCCACACCGATCACCGCCGGCGATTTCCTCGAGCAGCGCCTAAGGGAGATCCGGCTGGTCTGAACCCCGGCCGAGGACGCATTCGGCCAGGCCGTCCTGGCGAACCGTGCCCTGCCGAGCGTCGATGCGGCCGGTCCGCCGGCGCACATAGGGTCCGGGATCCGCGGCGCTCCACTTCAGGGGACTGGGCAGCACGGCGGCCAGGCGCGAGGCCTGGGCCGGGGTGAGATGATCGGCGTCGGTGTGGAAGTAACGCTGTGCGGCGGCTTCGACGCCATAGACGCCCGGGCCCATCTCCACGGTATTGAGATAGACCTCCATGATCCGCCGCTTGCCCCAACCAACCTCGATCAGCAGCGTGAACCAGGCCTCCAGGCCTTTGCGAACCCAGTCCCGGCCCGGCCACAGGAACACGTTCTTGGCCGTCTGCTGGCTGATGGTCGAGCCGCCGCGAAGGCGCCCGGGCCGGCGCTCGTCGTGGCGCAAGGCTTTTTCGATCGCCCGCAAGTCGAAACCGCCATGCTCGCAGAAGCGGGCGTCTTCGGCGGCGATGGCGGCGCGGGTCATGGCCGGCGAGATGCGCGAGATGGGTCGCCAGCGGTGGTTGAACTCGTAGCCCTCGGCCATGCGCTCGATCATCAGCACGGTGACGGGCGGGGGAACGAACCGATAGGCAAGCACCCAGACCGGAGGGACCACCAGCGCCAGGATCAGTATCGTGGCGACCAGACGCCACAGAATGCGACCGACGCGGCTGCGTCTCGCCCGGCGCGCCGGCGCCGGCCTGGCTCCCACCTTGGGTCTCGCCCCTGCTCTGGCCATCGCCTCACTCCGGATTTTGAGTCAAAGGGGTGAGAGGGTTCGCCGTCAAGGGAAGTGCAGCCATATGGACGTCACCGAGGCGGTCGGACGGCGTATATCGGTGCGGGCGTTTCGCCCCGATCCGGTGCCAGGTCCCCTTGTCCGAGAGATCCTCCAACTCGCCCACGGCGCGCCGTCCGGCGGCAATCTCCAGCCCTGGCGGGTTTACGCGCTGGCGGGCGCTCCGCTGGCCGAACTGAAGACGCTGGTCGCCGCCACGCCCATGGAGGCGCCGGAATACGAGGTTTATCCCGCCAACCTGTGGGAGCCGTTCCGCACGCGCCGGTACCAGTGCGGGGAGGATCTCTACGCCTCCATCGGCATCGGCCGCGAAGACCGTCCCGCGCGCTTGCGCCAGCTGGCGCGCAATCTGCAGTTCTTCGACGCGCCGGTGGGCCTGTTCTTCTGCCTCGATCGGGGCCTCGGCCCACCGCAATGGTCCGACCTCGGAATGTTCATGCAATCGGTGATGCTGTTGGCGGTGGAGCGCGGCCTCGACACCTGCGCCCAGGAATTCTGGGCGCGCTACCCCCAGACCGTGGCGGGGTTCGTCGGCCTTCCCGATGACCACATGGTGTTTTCCGGCATGGCCCTCGGTTACCGCGACCCGGAGGCGCCCATCAATGGCTGGCGCACCCGGCGCGATCCGTTCGAGGTCTGGGGGGACATGCGCGGGTTCGACGACCCGTCAAGCTAGGTTAAGGGTCTCCACGCCCGCATCGCCGGCTTCGTCTCCCCAGGCGACCTGGTCGCCCCTGAGAGCGAGAGCCGTGATCGGGGGCCCCTTGCCAGCCTTGAGCGGCCGAACGGCCTGGCTGGTGAGATCGCACGCCCACACCCGACCGTCGTCCAGTCCGGCGGCCAGGGTATTGCCATCGCCGGCCACCCTGACCACCAGGGCGGCGTCATCGAAACCGATCTCGGCCGCCTGCTTGCCCATGGGGCCGTCCGCCCCGGTAAACGGCCACAGCACCACCCCGTTGGCGCCGGCGGTGGCCAGAGCGCCCTCGACGAACACCACGCTCTTCACCTTGGACGGATAGCCGCCCATGCGCATGTCGCGGCCGTCGGAAAGCCGCCAGCCATGCAGGGCGTTTTCCTGCATGGAGGAAACCAGGAAACGGCCGTCCGGGCTGAAGGCGGCGAGGACGTGCGAGCCGGCCCAGCGCATCATCGCCGGCTTCTGGTCGGCGATCTTCGCCCACCACAGCGCCACGCCGCCGTAGGTAGCCGTGGCCACGCGCCGGCCCTTGGAGTCGAAGGCGACGGCGGACACGGTCTTGTCGTGAGCGAACCGGCGCTCGAAGCGGGCGTCGGCGGCGTCGCGGACATTCAGCTCCTTGCCGGCGGCGAAGGCGATCAGGCCTGACGCCGGGCTGGCGGCCAGGGCGTCGATCCAGCCTCCGGCGAGTTCGGCGATCGTCTCGCTCCCGCCGCCGCGCGACCAGACCAGGCGGCCATCGTCGCCGCCGCTGAGGACGCCGTCGCCGGACGGATGGGCCGCGGCGACAAGGATAGCCCCGTCATGGGCGGCCACGCTCTGGCCGTCCTGCCAGCACACACGGCCATCGCCGAGGGCGAAGGCGGCGCGCTGGCCGTCGAACAGGATTTCGGTGACGTAGGAGTCGAAACGGAAGCTCATGGCGCTCTCTTAACGCCTGCCATGCCCGGTCTTTACAAGCCCGGTTATCCGCGCCAAGGGTGTGGCCGAACGGACCGGCCTCGGAAGCCGGCGCCAGGGAGTGTTCTATGGCTGCAAAGGTTGCCGGCGAGAGCAAGGGCAAGTTCGACCTCGGTCAGAACAGCGACATGAACGTTACACCGTTCGTGGACGTGATGCTGGTGCTGCTCATCATCTTCATGGTGGTCGCCCCGCTGGCCACCGTTTCGATCCGGATCGACCTGCCGCCGGCCAAGGCGCCGCCGCCGGACAAGAACCAGAAGCCGCCGACCTTCATCTCCATCCAGGACAACGGCCAGATTTTCGTCTCTTTCGGCAAGACCGAGATCCGTCCCTCGGCGATGGACCGGCTCGGCTACGACCTGGCCGCCTCGTTGGCCGTGGCCAACCCCACCCAGGAGCGCATATTCATCCGCGCCGACCGGCACGTGCGTTACCGCCAGTTCATGGACGTGATCAACCAGCTGCAGCTGGACGGCTATTACAAGATCGGCCTGATCGCCGAGAACCTGGGCGGCGGCTAACCCGCGTCCAGCTTCAACAACCTGATCCTGTTGCGGGCCGGAAACGGCCCGTAACTATTTTGGGCGTCAGGCGGTCTGGCGAAACGGATCGGCCGCGTACACGCCCAGCACCTCGAAGTGATCGCTGAAGTAGCTCAGTTCCTCCAGCGCCCGCCCAAGCGGCGCGTCTTCCGGGCGTCCGTCCACCTCGGCGTAGAAGAAGGTGGCCGTGAAGGCGCCGTTTTCCATATAGCTCTCGAGCTTGGTCATGTTGACGCCGTTGGTGGCGAAGCCGCCGAGGGCCTTGTAGAGCGCGGCCGGAATGTTACGCACGCGGAAAACGAAGCTGGTCACGCACGGTGCGCTGGCCGGGGGCCGAGGCGGATCGACCTCCGCGCTCATCACCAGGAACCGCGTGGTGTTGTGGGCCTCGTCCTCGATGTCGGCCAGGAGCACCTCCAGGCCATAGATCCGCGCGGCCAGGGCCGGGGCTATGGCGGCGCGGGTGTGATCGGGATGCTCGGCCAGGGCCTTGGCGGCGCCGGCGGTGTCGCCAGAGGGTTCGGTGCGCACGCCCAGCCGACGCAGGATCTTGCGGCACTGGCCAAGGGCGATAGGCATGCTGACAACCGTGGCCACGTCCTCGATCCGGGTTCCCGGATTGGCCATCAGCTGGAAGCGGATCGGCTTGAAACGCTCGCCGACGATCTTCAGCCCCGACGACGGCAGCAGATGGTGCACGTCGGCCACCCGGCCGGCGATGGAGTTCTCCACCGGGATCAAAGCGAGCTGGCAATCGCCGCGCCGCACGGCGTCGAAAGCATCTTCGAAGGCCGCGTGAGGCGCCGGTTCATGATCCGGGAAGGAGGCGCGGCAGGCCTCGTCGCTGTTGGCGCCAGGTTCCCCCTGGAAGGCGATGCGCGGACGATCGGTCATGGGTGTGAGGTCTCCCGGGCGATGGCGCGCGCGGCTTCGAGATCGGCGGCGGTGTCCACCGAAATCGGCGCGGTCGAGACGATCGCCGCGTGGATGGCGAGGCCGATCTCCAGGGCGCGTAGCTGCTCCAATCCCTCGCGACGCTCGAGCGTCGATGGCGGGGCGGCGCAGAAGCGCCGGAGCGCGGCGCGACGATAGGCGTAGAGGCCCACATGCCGCCAGATCAACCCTTCGCCGTACGGGACCGCGCGGGTGAAATAGAGGGCGCGGCCACAGGTCCCGTCCGCGTCCAGGGCCACGATCGCCTTGACCACATCGGGGTTGGCGCGATCGTCGGCGGACAACTCCGGCGCCACCAGGGTGGCGATGTCGCAGCCGGCCTCCCGCGCCAGCAGATCGACGGCTGCCCTGGGCGCTGAAGCCTCGATGAACGGCATGTCGCCTTGCAGATTGATAACCACGTCATGGCGTCCGGCCGGATCCAGGCGTTCAAGCGCGGCCAGGATGCGGTCGGAGCCGGACGGCAGAGCCGGATCGGTCAGAACCGCGCACCCGCCCGCCTGGCTCACCGCCAGGGCGATCTCTTCGTCCGCGGCCGCCACCGCCACCGGTCCGACATCGGCTTCCAGGGCCTGACGCAGAACCCGCACGATCATCGCCTGGCCGGCGATATCGGCCAGCGGTTTGCCCGGCAGGCGGCTGGCGGCCATGCGGGCCGGTATGAGGATGATCGGGTTCATGAATTTGTCGGGGCGGCGGCCCGTTTTCATCCGGGACGGAGGGGTCTGGAAGCGGTCGGCAAAGGGCGTTTGCGCTCGCGGCGGTAGCGTGTAAGAGACGCCAACGCAACATCAAGCGGGGGTGGGGGCCGCGCCTCTTCGCCGCGGCGCGTCTCTATCCATCAGCCAAGGCGAGACATGAGTGACCTCCGGCGGAACATGATCCTAGGGGCGGTCCTCACGACCGCCTTCACCCTGGCGATTCTGGGCGTGGTCACCCCGATGCTGTTCGAGAAGGCCCCTCCCGCCAAGCCCGGTTACGCCATCGCCGTAGCGGCGGCCGCGGGCGGAGAAGAGGCCCCTGCGCCGCCGCCGGATTGGGGCACGGTGCTCAAGACCGCCGACGTCGCGGCCGGGGAGGCCAAGACCGCGGTGTGCAAATCCTGTCACGTCTTCGATCCCGCCGGGACCAACAACATCGGCCCTGGCCTTTATGGCGTCGTGGGCCGCAAGCCAGGCACCCATCCCGGCTTCGCCTATTCGCCGGCCATGGTGGCGTTCGGCAATAAGATCGGCGTGTGGGACTATCAGCACATCTACGACTTCATCGCCGGACCGCAGAAGGACGTCGACGGCACCAAGATGACCTTCATCGGCATGAAGGACTCTCAGGACCGCATCAACGTCATTGCCTATCTGCATAGCCTGGGCTCAAGCCTGCCGATCCCGCCGCCCAATCCCAAGGCCGCAGCTCCCGCGCCGAAAGCAGGCGCCGCCGGCGGCGCGACTAACGCCGCCGCTCCGACGAACGCCGCCGCTCCGACCAACTCAGCCGCGCCAACGAACGCCGCGGCGCCCGCCAAGGGATGACACCAGTGATGCGCGTACTTGCCCTCGCCGCCGCTCTCAGCCTGTGCGCGACCGCGGGCCTTGCCGCGCCGGCTCCCAAGGTGTCGATCGCCACCCTGGCGCAGCTGTCGACGCCGCTCCCCAGCCCGTACGATCCCACCGCTGACGCCAAGGCTGACGTGGCCGCCGCCCATGCCAAGGCGCGGGCCGCGCACAAGCTCCTGCTCATTGATCTGGGCGGCAACTGGTGCGGCGACTGCCGGGTGCTGGCCGGGATTATGCGCCTGCCCGAGGTGGCCGCCTTCGTGGACGCCCACTACGTCGTGGTGGCCGTGGATGTCGGCCGCATGAACCGCAACCTCGACATCCCGGCGCGTTACGGCGCCAAACAACTGGACGGCGTGCCCAGCTTGCTGGTGGTGGATGCGCATGACCACCTGCTAGACGCCGGGCACATCGCCGCCCTGGCCGACGCCCGCCACATGACCCCGCAAGGCCTGGCCGACTGGCTGGCCCGCTGGACCGACTGAGTCGCGCCGGAGCTAGCGCTAAGGGCTAATTTTCCTATCCTCCTCCCCCTCGATGGGGGAGGTGTCCCGAAGGGACGGAGGGGGGTGGAGCCGTCACCCCACCGCGGGACGCGTTCCGCGTCCCGACCCTCCCCACGAAGGGGAGGGTCGATGTGCGCTCAGGCAAACACAAAAACCTGGGTCTCCTGCGTTCGCGGGGAAGAGCGGATTTGGAAGAACGCTCGTCTGTCTGCGCCCATCTGCGCAATCTGCGGATCCGCTATTGAATCCAGCACCTTAGAGCTGAGTCAGCATATATTCCGCGGATGAGACCTTGAACTCGCCGCCTTGCTCGACATTGAGCTCCGTCACCACACCGTCATCGACGATCATCGAATAGCGCTGCGAGCGTTGGCCCATGCCGAAGCGGCCGGCGTCGAGCTCCAAGCCCACGGCCTTGGTGAAGTCGCCGTTGCCGTCGGCCAGCATCAGCACATCCTCACCAACGCCCTGGTTCTCGCCCCAGGCCTTCATCACGAACACATCGTTCACGGAAACGCATGCGATGGTGTCCACGCCCTTGGCCTTCAGGTCGCCGGAGTGGATCTTGAAGCCCGGCAGGTGCTTGACCGAACAGGTGGGAGTGAACGCGCCCGGCACGGCGAACAGGGCGACCTTCTTGCCCGCGAACAGCTCGTCCGAGGGCAGCGGCCTTGGTCCATCAGGACCGAACACCGTGAACGTGGCGCTGGGAACCTTGTCACCCGCCTTGATGGTCATGCGATGCTCTCCTGATTTCGGAATGTACGAACCTGTGAGGCTCGCAGATAGCGACAGCGCGCGCCCACGCCAAGGACCTGGGATGCGCGCTTGCCCTTGAATCCGCCGCCTTGTGCGGCGATCATAGGAAATGACGAGCGACAAGGCTTTGTCGGAAGGCGCCCACGCCCATGGCCCCATTTCGGATCGCGGTCGGTCTGGCGCCTATCTGACCGGCCGCCTGTTGGTGGCGATGCCGGGCATAGAAGATCCGCGCTTCGAACGGGCGGTGGTGTTTATCTGCGCTCACGACTTCGACCACGCCATGGGCCTGACCGTAAACCGACCGGTTGAGGGTCTCACCGTCTCGCGTCTCATGGCGCGGCTCAAGATCAGGACCCCGGTCAAACCGCTCGAGGACCTGGTGCTGATGGGCGGTCCGGTGGACCAGGAACGCGGCTTCGTCCTGCATACCGACGACTACACCTCCCAGCCGAGCAGCGTCGCGGTGGCTCCCGGCGTCATGCTCACCTCGACGCGGGAAGTTCTGGAGGCGATATCCGCCGGCGACCCGCATCCGCGTCAGGCGGTGATGGCGCTGGGCTACGCCGGATGGGACCAGGGACAGCTGGAGCGGGAAATCCGCCACAACGTATGGCTGACCTGCGACGCTGACGAGACTCTGCTGTTCGGGGATGACCACGCGCACAAATGGTCCCGCGCCCTGGCCAAAATCGGCGTCGCCGCCGAGCGTCTGTCGGCCCAGACCGGCCGCGCCTAAAGCCTAGACCAGCACTTCGTCGTGGCGCACGTCGCCAGGCGCGCCGGACGTGACCAGGCCGAACAGCAGGTGGTCGCGCCACACGCCGTTGATCCTGAGGTACGACATGGCCATGCCTTCCTGGCGGAACCCGGCGCGCGCCAGCACGGCGCGAGAGGCCTCGTTAGTGGGAATGCACGCCGCCTCGATCCTGTGCAGGCCCAACCGTTCAAAGCCGAAGCGGGTCACGGCGCTGACCCCGGCCACGGTGTATCCCCGCCGGATGTGGGCCTGGCCGACCCAGTAGCCGATCGATCCCATCTGGGCGACGCCACGCCGGATGTTGGAAAGGGTGATGCCGCCCACCATCACTGCGTCGGTGGCCCGAAACAGCAGGAACGGGTAGGCTAGTCCTCGCTCCATGTCGTGGGCATAGGCCGCTAGGCGCCGGCGGAAGGCGGCTCGGCTCAGGTCGTCGGCCGGCCAGGTCGGCTCCCAGGGTTGCAGGAAGGCTCGCGAACCGGCGCGCAGCACCGACCACTCGGCATAGTCCGAGGCCTTGGGCGGACGCAGCCGCACACTGACGCCGTCCAGGCGCAGGTCATGATCGGCAGCGATCCAGTCAAGCAGGGCCACGGGGCCAATCTTGGCCCGCTTCTGGCGGTTCGCCAAGAGTTAGACCCGATCAGCCGAACAGGCGGGCCTCGAACCTCGCCGGCGCGTCCATGGCGGCCTTGGGTCCCAGGGCGCTGACGGTGCAAAGGCGGGGGCCGAGCACCCGGCCGGCCACGCGGGCGATATCCTCCGGCATCACCGCGTCGATGGCCGCTGCCATTTCCGCCGGAGGCAGCAGCCGTCCGAAGGCGAGCACCTGGGCGGCGGCCTGCTCGGCGCGCGCGGCCAGGGACTCGCGCCCCATGAACAGCGACGCCTTGAACTGGACCTTGGCCCGATCGAGCTCTCCATTTTTCGCCTCGGTGGCCAGGCTGAGGATTTCTCCCGCCGCCGTCTCCGCCAGCCTGCCGGCGTCAGCGGCCGCGCAGCCGGCGTAGATCCCCAGTACGCCCACGTCGGCGTAGGCGTCCGCCCAGGCGTCAATGGCGTAGGCCAGGCCCAGGCGCTCGCGCGCTTCCTGGAACAGGCGTGACGACATGCCCCCGCCCAGCATCTCTGCGAACAGGCGCAGCGCCCAGTGGTCCTCGTCCAGGATGCCGGGGGCGGGCAGCAGGAGCACTAGGTGGGCCTGCTCGAGCTTGCGCCGTTCGCGCACGGTACCGCCGGTGAAGTGGGCGGCCGCCGGCGTGGGCGAGCCCTCGCCGATCGCAGCTCCGAACGCATCTTCGGCGAGCCTGGCGAATTCGTCTTCGTCCACCGCCCCCGAGGCGGAGATCACCAGCCGGTCGGGCGCATAGAGGCCGGCGCGCCAGGCCTCCAGCGTCGCCGGGTCGGACCTGCCGATGGTTTCCACCGAACCCAATATCGGCCGCCCCAGGGGTTGACCGGCGAACGCCGCGCCATGGGCCAGCTCGAACACCTGATCGTCGGGCGTGTCGGCAGCTTCGGCGATCTCCTGGCCCACCACATGGACCTCCTTGGCCAGGTCGTCCGCGTCCAGGGTCGGCCGCTGGATCAGGTCGGCGGTGACCGCCAGGGCCAAGGGCAGGCCGCCGGCCAGGGCGCGCACCTGGAAGCTGGTGCGCTCCTGGCCCGTGGCCGCGTTGATCTGGCCGCCTTCGGCCTCGATCGCCTCGACGATGTCTAGGGCCGAGCGCGCGCCGGCGCCCTTAAACACCATGTGTTCGAGAAGGTGCGACCAGCCCGAGCGCGACGCGTCCTCCGAGCGCGCGCCGCGCCCGGCGACGACGCTGAGCGCCAGGGTCTCGAAGCCGGCCACCGGGTCGCAGACCAGCGTCGCCCCGTTGGCCAGCCGATGGACCTTGGGTGTCGTCATGCCCAGGCTCGCACATAGGCTTTCACCGCATCGACCTCGGCCGGCAGACGCTCGAAGCGTTCGGCGAGGCCGTCCAGACGCGCGGCCGCCGGCGGCGCCGGCGGGGTCTGTCCGGTGGCGCCCCGGACCGCGTCGGGGAACTTGGCCGGATGGGCGGTGGAGAGGATGACCAGCGGCGTCCCGGAGGGCAGGGCATGAGACCCGGCGGCGCCGGCCACGGCCACGGCGGTGTGCGGATCGATCAGCTGGCCGGTGCTCTCCCAGGTTCGGCGCATGGCCGTCACCGTCGCCGACTCGCTAGCCGAGACGCCGCTGAACACCTGGGCCATGGCCTCGCGCAGAGCGGGCGGGAGCGGCAATGTCCCGGTGCGGGCGAAGGCCGCGAACGCCTCGGCCGTCTCGTGATTGCCGCGGCCGGCGTATTCGAAATGCAGCCGCTCGAAGTTGGACGCCGCCTGTATGTCCATGGCCGGGCTCTGGGTGGCGATGGCCGGCCCCCGGCGGTAGTCGCCCCCTGACAGCGCCCGGGCGACGATGTCATTGGCGTTGGTGGCCACGATGATCCGCTCGATCGGCAGGCCCATACGCAGGGCGACCCAGCCGGCGTAGACGTCGCCGAAGTTCCCCGTCGGGACGGCGAAGGCGATCTTGCGTCGCGGAGCGCCCAGGGCGACGGCGGCGGCGAAATAATAGACGCTCTGCGCGGCGATGCGGGCGAAATTGATCGAATTGACCGCCGCCAACTCGGTCTCGCGGGCGAAGCTCTCGTCGGCGAACAGGGCCTTGAGGATCGTCTGACAGTCGTCGAAGTCGCCGGCCACGGCAAGGCAGCGGACATTGTCGGCCCCGGTGGTGGTCATGAACCGGCGCTGGACTTCCGAGACCCGGCCTTCCGGATACAAAACCGCCAGCCGCACGCCCGCCAGGCCGGCGAAAGCCGCGGCCGCCGCCCCGCCGGTGTCGCCGGAGGTAGCGGCCACGATGGTCATGCCCCGCCCGCGCCATTTCAGGACATGCTCGAACAGCCCGCCCAACACCTGCATGGCCACGTCCTTGAAGGCCAGGGTCGGGCCGTGGAACAGCTCAAGCAGGAAGCGGCCCGGGGCCAACTGGGTGAGCGGCGTCGTGGCCGGATGGGAAAAGCGCTCGTAGGCTCGGGCGCAGATCGACTCCAGCGCCCCCGCTTCAATTTCGTCGCCGATAAACCGGACGAGAATGTCGGCGGCGACCTCCGCGTACGGCCGGCCGGCGAAGGCGGCGATCTCATCAGCCGTCAGTTCGGGCCAAGCGGTCGGCGCATAGAGGCCGCCGTCGGGCGCCAGCCCGGCGAGTAGCACGTCGACGAAGCCGGCCTCGGGGGCCTGGCCGCGGGTGGAGAGGAACCTCATGGCGCGCGCATCCTGCGCCACACATAGCTGGCCCAGATCGAGGCGAGAACGCCGGCCAGGCCAAACCAGGTCAGGGCATAGACGAAATGGTTGTTCGGGATGTCCTGCGGCAGGGCGGCCGGGGTGACGCCGAAGGGCGCCGGCGTCTCAGACTCCACCGCCAGATAGTAGGGCGCCGGCCGCGCGCCCAGACCGGCGATCAGGCTGAGCGCCCCCGTGTCCACCGACTGCAATACCCAGGCTCCGTCAGCGCTTCGCCTGGGGGGCGCGTCGAGGGGGCCGCCAGACTCGGGCGATCGGATGACGCCCACGACGTTCGCCGGGGCCGGAAAGGCTTGTTCCGCCGGCGACATCTGGCCGGCGAAGCGGTCGACGAGCCCGCGATCGAGCACGATTCCGCTCCATGGCGCGTCGGCCAAGGGGCAAAAGGCCATCAGTCGCCAACCGACCTGGCCATTGCGCAGGGCATAGCGGTAGATCGCCGGCGTCGCTCCGGCGGCTGGCCCGCATTCGGCGCCGGCGCGCACAAAGGCGACGTCCCCGCCCCGCCCCGCGCCGGCCAGGACTTCGGCCAGGGGCCGCGGCGGCGCATGCTGGAGGGCGGCGATCCTGGCCAGGAGATCCTGCTTCCAGGTCAGCCGCTTCAGTTGCCAGGCGCCCAGGCCGAGCAGCACACCCAGGGCTATGGCGGCGGCCAGGGTGAGACCGACGGGAAAGCGCTTCACGGGTTCGGGTCGGAAGCGGCCCGGTTGCGGACATGGGCGGCGATCATCAGGCCCTTCATCGGACGCAGCAGCGCCAGGCACAGCCCGCCCGCGAGCGGGATCCAGATCACCAGCGGCAGCCAGACGGGGGGGCGATAGGCGATCTCGGTGAACATGGCCCCAAACACGGCGATGAAGCCCACCACCAGGATCACGAACACGGCGGGGCCATCGCCACTGTCGCTCGACGCCAGGTTGAAGCCACAGACCGGGCAACGCGCGGCGACCTTGAGGAAGCCGTCGAACAGGGGGCCTTCGCCGCAGTTGGGGCAGCGGCCCCGGGCGCCGGCGATGAACGGAGCGAACGCCGACTTGTGCGTCAATGCCCCCAACCGGACCCGAAGGTCACATAGAGGAAGGTGAACAGGAACAGCCACACCACGTCGACGAAATGCCAGTACCAGGCGGCGGCCTCGAAGCCGAAGTGCTGGGTGGGCGTGAACCCGCCGCCGATCAGGCGCGCCAGGCAGACGCTCAAGAAGATCGAGCCGATGATGACGTGGAAGCCATGGAAGCCGGTGGCCATGAAGAAAGCCGAACCGTACAGGCCCGAGTTCGCCGCCTCGCTCGAATAGAACAGGTGGTCGGCGAGGATGTGATGATACTCGTAGGCCTGGATCGAGGTGAACAGCACCCCAAGGGCTATGGTGATCGCCAGGCCGACCTTGGCCCCCCGGCGGTCTCCGGTCTGCAAGGCGTGGTGGGCCCAGGTCACGGTGGTGCCGGACAGCAGCAAGGTCAGGGTGTTGATCAGCGGCAGTTCGAATGCCGGCACCGCCTCGACGCCCTTGGGCGGCCAAGTCGCCCACGCCGCCCGCACGTCGTCGATGGGCGAGAGGGTGCGCACGTGGTGGAACAGGGCCATCTCGAAGAAAATCCAGAACCAGGCGACGAAGAACATCACCTCCGAGGCGATGAACAGGATCATGCCATAGCGCAGGCCGATGGAGACGACCGGGGTGTGGTCGCCGTGGTTGGCTTCCTTGACCACATCGATCCACCAGACGGCCATAGTGAAGAGCACCCCCGCCACGCCCGCGACCATCAGCAACCAGTCGCCCTTGGGCACGCCCAGGATGCCTTTGAGACCCGCCACCAGGCCCAGCGCCATCATCACCGCGGAGATCGAGCCGATCAGCGGCCAGATGCTGGGGTTCACCAGGTGATAGTCGTGCTTGACGCCTTCGTGAGCCATGTCGCCTCGTGAGAACCCTTGCTTCAGATCCCGCCTGGGATGGTGGTGCTATAGCCCCGCCTTGGCCGCTCCGCCAAGGGGCGTGGGCGGCGGGGCGGCGGACGCAAGCCTCGGCCCGGTCACTGCCGGAAAGAAGGTGTAGGAGAGGGTAATCGGCCCGGCGGCCACCGCGTCCGGATCGGCGGCGTAACGCGGGTCGACGAAATAGACCACGGGGAATTCGACGGTTTCCCCGGGCTTGATGGTCTGGTTCTTGAAACAGAAGCACTCGAGCTTGGAGAAATAGGGTCCAGCCGACTCGGGCGTGACATTGAACAGAGCGCGGCCGGTGACGGCGGCTTGGCCGGTGTTGGTGGCGCGGAAGAAAGCCAGCTTCGGCTGACCGAGGGTCGCCGTCTGGCTGCGCTGGACCGGGACGAAGGTCCAGGCCAGGCCTCGCACATTGGTGTCGAAGCTGACGCTCACGCTGTGACCTGAGAGCGCACCCGGCGCATAGCTGGCCCGCCTGACCGTGCCGTTGAAGCCGGTGGCCTGGCAGAAGGCCCGATAGACAGGCACGGCCGCGAACGCCATCCCGACCATGACCACGACAAAGCCGCCGCAGATGAGCCCCAGACGGGCGTTGCGGCCGGCGCGATCCATCAGCCGCCGCCCTTTTTGACCAGGGTGATCACGAACACGATGACGACGAACACCGCCAAGGAGATGGCGATGGCGATGCTGCGCCCGCGTCTGGCCTTGGCCGCCTGCGGATCTTCGCCGAAGGGATCGGTCATCGCGCCAGGCTCGCCAGGCTGAATGGGCCTACGCCCAGCAAATGCTCGACCAGCAGGGTGGTGAACAGGGCGAACAGGTACAGGATGGAATAGGCGAACAGATTGCGCGCAGCCCTGGCGTCCGTCCTGACGTCGTAGAGCGCGCCATCGCTCGCCCGGACCTCGCCGGACTCGCCGGCGCGGCTCAGCGCCAGCCGCCAGGCCAGGACAACGAACACGAGCCCGCCCGCGGCCGCTACGGTGAGGTAGACCGGGCCGCCGAGACCCACGAGGGCCGGTGTGAGACCCAAGGGCGAGAGGACCAGGCTGTAGCCCAGGATCTGGCGCCGCGTGGACGCCGCGCCGGCGGTCAGCGGCATCATCGGAACGCCGGCCCGGGCGTAGTCTTCGCTGGTGTAAAGCGACAGGGCCCAGAAGTGGGGCGGCGTCCACACGAAGATGATCGCCACCAGCAGCCAGGCCTGGAGCGGCGCGGCGCCGCTGGCCGCCGCCCAGCCCACGACCGGCGGCAAGGCTCCGGCCAGTCCGCCGATGACGATGTTCTGGGCGGTGCGTCGCTTCAGCCAGCGGGTGTAGACCACCGCGTAGAAGAAGATGGTGAAGGCCAGCAGGGCCGCGGCCAGGACATTGGCCGCCAAGGCCATGATCCCGACCGAGAACAGCGACAGCACCCCGCCCAGAGCCATGGCGTCCGCCCGCTGCACGCGGCCCGCGGGCACCGCCCTGCCCCGGGTCCGCCGCATCAAGGCGTCGATATCGGCGTCGTAGCCCATGTTGAGCGCCGCCGAACCGCCGGCCCCGAGGGCGACGCACAGAATGGCCACCGCCGCCAGCACCGGGCTCAGGGCGCCGTGGGCGCAGACCAGGCCGGTCACCGCCGTCAACACCACCAGGGACATGACCCTGGGCTTCATCAGGCTGAGGAAGTCGCGCCAGGTGGCGGCCACGGGCGCCCGGACGACGTCGGCTAAGACCTGGTCGGTCATGCGCGCATCAATGCTGCTCGGCGTGGAACACCGGCAGTTCGTTGAACTGGTGGAACGGCGGCGGCGAAGGCAAGGTCCACTCCAGCGTCGTCGCGCCCGCGCCCCAGGGGTTGGCCCGGGCCGGACGGCGGCGGATGGCGGCCTCGGCCAGCACGACCAGAAACACGATCAGGCCAACCAGGGTGATGGCGTAGCCGATCGAAGACAGGTGATTCCAGAAGGTGAACGCGACCGGATAATCGACCGAACGCCGGGGCATGCCCTGCAGCCCCAGGAAGTGCTGGGGAAAGAACACCAGATTGACGCCGATGAAGGTGATCCAGAAATGGAGAGCCCCCAACGCCTCGTTGTAGCGGACCCCCCACATCTTCTCGAACCAGTAGTAGAAGCCAGCGAAGATCGCGAACACCGCCCCCAGGCTCAGCACGTAGTGGAAGTGCGCGACGACGTAGTAGGTGTCGTGCAGGGCGTAGTCGATGCCGGCGTTGGCCAGCACCACGCCGGTCACGCCGCCCACGGTGAACAGGAAGATGAACCCGATCGCCCACAGCATGGGCGTTTTGAACTCGAGCGAGCCACCCCACATGGTGGCGATCCACGAGAACACCTTGATCCCGGTGGGCACGGCGATGACCATAGTCGCGGCCACGAAATAGGCCTGCAGGTCCACCGGCATGCCGACGGTGAACATGTGGTGCGCCCAGACGATGAAGCCCAGGAACCCGATGGCGACCATGGCGTAGGCCATGGCGAGATAGCCAAACACCGGCTTGCGCGAGAAGGTCGAGACCACGTGGCTGATCATGCCGAAGCCGGGAATGATCAGGATGTAGACCTCCGGGTGGCCGAAGAACCAGAACAGGTGCTGGAACATGGTCGGGTCGCCGCCGCCGGCCGGATCAAAGAAGTGGGTGCCGAAATTGCGGTCGGTGAGCAGCATGGTGATGGCGCCGGCCAGGACCGGCAACGCGAGCAGGAGCAAGAACGTCGTCACCAGGATCGACCACACGAACAGCGGCATCCGGTGCAGCGTCATTCCCGGCGCGCGCATGTTGAAGATGGTGGTGATGAAGTTGATCGCGCCCAGGATCGAACTCGCCCCCGCCAAGTGGATCGACAGGATGGCGCAGTCCATGGCCGGCCCGGTGTGGCCGATGGTCGACAGCGGCGGATACAGCGTCCAGCCACCCCCAAATCCGCGTCCGGGTCCGCCGTCGACGAACATCGAAGTGAGCAGCATCACCCACGAGGCGACCAGCAGCCAGAAGCTGACGTTGTTCATGCGCGGGAAAGCCATGTCTGGGGCGCCGATCATCAGCGGCACGAACCAGTTGCCGAAACCGCCGATCATGGCCGGCATGACCATGAAGAAGATCATGATCAGGGCGTGGGCCGTGACCACGACGTAGTAACCGTGCTTGGATTGTTCGACGAGGCCGAGGAGATTGATGGCCGAGTTGGGCGTGAAGATCTGCAGGCCGGGCTCGGCCAACTCCCAGCGGATCAGGCCCGAGAACAGGGCCCCAATGATCCCGGCCTGGATGGCGAAGATGATGTAGAGGGTGCCGATGTCCTTGTGGTTGGTGGACATGAACCAGCGGGTGAAGAAGCCCGGCTTGTCGCCATGCCCGCCGTAGCCGTGGGCCTCGGCTTGAGCGACTCGTTCGTGGGTGACGTCGGCCATGGTTGACTAGGGCTCCCTCGAACTAGCGCGCGGTGGTGGCGGCGGCGGCGGACGCCACCGTCGAGGTTTTGGGCTGGTGGCTCGCAACCCAGGCGTCGAATTCAGGCTGGGTCACCACCTTGACCTCGATCGGCATGTAGGAGTGGTTTGAGCCACACAGCTGCGAGCACTGGCCATAGAAGGTGCCGGTGCGGTCGGCCTTGAACCAGGTCTGGTTCAACCTTCCCGGGATGGCGTCGATCTTGACCCCGAACGCCGGCACCGACCAGGAATGGATCACGTCCTCGGCGGTCACCTGAACCCGGACCACCTGACCGATCGGGGCGTACATCGGGGTGCTGGTCTCCAACAGATAGGGCAGGCTCTTGGCCTTGGCGTCCTCTTCGCTCATGGGCGTGGCGGTGAAGGCGGCGATCTTCTGGTCAGGATACTCGTAGTCCCAGTTCCACTGCCGACCGGTGACTTTAACGGTCAGGTACGGCCTGGGCATGTCGTGTTCCTCGAACAACAGCCGGAACGAGAAGATAGCGATGAACATCAGGATCAGGACCGGGATCACCGTCCACATGACCTCGATCGGGGTGTTGTGACTGAACCGCGCCGGCTCTGGATTGGCTCGGCTGTTGAACCTGACGATGATGTACAGCAGCAGGCCAAGCACCAGGGCGGCGATGGCGATGATGACCGGGCTGACGATGTAATTGTGGAACTGGATCTGTTCGGCTCGGATATGCGAGGCGGCGCCCTGCATATCGATGCCCTTGTCCACCGGTTGACCGAGGATGTCCGCCGAAACGCCAACTGTCCACGCCACGCCCGCGAGGGCCGCCGCGGCGCCAGCCGCCAGCCTCGAGATCCCCGATAACCTGAAATTCATGTTCCTCGCGGCCCGTCTGACTCGGCGCCGCCCTGCTGGCGACTCCGTTCGATCATATCTCAACCTGTCGGGCCAAAAGGCCGCCGGCCGCGCGCCGCCAACATCGCTTCGCCGCGCCTCGGCCCTTTGAGCCTGCGGGAGGGTGCATACCCGCCCCACGTCGCCTTGCCAAGGCCGGGCCCTGCCGGATGCCGATCCGCGAAAAGGTGTTCCGCATCCGGCCCCGCGCGCCTATGTGTCGGGGACCCCGCCTCGACGACTCCAAGAGTTAAAGTCATGAATGCTCCCATGCTCGCGCCGTCGATCCTCGAAGCTTCCGAGGTCGATCCGTCCGTGGCCGCCGACGTGCTCGGCCAGGCGCTGGCTGGGGCGGACGACGGCGAGATCTTCCTGGAGCAGTCGCACAGCGAGATGTTCGTCTTCGACGACAATCGCCTCAAGTCGGCCTCGTACGACTCGACCGAGGGTTTCGGGCTCAGGGTGGTGGCTGGCGAGACCGCGGGCTACGCCCACTCCAGCGAGATCAGCGAGGCCGCCATCCGTCGGGCAGCCGACTCGGCGGCGCTCGCCAAGCGCGGCTACTCCGGCCAGGCCGGCGAAGGCCCCAGGGCGACCAACGAGCGACTCTATGGCGATGATGATCCTCTGGCCTCGCCGGGCTTCGCCGACAAGATCAGCCTTCTGCAGGACATCGACGCCTACGCCCGCGCCGCCGATCCCAGAGTCGCTCAGGTGATGGTCTCCCTTGCCGGTGAGCGCCGGGTGGTGGAGATCCTGCGCGCCGACGGCCACCTGATCCGTGACATCCGGCCCCTTTGCCGCCTGAATGTCCAGGTGACTGTGGAAAAGGACGGGCGGCGCGAAAATGGCCTCTCCGGAGCGGGCGGCCGGGCGGGTTTCGAGGCCTGGATCACCCCCGAGATGTGGCGCGAACAGGTCGCCGAGGCCCTGCGCCAGGCCCTGGTCAATCTGGACTCCGTGCCCTGCCCGGCGGGCGAGATGGACGTGGTCCTGGGCCCAGGCTGGAATGGCGTTCTGTTGCACGAAGCGGTTGGCCACGGCCTGGAGGGCGACTTCAACCGCAAGGGGACCTCGGCCTTCTCCGGCCGGATCGGCGAACGCGTGGCCGCGCCTGGGGTGACGGTATTCGACGACGGCGCCATTGCCGGCCGGCGCGGCTCACTGACCGTGGATGACGAAGGCACGCCCGCCTCGCGCACCATCCTCATCGAGGACGGCATCCTCAAAGGCTATATGCACGACCGCCAGAGCGCGCGGTTGATGGGCATGACCCCCACGGGCAATGGCCGTCGCCAGTCTTACGCCTATCTGCCCATGCCGCGCATGACGAACACCGGCATGCTGGCCGGGGACACCGAGCCGCAGGAGATGATCTCCAGCACCCGGCGGGGCCTCTACTGCGCCAACTTCGGAGGCGGCCAGGTGGACATCACCAACGGCAAGTTCGTCTTCCAGTGCACCGAGGCCTACCTCATCGAGGGCGGCAAGATCACCACCCCGGTCAAGGGCGCGACCCTGATCGGCGACGGGCCCTCCGCGCTCACCCGCGTGACCATGATTGGCGACGATTTCGCCTTCGACCCCGGCATCGGCGTATGCGGCAAATCCGGCCAAGGCGTGCCGGTGGGTGTCGGCCAACCTTCGCTGAAAATCACCGGCCTCACCGTCGGCGGCACCAGCGTCTAAGGCGGGAACGCCCTACTCCGCCGGGGCCGGGATGGCCTCGCCGGGCGGCAGAGGATCGTTCACGCCGTGGGCGAGGGGGTGGGCGAACCGGGCGACCGCTAGGAACAGCACGCCAAAGCCGACGCCCGCCCACCCGATGGTCTGAAAGACGCCGAGCGAGCTCACCAGCGCGGCATGGGGGTCGAGGACCTGGCCGCCGGCTGTGCTGGTTCCGGCCAGCCTGGCGATCGCAGCGGCGACGAACTCGGCAGCGGAAATGGCCAGGAACCATAGCGACATCAAAGTCGATATCAGTATGGCGGGGGCGAGCTTCGTTATCTCCGATAGGCCGACTGGACTGAGGCACAACTCGCCGGTGGTGTGCAGCAGGTAGGCGAAGCCCAGGACCGCCAGGGGCAGGCGGAAGTGGCTGTCGGCCATGCCCGCGCTCCACGCGATCACCAGGAAGCCCAGGCCGACCTGGCCAAGACCGAGGCCGAACTTGATCATCGGGTCGGGATCGCGGCCACGCAGCCCGAGCCAGGCCCACATGGCGGCAAAAATCGGCGCGGAGATGAGGATGAAGCCGGAATTGAACGATTGCGTCTGCGCCGCATCGAGTCCCATGTCGATCCAGATCACGCTCGGCGCCATGTGGGCGGCGTCCCACATCGCCCTTGTGCCGAAATAGAGTTCTCGCCCGAAGAGGCTGAGGCTCACCGGCGCGTTGACCAAGCCAAGCTGGGTGTTGCGCTCGGCGAACAGATTGAGCGAGGTCGCCCCCTGTTCGAACAGGGTGAAGAACACGATCGCCCCGACCATGAACACGAAGGCGAGCAGGATCCGGTCCCGCTCGACCTTGCCGAACTGGGTGATCATGATGAAGCCGACGTAGGCAAGAGCCACCACCCAACCGACACCCAGCGCCGTGCCGACGATGCGGTTGTGTTGAACGAGGAGCCAGATGGCGGCCACGCCGACGATCCCGCCCAGATAGATCAGCCATTCGAGGTTCAGAAGGCCAGCGATGGGCCTTGCCAGCCGGACCGGATCGGGCGGCTCGCCGTGGCCCTCCAGCCATGAGCGGCCGAGCTGGAAGGTGACGAACCCGGCCAGCATGCCTATGCCCGCCAGCCCAAAACCCCATTTCCAGCCATAGTTCTCGCCCAGATAGCCGCACAATATGGCGGCCCAGAACGCACCAAGGTTCACCCCGTAGTAGTAGAGGGTGAAGCCAGGATCGCGCCTCGGATCGCGCTCGCCATACAGCTTGCCGACGATGGCCGAGATGTTGGACTTCAGGAAGCCGACGCCCATGACGATCAGGGCCAGGGCCAGGTAGAAGACATCGACAAAGCCTTGCTGGCGTCCTTCCACCGTGAGCGCATAGGCGGTCTTTGGCAGGGCGGCGGGCAGCGGCGCGCCGGCCGGCAGCCCATGTATGGTGAAATCGCCGGCGGCATCCTGGCCGAAAGCGTATGGCTTGCCGGCAACGACGATCCTGGCTTCTCGCGCCGCGCCGAGACCCTTCACTTCGAAACCGTATTGGACGCCGTGATAGGTCAGCACCTGTTGCGCAGGCTTGCCTTCGATGGCCATGGTCATGTGCCCGGCCACCAGCAGCAGGGCGCCGAACGCCACCGCCTTGCGCGCGCCCAGCCACCGGTCGGCCAGCACACCCCCGATCAGTGGGATCAGATAGACCAGGGTGGCATAGGAGCCGAAGGTGCTGGCGGCTTTGGCGTCGTCGAACAGGAAGTGCTGGGTCAGGAAGAACACCAGCAGGCCGCGCATACCGTAGAAGGAGAAGCGCTCCCACATCTCGGCGAAGAACAGGACAAACAGCCCGCGCGGGTGCCCGCGGAGCAGTTGGATCAGCACTGGCGCGCCGGTCGCCAGCGTGATGACGATGCCGGCGATAATGACGACGCTCATGTTTTTATTGAGAGTCCCGCCCGCAAAATGCTCGGCGCTGAAACAATCACGCCCCTGGCGCTTTCACAAGCCGGGCGCGGCTGGCCGTGCTAAGTTGGCGCCGACCACACCAAGGGAGAACCGCCATGGATGTCGTCAAGGTCCCGGGACCGGACCATCCCATCACGGTGGCCGGCCACGGCGGGCGCCTTCAGGCCCTGTACAACGGCCATCTGATCGCCGACAGCGCCGACGTGCTGATCCTCAAGGAGGCCAGCTACAAGGCCGTGGCCTATTTCCCGCGCAAGGACGTGGAGATGGGCTTTCTGGCCCCCACGAAACTCGACACTTACTGCCCCTACAAAGGGCACGCCTCCTATTTCACCATCACCATGGATGGCCAGATCGCCGAGAGCGCGGTGTGGACCTACGAAAATCCGCACCCGGCCATGGCCCTGATCAAGGACCGGCTCGCTTTCTATCCCCACTTCGTCGAGGTCCATGAGGTCGGCGGCGCTCACGCCAGTCCCGATGCGGCGATCCTGCACACCGATTCGGGCGGCGGCGCCTCTCAGGCCGAGCACTGGGCGGCCACGGCCGAAAATCCACGGGCCTGAGACTCGCTCCCCGATAGCGCCGACTCCTCAGGCTCAAGGACAAGACATGGCGGCTCGCACGAACACCGAGTTCGAGATCAAGGGGGTCAATCACCTCGCCTTGGTGTGCAAGGACATGGCCAAGACCGTGGCCTTCTACCGCGATGTCCTGGGCATGCCGCTGATCAAGACCATCGACCTGCCGGGCGGCGGCGGCCAGCACTTCTTCTTCGACATCGGCAACGGCGATTCGCTCGCCTTCTTCTGGTTTCCGGGCGCGCCCGAAGCCGTGCCCGGCATCTCCAGCCCGGCGGCCTTGCCGACCAAGGGCTCGTTCCTCACGGCGCATGGTTCCATGAACCACATCGCCTTCAACGTCCCTGCCGAGAAGTTCGATGAATATTATGCGCGCCTGCAGGCCAAGGGAATCGAAGTCAGCAGGGTGCTGAACCACGACAACTCGCCCGCCCAGGTCGCCGCCCAGATGAACCCCGACGTGTTCGTGCGCTCGGTCTATTTCTTCGATCCCGACGGCGTGTGCCTGGAGTTCGCATCCTGGACCAAGGAGTTCGACGACTCCGACGTGGCGCACGATCCGATGACCGCCGAGGGGACCCCGGCCTGCGGCATGATCACCGGCGAGGCCATGGCTCGCGTTGAAAAGCCGATGGTCCCTGCGGACTAATCGAAGGCTTGGTTGCGCCAGCGGTCGGACAATCGATCGAGATCAAGATCGAGGTCGGCCAGCAAAGCCCGCCCCCTAAGACGAACCAGCGCCTTGTCGGCCTCGGCCTGGAGGTAGGGCGCCGGCGATTTGCCATCGACCCGAGCCAGCAGCAGGGCCGCCGCCAGGCTCGCGGCGCGGCGCGAGAGATCCTCGCGCGGCTCCCAGTCGATCGCCGGACCATAGGCGGCCCACAGGCCGTCGAACGACGCCATCAGGGCCGGCGCATGTGGCTTAAGCCAAACCGTCTTGAGCAGAAGGTGGGCCAGACAGAAGGCGACATCGAAGGCCGGATCGCCATAAACCGCGCACTCGGCGTCGAGGAACACTGGGCCGCCTGGCCCCATCAAGATGTTCTTCGGGCTGATGTCGCCGTGCGCGAGCGCGGCCTTGCGGCCTTCGAGGTCCTTGGCCAGGGCCCGCACGCGGGGCCCGGCCTGGGCGTCGCGTCCGGCCACGTACAACAGAAAGGGATCGATCCTCAGAGCCATGAACAAGGCGTCGTTCGGGAATCGAGCGGCCACCTCGGGCCGTCCGGCCGTGACCAGGTGGATACGGGCGAGGTCGCGGCCCACGGCGGCGGCGAACGCGGGCTCGATGCGTCCCGCCGCTAGTTCCTCTTTCCACACCGGGTGGGATTGCGGATCGAGATAGCGCATGGCGAACAGGTGCTCGTCCTCGTCCTCGGCCAGCACCTCGGGCGCCAGGTGCGGATCCACGGAGCGGGCCAGTTCGAGCCAGCGCACTTCGCTTGCCATCCGCTCCACCGGCGCCCGCCACTCGGCGGCGACGCGCAGCCGGGCGAGCGCGCGCTTCACAACGAACACCCGTTTGTCGTCCGTCTCGACCTTGAGCACGTCGCACGACACGCCGCCGGCCAGGGGTGACATCCGAACGCCCTGACCGGGGGAAACCAGGCCGCAACGCACCAGGGCCGACAGGATGCGGCGCTCATCGTCCATCGCTCAGAGCCGGCTCTTCATCCACTCCGCCATGAGGTCGGCGACGGCGTTTCGGTTGGCCTCCGAGTCCTCGAAGTAGTGGGCGCCCGGGACCATCTCCAGGCGCTTGTCGGTCGAGCCGATGAAATCGAATATCTGGCGGGCGTCACTGGGGAAGACCCCGGTGTCGGCCATCGCCTGGATCACCAGCGCGGGGGTGTCGAACTTGCGCAGGTGCGGCTCGCCCTGGCACCGAGAGGTCTCCAGGCTCCACATGGAGAGCCAGGTCCGCAGGCTGTTGGCGCGACCGATACTGGGCGAGCGATTGGCCATGGCCGGATCTCCCCGATAGCACTGACCCGGGGGCCGGTCGGACGGGTCGATGGTCGGGTCCATGAAACGCAGATCGCCCCAGCAGCGAAACAGCGGGAAGATCCGGTCCGGAATGCCCACCGCGCCCAACCGGGCGAGCTCGGCCTTGGCCCAGTCGGTGATCTTCTGGTTGCGCGCCCGCTGCGCGGCCCGATAGCGGCCGATGAATTCAGCCGGATAGGGCGGGGCGTTGGCGGGGCTGAACGGATCGAGGTCCGGGTCGGTCGCGACCGGGTCGGCCTCGTCGATCGCCGAGGCGTCCATCCAATCGGTCAGGACTTCGGGGCGTCCCTGATGGGCGTTGAGGGAAATGTAGAGTTCGGCCTTGGGCAGGCTGGCCAGGGTGTCGCTGACAACGCCTTTATGATCGGCGGCCAAGGTCGGGGCGATGGCTTCGGCCTGATAGGCGCCCATCAGCGAGCCGCCGCCGGAGTTGCCCAGGATCACCACCTGGTCGACACCAGCCTCTTCGCGCAGCCAGCGCACGCCTACGCCGATATCGATCAGAGCGTGCTGGAGCAGGAACTGGTCCTCCGCGCCGCGATAGCGCGTGTTCCAGCCCAGGAACCCAAAGCCTCGCCGAGCGAAATAGGGCGCGATGTAGTGTTCGGAAAAATCGACGTTGTAGTGGGTGGCGATGACCGCCGTCTTGGGACGCTTACCCGCCGCCGTCCAGTAGATGCCCTGACAGGGATGGCCGCCGGCCTGGATTCTGGGCGAGGTCGGTGACACCCGGCCAATGAATTCCGCGTTAAACGACGTGCCGTTTGCATTCATGAACCGCTGCCCAGAAGAGTGGTCGAGCGAGGGAGCTCAGTAGGCGCAAACCTCGAACGCCTGAGACGCGTCGCCCTGCCATGGTCCGTGATACATTTCCAGCAGGCGCTCGGCGGAGGTGACGCCGGTTTCGGCGATCTCTTCCACTTCAGCCAGATACCCGGTCTCATCGACCATGCCGGCCGAGAGATGGTCGCGGCGCTTGAGACCCTCGTGGGCGATGGCGAGCATGTCCTTGGCCAGATCCTGGGCCGTGCGCCCGGCGATCTCCGCCTTCAGCCCCACGCGGGCGGCGTCGAGGCGCAGGGCGGCGCGCTCCTCGGGCGTCCAGGCGCGGCACAGGTCCCACGCCGCCGCCAGGCAGTCAGGACAATAGAGCAACCCCGCCCACAGAGCCGGCAAGGCGCACAGACGGCTCCAGGAGCCGGCGTCCGCGCCGCGCATCTCCAGATATTGCTTGAGCCGCACCTCGGGAAAAATGGTGCTGGTGTGGTCGACCCAGTCGGCCATGGTCGGCCGCTCGCCAGGCAGTTCCGGCAGGCGTCCATCCATGAAGTCGCGGAACGATCGGCCGGCCACATCGACATAGTGGTCGTGGCGCTTGACGAAATACATCGGCACATCGAGCGCATAGCGGGCGTAGCGCTCGAACCCGAAGCCGTCCTCGAACACGAAATCCAGCAGGCCGGTGCGGTCCGGATCGGTGTCGGTCCACACCCGGGCCCGGGTGGAGAGCCACCCCGTGGGCTTTCCTTCCGTGAACGGAGAATTGGCGAACAGGGCGGTGGCGATCGGCTGCAGCGCCAGGCTCACGCGGAACTTGGCGATCATGTCCGCCTCGTCGGCGAAGTCGAGATTGGCCTGGACCGTGCAGGTGCGGAACATCATGTCCAGGCCCCGTCGCCCGACCTTGGGCATGTAGGCGCGCATGATCTTGTACCGGCCCTTGGGCATGATCGGAATTTCATCGCGCCGCCAGGTGGGGGTGAAGCCCAGGCCCGCGAACCCCAGGCCCAGCTCGGCGGCCACGGCCTTGACCTCCTCGAGGTGCTGACCGGTTTCCTCGCAGATGTCATGCATGGTGGCGAGCGGCGCGCCGGACAGCTCGAACTGTCCGCCCGGTTCCAGGCTGACGTTGGCGTGGCCACGCGATAACCCGATCAGGATCTCGCCGCCTTCATCGTCGTGCTCGACAATGGGCGCCCAGCCAAAACGCATCAGGCCTTCCATCAGCGCCCGGATGCCGTCATCGCCACCGTAGGGGACCGGCGCGTGAGTGCCCAATCGGAAGACGAATTTTTCGTGCTCGGCGCCGACGCGAAACGCGGCCGCATCCTTGCCGCCGGCCGCGAACCAAGCGGTGAGATCGTCAAAAGCGAGCGGGCGATCCTCGCACACGGCGTCGGCCATTCAGTTTCCCCCGCTAAGACGCCGGTTCCGGCGCCGGCTTCAAGGGCAAGTGGGCGCTGTCCCTAAGAAGCTCAAGCCCCCCGCCAGTCGCCCAGCACCGCCTGCCACACGGTGAGAGCGGCAATGGCGGCGGTATCGGCGCGCAGGATACGCGGGCCGAGCGACACGGCGACGGCTCGGGCGACCGCCCGCGCGCTCGCCCGCTCTTCGGCGCTGAAGCCGCCCTCGGGCCCGATAAGGATCGCCCATGATCCCGGCTCGGCTTGGGTGAGCGCATCCAGGATGGGCGCGGCTTCGCCGGCCTCGTCGCAGAACAACAGCCTCCGGTCACCGGGCCATTCGGCCAGCACATCCACCAGCCTGGCCGGAGGCAGGATCAAGGGCACGTTCAGCCGACCCGTCTGTTCCGCCGCCTCGGTGGCGATGGCGGTAAGCCGAGCGATGTTGGTCCGATCGGCGTTGGTGCGCGCGGTGATCAGCGGGCGAATGCGACGGACACCGAGCTCGGCGGCTTTCTCGACGATGACTTCGAAGCGGGCGCGTTTGACCAGGGCGACGAGCAGGTCCAGGTCCGGCCCTTCGCTCTGCGCCCGATGACGGCCCAGCACCTCCAGGCGCGCGCCACGCCGCGAAATCTCGGCCACGCGCGTGAGCCATTCGCCGTCGCGACCGTTGAACACCAGCAATTCATCGCCGGGGCGTGCGCGCATCACCTGGCTGAGGTAGTGGACCTGGTCGGCGCCGGTCTCGATCTCGGCGGCTTCGTGAAGGTCATGCGCGACGTAGAGACGGATCACGATCAAGGGACCTTGGGTTGGAGAGCGGATGGCGAAGCACCAAGACTACAAAGAAGACCTGCGCCACCTTCAGATCGGCCTCGTGCGCTATCAGCAATGGGCGATCAAGACCGGCGCCAAGGCGTTGGTGATCTTCGAAGGCCGCGACGGCGCCGGCAAGGACGGGACTATCGCGCGCATTACCGAACACCTCGCGCCGCGCAACACCCGCGTCATCTCCCTGCCCAAGCCGTCGGAACGGGACCGCTCGGAATGGTATTTCCAGCGCTATGTCAGCCATCTGCCGGCGGCCGGCGAACTCGTGCTGTTCAATCGCTCCTGGTACAATCGCGCCGGCGTGGAGCCCGTCATGGGCTTCTGCACGCCTGACGAACACGCCGATTTCCTCCGCGAGGTCCCCGCGCTGGAGCGCATGTTGGAGCACGCGGATATCCGGCTGGTGAAGATCTGGCTCGATATTGCCAAACAGGAGCAAGCCGCTCGCCTCGACGCGCGCCAGGATGATCCCCTCAAACGGCTCAAGATCAGCAGCCTCGACCGGGTCGCCCAGGCCAAATGGAAGGCCTATTCCGCGGCCCGCAATGAAATGCTGACGGCCACCCACACCGGTTTCGCCCCCTGGGTGTGCGTGCGCGCCGACCATAAGAAAGCGGCGCGACTGAATGTGATCCGTCATCTGCTGCATGTCCTCGCCCCGCGCGAGGTGCGCGTGTCCATCGAACGGCCCCAGTCCGATGTCCTGTTCGAGTTCGAGCCGGCGGCGGTCGTCGACGGCCGCCTGGCCAAGTAAGGAGTCAAAAACCATGGATTATGTCCGTCTTGGCCACACCGGCCTGAAAGTCTCGCGCCTGTGCTTGGGGTGCATGTCCTATGGCAGTTCCAAATGGCGGCCCTGGGTGCAGGACGAGGAAGGCTCCCTGCCGTTCTTCAAGGCGGCGATCGAGGCCGGGATCAATTTCTTCGACACGGCCGACGTCTATTCCCAGGGCGAGAGCGAGCGGGTCACCGGCAAGGCGCTGAAGGAATACGCCAAGCGCCACGAGGTGGTCATCGCCACCAAGGTCAACGGGCCGATGGGCGCTGACGCCAACAACCGCGGCCTGTCGCGCAAACACATCCTCGACGGCATCGACCGCAGCCTGACCCGGCTCGGAGTGGACTATGTCGACCTTTACCAGATCCACCGGTTCGATCCGGAGACGCCGATCGAAGAGACCCTGGAGGCGCTCAACGATGTCGTGCGCGCCGGCAAGGCCCGCTACATCGGCGCCTCGTCCATGTACGCATGGCAGTTCATGAACATGCTG
>OUNO011323015.1_pt1 | contig 28975 bp, 31 predicted proteins | sample 1779811 | NCBI WGS metagenome assembly OUNO01 (sample SAMEA3914804, study PRJEB12502) | metagenome | biome: forest; material: soil | place: Canada | collected 2010-06-25 | depth 0.3 m
ACACCACCCATGGTTTCAATACCAAGGGATAATGGAGTTACATCGAGAAGGAGTACGTCTTTGACGTCGCCAGCGAGGACACCACCTTGAATCGCTGCACCAATGGCAACAACCTCGTCAGGGTTTACGCCCTTGAGTGGTTCTTTGCCAAAGAGCTCTTTCACTTTTTCAACGACGGCAGGCATACGGGTCATACCACCGACAAGGACGATTTCGTCGATGTCAGTTGTTTTCAGGCCAGCGTCTTTAAGTGCGGCGTTAACTGGACCAGCTACACCATCGATCAAATCTTTGACGAGCTCTTCGAGCTTGCTACGAGTTAACTTGTATTCAAAGTGTTTTGGACCATCGGCGTCAGCCGTCAAGAATGGCAAGTTGATGTCAGTTTCATTAGTGGTTGAGAGTTCTTTCTTAGCTTTTTCAGCTTCGTCCTTGAGGCGTTGCATCGCTGCATTGTCGCCCTTGAGGTCGATACCAGATTCTTTCTTAAACTCTTCGAGGAAGTGGTTCACGATGCGGTTGTCGAAGTCCTCGCCACCGAGGTGGGTGTCACCGTTGGTAGATTTTACTTCAAAGACACCATCGCCGAGTTCCAAGATGGACACGTCGAAGGTACCACCACCGAGGTCGAAGACGGCGATTTTCTCGTCCTTCTTGCTCTCGAGGCCATAAGCCAAGGCTGCAGCGGTTGGTTCGTTAATGATACGTTTGACTTCGAGGCCAGCAATTTTGCCGGCATCTTTGGTAGCTTGTCGTTGCGAGTCATCGAAGTACGCAGGAACGGTGATAACCGCTTCGGTGACTTTCTCGCCAAGGAAAGCTTCTGCGTCAGCTTTGAGCTTTGAAAGGATCATGGCCGAGACTTCTTCTGGTGTGTACTCCTTGTCGCCAAGTTTTACAGCGACGCCATCGCCTTTTTTGACGATTTCGTATGGCATGATGTCGAGGTCTTTTTGGACTTCTTTATCACCAAACTTACGGCCAATCAGACGTTTTACACCGTAAATAGTGTTTTTAGCGTTAGTCACGCGTTGGCGCTGCGCAACTTGACCGACTAAACGTTCGCCAGCTTTATTAATAGCGACAACGCTTGGGGTTGTACGGTTGCCTTCAGCATTGGCAATGATTTCTGGTTTTCCGGCCACCATGTACGCCACTGCGCTGTTGGTGGTACCGAGGTCGATTCCGATAATTTTACCCATAGATATACTCTCCTTATATGTTCAAATGAATCTGTGTTTCTTATCTCTATTTTAGCACTCTCAGGGTGAGATTGCCAAGTGCTTTCATTATAAATAAGTTAGCACTCTCATGTCAAGAGTGCTAACTAAGAATTTTTCAAAGGTGTTATTGACGTGTAACTTTAACCATGGCGTGACGAATCACGTGACCGCCAAGTGTATAACCAGCTTGGAGTTCTTCTGCAACAACTTCGTGTTCACCTTTGGCGTCTTCATCGAATTGAATCGCTTCGTGGAGTTCTGGGTCAAATGGTGTGCCTGGTTTGGCATCAATACGAGCTAAATTAAGACTTTCAAGTGATTTTTCGAGATGTTTAACGAGTCCGGCCACGCTTTGCACCCAAGAATTGTCTTTCAATTCTTCAGGGGTGTAAGCAATAGCGCGCTCGATATTGTCGATGACGGGCAATAACTTCAAAATAGCACTCGCCTGCCCTGATTCGCGAGCAGCGACCTTTTCTAGATCAGCGCGTTTACGATAGTTTTCAAAATCGGCTCGTGTGCGTTGCAAATCAAGGGTCAATTCGGCAACTTTTTGCTCGAGTTCAACTTGGACTTTTGGTTTTTTAGCCTTTTCTGGCATTATAATACCTCCTCTAACATCGCGCCGGTCTGACGCACAAGGCGCATAACCTTGTCGTAACTCTGGCGAGTTGGACCGAGCACGCCAATATAACTATTGTCACTATACGGTGAACGGAAGCGACTAATGATGAGTGTCGCGCCACTGGTCTTGCCAATAGGGTTCTCCGAGCCGATGTAAACGTTCAGAGGCTCGTTGGGCGCCGCTTCACGCAACCATGGCTCTAGATTATCAAGGAGGCGTGCAACGGCTTGTACGTGGTTGTTTTGCAAGAATTCAGGTTGCGAGAAAAGATTACCAATGCCACTCATGTAGAGTTCGTCGCCAATGGTGGCAATACCGAGGTTCTGGGTGAGATCAACGAGACTATCGACAGCACTGCGAATGGCGCGATCGGCGTGCTTTGAGTGGTTGGCGACGCGAGCTTCAATTGCTTTGGCGCCACGATCCAGAAGCGGTGGCTGGACTTCGTTAGCGTGAGATTCGTTCAACATGTTCACATACAGGCGATAGCCAGCATCAGTTGGAACACGGCCAGCGCTAGTGTGAGGTTGCTCAATCAGGCCCATCTCTTCGAGGCGAGCCATTTCGCTACGAATCGTGGCGCTGGATACGCCAAAAAGTTTGGCAAGCATGACGCTTCCCACTGGTGCAGCGATTTCGGCGTGTTGCTCGATAATCGCAGCCAAGATTTCTCGTTGGCGATCTGTCATGTCTGTATTTTAGCGCTTTTTAGCACTCGGTGTCAATGAGTGCTAGATAGGCTACCCACTTGTGCATCCCTCATATTGAGCCTATAGTTATAGCCAGTAACGTGAGAGGAGTATTATGGGAAAAGTTGAAATTATTGCATTGATCGTTCTGGCGATTGTCGTGTTGTTCGTCGGTGCAAAGAAACTGCCAGAACTAGCTCGTGGTGTTGGTCAATCAGCTAAGGAACTGAAAAAAGGTTTCTCTGGCGAAGACGACGTCGCAACTACTGACAAGAAATAGTCACTAGTCCCGTTTGAGCATGACCATAAAGGCCTCGGACGGGATATCGACTTTACCGAAGCGCTTCATGCGCTTCTTTCCTTTTGCCTGCTTGGCGAGAACTTTCTTTTTGCGCGAGACGTCACCGCCATAGAGGCCAGTCGTGACATCTTTGCGGTAGGCGCTGATGTCTTCACGGGCAATGAATTTGCCACCGATACCAGCCTGCAAGGCAACTTGGAAGTTTTGACGCGGGATCACTTCTTTTAATTTCTTGACCATGTCACGACCTAAGGCTTGGGCTTCTGATCGGTGCGCCATCACGCTGAGGGCATCGACGATTTCATTTGCCACGTAGAAATCAACGCGCACCAGATCTTCAATGCGATATTCATCGAGTTCATAGTTAAATGAGCCGTAGCCACTGGTGATAGATTTGAGTTGGTCATAAAAATCGGTCAGCAGGTTTGCGAGCGGCGCTTCGAAACTAATGAGTGCGCGTTCGTCGATGTAACTAAGATTCGTTTGCAACCCACGTTTAGAAATGATGAGTTGAATCACTGGCCCGATGTAGTTTGATGGCACCACAATCTCACCTTTGATCCATGGCTCGGCAATTGTTTTAACGCGGCTGACATCAGGCAAGTTGCTGGCGCTTTTAATATCTAGCTCTTCTCCAGAGCTAAGTACGACTTGGTAGTCGGTCGAGGGATTGGTAATGACCAGGTCCAGGTCGTATTCGCGTTCCAGGCGTTCACGGATAATATCGAGGTGCAGTAGGCCAAGGAACCCGATGCGCACGCCAAAGCCAAGAACCGGCGAGTTCTCTGGCTCGAATTGGAGAGCTGAATCACTGAGGCTGAGTTTCTCAACGGCGTCTTTGAGAGCTTGGTAGTCGTCGTTACTAACGGGAAAGAACCCAGCGTACACAAATGGTTTGACTAACTTGTAGCCGGGCAACATTTCTGTCGCAGGATTACGACGAACCGTCACCGTGTCGCCAACGCGCGCCTGGCGGGTTGAACGCAGGTTGGTGACAATGTAGCCAATCTCGCCCGTTTCGAGTTCTGGTTTCGGACTCATAGCCGGATTGAGTGAACCGACTTCCAGCGCGATGCCGTTGGCGCTCGTGGCCATCATGTCGATGCTGTCGGCCTTTTTAATGTGACCATCGATGACGCGAACGTACAAAATCACGCCGCGATAATCGTCGAAGTAGCTATCGAAAATAAGGGCACGAGTCGGTGCTTCAGGTTCACCTTGCGGTGCGATAATACGCTCAACCACCGCGTCTAATACTTCCATGACGCCTTCGCCAGTTTTGGCGCTAATCTTGAGGATGTCACTTTCTTCACAACCCAGCAGGTTAATAATTTCAGCGCTGACTCGCGCGACGTCGGCGGCTGGCAAGTCGATTTTGTTGAGCACAGGGATGATCGTCAGATTAGCAGCCAGCGCCAAATAGACATTGGCCAGAGTTTGCGCTTGCACGCCTTGGCTGGCATCAACAACTAACACCGCACCTTCGCAGGCTTGCAAGCTTCGTGACACTTCATAACTAAAGTCGACGTGCCCAGGCGTGTCGATTAGGTTCAGTTCGTGATCTTTGTAACGCATCCGAACGGGCGCCAACTTAATGGTAATCCCCTTCTCTCGTTCCAGATCCATACTATCGAGTAGCTGCGATTTCATGTCACGTTTTTGGACGGTGCCAGTCAACTCGAGCATGCGATCGGCCAGTGTCGACTTGCCATGATCAATATGAGCAATAATACAAAAATTCCGGATGTGATCTTGGTTCATTATGCTTTTCCTGGACGCCTGAACAGAATCTTTCGCACGCGGTCCAGGACCGGCTTGACTTCGGCTAGTTTGAACAAGTAGCTAAAGAGCATATAGAAGAGTACCGCGACGAGAGCGATAAAAGCGAACTTTGGGAACGAGGCCAAGAAACTTTGGTCAGTCGCGTTGAGTGGCAGGAACGAAACCGCCAAGTAAGTCACGACTGTCGTAAAGCCGGCAGCACTGGCCATGCGGCCAACCGCGTGCACGAATGGCGCGTCGAACAACCCCTTGATACGTCGCGACATGACATAGAACAGAATCGAGACTTCGACGGCCGATACGATAACCGCGGCCCAGGCGAGACCTTGAACACCCATACCAAGACCCAGCGTGAACCACGTTGCCAGGCTAATATTGAGCATAATCGTGAAGATCGAGATGTAGAGCGGTGTCTTGGTATCCTGTTGGGCATAGAAACTGCGCGCCGAGATAAAGTAGATGGAACGAAAGACAATCGAGACCGACAGAATGGCCAAGATACCGGCCATGTAGCTATCTCCACCGTTCTTAATAAAGTTTACGAGATAGCCTCGGCCAAAGAATGCCACGACCGCTACCGGCAGCGCAATCCAAATAATGACACGTAGAACTGTTTGGAGTTCTTTCTTAAATAAGTCCGGCCGCCCTTGGCCAAGTCGCTCGGTCATCTTCGGGAAAGCCGCCGTACTAATAGCCACGCCAATGAGATTAATCGGCACATATGATAATGCCGTCGCCTGCTGGTAGGCACGCACGCTACCAGCGATCATGCGTGAGGCCAGGTTGGTTTCGACAATACTGTTGACGTAGTCGATGCCCTGATCGAGTGAGCGCGGTGGCAAGAGGCGCAGCACTTGATGCAATCCCTTATTCTTCCAGTAAATCTTAAACCTATAGTCAAAGCCCATCCCGAATAGACCAATGCTACTTATCACTAGTTGGAGTATCGAGCCTAGCACCACTCCCAGGGCAACCCCCATAATGCCGCCATCAAAGACGTGCCAGCCAAAGATAGTGATACCGTTCGTAAAGAAAAGCGTGCCAATGATAATACCGATGTTATATACGGTTGGTGCCATGGCGAAGAACGCGAATCGCCCGACAGCCTGCTGCATGCTGGCAACGACCGTCGCAACCGCGAACAGGAATGGGTTAACCGCGATGACACGCATCATACTGATGGCGAGCGAGCGACTCGATTCATCGAGACCTGGACCGACAATGTAGCGAACCAACGGGTCGGCGAAAATAATAATTAGGACACTGGCAACGAGCGTCACGATTGCCATCAGGTTGACCAAGCTGGTCGAAAGTTCCCAAGCCGATTTCTTGTTGCCACTGCCTAGACGCTGATTAAAAACAGGAATGAACGTCACGCTCAGCGCGCCAGAGACAAGGATGAAGAACATGAAGTCTGGAATCGTGAAAGCAACTGTATAGGCGTCGATACCGGTTGGGTACGTCGTGTAGTACATGCCGTTCAAAAGACGGTCACGTAAAAGTCCGAGGATACTCGCCAGTAGCGATGAGCCAGCTAACAAAGCTGCCGCTATCTGCAGCGGCAGTTTTTTGTTACCTAGTGCGAACCTCTTACGAAAATTTTCCATAATTTTGGACTACGCACCGCTTTAATAAAGCATGGCCTCCTTAGGAAGTTTGGTGTCTTTCAGGATCTTGTTGACGCCATCTTCTTCGATAGTCTCTTCAACCAGCAAGGCATCAGCAAGCTTTTTCAGACTGGCCATATTATCTCGGATGACGAGCTCGGCACGTTTAGCAGCCTCTTTGATGAGTTCGGCAACTTCGTGGTCGATCTCTTTGGCTGTGTCGTCGCTGTACGGACGTTCGTGGGTCATGCGATCGAACATCATACCGCCGTTGTCTTCGTGGAAGACTTGGTCGCGTAGTTTCGTGCCCATACCTTGTTCGATGACCATGTCGCGGGCAATTTCAGTCGCTTGGCGCAAGTCTGAGCCAGCACCGGTTGTAATACGATCTTCGCCGTAAATTACTTTCTCGGCAATACGGCCACCAAGGGCGCGAGCCAAGACATCCTTGAACTCAATCACGCTGGTGTAGCTGCGATCTTCAGGCGGCAAGAACCAGGTAACACCGCCAGTTCCACCACGAGGAATGATGGTGACTTTGTGAACAGGGTCGCTATCGGGCAAGACGTGTCCGACAATGGCGTGACCGGCTTCGTGGTAGGCAGTCATCTCTTTTTCCTGGTCGTTCATGACCTTGGTTTTGCGTTCTGGACCGATGGCAACTTTTTCGAATGCTTCGGTCAGGTCGGCGTTGCTGATTTTCTTTGAGTTGCGTCGAGCCGCAATAATGGCAGCCTCGTTGGCAATATTGGCGAGATCAGCCCCAGATGAACCGGCAGTTTTGGCAGCCAGTTTGTCGAGGTTAACCGTTTCGTCAGCCGGTTTGTTCTTAAAGTGAACTTTCAAAATGGCTTCGCGGTCTTTGCGCTCTGGCAAGTTGATATTGGTGCGGCGATCAAAGCGACCCGGTCGCAGCAAGGCTGGGTCGAGCACGTCGGCACGGTTAGTTGCCGCCAGAACGATCACGTTTGTACCAGTCTCGAATCCGTCCATCTCAACCAAGATTTGGTTAAGGGTTTGTTCGCGCTCGTCATGTCCACCACCCATACCACTGCCACGACGGCGACCGACGGCATCAATCTCGTCGATGAAGATAATCGCTGGAGCATTCTTCTTGGCTTTGGCAAACAGGTCACGAACACGTGACGCACCAACACCGACGAACATTTCAACAAATTCTGAACCACTAATGCTAAAGAATGGCACATTGGCTTCACCCGCAACGGCACGGGCCAACATAGTTTTACCAGTACCTGGATTACCAACCAGCAGCACGCCCTTTGGAATTTTGGCGCCGAGGCTCTCGTATTTCTTTGGGTGTTTGAGGAAGTCGACGACTTCTTCGAGGTCTTGCTTGGCAGAATCATTACCGGCGATGTCCGTAAAGACAACTTTTGTTTTATCTTCGCCGTAGAGCTTGGCTTTTGACTTACCGAAGCCGAGGGCTTGGTTATTCTGGCCTTGCGCTTGGCGCATCATGAACATAAAGAAGGCGGCAATCAGCAGGACTGGCACGATAATAATCGCTAGGTTCCAGATAGTGCTGCCGACCTCGCTTGGTGATGATACGTTAACGATAGCTTTACTGTCTTTATTCAAGCCTTGCTCGTAGATGCTGCTGCTCGGATCCTTAGTCGACTTCTCGGTTGGCTTGTCGCTACCTTGAGGCGTGACCGTCAGATCATTGCCTTGAATATCAATTTTGGCGATCTCGCCAGCGTTGGCATCTTGGATAACTTGGGACAATGGCACCGACTTTAGATCGTCATGTGGAGCGGCAATGGCAACAGCAATCAACACGCCAACCACGAGAATGCCCCAAAATAGGGTCAATCGGGCAATATTGTTTGGTTTCTTTCGAGACGGGATGGGGGACTTTATAGCCATAAAAAAATCATGTTCCTTTCAGTGGAGTCTTGTAGAACTATACTCTTCTCTATTATTTTATCAGTTAGAAAGAGAAATTACGAGTAGTGAAACTGAGGTTAATGCCAACTCCGGCCTGCTTTGTACTGCCCGGTGCGGCGGTTTTGATAGCAAGGAGCGTCCGTTCTAATTGCGGACGTGTCAATTTGCCTTCAGTGGCAAAACGTAGACACTCCATCGCCACTGACTTTGGCACGTGCGTAAAGAAGTAACGACTGTAATGTGGCCCTGGACCAACTAGTCGCGCAACTTCCTTATCAATCATTTTCTTGCTGGCTAGTTGTTGCTGACGCAAGGCCAGAATCTGGCGCTTTTCGTCATCGGAAAGCGTCGCCAGCGTTTGGCGAATACGATTGCGAAGATAGGCGTCGCTGGCGTTGGTGCTATCTTCGTGCCATTTCAGCGAGTGTTTGTCAGCATAGTCGCGCAGTTCGGCCTTACTCATATCAAGAAGTGGTCGAACGATATCAGAGTCGAGCACGGCAAGACCGCGCCAGCCCGTGCCGCGCTTCACATTAATAGCCACCGTCTCGACCGCATCATCGGCGTGATGCGCGGTCACAATTCGGGCAGCATGTTTAATCGCCAACTGTCGGAGGAATTCATAACGCCGAGTGCGCGCTAGTTCTTCGCTCGCCCGTGGACCGAGTTCTTCGCGCAGTGTTTCAAATGGCAGATCGTAACTCTTGGCCAGCCCCTCTACAAATGCTGCATCCTCAGCCGAATCAGCTCGAATGCCATGGTCAAAGTGAGCCACGATCAATTCATGATCAGTCAGCCGACTCAGCATATCGAGCAGCACCACCGAATCAACTCCCCCACTAACTGCCACAATGTATCGACTCATTGTCGTCTATTATAGCGTCTCGGAACTATCTAAAGAAAGTGTTAGTTGGTCTGGAACTCTGAGCCGCGATAATCGGTTGAGCCATTGATCCAACTGGTCGTCGTGACCGTATCAATTTTCTTCCACGAACTGACTGGCGGCGTAATATCTTGTGACGAGTTGCCAATGTACCAGACGGTTGGATGTTCTTTGGTAAACGCCGCCAGATCTTTGATCTTGTGCATGTCATTTGTCTTTAGCATTTCGAGTGAGCCATAAATATATTGAGTCTGCGAGTCGATGAAGTAGACGGGGTGATCAGTTGTGCTATAAAAAACCGCTTCGTAGAAAATCCATGGCGAGTTGGCGATGATTGGCTCACCCGGCTTGGCTTTAGCATCGATGGCCTCAATAACTTCGTGAGTCATGATGTGCGTACTCGAGTTCTTGTTGTAGTTGCCGTAGAAATAGACGTTCGTAATGCCAAAGATCATCATGCCAACAATTGCAACGATCGGCGCAAGGCGGAATATTGGGCGCCATTTACGTGTCCCGATAACAATCGTGACAGCTGCGAAAATCGAGAAACTGATAATTGCCGTCATGACATAGCGTTCAACGAATGAAGGTCGCAGCGGTGGCAGCGAAGCTAGGAACATTAATATGACAGGCGCTAAAGTCAGTACGATTACCAGTAGGTAGCGCTGTTTGTCGATTTTACTCAGTGATCGATAGACGCGAACAGCCAGCACGGTGAGTAGCACCAATACGGCAACTAGCAGAAGTGCCAGCCAGCCCTGAACTTGGCCGTGATCAAGATAGTAGAACAAGTTAGTGAAATAGTTCGCAAAGCTATCAGGACTGACCGGACCAATCCAGAAGCCGGCCACTTGAATAACTCCCAGCTGGAAGGCCATCGCTGGCACCCACGGCAAGAAAATAGCGATCGCGACAATGTGGGCAATGATCCAGTTTTTCGTGAAGAATTTGGTTTTGAATGTTTTCCATTTAGTCGTGCTTTGCTTGGTCACGAGTGCGCGCCAGACCCAATGCGACAACCAGACAAATGCAATCAGGTAATGCGTCCACATACCGAGGGCAACCAAAATACCGTAGAAAACCCAAGTGCGACGTCGATTCGACTCAGTGGCCTTAACTAACACGTAGGTAGCTGTCAGTGCGATGAGCGCCGCAAGCGTATACATGCGACCCTCGTCGCTATAACGAATCAGCATCGGTGAGACAACCAAGAAAAGGAGGGTGACGCCAGCTGCCAAGCGACCAAACTGCCGACGGGTGAATGCGTAGGCAACTACGATAGCTGCGCCGCCGAACAAGATGCTGAGAGATCGCAGCGCTAGGGCAGAAGTGCCGAACAGCATCTCCCACAGCTTTAAGAGCCAGTAGTAAAGTGGCGGGTGTACATCGAGCGATGTGTAGTGCGCAATCTGGGCAAAACTAAACTGCGAAATGTAGGCGCTAAAGGCCTCGTCAAACCAGATTGAAGCACGCGGAGCGTTGATTAGAGTGATTGTTGCAAAGATTCCTAGGCCAATCAGAACAAATAGAATATCTAGCTTTGGGTGGCTTTTAATAAAGTCGATTTTTTTACGGAAAAGATTCTTCATAACTATACTGCTCATTATCATAGCGTGAACCGAGGCATGTTGGCAACGCGACTACACTAGAAAAACTCCCCCCACTAGGGTATAATCACGTAAGTCACCACACTTCGGGGTGTGGCGCAGTTGATAGCGCGCTCGGTTTGGGACCGAGAGGTCGAAGGTTTGAGCCCTTTCACCCCGACCAATTTGAATATTACTCACTAAATCCGTCTCTGTAACAGAGGCGGATTTTGGTTTGTCCGGTACATCGCTTTTCCACAGGCGAACAGAGAGATCTCTCGCGACCCCTGTTTGGTGGTTTATATCCGGTGTCTGGCTTTGCGCTCCGGTACATCATTTCGGGCTTTTGGTCACCTCTGTGGGATGTACCGGAGACGTTGTCGTGAAGGCAACGATTTGCCGATATGAAAAGAGCCCGCGGTTCTCGCGGGTGGAGACTCTACGGCTACTGCCGTGAAGTTCCACCCGCGAGCGCGGGCTTGCAGCTACAGCTGCTTGAGCGCCTTGATGATGCCGACGACCTCGATCGGTTTGTAGCCCCGAACGATGTCTTCCTCCGACACCGGAACACGTGTACCTCGATCCAGATCCATCAGTGTCAGAGACTGCACGATAGGAATCAGGACGAGGTCGTTGAACGGGCTCAACGCACGTCCATAGCTGGTGATCCTCTCGACTTCACGCCGGACACCTGCTTTGCCTTCGTGGTGCTCGACGCGCATCCACTCCACCTCTACGCGCACGAACCCACTCAGATCAACCTTTGCGGTGTGGAGAGCACCGTGCACAGCATCCCGCAGGCGCTGCGCTCGGTTCTGATCGGCTTCGAGAAGCATTAGATGGCGCATGATCAGACCTCCTGCATCTGTGAATCAACGAACGACACGAAGTCCTCGCTGGCGCCGTAGCTCCGCCAGTCGGCGAGCTCGCTCCCGATGATGCGGAGTGCCTTACGACGCACCTTCAGCGAAGAACCATCGATCAGCTGTCGAGCCCACTTCTCGGCGAGCTTGAGATCAACATCGGCGATGCCCTGCAGACTAAAGATGGCGTTGATGCGAACGGCATCGCGTGTGTCGTTCACTTCGAGGGTCATCAGCTCCATCTTGAGCGGGGGGCGGTTGCCCGCGTAGTTCTCGATGACACCGACCAGTTGGTAGGCCTCGTATTGGCTGGTGGCCTTGTCGAACACGAAGGCCATCAGGTTGACCATCTGCTCGGCTGACATGCTGTCGAGGAGCTGCAGGTGCTCAAGCACTTCTGCACTATCCTCATAGGTGCCCGAAGGCGTGCGATCTGTCACGTACTTCACCCCTTTCCGTGGGGCTCAACTCGAGTTGTCCGAGGTTTCCGCACGGTGCGGTGACTGCGCATAGTTATGAGCGGTTTGCCTTCACTTTGCAAGCACGAGCACAACGTCTGATGCAACTGATGCTTGCAAAATGAAGGCCAAGCCTCACAGTAGAGGGCTCATGCCACGCCTCACCAACGCCGACTATCTCCTGCAACGCGCACGCCTGCGAGACAACTGGACCGTCCATCGTGGCTCGGCATTCATCGAACTCGAAACCATCGAAGAGATGGAGCTGCACGCCTACTTCGCGCCAATGCGCGATCTCACCGACGACCAGGCGATTGCCTTCCGCAAGCAAGCCACGATCGAACGACCCTACCTACCCTCTCGAGCGGGCAAGTCCTACGCGAGGGCACTTCCCTTCCTGGACAACCCATCACCAACTGTCCCGACCGACATGCCGAAGCACACGGGCCGACATGCGCTTCGACCGCCTGGATCTGTGGTTACGGTCAAGAGCCTGGCTCGGCCGGAAGTCGATACGAAACGACTCGCGCGACTATTGATTCAACTGGCGAAGGCCGATCTGGACAATGAATCTGCAGAGTGGAACGACATAACGTAAGCGCTCTTAGACTTGACAGTATAGTGAGAATGATTCACAATAGCCGAGTTAATGTACGCACGAGTGAATATGGTTGATAGTTATAAGCATTGCGACCCCACTTCGAAGATTTGTGATTCGCTACATCTACGGGGAAGCTCCCATATCCACTCGTATATACATTAACTAGTCACTAGCGACCCCTTTCGCAGCTTCACCTCGAAGATGACCTCATACTTTGGATTTTGGTCCTGGAAGGACTGAACGGCGTTGGCGACATCCTCCAAGGATGCTGACCCACCAACGACAATGTTGTCGAGTGCATGAGGCCGCTCCTCGTTTTGGCCCGTGGGAGATCCGGCGTCGACTCTGCCCAATGCTTTTTTTCCTTCAAGCGTGAGCTGAAGGCGATCCAGCTTTTTGCGACCGTCATAGGTGTAGAGAGCCTTTACAAGTCCGTTGTATTTCAGGTGTGTGAGCTTGTTCGATAGCCACGCCATATTGCGTTCTTGGCTCAACTCACCGCGTCCGGCGGCAACAAAAACCTCATCTATGGAGATGACGTCGCTATTAGGGCTATTGGAAAATAGTCGTTTCACTGTTTCTGTTGCTGCTGTCTTACCTAAATACTTCATGTATAACACGAGTATATCTCGTTTTAATTTGAAAGTAAATAGAAAAGGCGAAAGAAACCAGAGAGAACGTAGGAAGAGTTGCACATGCGAGCGTCATCACTGGTCAAACTGGTTATGGTTTCGGCGTTCTCGAGCCTGGACGGAGCTGAATGCCCGTCTTGATAAGTGCGTTTCGAACGCTTTGCTTGGGCATCCCAATTTCTCGAGCAGTTGCACTGAGCGACTTGCCGTCTTCATAGTGCTGAATGGCGTCAGCTATTTGTTCCGCGGACATGGATTGCCGGCGGATGGTGACGTGGTTATCGCGCAGGATCTTCAGGACACTCGTTTTGCTGAGCGTGTACTTCTTCACGAGCTCAGGCGTGTGAGTCCCTGCTTTGTAGTCGGCGACCAGCTGCTGCTTTTGCTCCGCACCCAGCCGTCGAGAAATATCCCGAATATTGGGGACGAGAGGTCGAAAGTTTATTTTGGTATCTGTTACAACGTTTTTCAGGTGCTGCAGTTCTTCCAGCGACCTCTGGGTAAATCGGGGGTTTGCATAGGCGCCTATGAGGTCGACCATAGAAAGAACCTGTTCAGATGGACAGGTTTTTTCTATTGGCTAAATTACTTGGCGTATTCAATCGCTCTTGTTTCGCGGATCACATTGATCTTGATCGTACCTGGGTACTGCATGGTGCTTTCGATCTTATTGGCAATGTCGCGGGCCAGTTTGATGGCGCTGAGGTCATCGATTGCTTCTGGTGTGACCATGACGCGAACTTCGCGACCGGCACTAATCGCGTACGACTTTTGAATGCCCTTGAAGCTGTTGGCGATGTTTTCGAGATCGCGCATGCGTTCGGCAAAGTTCTCGGCGCTAATGTTGCGCGCGCCAGGACGAGCAGCCGACAGTGCGTCACAAACACGCACGACCAATGCTTCTGGCGTGGTCGCTTCGATGTCGTCGTGGTGCGCTTCGATGGCGTGAACGATCGCTTCACTCATGCCGTATTTACGAGCCAGTTCGGCTCCGACGTGGTGATGCTTGCCTTCAATTTTGTGGCTGACAGCTTTACCCACATCGTGTAGCAAGGTCGCAGTTTTAGTTATGCGAACATCGGCACCAATTTCCTCAGCAATCAGGCCAGCCATGTGGGCCATTTCGGTGCTGTGCATCAAGACGTTTTGGCCATAGCTGGTACGGAACTTTAGCTCACCAAGTAAGTGAAGCATTTCCTTTGGAATTCCAACGACGCCAACTTCGCGGGCAGCATCTTCGCCGGCGCGGATGACTTCCTTATCAATTTCTTTTTCAGCTTTGGCAACAACTTCTTCAATGCGTCCCGGATGGATACGTCCATCCTTGATCAGCATCTCTAGAGCCATGCGAGCAACTTGACGACGTAGTGGATCAAAGCTCGAAAGAATGATCATGCCCGGAGTATCGTCAACCAAAATGTCGACGCCAGTAGCGCGTTGCAAGGCCTGGATGTTGCGGCCTTCTTTACCAATAATGCGACCCTTCATTTCGTCGTCGGCTAACTTAATAGCTGTAACAGTTCGTTCGGCCGTGACTTCGCTACTCATGCGTTCCATGGCGCTGACGAGAATAACTTGAGCCTGCTCTTCAGCCGTGTCCTTGGCATCGTTTTGCAGTTTATCAACCAAGCCAACGAGATCTTCTTTGATGTCGCGCTCGGTCATTTCCATCAGCTTTTCAGCAGCTTCTTTTTTCTTGAGGCCGGCAATCTTTTCTAGTTTTTCTTGCTGACGAGTGCGAATATCACGGATCTCATTTTTCAGACCTTCAACTTCGTCTTCTTGGGTGCGCAAACCTTCGGCGCGCTTGTCCAACTCATCCAATTTCTTGTCCAGCGTGCCTTCACGCTCAGCCAGGCGGCTTTCTGTCTTGTCGAGATTCTTGCGGCGATCGCCGTCTTCACGTTTGGCATCTTCAACAAACTTCAAAGCCTCATCTTTGGCCTTCAATACAATGTCACTGGCCTTCAACTTGGCATCAGCCAATGCTTGGTCGCCTTTTCGCTTGCCTGAACCACGTTGTCGTCGTTCGTACACGACTGTTCCGCCGGCACCAGCAAGAAGCCCGATGATTGCGGCAATTATTCCTTCTACCATATTGTTTCCTTCCTCAGTTGACGGCCTGGCCAAGTGTTCGTCTTGGCAAAATCTTTATCACAAGTCGCTCTGAAAGTTTCAAAAAGTTATTCACAGCTCCCAAAATTGAGCTGCTTCTATTGTAGCCCCGCAGAAGGAGCCAACGCAAGCTTATTTACGCGGCTGAGTGATATGCGCTTCGGCGCCGTATTCGGGCATCACAATCTCGTCGTTTTCACCGGCTTCAAGACGATCAAGTCCATCTTCTTGCCAAGCCTCACCCTGCGCACCGACAATCGGAATGTGCTGGGCGTCAGCCAACGTATTAAGGACCGTCAAACCAATGCGTAGTCCTGTAAAACTGCCAGGTCCTTGGAACGCGACAATCCCAGAAATATCGGCCCAGGTTTTGCCGTTCTTTTCGAGTTGATCCTGCAGGTAGCCAAGTAGACCTTTGGCGAGTTCGCGGGCGGCTTCCCACTGACCATCGTAGCGCCAGTCACCCTCAACCAGAGTCAGCTTACAGGTTGGCGTCGACGTATCGAGTAAGAGAATCATAGCTGCGCCACCAGGTCGTCACGACCAGTTAGAGTCAGGCGTCGAGTTGTCTCGGTCGGGGTTTCAAAGTTGATCGTCAAACGATGTTCCGGCAAGGTTCCTTCAACAATATCAGCCCACTCGATAACCGTAATCGTCGCTGGATCTTGCATATTCTCAGCCAAATCGTCGCTCATAATCCCCGCCTCGGCCAGTCGGTAGAAATCGTAATGCGCTAGATGCAGCCCATCGCGCGCGTCATACAGGCTATTGATCGTGAAGCTCGGGCTCTGCACGTCTTCATCGATATCCAATCCCAGTGCCATCCCCTTCACAAAAGTGGTCTTGCCAGCGCCCACATCGCCGACTAATTCAATTATTTCAGCGCCCTTTAAGACACGTCCCAATTTCTGGGCAAATTCACGGGTGGCGGCTTCGTTCTCTACCTCTATTATCATCCAGAGTATTATAACACCTAGCGCTTTTGAGGTGCGTCCTTTACAATAGAGCGTAAGCATTATGCGCATTTCCGACTCGATTCTGGAAACGTTGCTTGGGCGGGCAAGTCTTGCAACTCCTGAGCAAGTAACTGCCTTGAAAGAAGAGGCAGCTCGTTTAAAGCGCCCGCTGCAAGATCTGGTTTTAGAGAAGCAGGTTGTTGACGAGAAAACACTCGTTCAGGCCTTCGCCGACTACACCCAAATCCCTTACATTGAACTCGATCCCGCCAAGATTCCTTCTGACGTTCTCAACTTGATCCCAGAACGCGTCGCCAGGCAGTACAACGCTGTCCTCTTTAAGGTAGACCCCGATGGTGTCCATCACCTAGCAATGGAAGACCCGGACGACGTCCAGGCAGTTAACTTTATTCAAAAAGAGATCGGCACTAACGCCAAGATTTATATTGCGACTAAGGACAACATCCTCAACGCGCTAGAGAGCTATCGTGGCGACGTTAACAAAGAGTTGAGCGAAGTTATCGATGTCCAGCGCGAGGAAACTGACGAGTCACAACAGGTCAACGAACAGGATATTGCCGAGGACTCGCCAATCGCTCAAACGGTCAACCTGCTGCTCGAATACGCCATTCGCTCACATGCCAGCGATATCCACATCGAGCCGCGTGAAGAATTTGTCCAAGTTCGCTACCGCGTTGACGGTATTTTGAAAGAAGTAAACCGCCTGCCGCGCAACGTGCTGGGGGCGCTGATTAGTCGTATCAAGATTCTGGCCAACCTCAAGATCGACGAACACCGCGTGCCACAAGACGGCCGCTTCAAAATCAATGTCGCTGGTCGCCAATACGCCCTGCGTGTCAGCACCTTGCCTGTCAGCGATGGCGAAAAGATCGTCATGCGTGTGCTCGATGAATCGAACCAGGCAGTGACTCTGGAAAATCTCGGCTTTTGGGGCAAGGCCTTGGTTGATATTAACCGCGAGATGACCAAGCCAAACGGCATCGTCCTGATGACCGGCCCGACTGGTAGCGGTAAGTCGACCAGCCTCTTTAGTATCCTAACCATCCTCAACAAACCAAACATCAACATCTCGACCGTCGAAGACCCAGTCGAGTATAAGATTCCCGGTGTCAACCAAACTCAAACCAACGACAAAGCTGGCATGACCTTTGCCAACGGCCTGCGCGCTCTTTTGCGTCAAGACCCGAACGTCATCATGATCGGTGAGGTTCGTGACGGCGAGACGGCTAACTTGGCAATTCAAGCTGCCCTGACCGGACACATGGTCTTTAGCACGCTGCACACTAATAACGCGGCGACTTCCCTGCCGCGTCTGCTCGATATGAGTATTGAACCTTTCCTGATTGCCAGCACCGTTCGCGCCATTGTCGGACAACGCCTGGTTCGTCGTCTGCACAAGGGCTCACGCAAGAGCGCCGTGCCGACTGAAGAAGAAAAAGCCCAAATCTTTAAGCTGTTCAACCTTCCTCCCGGTCAAGATTTCCGCGTCATTCACGAACTCGAAAAACAAGCCGCTGCCGAAGGCCTTGGTGGCGACACTCCACTCAGTACTGACGAGACAGGCATTAAGCAGATCTGGAAGGCCGACCCGGCGTTCAACGATGACGAGGCTCAAGAAGGTTACAAAGGCCGACTCGGTATCTATGAGGTACTGGCCAACTCCGATGCTATTCAAAAACTGATCATGTCTCATGCCACTAGCAATCAAATCCAAGCCCAAGCCATTAGCGAGGGCATGATGAGCATGCAGATTGACGGCCTGATTAAAGCGCTCCGTGGCGAAACGACTATCGAAGAAGTGCTTCGTGTGAGTAGGGATTAATCATGCCACAGTTTGCCTATGTTGCCATTGATGCCGGCCGTAATGCGGTTAACGGCAAGACCGAACAGACCGATCGCGCCAGCGTCATTGCAGCGTTGATCAAGCAAAACCTTCGCCCAGTCAGCATCAAAGAAGTAAAAGCGAGCGCTTTCTTTAACATCGACTTCAAAAACATATTCAAGCAAACGCACGTCAAATCAGACCACTTGGTCATATTTACTCGCCAACTCAGCGCCATGGTCGGAGCAGGCGTGCCGTTACTCCGTTCATTGACCTCTTTGGAGAAACACGCCGAAGACCCTCTGCTAAAAACGATCTTGGGTGAGGTGATTAAAAGCGTCGAAGCTGGTTCGTCACTCGGTGACGCGCTCAATAAACATCCCGAGACTTTCAATGATATCTACGTCAACATGGTGCGCGCCGGTGAGACCGCTGGTATCTTGGACGAGATCTTAAAACGCCTCGCCTTTCAACAAGAAAAAAGCTCGGCCATTCGCAAAAAGATTCGTAGCGCCATGGCCTACCCTATGGTGCTCTTGGCCATCACGACCATCGCCTTCTTCGGCTTGATGCTCTTCGTGATTCCACAAATTGGTAAAATCCTTAACGACCTCGGTGGTCCGGACGCCAAATTGCCAGGCATCACTTTATTCATGTTGGCCATCAGTCATGTCATCACGGGCTATTGGTTTATCATCATTCCGGGACTCGGCGGCCTTGTCTTTGCGGCTTTGCGTTACATCAAAACCCCTCGAGGAAAGCGCCAATTCGACACCTTAGTTCTCAAGATTCCTGCCATCAAGACAATTATCATGAAAGTGGCCGTTGCCCGCTTTGCTCGTACCTTCTCAGCACTTATGGGAGCCGGCGTGGCCGTTTTGGAATGTCTAGACGTGACTTCTCGCGCCGTTGGTAACACTCTCTACGCTGAAGCCCTCAGGGACGCTGCAAAAGAAGTCAAAAATGGTAAAGCCCTTTCGGCCGTGATTGAGGCGAACCCGCTCTTTCCAGGTATTGTCGGTCAAATGTTGGCCGTTGGTGAAGAAACGGGGCAGACTGACACCGTTCTGGTCAAAGTAGCCGACTTCTACGAAGACGAGGTCGACCTGGCCATCGCCAGCATCAGCTCAGTCATTGAGCCAGCTATGATCGTCATTATGGGTAGCATGGTCGGACTGATCGCCGCCAGCGTGATGACCCCTATCGCCCAACTCTCTCAGAACATCAAATAAGCGTGGAAACACTCGAGACGCTCATGCTATAATACGGGGTAGTATTTACAGTGGGCATCATGTCGAAATTATTTTACAAAGACAAACCAATCGCAGGCCTTGATATCAGTAACACTGGTATCAAGATTATGTCTGTCGATCCAAAAAAATGGTTGGTGAACGGCTATGGATCGCTCGACCTTGAGCCACTAAAGGTTAAGAATGCCCTCGAAAAGGGTGGTGATACGTATCTAGCTGACAATATCAAGCTCATGCTCGCCGAGAAGCTCATTGGGGAGGTTTCCAGCACGCGTGTTGCCATTGCGGTTCCGACCGCGCGCAGCTACTCGCGCACCTTCACACTGCCTATCGCAACCGAGAAGGCGCTCCACGACGCTGTTATCCTGGAAGCCGACCAATATATCCCGATTCCGACTAATACACTCTACATTGATTACCAAATCATCGAACGAAACAAGAAAGAAATCACCGTCCTGATGAGTGCCGTCTCGAGGGTTATCATCGATAACATCGTCGCCAGTGTGCAAGCCGCTGGATTAGAGCCAGTCTTGATCGAACCGAGCATTAGCGCGGTGGGTCGTCTGCTGACTTCTACTGAGGAAGGTAATCTCCCGACTGTCATCGTAGATATTGGACCAGCTAGTACTGATATTGCCATCCTCGACAAAGGTACCATCCGTGTCACTGGTGGCCTCGCTATTGGTGGCAATACTTTTACCCTCGATATCGCCAAGAAGCTCAATGTCGCCCTTGAAAATGCACATCAGCTGAAAGTCCTTAACGGTCTGAGCGCTGGCCCCAGGCAGCAAAAACTGAGCGGCGCCCTTGAACCGAGCCTGACGCGCATCCTCAACGAAGTCAAAAAAGTCATGCGCTACTACGACGAACGCATCAGTGAAACGCGCAAGCTCGAGCAACTCCTGGTTGTCGGTAGCGGTAGTAGTTTGCCGGGTATTGGTGAATACTTTACAGATAAGTTAGTGATGCCAGCACGTGTCGCCAGTCCATGGCAGCGCCTTGACTTTGGCAAGCTCCAAGAACCTCCAAAGCAGTTTCGTTCGCGCTACATCACCGTTGCCGGACTGGCTAGTATCACTCCTGGAGGCATCTGGAAATGATAAATCTAATGCCCGACGATGCCAAGCTACAACTGCGCGCCGCTCGTACCAATGTGGCCCTCATTCGCTACATTATTGTTATCTTTCTGGCGGTCGCCTTTCTGGCCTTGATCCTGTTCGGATCGATCTTCCTTCTGAATCTGCAGAAAACCAGCTCGCAGCAGCTGATTGACGCCAATACTGCCCGCGCTAGTGTTTACAGCTCTACGAAGTCACAGGTCGATGGATTGTCCGCCAGCCTTTCAGAAGCAAAGGGCATTCTTGATCAAGAAGTGCTCTACTCGAATGTACTAGTCAACTTTGCGGGGCAAATGCCAGCCGGTACCGTCATCAACAAGATCACTCTCAACGCCGCCTCCTTTGGCACGACTCCGATGACCATCCAGGTGTACGCCAAAACTACCAATGACGCCGTCGCTCTGCGAGACAAGTTCCAAAGCTCGCCATTCTTTACGAAAGTAAATTTCCAGAATATCTCAGACAGCACTGGTGGCATTGATGGCTATCCAGTGAGCGCAATGATGACTCTCAGCCTCACAAAAGCCGCCGCCCAGGAGGTATCGAACTAATGAAAAAACAAATACAAGCAACGTCTGTTCGCAAGCTGCTCACTGCGCTCATCGTGCTCTTGATTCTGGCTGGTGCCGCTGGCTTCTACTATGGTCTTCAGCAGGTCAAGGACTTCGCCGTCACAGTTAGCCATACCTCAGCCGATGCAACTGCCAGTGCTCAAAACGTGAAAGCTCTTCAGCAGCTCAAAGAGAACCTGGCCGAAAGCGAAACGCTGGTCAATAAAGCCAATCAACTTTTCTCGACCGACGCCAACTATCAATCACAAGCTCTGAAAGATGTCCAAAAGTATGCCAGCGAGGCCGGCCTGACGATATCCAATACGAATTTCGACCCTCAGGCGAGTGCCACCACAACTGGTTTGATCGGTGCGGGTCATACCTTTGTCATAAGCCTACAGTCCCCCGTTGATTATAAAAAGCTGCTACAATTCCTGGACTCGGTCGAAGGCAACCTGCCTAAAATGCAGATTGTCAGTCTCGACCTGACTCGGCCGACATCTGGCAGTGCTAACGAGGTTGTCATCGGTGATACAACTATTCAGATATCAACAAGGTAAATTATGAAGAATATAACTGTCTCATCACTTTTCAAACCTATCGGACGCCTCTTCGTTCGCTTCCACATGACCATCTTTATCATCTTCATCGTGGCAGCCCTTACTGCGGCTGTCATGTTCCTCAATAGTATCCTAGGCGACACCTCAGATACTCAGGGATACACCTCACCAATCAGCGCCGGCAACATTGACCAAGCGACCCTTAATCGCATCAAACAGCTCCATACGAGCGATGAGCCAGCACCAACACTAGTCCTGCCTTCCGGACGCATTAATCCATTCGCCGAGTAACAGGCGTAGCGTCAGACCCCGAAAGAGCTTATACTATAACTATGTTAATCCTCGGATCACGTCTCAAAGACACACCCGTTATGAGCCTACAAACAGGCACGCGATTAGCTCGCACTGGCGCGCCAATTATTGACCCTGCTAATCTAAAAGTTGTGGCTTACGAAGTTGACGGGCCACTGTTGAGTGAGCATCCCTCATTCCTTAGAACCGCTGATATCCGCGAGATGGGTGGCGTCGGCATGATCATTGATAGCAACGACGAGTTAATCGGCCTGCACGATGTAATCAAAATCAAAGAACTCCACGATCTTCGGTTTGCACTAGTTGGTATGCCCATCGTTGACGAGCTCAAACACAAGCTCGGGAAAGTAGACGACTACACGCTCGAGAGTGATAGCTTCGTCATCCAACAACTCAATGTCAGCCATGGCATTCTCAAGGGACTGACCGACACCGGTCGACTGATTCACCGTTCCCAGATCGTTGAAATCAACGACGACGCAATCATTGTGAAGACTACTGCCAAGAAAACCACCGAGCCAGTTATGCAAGCGACCCGGACCGAGTTTGTTAACCCCTTCCGCAACCCTGCGCCACAAACCGAACGCGAAGCCTAACCCTCGCTAGCCAGGGCTTCTTTGATGTCATCGTAACTAAATCCTTGGCGCGCTAAATAGGCGATGAGCTTATTCTCATCTTCGTAACGACTTCTTTTTTTAGCAATTATCTTTTGGAGTTCGTTTGGGTCATCACGGTCGCTGTCAGCTAATAGCTTTTCAATGATTGCCCTATCGACGCCCTTGGCGCTCAGTTCGGCCGAGAGCTTGCGCATACTGCTGCCCTTGCGAAGGTTGCGATTCTCAACCCAAAAACTGGCAAACTTCTCATCGTCGACATAACCCTTGAGGACCAACCGATCGAATACTCTTTCGGTGAGTTCTTTCGAAACGCCTTTTCTGACCTCGCCCAGTTTCGTGCGTGTGTCTCTCGTCTTCCGATATAAGTAGTCGCGAACTTCGCGCTGGCTATGTGGCCTCATCAGGGCATATTCGAGAGCTCGGGAGTAGAGTTTGCCAAACTGGCTCTCTTCCTCTAACTCGATCATTTCGGCTTCAGAGTACTCTTTGCCAATCTTGATACCCAACTCGACCACTTGCATGATATCGAGGCTGAATCGATACTTGCCATCAACCGACACATTGACGCGATCTTTGTCGCGAACCTGTGAGGTGATAGCGGTGATCTTCATGGTGCTATCTTAAGCAGCGGCGGCTTCTTCAGCGACCTTCTTGCGAACCTTGGCTTCGATTTCAGCGAGAACTTTTGGATTCTCTGCCAAGTATTGCTTGCTGGCTTCGCGACCTTGACCGATTTTCGCGTCGGCGTAGTCGAACCAAGCTCCAGATTTACCAACAATCTCGTGTTGAACAGCCAGGTCGAGCACATCACCAGTCTTTGAAATACCTTCGTTGTACATGATGTCGAATTCAGCTACGCGGAAAGGTGGAGCGATCTTATTCTTGACGACTTTTACCTTCGTGCGGTTACCGATGATCTCCTCGCCTGACTTGATTTGGCCAGTACGACGGATATCGAGACGGATCGAGGCATAGAACTTCAGTGCGTTACCACCAGTTGTCGTTTCGGGGTTACCGAACATCACACCGATCTTCATACGAATTTGGTTAATGAAGATGACAGTCGTGTTGCTCTTATTGATAATACCCGTGAGTTTGCGAAGTGCTTGGCTCATCAGACGAGCCTGGAGGCCCATGTGGCTATCACCCATTTCGCCTTCAATTTCAGCCTGTGGAACCAGTGCCGCGACAGAGTCAACGACCACCAAGTCAACAGCGTTAGAACGAACCAGTGTCTCAGCAATCTCTAGAGCCTGCTCACCGTTATCTGGTTGCGATACCAATAGGTTATCAACGTCGACACCTAGTTTACGGGCATACGAAGGGTCAAGCGCGTGCTCAGCATCAATAAAGGCAGCTGTGCCACCTTTCTTTTGAATCTCAGCAATTGCGTGCAGCGTGAGTGTTGTTTTACCAGAGCTCTCTGGACCATAGATCTCGAGGATACGACCTCGTGGAAATCCACCACCAAGGGCAATATCGAGTGACAATGAGCCACTACTGAATAGTTCAACGTCAACGGTCTTGGTGTCGCCAAGACGGCGGATCGCACCATCGCCAAATTGCTTATTAATTTGTTCCTGCGCAAGACCTAGCGCCTTGAGCTTTCCTTCACTTGCAACTGGTTTTTCGGGCAGTTCGGACTTGTCTGCTTTTTTAGTCGCCATATGGATCTCCCTCTCTTTATATCTAGATCTATTATACGTGGCGAAATCTTAATTTGCTATAATCATACTAATGAATACAACACGCCGCGGCTTTACCATCATCGAATTACTTTTTATCATCGTGCTCCTCGGAGCAGCCAGCATCCTATTCTTTGTCCAAAAGAACAATCTGGAAGTTGCTGGACGAGACGAAACGCGCAAAACGGCGATTAATGCCATGTACTACGGCCTTGAAAATGTCTATTACAAAGCCAACAGCTTTTACCCACGGACGATTGATACTAAAACCTTGCCGTCAGTCGACCCAGACCTCTTTAAAGACCCTTCAGGCGTCGTCTTGGGTGAAGCCAACAGTAACTACCGCTACGAACCATCAGACTGCAATGGCGACCAGTGCCGAAGCTATACCCTACGCAGCACGCTCGAAAACGAAGCCGACTACGTTAAAACCAGCATTAACAAATAGCCGCCTAGGGTTATAACAAGGACTCTTGAGAGTTATCAGGGGTTTTACCGATGTGCTTGTACGCTTTGGCTGTAGCCCGACGACCACGCGGCGTGCGCTCAATGAATCCAATTTGCAGAAGATATGGCTCATAGAAATCTTCAATTGTGGTTGCTTCGTCACCAGTCAGAGCAGCCAGGGTATTCAAACCAACTGGATTACTGCCGTAGTTATCAATCATGCTGTTAAGAAGATTGCGATCACCTGCGTCTAACCCCAGAGAGTCGACTTCCAGCAAAGCCAGTGCTTTATTAGTCGTAACCGCATCAATAATGCCGTCGCCATTTACATCGGCATAGTCACGCACACGCTTCAAAAGCCGATTGGCAATACGCGGCGTCAGGCGAGCCCGAGTTGAGAGGATGTCGGCTGACTTGGCATCAATCTTGCTTCCCAAAATCGCAGCCGCTCGAAGGATAATCTTACTGATCTCGTCCGGTGCATAGAATTCTAAGCGATACATGTGCCCAAAGCGATCGCGAAGAGGCGCGGCAAGCGCGCCTGTTCGGGTCGTGGCGCCAATGACGGTAAACTTTGGCAGGTCTAAACGAACGCTGCGCGCCGCTGGACCTTTACCAATCATAATGTCGAGTTTGTAATCTTCCATGGCCGCGTAGAGGACTTCTTCAACCGTGCGACTCAGGCGATGAATCTCGTCAATGAACAAGATGTCGCCATCCGCTAAGTTGGTCAGGATACTTGCCAGGTCACCGGCTCGTTCAATCGCCGGCCCAGCCGTCACACGAATGCTCTTACCCATCTCGTTAGCGATCACTGTCGCCATGGTTGTCTTGCCGAGCCCCGGAGGGCCGTAAAGCAAAATGTGATCAAGTGGCTCCTCACGTTTTTTAGCGGCATCGATCGCCAACTTTAAATTCTTTTTGAGGCGATCTTGCCCAACATATTCTTTAAAAGATCGTGGACGCAGAGTAATTTCAATAACCTGCTCATCGGCATCAGCGTCATCAGTGCTCGTATCAACAATGCGTTCGATTGGCACTACTGATCACCTTTCAAGGCTCGAGTGACGCGTTCGGCAGTTGGCAAATCGGTTGGAACATTTTCGAGCGCCACCAGCGCATCGTTTAAGGTATAACCGAGTGCCATCAAAGCCTCCAGCGCTTCGTCGCCAACTGGCGCCGAGCTGAGTCCGCTGACATGAGCCACGTTCACGGCTAAGCCAACCTTGTCAGACAGGTCAACCACGACACGCTCGGCAATCTTTTTGCCGACACCGCTGGCTTTGGAGATAAAGCCGCTGTCACTGCTGGCAATTGCGTTTCGAACGGCTTCACTATCTCCTAATGAGAGAATCGAGAGAGCAGCCTTTGGACCAACGCCCTGCACCGTAATGAGAAGTTCAAATAATTTCTTAGCAGCCAGTGACGAGAAGCCGAAGAGTTCCTGAGATTGTTCGCGGATGTGGTGATACGTGTAGAATTTAATCGGTTCGCCCAAAAGCGCACGATCAAAATCCCCCGCGGCGACTTGCACCTCGTACCCTACATCATGAACATCAACGATAATCGAGTTCGCGAATTTCTCGGCCACTATTCCAGACACATGCGCAATCATTCTATTATTATGCCACATCAGGCCCTTTGCAGCTAAGTCTCGTGAGTTAATGGCGATGCAAGACAGCAAGCTCATACTCACTTACATGGTTATGAAAACTCGCAAAAAGTCGGTGGTGAAGGATCAGTACTACCATCTGTGGATCGCGGCGGCGAAAGACCAGGTGTTTTTCGCCAGCGATATCGACAAAGCCTTCTTCATTGCACTGTTTCAAGATTACCTCTCTCCTCGCGCCAATTTGGGCGAGTGGTCGCGCCGACATCAAGGCTACGCCCAAGAGCTCGATCTGATCGTGTACTCCCTCACCGACTTTGGCGTGAATCTGCTACTTTGCACCTCTGACACAGAAGCAGTCGAAGATTTTGGCCAAGCCCTCCTCTCTAACTACGCCGTCTATCTGAGCCAACAAACCGCGTGGGAGGTATTACCTTTTGACACCATCTTCACCTATGATCATCTCGCCGACGAGCACGAAGCACTGGCCATCTCGCGTGACATTCACTTGCTACACCAACACTGGCAGGATGACCGCTATTCGAGCATCGGCTTTTACATCGATGATCGGCGTGGCGATTGGATGCAACCGTGGCGGCTGACCAATCTCTTTAATAATGATCGACAGTGGTATTTAAACTTCATGCAGGATGATTCTGACCAATCACCAGTTAATAATTTTGAGTTTGAGTTTATCGAGACCTAGGGTGTGAGTCGTGACATAAACGAATGGGTGATAGCAGCCGCCAGAGCATCGGCACAGTCGTCCGGCTTTGGCACTTCTTTGAGACCAAGTTGAATACGGACCATTTCCTGAACCTGCTTTTTGTCAGCTTTGCCATGACCGGTCAGCGTCTGTTTAATTTGCTGCGGTGTATATTCGGCGATTGGTAGGCCGGCTTTACGGGCAACTAACAGTGCAACCCCACGAGCTTCCGCTACTGACATAGCCGTGGTGATGTTACGCGAGAAAAACAATCGCTCGATCGAGAAAGCATCCGGCTTGGTGGCGGCAATGATCTCAGTCAGACCATCAAAGATATCCTCGAGTCGTTCATCATGAGGCGTATGAGCTGGTGTTCGAATCACGCCAGCTTCAACCATCTTGATCGACGAGCCTTCAACTTCGATGACTCCAAATCCGAGAATGCCGGTGCCTGGATCGATCCCAATAATCTTCATGCCCTCAGTATAGAGTTACTTGCGGATTCGAACAAACACAGTCAATCGCGACCACAGCTTCCCTAGCTCATATCGCCATTCCCAAATCCCATAGCCAACAATGACCAATCCTAATCCCCCGACCGCTAACCATAGATACCCGTTGCTATCTGATTTGGTCTGCGCACCAAGTACGCCGTAATCAGCATTCGAAACGGCTTTGATTGTCCGACAACGATTCGTGTCTGGATTACGCTCCTGCCCCTCGGCGCATGGCGCTGGCCCAACGTCAGCAGCAATATTGCGACAGCGATTCGTTTCTTCGCTGCGATACTGGCCATCCTTACACGGCGTGAGCTCGGTTTGATTTGTCGCGATAAGGCGACAGCGATTAGTATCAGGGCTGCGGTATTGATTGGCAGCACATGGCTTTAGCGCCGCTATGCTCTCCGCAATCGTTTGGCTGATTGTGGTGGTATCTGATGACGCAAGATTCTCAGCACCTGGTGTCGGCTGATCGGTATACTGCCAGGTACCATCAATGAGCGCCCACGCCATGTCATCATCGGGATCTTGATATCTCGGCGTTTCGTCAATGACCGTGCCGTCTGTTGTCGTGAGGCGAACTCGACTTGATGAGTTCAGCAGACTATACGAAATATCTGTATTAGTAAAACTTTCATATGAGTTCGGAGAAATCGTTTCCCCAGCCGGGAATGGGAACGATGCATCGAGATCAGGTCCGACCCACAGAAGATACGAGGCGAGATCCACCGCTTGATCGTTGGGATTGTATAGCTCAATAAACTCATGACCGATGTCAGTGCCGGTGGCGTTGGGAAGTAACTCAGTAATAAGAAGTGGTAGCGGCGTAAACTGGCAAACCCCATCACCGTCTACGTCATACCCACTCGGTACCTCAGATTGTACACCATCAATATTGGTGCACGCATCAAACGGCGCCTCGACGTCACGCAACTCCATCCCGTTATCCGGTATAAACTGCGGCGACTGGATTTGCCAATCGGACGGCTGATCAGTATCCGAGTAAGTGAGCGGATCACTACTGGCAACCTTACGGGCAAATAGCAGACCGCTCGTAATACCTGTCGTCCAGTTCTGGCTATCTATGACTGCGCCCGTTGAGTCGATCAATGATATGGTGTCGCTACTGCCGACAATTGCCCCACTACTTTGATTAGTCGAGTTGTAGGTAAGGCTAAACGGAATCTGCAAGAGTGACGCAAGCGCGGATGAGCCAACAACGATGGACCGATACGCTGGCAGGTATTGCGCCTCGTCAGCAGAGCCCGATGCGAAACAAGCAAACTTAACATTACTTTTGTTTTTCAAACACCAATCAGTGATATTCACATCCGTCGAAGAGTTATTGTAAACAACCACTAGTTCTTGCGTGGCCGCGCCAACTCCCCCGGCCTGGATTTGGGTCAAGACAAGGTTAGCTGAAGCCGCGTGCGCCGGGGAAACGAACGCGCCTGCTACAGGGATCGCCAGAACAGTGAGAACCCCTAGGATATGTGATATATACTTCAGCATGCAACTGAGTATACGAATCAAATATTAACAAGTTAG
>OUNO011323043.1_pt1 | contig 28896 bp, 26 predicted proteins | sample 1779811 | NCBI WGS metagenome assembly OUNO01 (sample SAMEA3914804, study PRJEB12502) | metagenome | biome: forest; material: soil | place: Canada | collected 2010-06-25 | depth 0.3 m
GGCGGCGGCGGCAGCACCGGCCCCTGACGGTGATATTTTTCGCACGATGGATCATGGAGCGAATATAGTTGGGGCGAATTGCCACATTCCCGTCGCTTGGTGTCGCGACCAAGATCGCGAGCCTCGCGAAGGTGTGCTAGGCGAGGGCTCGCGAAATGAATATGTCACTCAATATGGCCTCGGCGGATGACGCGCGCAGCGCGCGAACCGGTCTGACGCGCGTCGGTTACGTCGAGGGCGCTATCGGCGGGCCCGACCGCGTCGGTTCGCTCGCCGCCCTTTTCCCGCAAGTGCAGTTCGTCAGCGTCGGATCGGTATGGCCGTCAAGGCCCCTCTCCAGCCTGGGCGTCATGATCGTGAGCGCGGGGCCCAGCGATGTGGACGCCGCCCTGCGCCGCCTGGCCGGACCCTCGGGGCCGGCGGTGATCATCGCCCTCAAGGATTCCGACGTTCGCACAAGCCGGCGGTTGATGCAGGCCGGCGCAGCCGACATCCTGGCGGCCCCGGTGGCCGAAGCCGCCCTGGCCCTCAGCCTGGAGAGGGTTCTGGCCTCGGTCGAGTCGCAGGGACCCAGGACGCCCACTGGTCGCGTGGTCACTCTGTTGAAAGCAGGAGGCGGCGTCGGCGCGACAGCGATCGGGGTGCAGCTGGCCTCCATGATCGCCAGCCACGAATCCGTCGTCGGCGGCGGCGTGTGTTTCGCGGACCTGGACGTCCAGTTCGGGCTTGGGGCGCTGTTCCTCGACCTCGGCGAAGCGATGACCCTGACCGACATTCTTGAAGGCGGCGGACCGCTCGAGGAAACCCCGCTAGGTTCCGCCCTCGCGCTTCACCGCAGCGGCGCCCGGCTCCTGGCCGCGCCGCGCGATCTGCTGCCCCTGGAAGGGGTCAATCCGCGCCAGATCGAAAGCCTGCTGACCGCGCTGCGCAGAGATTTCGCCCTCACCATCCTGGACCTGCCGACGGTGTGGACGGCCTGGACCAATCGCGCCTTGCACCTGTCAGACCAGATCATCCTGGTGACCAACCTGTCTGTGCCCCACGCCAACCTGGTCAAGACCCAGCTTCGCATGCTGACCGCCCAGGGCTTGGATACGGTTCCCCTGACCCTGGTGTGCAACCGCGTAAGCGTCGACCAGAAGGCGATCCTCTCGCAGAGGGCGGCCGAGAAATCGATCGGGCGCGACTTCGACTATGTCATCCCCGAAGACCGCGCGATGATGAACGAAGCCATCGCCCAGGGTTGCGAATTGTCGACGGTTCGCACCGGCACCAAGGTCGAACGCTCCATCGCCGAACTGGCCAGCTGCATAGTTCCGATCCCTGTGGCGGCTGAATCCCGTCGTAAGTGGTGGCAACAATGACGCTGTGGTCCGACCAGGAGACTCGCGGACCTGGAGTGCAAAAGGCCGGCGCCGCCATCGAAGGTGCGAGTGCGCTGAAGTCCCGCATACACTCCCGCCTGCTGGACGTGCTCAACCTGGCGCTGATCGAGCGCACGCCGCGCGACACCCTGCGCCATGAAGTGCGCGCGGTGGTCATCGAGCTGCTGTCTGAGGAAAAGCGTCTCCTCACGCCTCATCAGACGGACCGGCTGACCGACGATGTCCTGGACGAGCTCCTGGGCCTGGGCCCGCTCGAGCCCCTTCTGAAGGACGACTCGATCGCCGACATCCTGATCAACACCTTCGACACGGTTTACATCGAGCGTAGCGGGCGTCTGGAGCTCACCGAGATTACGTTCCAGGACAACCGCCATCTGGTGAGGATCATCAACAAGATCGTGTCGGCCGTCGGCCGGCGGGTGGATGAGTCCTCGCCGATGGTGGATGCCCGCCTGGCCGACGGGTCGCGGGTCAACGCCATCATCCCGCCCCTGGCGGTCGACGGTCCGCTGGTCTCGATCCGAAAATTTTCCCGCGACGCCTTGAGTATCGACAAACTGGTCGGGTTCGGCAGTTTGACCGAGGAGATGGCGCTGGTGCTGCGCGCCATCGTCCAGGCGCGGCGCAATGTGCTGATCTCCGGAGGCACCGGCTCCGGCAAGACGACGCTGCTGAACGCCATGTCGGCCTACATCGACATCACCGAGCGCGTCATCACCATCGAGGATTCGGCCGAGCTTCAGCTCCAGCAGCCGCACGTGGGGCGCCTGGAGACCCGACCGATGAACATCGAGGGCAAGGGTGAAATTTCGCAGCGCGACCTGGTCAGGAACTCCCTGCGGATGCGGCCCGACCGGATCATCGTCGGCGAAGTCCGCGCCGGCGAAGCCTTCGACATGCTTCAGGCGATGAACACCGGCCACGACGGTTCGATGACCACGGTCCACGCCAATACCCCGCGGGACGCTCTTAGCCGCATCGAACAGATGATCGGCATGGCCGGACTCGAGATCTCGCCGAGATCCGTGCGCCAACAGATCGCCTCGGCCATCAACGTGGTGGTTCAGACCGAACGGCAGGAAGACGGCCGTCGCCGTGTCAGCTCGATCTCCGAGATCGTCGGCATGGAAGAAGACATCATCACCATGCAGGAGGTCTTCCGCTTCCGCCGCAAGGGCCGCACCGACGATGGCGCGGTGCTGGGCGATTTCGAGGCCACGGGGGTGCGGCCGAAGTTCCTGGAGTTCCTGGGTATGCGCGGCATCATGTTGGATCCGCAGATGTTCGCGCCCACGAGAAGGTCCGCGTGACGTCATGCTGGTAACACTCGCTTACATCATGGCCTTCGTCGCCGTGGTGCTGATCGTGCAGACCGCCGCCACCGTAATCTTCTCCGCCGGCGATCGGACGCGGCGGGTGAACCGACGCCTCGACTTGCTCGATTCCGGCATGTCGCGCGATGAGGTGTTCGAGGCCCTGGTGCGGCGCAAGCCGCCGACCGGCGGCTTCGCCGAGGCGGCCCCGGGGGTCTACGAGCGCACCCAGGTGTATTTCCGCCAGGCCGGCGTCACCATCACGCCGCAGCGATTTGTCATGATGCTGGTGGTGCTCGTCGCCATCGTGCTGGTCATGGGCTTCCTGTTCCTCAGCGTCGCCCAGAAGGGCGGGGTGGTGGTCAACCTGTTGGTGTCGACCCTGGGCGCGATCGGGCTTGTGGTCCTGGGCGCCGTCGTCTGGCTTGGCTGGCGCAGAAGCCGGCGCCTGAAGAAGCTGGAGGAGCAGCTGCCGGTCGCGCTGGACGTCACCATCCGCGCGCTGCGCGCCGGCCACCCGCTGATCACCTCGGTCAAGCTGGCCTCGGAAGAGATGGGTGACCCGATCGGCTCGGAGTTCGGCCTGATCGTCGATGAAACCAACTATGGGATGGAGTTCCGCGACGCCCTCGTCAGTTTCGCCCGCAGGAGTGGATCCGAATACGCCCACTTCTTCGCCGTCTGCGTCGCCATCCAGAGCGAGACCGGCGGCAATCTGGCCGAAGTGCTGGCCAATCTGGCCAAGGTGATCCGCGACATGCAGACCCTGCACCTGCGGGTCAGAGCCCTGTCGGCCGAGGGCAAGATGTCCGCCACCATCCTGACCGTGCTGCCGATCGGACTGGTCTGTTTCCTGCTCGTGTCGCGGCCAGAGTTCTACACCACCAAGTTCGCCGATCCGATCTTCTGGCCAGCCACGGCCGGGATCCTGGTTTGGTTCTTTATCGGCCAGTTCATGATGAACCGCATGGTCAACTTCAAATACTGAGTACGCCCCATGTCGCAGCTCACCTTTCTCTTCCTGGATTTCTGCGTATTCGCCCTGGTGTCGTTCGGCGTTTTCATGGTTTCCCGCCGGGTGGAAACCGGGCTCAGCGTTCGTCGCCGCCTGCGCTCTGACCTTCCGGCGCAGAAGCGCCCCGGGGGGCCGGCCTCGCCGCTGGTGCGCTCGCAGGAGGTCAAGAACCCCATCCTACAATGGGTCCAATCCACCACGCTCCAGGATCAGGACGCTCGCACAAAACTGCGCCGGGATCTGGCGCTTGCCGGATGGGACCACCCCAGCGCCCCGGCCCTCTATGTCGTCGGCCGCTTCGCGTTGGCCGTCGGCCTGCCGGCCGCGTTTGTGTTCAGCCAGATGCTGGCCGTCAAACCGATCAAGGGCATGATGTTCCTGCTCATCGCCGTGGGCATGGCCGTCGCTGGCCTTCTCGCCCCGCGCGGCATCCTTGACAACCGCACCAACGCCCGGAAGACCGAAATCGAGAACGAGTTTCCCGACACCCTCGATCTGATGGTGGTGTGCGTCGAGTCCGGCCTCGGGTTGGAAGGCGCGTTCGTGCGCGTCGGCAACGAAACCGCCGAATCGCACCCGCGTATTTCCAAGGAATTCGCGATGGTCTCCTATGAGCTGCAGGCCGGCCGCACCCGCGCCGAGGCCCTTCGGCATATGGCCGAACGGACTCAGGTGGACATGATAGGCTCCTTCGTCGCCTTGCTGATCCAGACCGACGCCCTGGGCGGATCGATCGCCGCCACGCTGCGGACCTATTCGGCCGAGATGCGTCAGCACCGCATGCTGAGGGCCGAGGAAAAGGCCATGCGGCTGCCCGTCCTGCTGACCATTCCCCTGGTGCTCTTCATCCTGCCGGTGATCATGATGGCGGTCATGCTGCCGCCAGTGATCGACGGCATCCGCTCGTTCCTGCCCGCGATGCATGGAGTCGGAAAATGAGAACGACGCCCGGTCTTTCGTTCCTTGCCGCCTCGACCCTCCTGGTCGGCCTGGGCGCCTGTTCGCACCTGCCGCAGCTGGCCAACTGGGGCAAGGCCAAGCCCATGGTCACCACGGCGGACATGAAGCCGGTGGGCGTGCAGGCGGCTTCCGACCGGCTGTACGCCGACGCGGTCAAGGCGATCGACAAGCGCAATTATGGGGAAGCCATCGACCTGCTGCAGGTGGCGCGCGAAAGCCATCCGGGCGACGCCCGCGTCCTGACCGCCATGGGCGTGGTCTATGACAAGCTCGGCCGCTTCGACCTCTCCGATCGTTATTACGCCCAGGCCGACAAGGCCGACCCCGGCTCGCGCATCGTGGCGCTGGACCGGCGCTATTCGATGGTCCTGCGCAACGCCGGAAAGGCCCCGCCCGGCGGCGTCGCCATCGCTGTCGCTCAGGCCGCCCCGACGGTCCAGATCGCGCCAGCGGGAGCGGGCGCGGCGGCCCAGCCGGTCAAGCTGGCCAAGGCGGCAAGACCGGTCACCGGCGATGATCTCTACGCCCAGGCGGTCGCCTCGATCGGGCGCCACGAATATGGCGTGGCGCTCGGCGAACTGCGGGCGGCCCGGGACGCTATGCCCGGCGATCCGCGCGTGCTGACCGCCCTGGCGGTCACCTATGATCATCTCGGACGGTTCGATCTGTCGAGCCGGTACTATGATCAGGCGGAGAAGGCCGATCCAGGCTCGGTGGTCGTGGCCCAGGATCGGCGCACGTCTCTCATCCTGCAACAGCATGGCGGCTTCGATGGTCCGGACGACGTGATCGTGCTGGCCAAAGCCGCGCCGGGGGTCAAGGGGCCGTTGACCCGGCGCGTGGCCAGCGCCGCCAGGCCAGCCGGAAATCGAGCGTAGTTGGGGGAATTGAAGGTGCGTATCGGCGTATTCGGGCGGCTCGCCGCCCTGTTGTGCTTGGTCGCGGCCCTGGCGGCGGTGACGTCGGCCGGCGCCAACCCATTCGGCCATCTCTTGGGCAAACCCAAGGCCCACCCCAGCGATGCCGGTGTTGGCGGCTCGGCGATCGCCGAGCAGGTGCGCCAGGCCCTGGATGAGCGGCGCTACGTCGATGCGGCCGATCTGCTCGAAAAAGCCAAGATGGAGAACGCCACCTCGCCGCGGCTCACTGTCCTTGCCGGCGAACTCATGCTGGCGCGCGGACAGCTCGCGGACGCTCGGGCGACGTTTGCCTCCATGACCGCCAATCCGGTGGAAAGGCCCAGCGCTCTCGAAGGCGAAGGCCTGGCCCTGTCTCTGCTCGGCAAGTCCGACGCAGCCCTGGCCGATCTGAAACAGGCGACGGTGCTGGACAAGACCCTGTGGCGCGCCTGGAACGGCCTCGGCCGCGAATACGATATGCGCAAGGATTGGAAGCAAGCCGAGGCCGCCTACGCCCAGGCCCTGGCCGCGCCCGGAGCCAATGCGGCCATCGTGCTCAACAACCGCGGCTATTCGCACCTGCTGCAGAAGCAGGACGAACTGGCTTCGGCGGACTTCGTGGCCGCCCTGGAAAAGGATCCGGCGCTGGCGGCCGCGCGCACCAATCTGCGCATCACCATGGCCATCGAGGGGCATTATGACCGCGCCTCGGTGACCGGCGTCGGCGACGACCGCGCCGCCGTGCTCAACAACGTCGGCTTGGCCGCGGCCATCCGCGGCGACTACAATGAGGCGTCCAAGCTGCTCAACGCGTCGATCGAGGCCAAGGGCAAATACTACGAGCGCGCGAGCGACAATCTGCAGTTGAGCAAGGAGCTCCAGGCCCGCGCCCAGGACCTTCCCGCCGCGATCAATGCTTCCAATCCCTGACATCGCCCGCTGGGCGGTGGTGATCGCGTTCACGGCCATTGTGGGGTTCGCGGCGGTGAATGACGTCCGGGAGCGCAAGATTCCCAACTGGACCGTGCTGGCGTGCCTGGCTCTGTTCGTTCCGTGGGCGCTGGTCCATCCGCTGGCGTGGGACGGCTGGGCCCTGGCCGCCGGCGTCATCGCCTTTGCGGTCAGCTTCGGGCTCTATTCCGCCGGCCTCGTGGGGGCCGGAGATTCCAAGCTGTTCACCGCCACGGCCCTCTTCGCCGGCCTCAGCCACCTGCCGATGCTCGCCTTCGCCACGGCGCTGGTCGGCGGGGCCATCGCCCTGGTCAGCCTGGTGGCCAGGCCCACACGGGCGCTGGTGATGGTCAAGCTCCGCGGAAAGGGCGATTTCGGCGCCGGGGTTCCCTACGGGGTGGCGATCGCCGCCGCCGCCGCCCTGGTGCTGTGGGGCGGCTTGCTGGCCCCTGGCTCGCCCGCGTTCCGGTAGAAAATCTCCCCTACCCATAGAAACCTCTCCCTGTGGGGGAGGTTTCTCTAAGGCCCCCCTCCCATTCCCGTGGGAGAGGTTTCTATGAGTCTTCCAGGATCATTCGCGCGGCCTTCTCGGCGATCACCATGGTCGGCGAATTGGTGTTGCCGGAGACGATGCGCGGCATGACCGAGGCGTCGGCGATGCGAAGGCAGTCCACGCCGCGCACGCGCAGGCGCTCGTCGACCACCGCGCCGACGTCGTCAGCCGTCCCCATTCGCGCGGTTCCGACCGGATGGAAGATAGTCGTCCCCAGTTCGCGCGCGGCGGCGAGCAGGTCCGCGTCCGACGTCGCCGCCAGGCCGGGCCGCAGCTCCTCGGGGCCGTAGCGCTGCAGCGGCGGACGGGCGACGATGCGCCTGACCAGGCGCAGCGACTCCACCGCCACCCGCTCGTCCTCGGGCGTGGCCAGGTAATTGGGCTGGATCTCCGGCGCCGCCATGGGGTCCGGGCTGGCGGCGTGGACGGCGCCGCGGCTGGTGGGACGCAGGTTGGCGACGCTGATGGTGATGGCCCCGAAGCGGTGCAGGGGATCGCCGAACTTGTCCAAGGACAGAGGCTGGACGTGAAACTCCACATTGGGTGTGGCGTACTCGGGAGAAGAGCGGGCGAAAGCGCCCATCTGCGAGGGGGCCATGGATAGCGGGCCGCGGCGCGTGAGCGCGTACTCCAGCGCCATCAGCGGCCGCCGCCACGCCGAGGCGTAGAGGACGTTCATGGTCGCAACGCCGCTGACCTTGTAGGTGGGCCGGATCTGCAGGTGGTCCTGAAGGTTCTCGCCGACGCCGGGCAGGTGCCGGCGGACCGGCAGGCCGAGCGCGGCCAGCCGTTCGCCATCGCCCAGGCCCGAATGCTCCATGAGGTGCGGCGTCGCCACCGCCCCGGCCGCTAGCACCACCTGGCTCTCGGCCCGGGCGGTGAACTCAGCGCCGTCCTTGCGCCAGGCGACGCCGACCGCCCGGCCCTCCTCGATCACGACGCCGGTCACCTGCACGCCGGTTCTGAGGTCCAGGTTGCGACGACTGAGGACCGGCTTGAGAAAACCGCGCGCGGCGCTCCAGCGCCGACCGGCCTTCTGGTTGACCTGGAAATAGCCGACGCCGAAGTTATCGCCGCCATTGAAGTCGGCGGTGGCCGGGATGCCCTCCTGGGCGGCTGCCTCGGCAAAGGCGTCCAGGACCCGCCAGCGCATTCGCGGGTGCTCCACGCGCCACTCTCCGCCGGCGCTATGCAGGGGTCCTGGCGGCGCGATGTGATCTTCCTGGGCCATGAACAGGGGCGCCAGGTCGTCCCATCCCCAGCCGGCGAGGCCGAGTTGGCGCCAGCCGTCGTAGTCGGCGCCCTGGCCGCGCATATAGATCATGGCGTTGATCGCCGAGCAGCCTCCGATGACCTTGCCGCGCGGATAGCGCAGCGAACGGCCGTTCAGGCCCGGTATGGCCTCGGTCTCGAACATCCAGTCGGCGCGCGGATTGCCGATGGAGAACAGATAGCCGACCGGGATGTGGAACCAGATCCAGTTGTCGTCGCCGCCGGCCTCGAGCACCAGGACCCGCCGCCGGGGATCGGCGGAAAGCCGGTTGGCGAGCACGCAGCCGGCCGAGCCGCCCCCAACGACGATGTAGTCGAAGGTCTCGCTCACAGATCCGCGATGAGGCGGGCGAAGGCCAGGGTCGTGCGGTCCTCGAGATAGGGACCGATGATCTGGGCGCCGATCGGCAGGCCGGCCGGGTTCAATCCGATCGGAACCGCCGTCGCCGGCAGGTTGGCCAGCGTCGCAATGCCCGGCCATGCCAGCTGGTCGAAATAGGGGGTGGCCTGGCCATCGATGGACAAGGTGCGCTCGCGCGGCTCGCCGCTCTGGTGCTCGAAGGCGACCGCGCCGAACGTCGGCGCCAAGACGACATCGAAGTCCTCGAACAGCGTCCCCCAGCGCCGGCGCACCGCCAGTTGGGCGTCCAGCAGATTCATCCACTCGTGAGCGGAGATCAGGTCCGGCGGCGGCGGCCCGCCCCGGGACATCGCGGTCAGCAGCATGGTCATATAGACGCCATGGGCGGCGGCGAGGTCGGGGGTCAGATCGCTCCCGCGCGAGACCTGGGCCCCAGCCGCCTCGACGCAGCGCGCGGTCGTCTCAAGCGCTTCGCGGACCTCGCTGGCCGTCGCCGCGGCCGGATGGGTGTCGATGACCAGGACGCGGTAGTCGGCCAGGCCGGCGTGACGGGGCGGCGGCAGGGCTAGGCGATAGCCGACCGCCGTTTCGTCGGCCGGACCGGCCAGGACGTCCATGGCCAGCTCGAGGTCGGCCGCAGAGCGGGCCAGGGGGCCAACCACCGCCAGCACCACCGGCGCGCCGTCGAGCCCAGGCGGCGCATGGCCGCGCGAGGGGATGAGGTCATAGCTCGGCTTGTGGCCATAGACGCCGCAGAAGGCCGCGGGAATGCGGATCGAGCCGCCGATGTCCGATCCGAACTCGAGCGCAACCATGCCGCTGGCCAGGGCCGCCCCCGCGCCGCCAGAAGACCCTCCGGGCGAGCGGGTGAGATCGTGCGGATTGTTGGTTCGCCCGTAGACCGGATTGTCCGACTGCCAGTCGGCCAAGAACGGCGGCACGTTGGTCTTGCCGAGGATGACGGCGCCGGCGGCTTTCAGTCGGGCGACGCCCACCGAGTCGGTCGGCGCGATCCAGCCCGCGAAGGCCTCCGAACCCCAGGTCGTCGGCAGCCCCTCGACATTGTGCGATTCCTTCACGGTCATGGGGAGGCCAAGCAGGGGCGCTCGCTCGCCGCGCGCCAGCGCCTGGTCCGCGGCCTTGGCTGCCGAACGGGCACGGTCGAAGTCGCGCACCACGACCGCGTTGATGGGGCCGTCCAGTCGCTCGATGCGCTCCACCGCCGCCTCGAACAGCTCCATGGCGCTCACCTTGCCGGCGGCGAGGGCGGCGGCGAGGTCGGTCGCGGTGGCGGTGGCGTAGTTCTCAACCATCACGCGCTCCTCTCATCGTTGGCGGTTCGATTGAGACCATCAGGCGAGCCTTGTCCAGGTCATGAAGCGACGGAGGGGGTGGCCTAGAACCCCACCCCGGACGGCTTCGCCGTCTCGACCCTCCCCATGAAGGGGAGGGAGGACTATACGGCGCGGATGAGCCTGCTCAATCCGACCGGCGTTCCCGGGGCCATGCTGCGCGGCCTGAGGGGCCGTTGCCCCAACTGTGGCGAGGGGGCGCTGTTCTACCGCTACCTGAAGGTCAATCCACACTGCCCGGTATGCGGTCACGACCTGGCGCAGTATCCTTCCGACGACGGTCCGGCCTATTTCACCATCCTGATCACCGGACACCTGGTGGTCGTGCCGCTGCTGCTGTTCCCGGTGATCTGGAAGGCGCCCCTGGTTATCGCCCTGCCCGGGACCCTGATTCCGCTCGCGGTCTTCACCCTGCTCTTCCTGCCGCGCGTGAAGGGGGCGGTGGTCGGCCTCCACTATGGTCTGAAGATCAGGCGCGGCGACGCCGCCCTGCACACCGCCGACCGGTTCGACTAGGGCCCTGATGACGGCGGCGAGCGAGGGCGCGGACGGCGGCATGCGCCCCCTGGACCGGGCGCGGGCCATCCTCGGCGGCTCGGCCGGCAATCTGGTCGAATGGTACGACTGGTTCGCCTACGCCGCCTTCTCGCTCTATTTCGCCAAGGTGTTCTTTCCCGGCGGCGATGAGACCGCCCAATTGCTCAAGACCGCCGCCGTGTTCGCCGTCGGCTTTTTCGCCCGACCCTTTGGCGCCTGGATGCTGGGGGTCATCGCCGACCGGGCCGGACGCAAGGCGGCCCTCAGCCTGTCGGTCGGCCTGATGTGCCTGGGCTCTCTGATCGTGGCCGTGACGCCGGGCTATCGGACCATCGGCTGGGCGGCGCCGGCCATCCTCACCGCGACGCGCCTGTTGCAGGGCCTCAGCATCGGCGGGGAATATGGCGCCAGCGCCACCTACCTGGCCGAAATGGCCGGGCGCGAACGGCGCGGGCTGTGGTCGTCGTTCCAGTTCGTCACCCTGATCGGCGGCCAGATCACCGCCCTGGCCGTACTCATCATCCTGCAGGCCGTGCTCACCCGGGCCCAACTGGAGGCGTGGGGCTGGCGGATCCCGTTCGTGATCGGCGCCCTGCTGGCGGTGGTGGTGTTCTGGATCCAGATCCGCCTGGAGGAGACGGCCTCCTTCCGCGCCATGCGGCCGGTGAGCGAGCGCGGCTCGGTCACCTGGCGGCTGATCACCGGCCATGCCCGCGAGTGCGGGATCATCTTCGCGCTCAGCGCCGGCGGCTCGCTCGCCTTCTATTGTTTCACCACCTACATGCAGACCTTCCTGACCAACACGGCCCACTTCAGCGCCCGCGTCGCCAGCACGATCAGCTTGGCTTCGCTGGTGGTCTATCTCCTGGTCCAGCCCGTCGGCGGCTGGCTGGGAGACAAGCTCGGCCGCAGGACCCTGCTGACCGCCGCTTTCGTGGTCGGTGCGCTGGGAACCTGGCCGGTGATGAGCGCGATCGCGCAGGCCAGCACGCCGTGGATCGCCTTCGCCCTGGCTTGCACCGCCCTGCTGGTCCTCACCGGCTACACGTCGATGAGCGCGGTGGTGAAGGCGGAGCTGTTCCCCTCCGAAGTCCGCGGCCTTGGCGTCGCCTTGCCCTACGCCCTGGCCAACGCCCTCTTCGGCGGCACGGCGGAGTATGTGGCCCTGTCGTTCAAGCACGCCGGCCACGAGAGCGGCTTCTACGTCTATGTCGGCGTCGTGTTGGCGGTCTCGGCCGTGGTGGCGGCGATGATGCGCGAAACCCGGACTGCGAGCCTGATCCTGGAGGATTAGAGGACGAGACTTGAGCCGCCGGCCCCCCTTCCGGCTTCGCCGGCCCTCCCCCCAAAGGTCCCCCAAATGGGGGAGAGAGGGTCTGCGGCAACGCTCTCCTCCCCTCTGGCGCAAGGGATCCCGAAGGGTGGAGGGGGTACGAGGGCGTCCGCGCTACAGGCCGATGTCGCTGCGCTGGGCCCGGGTGAGTTTAGCCGCGACGAGGGCGTGCGCGGTGGCCAGCCAGTCGGTCATCTCGCCGTCATCGAGCTCGGCGAGGGAGTCGAAACGCACCCACTTGGCCCTGGCCAGATACGGCGCGGGCCGGGCGCGCCCGGACTCGGTCAAAGCTTCGAAGGCGATGTCGGTGGCCTTGAAGGAAACGCCGTCCAGCCCGGTGACGGCGAAGATGCGCCCGCCCGCCTTATAGACTCCATCGGCGCCCCACTGGACGACCATGGTGACGCCGGGCAGGGCCCGACAGGCCGCGTCGAAAGCCCCCGGCGTCACGCGCCTTAGGCCGAGACGCCGACGCCGATCGGGCAGACCACGCCGGTGCCGCCGACGCCGCAATAGCCGTTGGGGTTCTTGGCCAGGTACTGCTGGTGATAGCCCTCGGCGAAGTAGAACTCTCCGCCCGGCGCGATCTGCGTCGTGATCTGGCCGCGGCCGGCGTCGTCCAGGGCCCGCTGGTAGGCGTCCTTCGAGGCGCCCGCGGCGGTCTCCTGCTCTGCGGAGCCGGTGAAGATGGCCGAGCGGTACTGGGAGCCGACGTCATTGCCCTGGCGCATGCCCTGGGTCGGGTCATGGCCTTCCCAGAATTGCTTCAACAGCGCTTCGTAGGAAATCAGCGCCGGGTCGAACACCACCCGCACGGTCTCGGTGTGGCCGGTGCGCCCGGAGCAGGTTTCCTCATAGGTGGGATTGGGGGTGGCTCCGCCCATATAGCCCACGGCCGTGACCCACACCCCTTCGGTCTGCCAGAATATGCGCTCCACGCCCCAGAAACAGCCCATGGCGAAATGGGCTAGCTCCAGGCCGTCGGGGTAGGACCCCTTGAGCGGCCGCCCGTTGATGAACGAGGTCTCGCTGGTGGGGATGGGTTCGGACCGGCCCTTGAGCGCCTCGCCGGGGGCGAGGGCGGAGCCGAGCTTGGCGAAAAGAGACATGGCGGCTCCTTGGACAATCAGGCTCACATGTAGAGGCCCGGAAGGCCGAACGCCACGGCTCGCCGTTTGCTTGTGGCTAACCCGCGATCGGTATATTGCGCGCCTTCCGCCTGAGGCCGCCGTCGAGAGAAGGGCCTTGCGCCGGGGTGAGGTGGCCGAGTGGTTGAAGGCGCACGCTTGGAAAGCGTGTTTACGGGAAACCGTAACGAGGGTTCGAATCCCTCTCTCACCGCCACGCAGTCCCTTGAACTCTCTCTCTTTTCGGAGGGGAGAGACAAGGATTCGAACCCACAGGGAATTTTGCGAAACCCTACCGAATTCCCCCAGGCCAGGCCAATCGCAGTCATTTCCCTATTATCGGCAATTTCCCGTCTCCCTGGGGACCGGGCCCGAATTAGCCGCGACTAGTCCGAGGCTTGCAAAACCAAACCACACCGAGAGATCGAATCCGTTTTTGCCCGCCACCCAGTCACAGAAAACTCTCTCGACTGTCACACCTGCCGTAAGCGACGGAAATAGCGGCCATTTTCGGTTCAATGCCCCAGGGAAACTGCAAAGAGACGCCAAACCTGCGGGACTTTAAGGCTGGCTGACGACGTATTTCTCAGGCGTGGCGAGCGCGGTGAGGTTTGGAGTCTTGGAATTACAAATGCCTGATAACAGGCAATTTCATCGGTGATCGAGAACCTGCGATGCGCGGGCGGCTCTTGGCAATCTCACAACGATAAGAGTTTCATATGGTTAGCGCGCCGATGATGAGAATTCCCTGGAGAGGAAACTGGGAAACTAGGGATTTCCCCCCATCGGCGGTGTGACCGATTCCGACGAATGGGCGCCTCTAACTCTTAGGCGCGCGACATTCGCTGCGTCTCCCTTTGGCCTGAGCTAAATAATCGAGCGCGCGATCATCGCTTCAATAAGTTCTGCGCGCTTCAAAGGATTCCCGTTGAGGATCACGTCGCTAAAGGTGTCGTCCACGATCCGCTCGGTGCCTTTGTGGACGTGCACGTGAATGCCGAATTCCTGCGGCCTGGACGCCGTCCAAACGATGGCTGGCGTGGATGCCCAAACTGAGTAGGTGCAGGCTTTATAGTCGTCGAGATTTAGCGCTCGGTCCGGCTCCTCATACGCGAGGTTCTTGGCATACCGGTCGTGTAAAAGCTTCAGCGGAGTGGAGATGATCGGGGTTTTGCTCCATGTGCTATCTCGTCCGCAATTGCCGCAGAAGTGTTTGCGGTGAGGTGTCTTGCCGAAGTCACCCAGATCGAGATGCGGGTAGCCACAGTGTGAGCAATTGATGCAGTCCATGTCCTTCCCTGACTCGGGCGCAATCCCTCTGTTCAGGTGCTCGCCCGCCTCGCCAACGCGCTCGGCGTCGATATCGAGGATCTCACGCGCCGGCGTTAGCTTCACGGCGCTCCCCGCCGGCGAACCAGGGCCATGGCGTCGGCAAGCGTTGCCGCATCGCTGCAAAGCTCTCCTATGGCTGACATGCGCTCCAACGCATCGGTGGCTGCGCAACCATCCAAAGCGGCCTCCACTATGGCGGTGATGGCGGTAAGGAGCCCGGTCTGGGCGACGTGCGAGGTTTCCGGGTCGATAACAGGGTCGGCGGCCACGGCCGACACACCGCTTCCTCGGCCTCAAATGTCCAGTCGCAAGTCAACCGTCGGACCACGGGATCCATGACTTACCCGGACGACGCGTCACCAATAGCGATGGTTAGAACGCGGCCATCTAGGGCGCAAAACGTGCGAAACACGCTTAAGTTAGATGCCGCGGCCGGTTGAGGATTCAGAAAAGCATCCGGGTCGCAACCAGGAGGGAAGCGACGAGTATGCTCAGCATCCAGGCAATATTCGGCATCAAGGCTGACGGCTGATTGGCGAGCGCGCGTTTCCGAGGTCCGCCACGGGGAGAGTCCGGCCCTTCGCGACGGGCATTACCGTTCGCCACATCCCGTGTCGCCCTCCGGTGAGTCGGCTCCGAGCCAGACGCGGAAGCAGGCGTCCCTCCGGGGATTCGGACGTTCGCGGCGTCGCCGCGACGTCCGACAGCCCGTTATTCGTCCGAGGCGTGGCGTTGCTTGAGACGGTTCATCTAGGCTTGGTGAAGCACCTTGGCCGAACCTTTGTGTGGCAGAATGAGCCTACTGTGATCACCAGAGCGAGCGCGTCCGCCTCTCAGGCGTCAACAAGATAGACTAGTTCAATTGGCGGCGGCGGCTCTCCAGGCCACGCCGTCTCGCGAATTCTGTCGACGTAGTCATGGTCGAATTTGAGCAGCGGCAGGGACACCGAGTGACCGGCCACCTTAATGGTTTCAATTTCCCAGTGCGGTTTGGCTGCCGAAACATAGTCGTCGAGGGTCTCAACCAGACGTGCGGCGAAGCGTTCCAGGGGTTCGCGGGCTACGTGAGCCTTAGCGGCCAGCCCCACTAGGCCGGGTGTCACAAGTAGGAGTCGGTCGCGGTGCGCCCAAGCCTCCGCGCCGAAGCAGGCAGGTGTGAGTAGGCCGTGATGCAACCGCAGGCTGGGCTTCGCCGATCCTAACCGGGCTTCTATCGCGAAACGCTGGGCAACCTCAGGCAGCGCGAGGAAGCGCTCGATCTGCCCTATTCCCTCATTCACCCGTTCCAGTAGGCGCTGCGTCATCCGCGCCCCCTGCGGTGGCAAAGGCGCTTTTGCTTGAAAACAGATGCCGAACTGCGCCGCCTCGTCGATCAGTACGAGGTCAATCTCGCCACCGGGGAATGCGACGCTGTCGAGCACCCGCCAGCCGTGGTTCGCCGGTAAGCGCGCTTTGGTATGAGCCAGAAGCTGAGGCTCGAGCACATTGGCGATATAGGCGCCGAACCGATCCTCGGGTAGCTCCGCGGCGGCCTTGCGTGCGGCGTCCTGGGCTTGGCGCTGGAATTCCGAGAAGCCGTAAACTGCGTTGCGCGCGCTCAGCGACGAGAGCACGAGTATCGGGGAGAACAAAAGAGTGCCGTTTCCCCGCATGAAGGGTGGAAAGAAACCGTCACCCCCACGATGAGTCGGCGGGCCCTTACGGAAGTCGATCGCATATGCGTCGATGAAGGCTTCGACTTGCGCTTCGGCCGCGTCCGCGACGGCAGCCGAGAGGCCAATGACAATGTCCGGCCTGAGATTGACCGAAAGCCATTCTAGCGCCTCTCTGTCGATTTCCTTGCCGCCGGTCTCCCGCAGTTTCCAGGCCGCCAGGAACATGGCGGCTTCGTCGGCTACCTCGGCCAGCCCGAGCAGCGCAGCCTGGATCCGGCGAAACGTGGATGCGTCAAAGCCAAAAATCTCCGTCATTGCAGCATCATCCACCGGGGTGGTTTCGGCGTGGCTGCTTCGAAAGGTGGCGGCCCGTCTCATCACGGCAGAGATGAGCAAGGGCATGAAGGCGTCGTCCTTGGTTTGCACCATTCGGGCGATGTCCGGGTCCGGTTTGGCGCGGTCGCGGTTAAACTTGAATGGCAACGCTAGCTCGCTTAGCAGAATGTCGCCGCCTTCTCGTGCCGCGAAATCCGCGTCACGGTGGGTAAGGTGCAATTCGTACTCGTTCGCGAAATTGAGGTTGAAATAGCCGCGCCAGACTTCGGGCATGAATTGCGAGAAGTGCGCGTATGCGAGCAGCTCACTCAGCTGCGCCCCGTCTGGGTCGACCTCCATCGCGGACTTCACCGCGTCCTCCGCGTCCCAGCCGTAAGGGTCCGCCGGCATCCTCAGAAAAAGCGGCAGGAGGTAGCCCAGCCGGCTAGCCGCGGTCACCGCTACCTCTCGAGTGGGTTTGTTTGCGAGGAGCGGCCCATGGAGGGTGGAAAAGAGGAAGTAGTGCACGAATGCGAGCAGAGCTCGAACGGGCATTTTCACCAGCGGCAACCCCGCAACGGCAACATCGACCGCTTCTTCGAGAGCCTTTAGTTGCGCTCCATCACTCGCGTCCAGTTGAGGCATGGCGGCTCCAGAACGGGAGGCGTCGCCCGTCGGACAGCCATTAGACGGTTTTCGCGCCTAAGCACCACTATGCGAAATGACAGGATTGCTTGCAAAGGGACTGAACACAGAGGTCTGATGTCATCATCTGGAAACTACGGAGACCGCTGGCCGACATGACTCAAGTTCCCCAGCCAGGACCCGAAGATCTCAGTCTGGAGCAGGCAGAGCTTTGGCGCTTCGTCGTTGAAGGCCCGCGCGCCAAGAATCTTCGCCAGCCGTTGACGGCGTTGCCCGGGCCCTTCGGCCCTTGGTTACAAATTCCGTCCGTTGGTCGCTGCGCGGCCGAAATGGGTGAGATCTTGCGGTTCAGGTCGATCTTATCAGGAGATCTGCGGGAGATCGCGGTCCTGACGGTCGCTGTGCATTGGAAGGCGGAGTTCGAGTTCTGGGCCCACTCCACGTTGGCCCGCACCGAAGGGGTTGACGAGACAATTCTGCAAGCGCTGCAGACCGGGCAGCATCCGCCCTTCAAGACACCTCAACAGCAGCTTGTCCATTCGACCGCAGTGCAACTCCTGACGAGAGGGCACCTGCCGCCTACTCTGCGCGATCGGATGGCTGAGGAGTTGGGCTGGCCGGCCACCGTCGAGCTTGTGGCGCTCATCGGGTACTATTGCATGGTGTCCTTCACGCTCAACGCCTTCGATGTCGGGCTTCCTGATGGCGTCGCACAGTATTGGCCGCACGGATAGACTGCGCCGCTCCGGGCACAACTACTTCGTGACCCCCTCGAGTTTCGGCGCCGGCCGCCTGGGTACAGGACCGAATGCCGAGAACCGATAGGGAGCGCCAGGGTAAGTCACCGGGCCGATGTCTTCCTCGGTCTCAATGAAGAATTCGCGCGCCTTGAGATGCTCGTTCGCCAGCAAATCTTCCGGAGAGTTGAGGATTCCTAGCGGCATTCCCCGCACCTGACCGCTCTCGAAGGCTTCGTCGGCGTCAACTGTCAAACAAAAACACTCTACTATGTCTTGAATATGGAACAAATTTTCCTGCCGGTGAGCCATGTCCTGATAAGCTGGATCGATAAGGTCTGCGGCCATACCGTGACTATCGAGCCAATCGACCAGCGCGTTCCATGCCTTTGGGTCGGCGACCCGATGTGCGAAAAACAGGTAACGCCCGTCGGCGCATGGGATCAGCGACGGCTGAGTCAACGCGGGCGAGGCGTGGCGGCAAGTCTGACGGGCGACGAGCGCACGCTGGTATGCCCAGAAGCAGAATGCCATCTCGATGCAGACCGCGGTGGATTCATGCATGGAGACATCGACGAGCTGCCCAGTTCCGGTTTTCTGCCGATCAATTAGCGCTAGCAGGGCACCGGTGAAAGCGAAGCTGGCAGCGGTGTGGTAGGCTTGATCGCCGCCAGGCTTGATTGGCGGGATTTCGTGGTCGTCGTAGCCACACAATAGCAGCAGCCCTCCCGCAGCCAGCGCCACCAGGTCAGAGACCTTGTAATCCGCCCAGGGCCCCGTCAGGCCAAAGGGCGTGACCGAAACAATGATCAGTTTCGGGAACCGTGCGCCGATGGCATCAAAATCGAGGCCCGCGGCCTTCAAGTTCGCCGGCTGAAAGCTTGAGATTAGAAAGTCGGCGTTCTCCAGCAGTGCATCGATCGCTGGCCAATCCTTAGTTTCAGTAGGGTCGAGCACGACACTAGATTTATTGCCGTTGTAGAACCAGAAATTCAGGCTCGCATTGGGGTGCACGTCGCCATTGGCGAAAGGCCCCACCTTGCGTGATGCCGATCCGCCAGGCGCTTCGACCTTTGTCACGTCGGCACCCATGTCCGCAAACAGCTTTCCGACGAGTTCGCCCCCGGAATCGCTGCTGAGTTCGACTACTCTCAGGCCTGTGAACGGATGGTGGGGCGTCATCAGATGACCTCCTCGGCATAGAGTTCGTCGAATTCCGCGTCGGACACGCCCATGATCTGCTTGAGGACGTATTCGTTGTCCTCGCCAATCAGCGGCGCGGAGCGGAGATTGTCGGTCCGGGTCTTCGAAAAATGAATTGGGAGACCCTCAAACTTGGCGGTGCCAATCACTGGGTGATCAAGTTCGAAATACAGGCCACGGTGAGCAATCTGCGGGTCCCGCTCGACGATGTCTTCCATGGTCTGGACCGCCGCCGCGCGGACCCCAGCGGCTTGCAACGCGTGCATCATAGCGTGGCGGCCTTGGCCACGGGTCCATTCGGAGACATGACCGTCAAGCGCATCCTGGTTGGCATAGCGCGCGTCTTGCGATGTGAAACGTGAATCCTTGGCCCAATCAGGATTGGCCATGGCGCCGACTAGCGCTGCCCACTCGGTATCGTTGAAGACCGCGATGGCGATCCAGCTGTCCTGACCTGCGGCCGGATATACCCCGTGAGGCGCCGCATTCTCGTAGGGAAGCCGATTGCCAAATGGAAAGTCCGCGCCATTGGTGGATCGGCCGTTGACGGACACGTCAAGCATAAGGGGCCCAATGAGCGTTATTCCCGTATCGACGGCCGAAGCGTCGATCTCGCAGCCCTCGCCGGTAATGTTCCGGTTGTAGATCGCCGTTAGGATGGCGTTGGAATTGTAGTGTGCGGCTTGGTTGTCCATGTAGGACATGCCCCAACCGGATGGCATCTGTCCGGGAAGTCCGCTGATTTGTGAGAGCCCGCTGACGGCCTGAACGATCGGACCGTAGCTCCTGAACCTCTCGTACGGTCCGCTGTGGCCGAACCCACTAAAGCGTCCCATGATGATCTTGGGCGCAATTTCCTTTACCAGCGCGTAAGTTAGGCCCCAGCCCTCCATCACGCCGGGTGCGAAGTTCTCTGTCACCACGTCGCTCTTGGCGATCAGCATCTTCGCTAACTCGCGGCCGCGTGGCTTACGCATGTCAATGCCGAGGCCGAGCTTGTTGCGGTTATAATTGTTAAACGCCCCGCTGGCGTCAGGACCCATGTCGTCGGTCTCATTGCCCAACGGCACGGTCTTTTGCCCTTTGTAGATTGGCAGGCGACGGGTCAGATCGAGGCGCTTTCCCTTGCGCCGCCCATCCTCAATCTTGATTACCTCGGCACCCATATCCGCCAACAGCCGGGTGGCCAGCGCACCCACGCCCATCCAGCAGAAATCCGCGACTCGAATGCCGGACAACGGGCCTGGACGGCGCCGAGGAGCGCGGTCGGAGGTTGGTATTGCGCCGGGCGCGAAGGATGCTTCATCTGGCATCGACTTGATCTCCACATCGCCAAAACGGTTGACCCTATTGCGCGCCGCAAGACCATTCCAGCGTTGGCCGGGTTGTCGGCTTTGGTCACTAGAGCCAAGTTCGCGTCGACGATCGAACGCAGCCCCGACTCAAACGCAGCTGGCAAATGACCTCGAGCACATGTCGGAGGCCCTGGGTGCGGCCCTTAAGATCGCCTCCGTGGGCGCTCTTTCAGATTCTGCAATGTAACGGCAGCTTCCCGATCTCAGAGTGCCAGTATCCTCAAGAAAAGCCCGGCGGATTTCCTAGCGCAGAATAAGGTCTTGAGCCGAGCGATGGCAAGTCGTGAGAAGCCTTCACGGAAGGCGAAGTTGCAGTCCCCAACTGCAAGAATTCCCCGGTGCGCCGTGGGCTGCATCCATAGCGTGCCAGGCCAGACTCAGAGAATGCGGTCACTCCGCGGTTGATTGTGTAGCCGGACGGCACAGCCCGGTTGGGGCTCCGACTTTATCTTCCAAAGCGGTGCGATGGTCACAGGCGACAGCAAACCCCCCACGTCGCAGAGGCAAACGGGTCGGTCGTCGAACGTGTTGCAGTCGACGGCATACCCCCGGTTGCAAATCCAGTGACCGACGCGGCCCGTTGTTGGCTTGCATGTTGGTCGAACTGCGCTTTTGTGCGGAAGCGAACTCTACCTCCGAGCTCGTGGGATCTAAGGTGGGCTCGAAGGATTCTGCATAGCTTTCTGTTGTCTAGACTAACGTCTTCGCGCCTAAGCGACGACCCGTGTGGCGATCGAGAAACTCAAAGACGGCAGAGTTGAACGCATCGTTTCGATCGCCGGCGACCATGTGGTCCGCGCCGGCGACATCCACAAATTCAGCTTGCGGGGCAAGCGCCAGAAAATCACGCGCTCCCTCGGCCGACACTACATCGCTTAGTCCGCCGCGTATGAGCAGCGTTGGCGCGCGAAGTCCTCTTGCAGCCTTCCGAAGTCTGTGGGGGGCAACTGGACCTCTGCTATCCAACATTCGCGGATCCCAATGCCAATGGTAGCGTCCGTCCTGGCCGAGCCTGAGATTCTTGCGCAGTCCACTTGTGTCCCTTGGGCGCGACCGATGGGGCAAGTAGGCGGCTACCGCGTCTGCGGCTTCGTCCAGGCTGGAGAAACCGTTCGGAGCGCCCCGCATGAAGGCTTGAATTCGCGCAACGCCCCCCGGCTCAACCCTAGGCGCGACGTCCACGAGGATGAGGCCACGCAGAAGGCCGCCTTGTCCGGCATGGGCCAAGCCGATCACACCGCCCAGCGACGCACCGACGATGAAGGGTGATTGGCCTATGACATCGATAAGACGCCGAAAGTCGGCGACACTTGCGTCGATGGAGTAGTCAGCGTCGGCGGCCCACCCGCTCTCGCCGTGCCCGCGAAGGTCAATTGACAGCATTCGGTATCCGCGACGGGCACCCTCAACAACCGCACGTCTCCACGAGCCGCGCGTCTGACCGCCGCCGTACAAAAGGATGACGGCCGGTCCGTCTGTCGGGCCGGCCTCGTCGAAGGCAATTTCGACGTCTCGACCAGAATAGTGCCTTGTTTGCAGCTTGAGCGGACGGTCACCGTGCATGGAATTCTCGCTGAGTCCCTGCTGTCACGCCGTCGCAGGCGCTTGTATCGGTGTTCGGGCTGAACTCGGAGCCATGGCTTGTTGTCGTCGAACTCTGGTCTCGCCGATATATGAGACAACCATCGACTATGGTGGCCGCCACCATGTCCCCCTGCAAAGCACTCAATGCAGCGCGCATCGGCCGATCCAGCAGGCACAGATCGGCGGGCATCCCTACGTGAAGGCGACGAGGCGGGCCACCAGGATCGGCGAAGTCGCCGAGAAACAAGCTGAGCGCACGGCCCGGAGCTATGCCCTCGTCAGCATTGATCTGACGTCCCGCGCGAGTGGTGCGGTCGACCGCCGCCGCGAGAGCCGTCCAAAGGTCGGGGGTGCCGTAGGGCGCGTCGGAACTGCCACCGACGCGGATCCCAGCATCAATTAGGCTCGCGCACGGGTAGAGATAAGGGGCGTCAACTGGATCGACATCTTCGAGATAGCGGTCCCCGTGCTCGAAGATGAAGCCCGGCTGACTCACAACCGTAAGGCCCCGGCGCGCGATCACAGGCACCGCTTGCCTTGGAACAACGCCTCCGTGCTCGATCCTGTCGCCATCGATGGTCCCGGTCTGAGCGAAGGCGGCAAGTGCGAACGCGAGCTCGCCCGCGGTCACACAATGCACCGCCACGGCTCGGCCCGAAATGTGCGCCCAGGCGACTCTAGTGATGATCTCGTCTATGTCGGGCAGGGCATGGTCATCGAGCACGAACTTGACCGGCCCCACACGAAACGCCCCGTCGTCGGGTGGTTCCAGCGGCCCCCCGCTCATTAAGCATAATTTCTGCTTCAGCTCACCGGCTCGAACCGCATTGGCGAAGTACAACGCTTGTGCAGGATCATTCGTCACGCTCGCATCAGTAACACCGGTGACGCCGAACGCCGCCAGACTGGAGCTGACGCCTGCCAGCGAAGGCGGACTTCGCTGCGCTCGCGAGCGCAGCCAATCGTCCGCGCGCCATAGCCTCCCCGTTAGTTCGCCCGCCGAATCGCGTTCGATACACGGTGCCGTGTCGTCAGCGGCCCCGACCTGGCTCAAAGCCAATGAATTCAGAACCCAAAGGCCGCCGGAGCGATGCTGCACCCGAACGGGCCGACCATCTACGATTCGGTCGAGGGCGTATCGGTCGAGCAAAGCAAGACTTGAGTCCTCATAGCCAACCACTCTTAACCATTCGCCAGGCGGCCGCAGGGCATCATAGGACCGCAGGGCCTGTTGAATGCTGCTCGCTGACTGAGAGCTAAGCCTTATCGACTCCGACTCCGCAGCCAAAGCGAACAGGTGAATGTGGTGATCGATGAGTCCCGGCAGCAGCGCTCCGCCGCAACCGTCGATTTCATCGGCGCCGCCGCAAAGATGCTCGCCGATCTCTGCGATGCGGCCGGCACGAACTCTCACGTCTAGCAAGGGGCGCCCCTCGACCTCGACGTTCCGGAGAAGAAGGTCGCAAGACTCGATCATCGAGGGCCGGCCAAAGTCGTACAACGTTCGGCGACGGACGGTGAGCGGGCGCGCGGGCGAGAAGGGCGTCGCGCGCGAGGGGGCTGCAACGGAGTGTCGATGGTGCCCGACCGAAGACGCCAACGGCCTTCTTCGCCCTCGACCCGCGCGGAATGGTGGCCCGCTATCAAGTCACCATCCGCCACAAATGCGGCCGCCTCGCGAAGGGCGACATCGATCAACAAGCCACCACCTGCACATAGGGCCGCCAGCGCAGCGGCGCCCGCAATGAGGCCGGCGATAGGATCCGCAATCGCATCACCAAAGAAAACGGGATCGCCAGCACCGTCGTGCGCGACCAGACCACCTGATGCCGCGGTATCGTCGCCAAATCCGACGCGATTGGACCAGGGCCCCGTGCGGCCGTACGCGGTCACACTGACCCAAATCTGCCTGGGATTTGCACGAAAGGTCGCACCCACGTCGATGCCCAACTGCTCGATGGCGCGGGGGCGGCTACTTTCGATGATGACGTCGGCGCTTGAGATGAGATTGGCAAGGCGAGAGCGGCCCTGCGCCGTCGCGATGTCGACCGCAATCCACTCTTGCCCCCAATGCAGTCGCTCGAAAAAACGGCGAGGTCCGAACCGTGCGGCGTCGGGTCGGCCGACGCTCTCCACCTTTATCACCCGCGCACCGGCTAGCGTCAGGACATGGCCGCATAGAGGACCCGCCCAGAGAGATGAAAGATCGATCACTACGGGTCGGGGATTGGCCCAGCCTCCCGGTCGGAGCTCGATCGGCGGCGACATCCTTACAATCCGCGCTGCGCGCGGCCCTTCGTTCCATCGCGCCCTCCACTGCTCATCGTCCTGGGCGTCGACCACTGCGGCCGGAATGCCAAGCAATTGGCCTGCTGCAGCGAAGTCGCTTCCGACGCGGCTCGTCGCCACGTGTTCGATCGCAGCCCAGACGTCATGGCCAGTTTCACGGGCGAGCCACGCGGGGACCGCATCGACATCTTCCTGACGGGCCAAATTGACAGCTATCCACCCATTTTCGGTCCGCAACAGACGCGCTGTACCGTTGCACGACAGGCGCCCTCCTCGGTGCAGCCCAAGTTCGGCTGCCCGTTCCGCGAAAATCCTGCGGTCGAGCGCGACCTCGCGACCGCTGAGCGCCGCGAATGCCTTCGTGACTTGCAAGACCGACTCAAGACGCCGGGCATAGTCCCGTCTCGGAATGACAGGAGGCGAGTTAGATTCGCCGGCGAGACACGCCAAGCCTGAACTGGCCCAGCCAACCAGAGCATCGCCACGAGTTTGCGGCGCCCCACCAACACGGACCGCAAGCCCGGTCTGGCGCGCCAAATGCCCGTAGAGTTCGTCGCATGGCGAGTTCCGCAAGTTCATGGCGCCCACGCGGCCTACCCGCCGGTGCCTACACTGTCGACCAACTGCCAAGCCAAGGCGGTCTCGGCGTCGACTTCAAGTCCGCTTAGGCCCATGAAAGCCGCACGATGTCGGCCGATGCGGCGCGGCAGGCTGGCGGTTCCCCCTGCACCCGGGATCAATCCCATACTCACTTCCGGCAGTCGGAACACCGCACCGGGCGACGCGCGCACGTTTGCAGCCGCCGCCGCTATCTCGATCCCTCCGCCGACCGCGCTCCCATGAACGAAGACGGTCATCCTCGAGCCCAGCTGGTGGACCAAGTCGGTTGCGGATCGGTGGACACGAATGAGGTGCGCGCGAGCAAGGTCGTCGGCCAGTCCAAATTCATCAAGGTCGCCGCCAGCGGAGAAGCTCGGCCCATCGCCACGGAGCTCAACCGCTATCATCGTGTCGTCGAGGCTGGCCAATTGCAGAGCGGCCGCGAGGTCGTCTCGAAGGCGCGCACAGAGCGCGTTACGCGCGGCGGGTCTTGCCAAGGATATGATCAGGCGATCGCCAAGGCGTTCCAGACGCACCAAGGATGCGCCGTCGTCACGGCGCTGACGCGGTGGGTTGGCGCTGCGCCACGAACGAAACTCCCGGCCGGCCAGCAGCGCGGAGTAGGCGAGGGATTCGACGGTTAATGCTTCGGCAAAGGTGAGCCGTTCGCCGAGCCTCAGCACCTGGCAATAGATGCTCGCGGCCACGGGGTTACGGCCGACGACGTCATCCATCGCCGCGACCGCCTCGTCAACTCCCCAGGCGGTCACATCAACCCATGGCCGAGGTGGCGAGGTCGCGGTCGTCAGCAACACATCGCACAAGTCGACAAGATCAGCCGGAGTTCTGCCGTCGCGGTCGGTGCCGATTAAAAGCGGTGCGCCGGGCCTCAGCTTGTCGGAACACTCTCGAAGTTTGAGAGCTTGGTCCAACTCGATCTCGAACAGCGGACTGCCATGAAGGGCAGAGAGCCCTTCGGCGGCTTCGGGATCCGCCGGCGCTGTAAGAAAAGTCGCGAGGGCGTCAGCCCGCGCCGGCATCGTCGAGACCTTTCGCGATGGGAGCCGCAAAGTGCGCTCTGAGCAGTGGCCGCGGTAGTTTTCCCATTTCGTTATAAGGGAGCTCAGGAACGAACAGAATGTCCTGTGGAGTCACGGTCGAGCGCAGCTGCCTGCGAACCCAGGCTTTTAGCGTCTCGGCATCCGTCTCACCTGCGGCGACCACCAAGGCGACGACGCGCTCGCCCCATTCGTCGTCGGGAACGCCGAGCACTGCAACGTCTCGAACTGTGGGATGCGCGCGCAGCACATCCTCCACTTGGCCTGGGGAAATATTCTCGCCCCCTCGAACAATCACATCGTCGAGCCGGCCTTCGAGGAAGAGGTACCCGCCCTCGTCGAGGCGTCCGCCGTCGTTTGTCGGGAACCAGCCGTCATGACGAAGCCGACTCTGGTCCAGGTATTCGCCCGAAACCTGCTCGCCGCGAACCCAGACTTCACCGCTCTCTCCCGTCGCGAGGGGCTCGCCCGTTGATCCACGGATCTCAATCTCAAGGTTTGGAAGAGGCCGGCCGACTGAAGCGAGCCGCGCCTTTACCGCTAAGTCCTCGGAGGCCTGCGCGGTACGATGATCTTCCGGGCCAAGCACCGTAACTGTCGAACTTGTTTCAGTCAGCCCATAAGCATTCACGAAGCTGACCTGAGGCAGACGCTCAAGCGCGCGTTCGATCACACTAATTGGCATGCGCCCGCCACCGTAGGAGATTTGGCGGAGATGTGGAAACGCGACATTCCTGGTCTCGAGCAAATCCAAGACGCGGGCCAGCATGGTGGGAACCACCATGGCGTGGGTGATCCTCTCGGCACTCGCCATCTCAATCCACGCTTCAGCCGAAAAGGCGGGCAGGTACACAAGTCGGCGCCCGGCATATACGCCGGTCAGGACAGCGGAAATGCCTGCGATATGATAAGGCGGCACGCTGACGAGAGCCGCCTCCTCCTCGTCAGCACCGCCAAATTCGACGGTCGAGATCACATATGAGATCAGATGGCGGTGTCTCAGAACGGCCGCCTTGGGTTCGCCCGTCGTTCCGCTGGTGAACAATAGGACGGCGATTTCCGCGTCAGCGGCGGGGGGGGCGAGCACGTCTGACATACAGGCGCTAGCTAAAGTTTCGAATTCGTTCCGAGGCAGGAGCGTCGCCCCCGCGACGCCCGAGACGCGAGAGACTAAGTCGTCATCGACGATCACAACGGATGGCGCGGTCTTGGCTAGCAGACGACGTAGAGCCTCGTCTGGCAGTCGGTAGTTGAGGGGCGCAAACGGGCGGCCAAGAAGTCCGGCGGCGAACAAAGTGAGCGGCACCGCCTCGGAGTTCACGCCAACATAAACGACATTGCCGGACTCGTACTGGCTCAACCCGGTCGCCGCCCTCCGGACGCGCGCCAACAACTTGCGATAGCTCGTGGGTGCCGCAAGACGACCGAGCGCCGCGCGGTCCGGCCAAGCGTCCGCGAGCATTTCAAGCAGCAGCGCGGTCTGCATCTGCCTGAAACCGTCAATCCGACGAAGGAAGCTTCTTTGCTTCCCTAAAGGTCACGGGGCGGTCGTCGACTGTGAGAGAGCCGGCGCCGGCCTTCACGCACAAGGCCTCGAGCCCCGACGGAGCATCGACGTAACGTTTGCCGAGCAGGCTACCCGACGCATGCGATTCGTCGAGATCTCCGCCGACTGGAGGCTCGACGCCGACAGGAAACATGGGCGAGCCGCCGCATGCCAGAACGATACTCGCCTCGGACGAGCGCACGATTACTACCTCGGTGTCACAGACGGCACTCTTCCATCGCGATCCAGGTTTCAATTCCATTCACGGAAATCCTTAACCTCAGCCTCAGGCAAGTCAGTCTGGTCTCGATAGCAGCATGCACCCGGCTACGGGTCCGCCCCCCGAGGCCACAGCCGCGACCCGTGGCTGTGTTGACATTTGTCGATCGCCCGCGTCGCCGCGGAGCTGCAAGACGGCTTCGTGCAGGAACCCAAGGCCATGGGTCCTACCCTCAGACAACTGTCCTCCGTGAGTGTTGAGGGGCAGCTCGCCCTCCCGACTGATCCGGTGACCGTTTTCAATGAAGTCGCCACACTCGCCCTTACCGCAGAACCCGAGTGCCTCGATCCAGAACATAGTCAGAAAACTGAAGCCATCATAGAGTTCAGCGATGTCCACATCTTTCGGCTTGAGGTCCGTTTTTTGCCACATTCGCTTGGCCGCATCGCGAGCGGCCATCGTGGTGAGGTCGTCCCATTGGTCCCAGCTATCGCGCCCATATAGCGCACCACTGATCGCCTCAAATCGGATTGGCTTCCTGCGGCAGTCCTTGGCCGCATCTACATGAGAAACAATGACCGCGGTCGAACCGTCGATCAAGACGTCGCAATCGAGCAAACACAGTGGCGTTGCGATCATACGTGCTGCCATATAGTCGTCCAGCGTCATCGGAGAGCGCATGACAGCCTTGGGATTGAGCAGGGCGTTGCGACGCCCGTTCAGCGCAATCTGACCCATTTGCTCGCGAGTGATCCCAAACTCATGCAAATATCGCTGGGCGTACATTGCTAGCATGACCACGCCGGCCGACGCGTTGAACGGGCGTCGCCAAGCCTCGGCGCCCGTTGCCCTATCGGAACCGGCCCGCCTTGCGTCGATCTGATTCCTACCGGAGGATTCGACGAGGGTCCGGTGACATAGCACGTGTCGCGCCTGGCCAGCAGAGACCGCCATCACCGCATTGATGATTGAGGTAAATTGCCCTGGACCCTCGCGGCCGCCAGAAAACCAATTCAGCTCAAGCCCGAGGGCATTTTTCAACTCGGCGATGTCGACAGGCGATATAGCCGCCACTGGATCGCGGCCAGGCCAACAAGCGAGGCCATCGACGTCCCTGGGCGAAATGCCCGCATCCTCCATGGCTGCAAGGGAGGCCTCGACGACGAGATCGATGCCGGATCTCTGCAGGTTCCGACCAATATCGGATTGGCCTATGCCAGTGATGGCCGCGTACCGTTCCACTCGGCTTAACTCTGTCCAGCTTTGACGGGCGCGGGCTGAGTGCCAAGGCGCTGCGGA
>OUNO010000710.1_pt2 | contig 28736 bp, 29 predicted proteins | sample 1779811 | NCBI WGS metagenome assembly OUNO01 (sample SAMEA3914804, study PRJEB12502) | metagenome | biome: forest; material: soil | place: Canada | collected 2010-06-25 | depth 0.3 m
TCGATCGCCGGCAGCAGCATCTCCTCGACGGTGCGCTCCAGCGGCCGCAGGGCGAGGCTTTCCTCGACCACGAGGTCGGCGGCACCCTCGTCGAAGCTCTCGAAGGCGGCGAGCAGGCTGCCGCCGCTGGCCGGCGCCGCCTGGCGCTGGCGGGCGAGCTCGATCGCGGAAGAGATGTTGCCGGTGTCGGCCAGCGCGTCGCGCAGCGTCTGCAGCTCGACCAGCTCGTAGTTGCGGTGGTTGCCGACGGTCCGCTTCGGGACCGGGTAGCCATAGCGACGCTCCCAACTACGAAGAGTGTTGGGGCTGACGCCTAGAACTTCGGCAGCTGCGTTGGTTCGTATGCCTGGCATAAGGGGGAGTTGCGAGGCTCTTTCGCCGCGCGGCCGTCATTCTCCCACCGGATTTCCGGGTTTACACCAGTTATGGACAAATTTCCGGTTTCTGTCAGCGATCTTGCACGGGATCCAGCGCACCTACGCCCACCGGCTGGCCCACCGCGCGGGCCCGCCAGAGCGCCGCGTCGGCCCTGTGCAGCAGCTGATCGGCGTCGGCGCCGTGGTCCGGACAGGCAACGACCCCGGCCGCGACGGCGATCCGCAGCCCTCCCGCCCGCTCCAGGTCATCCAGCTGGCCGAGCAGCCGCTCCGCCATCTGCACCCCTTCGACCGTGCCGAGATTCGGTGCCAGGACGCAGATCGCGTCCTCCTCGAGGCGGAAGGCTTCGTCGACGATGCGGATGCTGTCGCGCAGCGCAGCGCCGATGATCGCCAGCACTGTCTCGCCGTCGCCGTCGCCGTTGCGCGTGTCCGGCCCCGAGGCGTCGAAGACGGCGACGCCGAACGGGTGGCCATAGCGGCGGTTGGTCTCGACCAGCTGATCGAGCCGGCGGCGCATGTGCCCGGGGCGGTAGAGGCTGGCGAGTTCCTGCTGTTCGTCGGCGGGCTCGGGCCACGGCTCGGGCTCGGCCTCGGACTCGACCGGCTCCGGCGGCGCGACCGTGCTCACCGTGGTGGGCGGCGCGGCGCCAACTCCGGCGGCAGCGCCGACCGCGGTCGCGGTCACCGCACCGAACTCCTCAGCCAGGCGCTGGGCGGCGGCGGCGAAGGCCTCGCCATCGCCCAACTCCTGGCGCAGGCCGGCGAGCAGCGCGGCGTGTTGGGCGGCGACGTCGAGCGCCACGCGGCGAATCTGCGAGTCCGCTTCGGAATCCGTGCCTGAGTGAGACTGCCCCGCCACCCGGTGACCTTCTCGAAAGCGGCGGACGCTGGACTTGTGGAAAACCGCTATTTGCGGGACGACACTCGTCCAGGACGAATGTCGAATTTGCGAACTAATCGATACTGCGGCGGCCGGCAAGGGCCTTACCGAGGGTGACCTCGTCGGCGTGCTCGAGGTCGGCGCCGACCGGCAGGCCGCTTGCCAGGCGGGTTACCGCGACCTCGCCGCGCAACTGCTCGGCGATGTGCAGCGCCGTCGCTTCCCCGGTCGTGGTCGGGTTGGTCGCCAGCACGACCTCGGCGATGCCGCCGCGGCCGACCCGGGTCAGCAGCTGGGCGATCTTCAGGTCCTCGGCGTCGACGCCGTCGATCGGCGAGAGAGCGCCGCCAAGTACGTGGTAGAGGCCGCGGTATTCGTGGGTGCGCTCGATCGGGATCACGTCGGCCGGCTCCTCGACGACGCAGATCAGGGTCCGGTCGCGGTTGGAGTCGGAGCAGATCCGGCAGAGCGGGCCCTCGGCGAGGTTGAAGCACTCCTCGCAGAGGCCGACCTTCTCCTTTACTTCGCGGATCGCGTCGCCGAGCGCGAAGGCCTCTTCGTCGGGCGCGCGCAGCAGGTGAAAGGCCAGCCGCTGGGCCGTGCGCTGACCGATTCCCGGCAGTCGCGAAAGCTCGGCGACGAGGCGCGCGAGCGGTGCCGGGCCCTCGGTGCTCAACCGCCCAGGCCGGGGATTCCGCCGCCGCCGAGCCCGCCCGTGATCCCGCCCATTTTCGAGCTCGCCAACTCCTGCGCCGCGCGCAGGCCCTCGTTGATCGCCGCCTGGACCATCTCGGCCAGCATCTCGGCCTCCTCGGGGTCGATCGCCTCGGGGTCGATCGTGATCTCGCGCAGGGTCAGGTCGCCGCCCATCTTCACCTTGACCATGCCGCCCCCGGCGCTGGCCTCGACGACCTCGTCTTTGAGCGCCTCCTGTGCCTGCAGCATCTGGTCCTGCATCTGCTGGGCCTGTTTCATCAGGGCGTTCACATCGAAGCCCCCGGGTCCGCCTCCTCGAGCCACCTAACTGACCTCCTCCGCGTCGAACTCGCTCTTCAGCCGCTCCAGCAGCTCTTCGTCGTCAAGACTGTCGTCCGCGGCGGCGGCAGGAGCGGCGGCGGCCGGCTCCTCGCCATCCAGCAGGACATAAGTGGGCTTCAGCCCTTGGCCGGTGACGGCCAGCAGCGCCTCCGCCACCTTCTCCCGATTCTCCGGCGTCTCGGCCTTGCGTTTGTTGAAGGTGGCGCTGGAGGGGAAGCTGATCTCGACGACGCCGTCGGCGAATCCGACCGGCCGGGCGTCCTCGAAGAACGCGGTCAGCGCCGGGGCGGTAGTCACCAGTTGGTCCATGACCGCGGGCCAGACGCGTTGAAGCTCTTCGAGACTCAGGTCAGAGGAGCTCTCACCGGCGGGTCCTGGCGGGGAGATCTCCCCCACGGTGCTCGGCGCCTGCGCGCCGCGGGGGGCCCCCATCTCCCCGCCACCCCCCGGAGGGGCGTCCTCCGGTTCAGCTGCCGAGGGTTCCGGGGCGGGCTGGGCTTCCTCCTCAGGCGGCGTGGCGCGGGAGACCGGCTCGGGCTCTTCCCTCCCAGGCGGCGCGGCCTGGGGAGTTGGTTCGGCCTCTTCCTCTTCCGCGGGCTCGGGGTCCCGAGCTTCTGGTGCTTGGGGAGTGACGGCAGGCGCTGGTGCAGCAGAGCTGTCTTCCGGGGGGGAGTCTCCCGCGGGCGTCGGGGGGTCGGAGGGTCCGAGAACGGAGGCGGAGCCCCCGCCCGCAGGACCCCCCGACCCCCCGCCAGGACCCGCGGGCCGACTCCCCCCCGTCAACTGTTCCTCCAGCTTCTCGATCCTCCGCAGCAGTCCCTCGGTCGAGGGATCCAGGTCTGGACGCGCCGCTTTGAGCAGCGCGATCTCGACCGCCATGCGGGCGTCGTCGCCCTCGCGGACGGCGGTCAGAGCGCTGGCGAGGTCGTCGATCGTGCGGATCAGGGTCGCCGGGCCGACGGTAGCCGCCTGGCTCTGCAGCCGGGCCGAGTCGGTGGCGGTGACGACGAAGGAGGCGGGAACCTCGCCGGTCGTCTGGGTGACCAGCAGGTGGCGCAGGTGGGCGAGCAGGTCGCGGGCGAACTGCGAGGGGTCGCGGCCCGATTGGGCCATCTTCTCGACCCCGAGCAGGACCGCCTTCGGGTCTTCGGCGGCCACCGCGTCGATCGCGTCGAAGAGCAGCTCCGCGTCGGCGGCGCCGAGCATCTCCAGGACCTCGTCGAGGCCGACGTTGTTGCCGCCGAAGGCGACCAGCTGGTCGAGGGTGCCGAGCGCGTCGCGGAAGCTGCCGGAAGCCGAGCGGGCGATCATCGTCGCCGCGCCTTCGTCGAGCCCGATCGACTCGGCGACGGCGACCCGGTTGAGAACCTCGGAAATCTGCTCCAGCGAGGGACGCTGGAAATCGAAGCGCTGGCAGCGGTCGGCGATCGTCGCCATCACCTTGTGGGCCTCGGTCGTGGCGAGGACGAAGACGGTGTTCGGCGGCGGCTCCTCGAGCGTCTTGAGGAAGGCGTTCCAGGCCTCTTTGGTCAGCATGTGCGCCTCGTCGAGGATGTAGACCTTCCAGCGGCCGCCGGCCGGGGCGTAGGCGACCCGCTCACGCAGGTCGCGGACGTCGTCGACAGAGCGGTTGGAGGCGGCGTCCATCTCGATCACGTCGATCGAGGTGCCGGCGGCGATCGTCACGCAGGACTCGCATTCCCCGCAGGGCGTGACCGTCGGGCCGCCGCGCTCGCAGTTCAGCGAGCGGGCGAGGATCTTCGCCATCGAGGTCTTGCCGGTCCCGCGCGAGCCGACGAAAAGGTAGGCGTGGTGGACCTTGCCCTGCTCGACCGCGTTGCGCAGGGTGCGGACCACATGCTGCTGGCCGACGACCTCGTCGAAAGAGCCGGGGCGGTGGCGGCGGTAGAGGGAAGTCGACTCGCTCATAGGGGCTCGGGCCAGTGTATCCACGCCCCACGCCGCGCCCCGAGGGGGTGTCTGACTTAAGGGGGTGCATAGGACCCGCTAAGTCAGACACCCCCCGATGTGGGTCGCACCGGTACCGTGCGCGCGTGCCATCGAGGGTCTCCAGCTGGCTGACGCCGGCCGCCTGGGTCGCCGCGGTGACGGCGGTGCTGCTGCTCGTCTTCCCGGTCGGCTTCCCCAACTACGACACGATCTACGCCCTCGTCTGGGGACGGGAACTGGCGCACGGGGTCAGCCCCGACTACGGCGCCGCGCTGCCGCCGACCCCCCACCCCCTGGCCGACCTGCTGGGGCTGGTGACGACGCCGATCGGCGACGGCGCGATCACGGTGACGATGATCGTCGCCTACGCCTCGCTCGGCCTCATCGGCTACCTCGTCTACCGGCTCGGCTCACTCTGGTTCGACCGCTGGGTCGGCGCCCTCGCCGCCGCGATCGTCCTCACCCGAGCCCCCTTCCTCTCCAACGGCCTGCGCGCCTACATCGACCTCCCCTACATCGCCCTCTGCCTGGGAGCTCTGACGCTCGAGGCCAAGCGCCCCCGCACCGGCTGGCCCGTCCTCGCCCTGCTCGCCCTCGCCGGGCTGCTGCGCCCCGAGGCGTGGCTGTTCGCCGGCGTCTACTGGCTCTGGCTAACGCTGAACGTGGAACGGAGAGAGCGCTCTCCTGACGGGCGGGAGGTCGCCGCCCTCGGCTGGGTGGTCTCCTGGCGCGGTGAGCGCTCGACCCAAGAGCTGATCTGGCTTGCCGCGCTCGCGGCGGCCGGGCCGCTGCTCTGGGTCCTCTTCGACGCGATCACCACCGGCAACGCGCTCTACTCCCTGACCGGGACCCAGGAAACGGTCGAAACGCTGGACCGGCGGACCGGCACGGTCGACCTCGTCCTCTACGGCCCGCGGGCGCTCGGCGAAGTCCTGCAGTGGCCGGGGATGGTCGGTGCCTGCGGCGGCCTCGTGCTCGGCTTCGCCTTCCTGCGGCGCCGCTCGGCCCTGGGGATCGTCGCCGTCATCCTCTCGCTCGGCGCCTTCGCGCTGCTGGCCTGCGCCGGCCTGGCGATCCTCGCCCGCTACACGATGCTCGCCAGCGCCGTGCTCTCGATCTTCGTCGCCCTGGCGCTGCTCGGCTGGCGGCTGCTGGAGCCCAGCCACCCCTGGCGGCGGCGTTGGCAGGTCTTCTCCGGCCTCGTCCTGCTGATGTTCATCGCCTGGCTCCCGAACCAGTGGGACCTCGACTCCCGAGTCGACACCGACCTCACCGCCCAGGCCCGGATCGAGGGCGACCTGACCGACCTGGTCGACGCCGGCGCCTTCGCGCAGCCGCTCTGCGGCCCGATCGCCGTTCCCAACCACCGCGCCGTCCCACGCCTCGCCTTCGGCCTCGAAGTGAAGCCGACCGAGATCGTCAGCGCCAGCGAGGCCGTCTCCGGGGAAGAAAAGGAAAAGCTCGCTGAAGCCGGCTACTTCGTCGTCCCGACCAGCCAGTTCGTGATCGAAAACTTCATCCTCGACCCCAACGACAAGACCCGGATCTCAACCGAACCGCCGCTCGGCTTCAAGCCGGTGGCGGAGAACGAGTCGTGGAAGGTCTACCGCAGCTGCAAGTAGCGGCCAGGAGCCCCTCCGAGCTAGGGAGAGGTCGGCATCGGCGGCAGCTCGTAGCCGCGCCGGAAGTTGAGGCTGGAGCCGCCGTCGCAGTGCTCTTTCGCTTCTTCGGGAGCCGCTTCCGGCCCATCCTCCTCGGGCACGATGACGACGATGTCGGCAGCGTCGCGAGCACCGAACTTGAGCGTCACCTGGATCTCGCCGAGACGACCTCCACCCCGCTCCTCCCAGCCCAGTCGCAGTTTGCCGTTGGCCGGGATCAGGCGACCCTGGGGAGCGCGAGCGCCGGCGGTGAAGAAGCGCGGTTCGCTGGTCGGCGAGTCGGAGGCCTGGCAGTCGACCTGGATCTGGAACTCGAGGTTGCGGACGTGGCGGTTGCGGACCGTGAAGAGGACGTATTCGCCCCGGGCCGCTTTGTTGACGCCGTAGGTCCCGTTGGGAACCACGGACGTGGTGCGGTGGGGCGCCGGGCGGGCCGCGGCGTGAGAGGCGATGAGGCAGGCCAAGGCGGCGAGGCCGAGGACCAGGGCAACGGTGAGAAATTCGCGCTTCTTGGACGGGACCGAGAGATGCATCTCCCCCACTCTCGGCAGGCGCGGTGCCCGACTTGAGCGACGCAGGCGAGCGCCCGGCCCAGTAGCCGGCTCGCCTAGCCGCCCTCGGCGCGGACGATCGCGGCATGGGTCTCTGTCGCCAGGTCGGGATCGCCGAGCTCGATCCGCGGCGGCAGCTCGACGTGGAGGTCGTCGGAGGGGTCGATGCGGACCCGCAGTCCCTCCGTGCGTGAGTCGAGCACGTGGCCGCCGACGCTGCGGTCGTCGCTGATGAAGTGGAGGTGGTAGCCGCCGATCTCGATCCCCTCGGCGTAGGCCGGGAAGCGGAAGCCGAGCATCGTCCCGGCGACGTCGCGCAGCTCGAAGACGTGCTGCTCGGCGACCACCTCGGTCAGCGGCCGGAAGGGCGGGGCCTGCGCCGGGACCGAGCGGGCGCGGAGCAGGGCGAAGCGTCCGTCGAGGCGGATCGCGCAGGAGGAGGCGCCGGCCGGAGCCAGATCGTCGAGCCGCTCCAGCAGTTGCGCGTGGGTGAGCGGCTCCTCGATCCGGACGTCGATCGTCGGCTCGAAGCTGGTCACCACCGCGAACGGCGTCTTCGCCTCGGCCGCGATCGGGTGGATCCGGCCGTCGACGTCTGCCCGGTAGAAGCTGCCGTCGAGGGCGATCATCTCGCCGTCGAGGCCGTTCAGCGTCCCCAGCCCTAGGTCGCCGTGCTCGGCCAGCTCGGCGAAGCTGAGGTCGCCGTCGTAGGCACCCTCCAGCAGCGCTCCCACCGTCGAAGCCTGGAAGAGCACGTGCGGTTCGTGCTCGGCGTGCAGGTCCGCCCGCCGCATCGACTCGACGTGAAGGGATCTGATCCAGCGCTCATCCAGCACCACGCCAGTCTTCCACCAGTACGCTGCGACAGGATGTCTGGGGGATTCAAGCGTTCGAGCAGATTCGGACTTATCGGCGTCTTCGTCGTCGCCGGGCTGGCGATCGCGATCGCGACGACGATGGGCCAGGGCGACCCCAACCCGAAGCTGGCGCTGGGTCTGATCTTCGGCGTCATCGCGATCTTCTGCGCCATCCTCTTCGCCCTGCAGCGCTCCGACCTCGAGCGCGCCGCCGGCAGCGGGGCGGCGCAGACCAGCCGCGCCGCGGCCGAAGGCGGGCGCCAGGTCGAGAACCCGACGACGATGGCCGAGCCCGACCTCTGGGCGGCGCTGGCGGTCAACCCGATCGACGCCGATGCGGTCCGCGCCCGCGACGAGGTCTGGGACGTCAGCCGGCGCAGCATCCGCCTCGGGATGGTGATCGTGGCGCTGATCTTCCTCACCGTCCCGGCGGTCTACCTGTTCGAAACCTTCCTGCCGCTGCTGATCGGGGTGCCGCTGATCGTCATCGCCGCGATCTACGGCTCGGCCCGGGCGATCGGCCCCGGCGGCGAGCTCGACAAAGGCTACGAGCGCGCCGACCGGGCGATGAAGCCGCTCGGCCTGCAGGTGAGCGAGCGCCCCTCCGGCGGCTTCGAGATGCGCTACCCGGCGACGCCGGGCTTCGACTACCGCCTGCGCGGATGGACGGTGATGAGCGGTGAGCGCAATGGCCGCGACGTCCTGGTCCGGCTCGGCGGCCACGAAGACGCGGGCGTCAGCGAGGTGATCGTCGCCGCCCCCGGCCCCGAGTGGAGCGCCCGCTCGCGCGACGGTCGCGTCCGCCCAGGCGAGGGCGCCCCCGCGGCCATCGCCACCGCGCTCGGGGACGTGCCGAACTCGGTCCGCTGGAAGCGGGTCGAGGTCAGCGCCGGCCCGGAGGGGATCGTCGTCACCCGCAAGAAGGGCGATCAACGCGACTGGCTCTGCGACCTCTGGCTGGCCGAGCGACTGGCCGCGGCCTGATGGCGGCGATCGAGCTCAGCGGCGTCGTCAAGCGCTTCGGCCCGATCACCGCCGTCAACGGCCTCGACCTCGACGTGCCGGAGGGGATCTGCCTCGGCCTGCTCGGCCCCAACGGCGCCGGCAAGTCGACGACGATGCGGCTGCTGACCGGCCAGGCGATCGCCGACGCCGGCGAGCTGCGGGTGCTGGGCCACGTGCTGCCCGGAGAATCGAAGAGTGCCCGGGCCGAGATGGGCGTCGTGCCGCAGCTCGACAACCTCGACGTCGACGTCACGGTCGAGGACAACCTGGCGGTCTACGCCAGGCTCTACCGGGTCGCCGACGTCGGCGCCGCGGTCGACCGGGCGCTCGACCTGGCCCGCCTGCGGGACCGCCGCGGCGACGCTGTCGATGAGCTCTCCGGCGGCATGCGACGGCGCCTGCTGCTGGCCCGCGGGCTCGTCCACGAACCGCGGCTGGTCCTGCTCGACGAGCCGACCGTCGGCCTCGACCCCCAGATCCGGACCGAGATCTGGACCCTGATCGGGACGCTGAAAGCGCGTGGCACGACGATCCTGATGTCGACCCACTACATCGAGGAGGCCGAGCGGCTCTCCGACGAGGTCGCGGTGATGACGAAGGGAAAGGTGATCAGCCGCGGCCGTCCGGGGGACCTGATCGCCGAGCACGCCGGCCGCGAGACGGCCGAGATCTACGCGCCGCCCCAGCGCCTCGCCGAGCTGCGCGAGAGCGCCGAGCGCGAGGGCCTGCGGGTGCGCCCGGCCGGCCCGGCGATCGCGATCGTCGGCTCCGAGCAGGCGCCGGAGGGCTTCGTCCCCAGCGACGCCGTGATCCGCGCCGCGACGCTCGAGGACGTCTTCGTGCTGCTCACCGGGGAGGACGCGGAGTGAGCGCCCCCGCTAATGCGTGGTTCCTTGGCCACGCATTTCGTGCAAAAGGAACCGCACGATGAGGAGGCTGGAACCGGCGGCGATCGCCGGGGTGATGAGCCGCGAGGTGGCCAACTTCCGCACCTACTGGAAGGGGACGACCTTCTCCAGCATCCTCGAACCGATCGTCTACCTGCTCGCCTTCGGCCTCGGCCTCGGCGCCACCCTGGTCGACGAAGTCGAAGGCGTGCCCTACATCCAGTTCGTCGGCACCGGCATGGTCGCGACGGCGGTGATCTTCTCCAGCGCCCTGCCGGCGATGTTCGGCACCTTCGTCAAGCACCGCTTCCAGAACACCTACGAAGCGATCCTCGCGGCGCCGGTCGACGTCGAGGAGCTGGTCACCGCGGAGATGCTCTGGATCGCCCTGCGCGCCGGCCTTTACGGCTGCGTGCCGCTGATCGTCACCTTCGTCTTCGGGCTCGACCCCGCCTGGGGGATGCTGCTGGTTCCGTTCTTCTGCTTCGTCACCGCGCTCGGCTTCGCCGGCTTCGGGATCACGATGGCGGCGACGGTCGACAAGATCGACCAGTTCAACTACGTGACCGCCCTCTGCATCACGCCGCTGTTCCTCGTCGCCGGCACCTTCTTCCCGATCTCCGGGCTGCCCGAGGGGGTCCAGGTCGTCGCCCAGGTCAACCCGCTGCACCAGCTGGTCGAACTGGTCCGCGGCGGTGCCTTCGGCTTCGAGGCCCTCGACATCGCCCGCTTCGCCTTCCTCGTCGCGGTGGCGCTGGTGACCTGGCGGATCGCCGTGAACCGGATGAGCGCCCGCCTGATCGACTGAACTCCGCCGGGGCGCGCGACGAGTTCGCGCTTTGTCGTCGCCATCACGACAAACCGCGAACTCAGCGCTGAAGTAAATGGACCGTGCGGCCCGCCTTCGAAGCAAGGTCACCGGGCGTGTCCGTCGTTTATGGCTCCTGCCGGGCTCGCCTGCGGCACCCGCGGCATCCGCTTAAGGCTGCTTCCTTCCGGATCTGACCTGATTCGCGTGCCCACGTCGCGCAGGACCCGGCCGTCAACGCCGCCACGACGCACTGACCCCGACGGCCAGCCCCTCGAACGGATTTCGGCCCCGCTAGAGCGGATTGCGGGTTACAAGGCACCGCTAATTCCCCGCCTAGCACGGTCCAGTGGTGATCCTACCCTGCCGGCCGTAGGATCACCCGATGATCACGGTCGACACCGACTCCTTCTTCGTCATCGTCGTCGTCGCGGCGGTCTCGGCGATCACCGTCGCGACGGTGCCGAAAAAGTTCGCGCCACCGGTGGTCGTGCTCGAGCTGATGCTCGGGATCGTGATCGGGCCGGAAATCCTCGGCCTCGCCCACAACGACGAATTCGTCGAATTCTTCTCCAACCTCGGCCTCGGGATGCTCTTCTTCTTCGCCGGCTACGAGATCGACTTCAAGCGGATCAAGGGCAAGCCGATGAAGCTCGGCGCCTGGGGCTGGCTGTTCTCGATCGTTCTCGCCTACGGGATCGGCGGCGCCCTCGCCGCGGCCGGGATCGTCCTCTCGTTCCTCTACACCGGCTCGGCGATGGCGACGACGGCGATCGGCACCCTGATCCCGATCCTGCGCGACAACGGCGAGCTGAAGACGAAGTTCGGCACCTACCTGCTGGCCGCCGGCGGTGCCGGCGAGTTCGGCCCGATCCTGCTCGTCACCCTCGTCCTCTCGACCACCAACCCGCTGCACGAGTCGGTGATCCTGCTCGCCTTCGTCGTCCTCGCGCTGATCCTGGCGATGGGCTCGGTGCGCTGGGCCTGGCGCGGCTGGCCGGCGCTGGAGCGGACCTTCGAGTCGAGCAGCCAGCTGGCGGTGCGGATCACCGTCGTCCTCGTCTTCGGCCTCGTCCTGCTCGCCGGCAAGCTCGGCCTCGACATCCTGCTCGGCGGCTTCGTCGCCGGGATGATCGTCCGCCTCGCCCTACAGGGGCACGAGCTGCAGGTCTTCGAGTCGAAGCTGACCGCCGTCGGCTTCGGCTTCTTCGTCCCCTTCTTCTTCGTCGCCAGCGGCATCTCTTTCGACCTCGCGGCGCTCGGCTCGGCGGAAGCGATCGCCAAGCTGGCGATGTTCTTCGCCCTCTTCCTCATCGTCCGCGGCGTGCCGGCGATGCTCCTCTACCGCGGCGTGCTCAACGCCCGCGACCGCGCCGCGCTGGCCTTCTACTGCGCGACCGAGCTGCCGCTGGTCGTCGCGATCACGACGATCGCAACCGAGGGCGGCCACATGAAACCGTCGACCGCCGCCGGCCTGGTCGGCGCCGCGATGATCTCGACTCTGGTCTACCCCTTCGTCGGCCTGGCGCTGCGGCGCAAGTCGGAGGCCGAAGCGGCCGAGGCCGCGCCACCGGGCGATGGCCCCGCTCCCGGAGCGGGGCCGATCGTCCAGCCGCAGCCGGCTGCCTAGCGCCTGATCAGCTTCAGGCGTTTGTAGACGATCGCCTTGGCCGAACCGGCCCTGACCGCCTCCTTGAAGAGCAGGCGCTTGCGCGTGGCCAGCTTGCCACGGGCCTTCGGCCTGACCTGAAGGACGAATCTCTTCGTCTTGCCCTTGCCGACCCTGGCGCTCCTGCTCGAGGTAGCCGGCTTGCGCTTCGTCAGCAGGCCCTGGATCGAGAGCTTGCATTTGACGCCCACCTTCGCCGGACACTTGGCCTTGACGAAGAGCCGCTTGCCTTTCACGACCGCCGGCCCGATCAGGCTCGAGCGCACCAAGCTGGTGAGCTGGCTGTCGGTCAGGCTTCCGGCGCCGCCGCCGCCAGTTCCGGCGCCGCCACCACCCGACAGGCGATCGAACAGCTGGACGTTGTCGATGCGAGCATTCGAGGTCCCCGCGAGCAGGCTGCTGCCGACCACCGTCGAGGCGGTCTCGGTGGTGACCGAGATCTCGTAGCTGTGGCCTTCCTGGAGCGAGGTCGCCGCGTCGACGCCGCTCCACGCGGAGGCGCCTTTCACTTTCTCGACGATCGGGGTCGATTCGGAGCCGGCCGTGGTGTCGATCAATTTCGCCGTGTAGGTGACTTCGGGTTCGAGGCCGACCAGATCGACCGGTACGAACTGGCGATCGAGGTGCAGCGTCGCCGGCCCTCCCGTGCTCGCTTTGAATTCGGGCGACAGCTCGGTCACCGTCGCTTTGAACAGCGACGCTAGGTTGACCGTGATGTTGCTTTTCGCCGTCAGCGACCCGGCCGGGTTGCCTTCCGACGCGTCGTAGCCACCTTCGGCCGTGCAGAGGAGGGCCACGCTGCAGCTCGCCGCGCTCACTTTCCAGCCTTCGGGACCTGCGGTGAAGGTGCTGCCGCCGGCGGGATAAACCGCCGCCCGCGCCTGCCCCGCGCCGAGTGCAATCAGAACAGCGGCGAGCGCTCCGGCCGCGACCGCCCACCGCCTTGATCCACCAATCGTTTCAGCCACGATGCTCCTTCCGTAGTTCGTCGACGACACAGATCGCTGTCAGTGACTGAATACGCATTACTTAAAATTCTCAACCCTCCTACCTACTTTTATGGACAGGTGTTCTATGGCCGTAGCGGTACCCAGGCGTGAACGAGCCACCCCGACACGCCCATCGATTCCCCGTAAGATCAGACTCTCCCGGGCGCGTAGCTCAGTGGGAGAGCGCTCGCTTCACACGCGAGAGGTCGCTGGTTCGAAACCAGCCGTGCCCATCACCTGAGCCGCCGAGGCCTCTCTCGGTGTGGGAGCGCGGCAACTTCTCAGGCGCGTCTGGCAAGAGCGCTACCTTCGATTTGTGCCGATTGCTCATGCAGAGTCAGTTCACACGGGCCTGACAACGGCCGAACTCGCGTCGGCCCTGGGCGTCGATGACGGGGCGAGCCGCGCCGGATACGTCGATTGGCAACAGGTCGATCGGATCTCCGCGCGGATCAAGTCCGATGCCGAGGAAATCCAGTTCAAAGCTGCCGCCTGGGACGAGGATCTCTTCTGGAACGTCAAGGACGACGCCGCTCGACGGTCACAGTACTTCGCGGTCGGGAACAGCATCAATTTCCGCTTCTGGGACCTCGAGGACGGCAAGATGCAGCCGGCGATCGGGACGTTGGATGGAACGGAATACCAGGGGGCGATGTACATGTGGCGAGCCCTGAGGCGCGCCCTCGACCAGACCGAGGGCGAACTGCTGGAGGCCGAGTTTCTGGCGCACTTGTCGGACTCCGACTTCGATCGGATCTTCCGCGACGACACTGGGCGCAATCCCCTCGACGTCGGTCGCGAAGATCGGATCGCCAACCTACGTGACCTCGGCGCCCGCCTCCGCACCTCATGGCAGGGGAGCTTCTTCGCTCTGGCGACTGCTTCGAACGGGTCATTGCTGTCGTTCGCGCAACTGTCTCGCGAGTTCCGCGCCTTCGACGACCCGATGCTCAAGCTGACGATGCTCAATGCCATCCTCCACTCCGGCAGCGGCGTCTACCAGTTCGAGGACGAGCCGCTCCCGGCCATCGACTATCACCTCCTCAAGCAGGCCCTGCGGCAAGGTCTGGTGCGACCCGCTGGCGCCCTCGCCCAGCAGATCGCCAAGAGCGAGTTGCTCGGCCCCGCGGATGCGGCGGAGCTGCGCAGGCTCGCACTCCTCGCCCTCGTCGGCATCGCCGAACGCACCGGACTCAGTGGCGAGGTGCTGGACAACCGCTTCTGGCTCAACCGGGTGAACTGCACCGATCCCGATCCCGTCTGCCTCGATCCAGCCACCGCGGACCGATGCCCCTTCTACGGGACCTGCGTTCAGCTGACGCAGTTCGAACGCCCGCTCGAGTTGACGCGCTACTACTAGACCCTCCTAGCGCTCGAAGACGGCGAGCACGTTGATGTCGGGCTCCGACTTGAGGGTGCCGACGATTCGCAGGCCGTGCCGGAAGCCGCGAGCCAGCAGTTGATAGCCGAACGCCCCGGTGTCGTAGCGGCCACGGCCGGCCAGGTGCAGGTGCGGGTATAGGCCGTGCAGTGGGATCCGGTAGGCGATCCAGGCGATCGGAGCGCCCTTCACCGCCTCCTCGACGACCTCGAGCGCCTTCTGCCGATCGTAGGCATCGGTAAACCAGCGCCAGTAAGCCTGCCTCGCCAGCACTGATGCCGGGTCCGAGCCGCTCCGATATTCCGGCAAGGGACCGGCGGCGTCCCGTGCGAGCCGGTCGGCCAGGGTCTCGAAAATCGGGACGACCCTGCCATCGGTCAACTCGAGAGCAGCCGGGATGAACTTCGTACCCGGCGGCAGGTCCAGCATGATCATCGCTCGCGGGCTCCGGCGCGGGAACTCAGCATCGCCGAGGTCCACCGCCGCGCCGGCGGCGTCGACAGAACCGTCGGCATCGGTGAAGACCAAACGTGACTGCAGGGTCGTCTCCGTCGCATAGCGGAGGGTCAGTGCCAGCAGATGGCGGTACGGATTCGTCACCCGGTTCCAGGTCCATCCATGGTCCTCGCCAGAGGATTTCGTCCTATCCAGGCTCGCCTCAGCCTCCGCCTTTGCCAACCAGGGAAACGCGGCGCCAACGGTGACGCTGCCGCCGACCTTCGTCTCCGCCGAGACCGTGCTGTCGAAGCTCCGGCCGATCTCTTCGTAGTCGGGTTGGAGAACGGCGTCGTAGAACGCCTCGACCTGTTTCTCGTCGATGAACAGCGGCGCGTCGGCGAGCCACAGAAGTTGTTCCGGCAGTCCGCTCAATTCCTCAGCCTGATTCCCGCGTTTTTGCCACCGCCATTGGAAAATCCTCGCCCCCGTCCCTCATCGCGCGTAAATAGCTTGCCGTAATCATCTTTGATCGAACGGCAGAGGGCAAGGCGAGGGGCGCAAACCCCCATCTTGCGGTCCTTTCAGGCACCGGGTTGCGTCCGAATGCCAGCCTAAGTTGACAGTCCATGACTGCTTCTGAAAGCAATGCGGCGGCGGACCAGGCGCTTGAGCCGCTCCTCTCGATCGAGCAGGTCTCCGAGTTTCTCGGGATCTCCCAAAGCGGCATCTTCCGCCTTCTTCGGAGCGAAGAACTGGCCTGCGTCAAGGTCGGCGGCCGCACCCTGATCGAGCCGGCGGAGGTCAGGAAGTTCATCGCCGCTCGGCGGCGCGCCGCCGCGGCCCTCGACGAGACGCCTGTCGCAGCCAACGGGGAGGCGGCGTGAGCGAGGCCCGCAAAGCCGTGATCCTCGTCAGCGGGGGCCTCGACTCCGCCACCGCCTTGGCGATCGCCAAGGCGGAAGGGTTCGCTCCCTACGCGATCACCTTCCGCTACGGCCAGCGGCATGGCGTCGAGCTCGAGGCGGCCAAACACGTCGTCGCCGCCGGCGGGGTAGCCGAGCACATCGAGATCGAGATCGATCTGCGACTGATCGGCGGCTCGGCGCTGACCGCTGACATCGACGTGCCCAAAGGCCGCGACCTGGAGGAGATGTCGGAGGGGATCCCGGTCACCTACGTACCGGCGCGCAACACCGTCTTCCTCTCTTTCGGACTTGGCTGGGCGGAGGTCCTCGAGGCCGACGACATCTTCATCGGCGTCAACGCCCTCGACTACAGCGGTTATCCGGACTGTCGCCAGGAGTACGTAACGGCTTACGAAGAGATGGCGAACCTGGCCACCAAAAGAGGGGTCGAAGGCTCACGACTGACGATTCACACCCCGCTGATCGACCTGACCAAGGCCGAGATCATCCGTCGCGGCACCGACCTCGGCGTCGATTACTCGATCACCCGCAGTTGCTACGACCCCTCCCCCGCGGGTGAGGCCTGTGGCGAATGCGATTCCTGCCTGCTTCGCCTCAAGGGCTTCGCCGAGAACGACCTCACCGATCCCGCCCCGTACCTGCGGCGGACGGCGGCCTGAAGGCGATGGCGACGCTCACCGAGAGGCCGGCCAAGGTCAAGTCCTTCCCGGTCATCGAGGTCTTCGGGCCGACGATCCAGGGCGAGGGCGCCGAGGCCGGTGCTCCCTGTCACTTCGTCCGCCTGGGCGGCTGCGACTTCCGCTGCTCGTGGTGCGACACGCTCTACGCGGTCGATCCCGCGGAGGTCCGCGCCAACTCCGAGCAGATGACCGCGGATCAAATCTTAGATCGCGTCGGGAGGCTCGCCGGGGCTCCCGAATGGGTCGTGCTGAGTGGCGGCAATCCGGCGCTGCACGAACTCGGGGACCTCGTCGCCGGCCTGCATTCCCGGGGTCACAAGGTCGCGGTCGAGACCCAGGGCTCCGTATGGCGGCAGTGGCTCGCCGAGGTCGACCGCTTGACCGTCTCCCCCAAGCCGCCCTCGTCGGGCATGGTCAACGGCGACCACCTGCACCAGCTCGAGCGGTTCATGGCCAAAGCCTCCGAGCGCGGTGGCGACCGCGTCGTCCTGAAGATGGTGTGCTTCGACGAGATCGACCTTCGCTGGGCGAAGGAGATCGCCGCCACCTGGCCCGATCCGGCGCTGTTTCTCTCCGCCGGAACCCCTGTCCCGTCCCCCCCGGACCTCCGCGGCGCGGTCGCGGCGCGGTTCCGCTGGCTCAGCGAGTCCGTCGCGGCGGACCCCGACCTGGCCCGGGCCCGGGTGCTGCCGCAGCTGCATGTCATCGCCTGGGGAGACGCGAGGGGCGTATGAGCGAGATCACGATTACCGCGGCCCGCGAACAGACCGAGCGGCCCGTCGCGACCCAGGCCGAGATATTCCGCGAGTTCACCTTCGAGGCCGCCCACCTTCTGCCAAACGTCCCCGAAGGGCACAAGTGTGCGCGCCTGCATGGTCACTCCTACCGGATCGAGATCAGGGTCGGCGGAGCAATCGGAGCCGAGACCGGCTGGGTAGTCGACTTCGCCGACGTGAGCGCCGCGTTCAAGCCGCTCCACGCGGTTCTCGATCACTACTACCTCAACGAGATTCCTGGACTCGAGAACCCGACCAGCGAGGTCCTGGCCAGGTGGATCTGGGAACGGCTCGTGCCGACCCTGCCCGGCCTGCGCGAGGTGATAGTTCGCGAGACCTGCACCTCCGGCTGCTCCTACCGGGGCGTGGGCCCGTGACCGCCGCCGAGCGCCTGGCCGCACTCGGCGTCGCCGATGTTCAGGGCAGCGGCGACGAGCGCGAAGTGGCAATCGACGAAGTTGGCATCGACCGGCTTTCGTACCCGGTGACGGTCGCAGGACGTGACGGCGAGCCCCAACAGACGGTCGCCGAGGTCGGGATGACCGTGCAGCTTGCCCATCATCTGCGCGGAGTTCACATGAGCCGGTTCGTCGAAGTGCTCAACGCCCACGCGGACGGGATCGGGCCGGCCGGCTTCTGCCGGTTGGCGGAAGAGACGCGGCTACGGCTGGAGTCGGAGCGCTCCCACGTCTCCCTGGCCTTCCCGTACTTCCTGCAGCGCCGAGCCCCGGAGAGCGGCATGGCCTCGATGGTTCGCTATGAGTGCCACCTGACCGGCGAGGCGTCAGCCGCTGCGACCTCGGTCGAGGTCGGCGTGCGCGTCCCGGTTACCAGCCTCTGCCCCTGCAGCAAGGAGATCAGCGACTACGGCGCCCACAACCAACGTGGCCACGTCGAGATCGCCGTCTCCAGCCCCTGGTCGACCGGGGAGGCTTCCGGAATCTGGTTCGAGGACCTGATCGAGATCGCCGAGTCGGCGGCATCGGCGCCGATCTATCCCCTGCTGAAGCGGAGCGACGAGCGCTTCGTGACGATGGAGGCTTACGACAATCCCGCCTTCGTCGAGGACATCATCCGCGACATCGTCGTCGCGCTCCGCGAGGACGTGCGCGTCGCGAAGGCGCGAGTGCGAGTCGTCAACCAGGAGAGCATCCACGATCACAACGCGGTTGCGCAATTGCGCTGGGAGCGAACCGGTGGCTGAGTCCCGCTCGATCCTCGTAGTCACCTCCTGCACTAGCCTCAAGGCGCTTGGCGCCGGCGACCCGCCGGTGCCGGCGGAGCGCCTGTACATCGGCGAGCAGCACCGGCGCCTGATGCGTGGCGTCACCTCGTTCCGGGCCGCAAGCACCAGGTTCGACCTCGATCTGCGAATCGTCTCTGCCGGACACGGCCTCGTCCGTGGCGATCAGCTGCTCGGCTTCTACGACATGTCCTTCGCGGGCTTGGGAGGAGCGACGATCGAGCGGCGCGCGGAGGCGCTCGGGATTCCGGTGGACGTCGCGGACCTGCTCTCGAAGCCCGCGGCGCTGATTCTGCTCCTGCTCGGCGATGACTACATGCGGGCCAGCGGGTTGCGGCCAGGCTCGGCACTTGGCGGGCCGGCGCTCGCTTTCGGCGGAGCAGCCCTGGCGCGCCGCTTCGGCGGCTCCTCGCCACTGAAGGTCGTCCCAGCCGGGAAGGCGGAGGCGCGCCGCTTCTCCTGCGGCCTGGTCGGCCTCAAGGGCGAGCTCGGTGGCCAACTGCTCGAACTGCTCGCCCGCCGGCCCGACCTGGTTCCCCACCTGGCCGCTGCGGACCTTGACGTGCTGGCACTGCTCGACGCCAACACCCAGGCATCGCTCCCGGTCGCCGCATGAGGTTCTACTTCCCCGACAGCCAGGACCAGATCGACCCAAGCTTCGATTTCATCAGCGAAGAACACTCCCCCCTGCGGGTTCGCCAGCGCGACGATCACTACGCGCACGAGGTGCTCGACCCGACCCCCTACCAGGGGTTGCTGGTCTCCAAGGCGATGATCGACCGCCACGGCGGGGCGGGTCGCTACAGCGCCCAGCAGCGCCAGCGCTTCTACCGCGTCGGCGTCAGGGAGTTCTTCCGCCTCGACAGCGCCCCGGGCCCGAGGATCGAGACGCTCGGCGACTGCGGCGCCTTCAGCTACATCGACGACCCGGTGCCGCCGTACAGCACCGACGAGGTGATCGACTTCTACGAGAGCACCGGCTTCGACGCCGGCGTCTCGGTCGACCACCTGATTCCAGACTTCAAGGACGATGCCCAGGGGCAACTGCTGGAATCGCCCTGGCAGGGTCGCTACGACCTGACGCTGAAACTGGCCCAGGAGTTTCTCGACCGCCACCGCGAGCGGGGGTGCGACTTCGCCCCGGTCGGAGTCGTCCAGGGTTGGAGCGCTGCCACCTACGCCAACGCGATCGAGCGCCTGCAGGAGATGGGATACGAGCGGATTGCGATCGGCGGGCTGGTGCCACTGAAGACCGACCAGATTGTCGCGGTCCTGGAGGCAATCGCCAAGGTTCGCGATCCCAGCACCCAACTGCACCTGTTCGGCGTGACGCTCGGCAAGCACGCCTCCCGGTTCGAGCACTTCGGGGTGACGAGCTTCGACAGCACCTCGCCATTTCGCCGCGCCTTCAAAGACGAGACCGAGAATTTCTACGTGCTCGACAGAGCGTTCACCGCGCTTCGGATCCCGCAGGTGGAGGGCAACCCCAAGCTGGGAGCCCGGATCCGCTCCGGGCAGGTGAACCAGGAGGAGGCGCGCGGACTCGAGCAGGCGGCACTGGCGGCACTGCGCGGTTTCGATCGGGGAAAGGTCGACCTCGGGGAAGCGCTGTCGGCACTCTGCGAGTACGAGCAACTGCATGAGAAGGACACCAACCGCCATCGAGGCGAGCGCTACCGCGAAACCCTCACCGCGGCGCCGTGGAAAGAGTGCGATTGCAGCGTGTGCCGCGAGGTCGGCATCGAGGTGGCGATATTCCGCGGCTCAGAGCGCAACAAGCGCCGCGGCTTCCACAACCTCCACGTCTTCGCGAAGCGCCTCGAGCGAGCGATCGAGACGCCAGACGAGACGCTGCTCGCAGCGGCATAGAAAGGGGTACTGGTGGCCAAAAACGAGATCCGAGTTCCGGCCCTGGCGGTCCGCCAGGGAGAGCGGATGCTCTACAGCTTTGCCGTCGACGGCAAGAGGCTGCCGCTGTTCGCGACGGTCTCCCGCATACATCGCGACGAAGAGCAAAAACTCGGCGGCTACCAGCGGCCCGAGGCGTTGGCACATGTCGCGGCGATCAAGCGGTATCTGGAGTCGGCCAGCCCGGTGCTGCCGAACGCGCTGGTCATCGCCTTCGACGAGCGGGTGAAGTTCGAGGAGACGACGGGCGCCCCGGGAGCCTCGTTCGGAGAGATCGTAATCCCGGTCGACGACAACCTCGCCGACGACGAGAAGCCCGGCTGGATAGTCGACGGCCAGCAACGCTCCGCCGCCATTCGCGAAGCGAATATCGGAGAGTTCCCGGTCTTCGTGACGGCGTTCATCACCGACAGCGTCGCCGAGCAGCGCTCCCAATTCATCCTCGTCAACTCGACCAAACCCCTGCCCAAGGGCCTGATCTACGAGCTCCTGCCGGCAACTCCCGCCGGGGACCTCCCGGTCGCCCTGCTGCGGCGCCGCTACCCGGCGCTGCTGCTGGAGCGGCTCAATTTCGACGAGGACTCGCCGTTGCGATTCCATATCCGGACTCCCACCACCGTCGACGGCACGATCAAGGACAACTCGATCCTGAAGATGCTCTCCTCCAGCATCGAGGACGGGGCGCTCTACGAATACTTCGACTCCGAAGCCGGCGACGGCGACACCGAGTCGATGCTGGTCTTGCTGAAGAACTTCTGGGGGGCAGTGGCGGAGTGCTTCCCCGGCGAACTGGAGGAGTCCCCCAGGCGCTCCCGCCTCGTCCACGGAGCCGGGATCGGCAGCCTCGGCTGCCTGATGGATGAGATCGCGTACACGCTGGGCGACCACGAGGTGCCGAGCCAGGACGATTTCGTCAAGGAGTTGAATCTGATCGTCGCCGACTGCAACTGGAAGGAAGGCAGTTGGAATTTCGGGCCCGGCGAAAGCTGCGCCTGGAACGAACTGCAAAACACCCCAGGAGACATCCTTCGCCTCAGCGATCACCTGCTCAACCTGTACCGCGCCGCTCGAGGCGAGAGCGCAAAGCGCAACGCGGCTTGAGCTCCGAGTCAGCGGGTAAAGCCCGCTTCGAGCGCGAACTTCGCAAGCTGCGCCGCGAGGCAGAAGTCGAGCTCACCCGCCTCGATGAGGAGCGGCGGCGACTGCGTCGGCTGATCTCGTTCGCCGATGACTACACGGGAGGGCGGGGCCGCAAGCTGGGGGCCGGCGCCTCGCAAGCGCCGATCTCGCTTTTGCGGGCCGTCCGCGAGCATCCGGGCGTGCGCGCGAGCATGCTCGCGCGCCTCGTCAAGCGACCCTTCGAGCAGGTCGAGGCCGAACTGGCTGATCTCGCGCGCAGGGAAAGGGTCGAGCGGACGGGGCTCGGCTGGCGTCGAATGGAGAACTGAGTCGTTTTTTTAGAACAGCTCCTCATTCGTGCTATTTTTTTGGCTCAAGTCACGTTTAGCGCCAAAGGAGCCCCATGGACCCGCTCAAGAACCGAGAATCGATTTCTCTCGATGCACTCTTTCTCGACGTAAACAATCCGCGACTCGCGCCCGAGCATCCCCCCGGCTACAGGGACCCCGCAAAGCTCTTCGACCCGACGACGCAAAAGGAACTCGAGGAGAGGGCGAAGAAGTCGTTCGACCTCGAGGAACTCGAGGCTGCGATGGTCGGCCAGGGATGGATGCCGATCGACTCGATCCTGGTCTGGGAGCATCCCGACGCGCCCGGCAAGTTCGTCGTCGTCGAGGGAAACCGCCGGCTGGCGACCTTGCGACTTCGCATCCTTCCTCGCCTGAAGAACGCCAAGGCCAAGCTCGAGCGGATGGAGGCCGGGGGCAAGCGGTACTCGAAAGGCGAACTGGCCGACCAGAGGGACGAAATCTCGCGACTCGAGACCCTGAGCGCGGACACGAATCCGCTCGGCGTCCTCAAGGTGCCCGCCGCCTCCCCGGACGACCTCGACCAGACGCTGAACCGGATCCTCGCCGTCCGGCACATCACCGGGCCGCGGAAGTGGGGCAGTCACGCCGAGGACATCTGGCTGCTCGGGCGCTATGAGGACCTATTCGAGCGCCAGTTCGGAGATCAGCCGCTGCGCTGGGAGGGATCGGTGATCGACCTGGTGGCCGAGGAGGCGTCCCTGACCGCGGGCAAGACCAAGCGCAATCTGCGAGCGGCGAGCGCCTTCATGCGGTTTCAAAACGAATTCGAGGACGAGTTGCCCGAGGACGAAGAGTTCGACGAGGGCGATTACTACCTGTTCGAGTTGATCGAGAAATCGCCGTACGCCCGGGAGCAACTCGACTTCAGCGGAGATGCGATGGGCCTGCCGGAAGACAAGGCGCGCGTGATCTTCGACTGGGTCTTCAAGAAGAAGCGCCCCAATCGCGCGGAGGACAGCGAAAACACCTTCTACCGGCACGAGAACATCAAGGTCTGGAGCCAGATGAAGAGGTACGACGACGCCAACGGCACCAGCTTCGCCTCCCAATTCGACGTGGACGACCATCTCAACGCGCCGTCGATGCACTCGGTGGAGGCTGAATTTCACACTCACAAAGCCCGGAAAACCCCGATCGACGTCTTCAACTCCCTGCTCGTCCAGTTGAAGAGGCTGGACGCCGAGACGATCACCTCCGAGGGTGAATTCCTTCGCCAGCAACTGGAGGAGCTGAAAGTGGAGACGGAAAGGCTGCTGCGGATGGCGATCGCGGCGGAGGGCTGAGCGGTGGTGCGCCGCAGGGTCGGGGACCCCGAGCTCCGACCGCTGATCGACCGCGTCGCCTCGCTGGTGCTCGCCGAGGGCAGCGTCAATCGCGCCCAGCAGGTGCTCAGCAGCGAACTCGCGGACGATCGCAGCGAGGGGTACGTCTACGCGAACCGGCTGCACGCCCTGCTCAGCGAAGACCCGTCGAAGTCGGTCAACCCGGGCACCCTGAAGACGATCGAAACCGCGGTGGAGCGCCTCGACGCCGGCGCAAGCATCGAGACGACGATCGACCAGGAGCTGAGGAACGAGGCGCAGGCCCGCTGGCCTGGCACCGCCACCGCGGTCCCGGCGGGAACCGTCGAAGAGCGGCTGCGCCATCTGGCAACGGAGCTGAACGTCCCCCCCGCCGTGGCCCGGCTCGTCCTCGGCGACATCGGTTCCGGCGGCGAGCAGCAACGCAGCGTGGCGACCCGGGAGGCGGCGACCGAGCCCGACTGGTCTTTCCAGGACACGGCCTACGAACGCTGCCTGCAGGCCCTGGCCGGCGACACCGACAGGAAGGTCGGCCTGATCCTCCCGACCGGGGGCGGAAAGACGCGCGTGGCGATCCGGGTCCTGCTGACGATGCTCGACCGCTCCGACCTGCGCGATCCCATGGTGATCTGGGTGACCCACCGCAAGCGCCTGCGGGTCCAGGCGAACCGCGAGCTGCAGCGTGCGGTCACCCGCGGCACCCCAGACCTGCCGCCGAAGGCCGCGGGCCTGCTCGCCGACCGGGTGGAGATCTGCATGATCTCCAAGCTCTCGGAGGCGCTCACCCGCAACGCCGGACGAGTCGCTTTGGTCGTCGTCGACGAGGCCCACCATGCCGCCGCCTCGTCCTATGAGCCGATCTTCGACCATCCCTCGCTGCGGGGGCTCTTCCTGACCGCGACCCCGAACCGAACCGACCTCCTCCCGATCGGCATCGACGAGATCGCCTACGCGACCACCTACCGTGATCTCTTCGACCGTGGGGTGGTCATCGAACCCAAGCTCGACGAGCTCACGATCGATGGCTTCGGCTGGCACGACCCGGAGAGGATCGACGAGCTCGCCTCCTATCTGCTCGAAGAAGCGGGCGATCGCTTCGTCAAGACGCTCACCGTCGTTTCCCGGGTCGAACAGGCGGAGGCCTTGCACAGCGCGCTGGTGGATCGGCGGCCCGCCGACCACGTCCTGGCCGAGGACGACATCGGCTTCGTCCACGGTGCCGCCAGTTCGACCGGCGACGTTGCCCAGGACTTCCTCGACGAGTTCCAGGCGAAGCCGCGCGGAATCGTCGTCGCCACCAGCGCGCTGCTGGGAGAGGGATACGACGACCCCGCGGTCGACAGCGCCGTGGTCACCTACGCGACGGGGAGCATGCTCGAGTTGATGCAGGTGGCCGGACGCTGCATGCGCTACGCCCCCGGCAAGAAGGCCGCCCACGTGATCCAGGTCCGAGATTCGGCGCTGGCCTACCACTGGGAGCAGGGGTGGCTGTACCAGGACATCTCGGACCTACTGCGGCCACGGATCGAGTCGATCCCCTTCACGAGCGCCACCGAACTGCGCTCGCTCGTCACCGAGACCCTCGACCGCCACAACGTCTCCCCGGAGGTGAAGTTCGCGACGCTCGAGTCGCTGAACACCGCCGACGTCACCGATCGCGTCTCGATGCTCCTCACCGGCCTGCCGTACAGCGGCAGGGCAGAGCGCTTCGACGAGGACGGGAGATGGGGAGCGGTTTTGGTCGCGCCGCGGGAGCGGGACACCTTCCTGCGAGTCTTCAACGCCTACTCCGAGCGCCACGGGGAGGTCAACGACACGAGGGCCTTCCTCGAGCAGTTCCTCCCCTTCGAATCCGAGGGCGGCAGTCGCTGGAAGCGTTACGTCGACATGCTCGCGGCGATGCGAGCCGCCGGCGCCGAGCGCCACGGCGACGGTTTCGCCGACTCCTTGGCGCGGCCGAAGAACACGGAGACGGGAACGACCTGGCTCACCTACATCACCTTCGCCTACCAACCGGACCTGCCTCCCGATCTCAACGCCTTCCTGGCCGACGCCATCAACCGCGACGAGGTCGCCGGCGAATTCCTAGCCGAACCGGGGAAGTGGGCCCTCGCGATCAAGCTGCCGCTGCCGCTCGAGGGGACCGTGGCGAAGTTGCTTTCCCCCGAGAGTGCCGCCTGGGTTGCACAGCAACGCCAGGCACTTCGGACCGAACTCGCCTCGACCGATGCGCGGGAAAGCTTCGGAGCGATCGCCGGCTGGCGAGCGAGGCTGGACGGCGACTCGCCGCTACCTCAGTTCATCGAGGATCGCTTCGAGCTGTTCCTCAGCAACGACGGGTGGGAACAGTTCACGCTGATTCTCGGTGTGCCCTAGGGCACAACCTCATCGATGCGTTTCAGTTCAACCTTATATGGGTTTCCGACAGAATCGATCCGTGCATTTGCCGCCTCTGCACCTTTCTCAAGCTGCGCGCTTACCGTCTCACACACGAGGATTCCCACGGTGGGTTTCACGCCATCCGCGACCAGCCCATCCCAGCCCATTAGCAACTGGTATAGATCCAGCATCCGGCCCGCCCCGGCCTTGAGCTCATACAGTCGAATATTGTCGGGACCCGCATCGACATAGATATCGATTTCGACGGCGCCGCCCCAGGTTCCCCGATCCTTTGCAACGTGTGCGCCGCTGAACGTACCTTTCAAGATGGTCAAGAGATCTTTGCGAAGCGTGTGCTCGCTAGCAGTGCGAGTCGTCTCCTCCGGCCTAAACTCCTTTTCCTCGCCAAGGAGCGTTAGTACTTCCTCCCAGTTCTCGCCGTGAGGGTCAAGGCCCGTCTTGTTGTTGGTCGTCCGAAAGTCGGAGCCAACCCGTAACTCCCCTGCAAATCGGTTATATGCGATCGTCTTGGGAATCTCGGGCCAGATATCCTCGAAGACTCCGGATCGAATTACGCGATCCCGAACCGTTATATCGATCCCACACCTTGCGTTAGAGAACTGGTAGTAGACCTGAAGTGGATATGGCCAGCCCAAGGTGGGCGCGAGCTCCTTGTTCTTATGGTCTTCCCCCAACTCGCCACGCTCGTAGGTAACTGGATGATCGACCCCACCAACCTTCACATTGAAGGAAATTATTTTCGTCTCACCCTGATACGGAATTTTTATCGCCGGGATCGAGTGATGGGTCCATTCGTTGGCACCAGTACGGTATGCCAGTCGGATCTCATTGCCTTCGTCGATGAATGATCGATGCATGACCCCTAGATGCTCACCGAGTCGTTCGATGAGCTTGTCGAATCCGGCGCGTCCTCGCCGGTATACGGTACGCAGGTAACGCATCTGCACCGTGCATCTGAGTTTGGTCCCGTGCTCTGCGTCTAAGAGATGGGTGAGGTCGGTCCCCCACTCCTTTCGGGTGGCGTCGTCCCGCACCTTCATGGTCGTGCTTAGTGGGCCGGTGACGTGGAGGAAGGTATCTGCGGGCACCGATCCATCATCGGGGCGCGTATAGAGGTCGAAATTCGTCGAGTTTCCACTGGTCAGCAAGGCCAGGGCGTTCTTCAATCCGAAACCGTGCTCGTTGAGCAGTCCCTGGGTCTTTCCCTGTCCGCCTGGGTTGAACACATGGGCACAAATCTCATCAAGGGTCATCCCCTGGCCGGGATCGGCAATCTGAACGGTGACGGTACCTTCGTCGGCCGCCTGCTCCAGGGTGATCTCTATAACCGCCGGAACCTTTCCCCCACCTCCGTGGGGCACGGACAAGCGGGCGGATAGGGCATTGTCGATGAGCTCGCCGATCGCCTGATGGAAGTCCATTTCCTGGCGAGCCAAGCCCTGGAAATACTGATCCGGGTCAAGCTCGGTTGCAAAGGCATGCTCAGTCATCTGTATGCCGGTTTGTACCACCGAGTGCGGCGCCGGAGGAATCTTCGCGTGTTTTGCGCTCGCCATCGCAAACAGCAGCGGCAGCGACCATCGGCCCGTAAGCGGCGGGGTGGGGCCCCCACCGGGCCCCTAAAAACGAATGGGACCACGCGGCAGCGCAGTCCCTTGTCTTCAGCTCGGGAGATAGCTCCCGTTTAACGCGTCCAACGAGAGGGACTATGGCAGGTCTAGGCTCTCGGGCCTGAATGGCGCTGCTGGTGGCTAAATTCTTGCTGGCGCCGCTCTGCGTGGTTGCCGTCTCCCTGGCCGGGCGGCGGTGGGGCGTGGCGGTGGCGGGAATCCTCGGTGGGCTGCCGGTGGTGGCGGGGCCGATCCTCCTGGCGCTGACGCTGCTGCACGGGCGCTCGTTCGGAGCCGACGCGGCGGCGAGCACGCTGCTGGCGCTGGCGGCGTTGACTGCCTTCGTCGTCGTCTACGGGCGGGTGGCGATGCGGGCGATGCCGGTCGTGACGGTGTTCTGCGGCTGGGGAGCGTTCCTGGTCGGGGTCGGGCTGCTGGCGCTGATCGACCCGCCGCCGGGCCTCTCCTTCGTCCTCGTCGGCGCCGGCTTCGCCCTTGGCCTGCGACTGCTGCCGCCGCCGCGTGAGGCGCTGGCGCCGCTCGACCCGCCGCCCTGGTGGGACCTGCCGGCGCGCGGACTGGCGGCGCTGACCCTGGTCGTCGCCCTGACCGCGGCATCGGGGGCGCTCGGCCCGCACCTCAGCGGCCTGCTCGCTCCCTTCCCGATCATCACCAGCGTGCTGGCGGTCTTCACCCACGCCCACGCCGGGCCGATGCAGGTGCGGATCCTGCTGCGCAACTTCCTCGTCGGCTTCTACGGCTTCGCCACCTTCTGCCTGACGCTCGCGGTCGGACTGCCGTCGCTGCAAACGGGGCCGGCGTTCGCCCTCGCCCTCCTCGCGGCACTGGTCGTCTCCGGCGCCGCCTTTGCCATTCGCCTGCAATGGGCGCCGGCTCGCTAGCGTTCGGGCCGTGAAACTCGGCGTCTCGACGGCGTAGAGTCGGGGCGAGCAACCCCGGAACCGAGCCCGCTAGGAGCCCATGACCGACCCCGCGATCCAGATCACCACCCTCGACCCCGACGCCGGGATGTTCCAGACTCTGCGCCGCGACCTCGGCGTCACCAGCTTCGGGATCAACTCACTGACCCTGGCGCCGAAGCAACGACTGCGGGTCCACCGCCACGAGCGGCAGGAGGAGGTCTACCTGGTGCTCGAGGGCGAGTTGACGCTGCTCGTCGAAGGCGAGCCCAACGTGCTGCCGCAGGGAACGCTGGTCCGGGTCCCGCCGGAGCTGCGCCGCCAGCTGACCAACCCCTCCTCCGAGCGGGTCGTCGTCCTCGCCCTCGGTGGCTCCGGCGAGCACGCCGGTCGCGACGGCCGGGCCTGGGCCAGCTGGGACGAGGAGGGCGAGGGCCGCTCGCCGCAGGAAGTGCCGCTGCCCGACGACCTGCCGGGCTGAGTCGTCGGCCTTAGACGTTGAGCACCCGCAGGGGCGGGTGCGCCGCGGCCAGCTTTTCGTAGTCGCCGTCCTGGGTGACCACGGGCAGGCCATGCTCTATGGCCGTCGCCGCGATCAGGGCGTCGGTCAGCTTGACCGTGCGGTGCGCCCCCGCCAAGCGACAGTCGGCGACGAGCCGCGCCCAGCTGACCATCACCGCCTCGCTGATCGGTATTGGGTCCGCGGCTCGCGCCACCACAAGGGTCTCGGCGCGACGGGCTCTTATCTCATCGTCCTCCGCGGCGAGGACCCCGAGCTGGAGCTCGCCGATCGTGACGACCGAGACGGCCACGCGCTCGGGGAGCTCACCCAGCGGCCTCCCGTCCTCACGAGCAAGGAAGACCGAGGTGTCGAGCAGTCCGACGGTCGGCTGGCTCAAAGCTCGTCCAAGGTCTGGCCGGCGAGCTCGTCGAGTTCGCCACTGAGGGCTGGGTCAGCCGAGCGCACGGCGAGCTGCTCGCGCAGCTG
>OUNO011323067.1_pt1 | contig 28484 bp, 24 predicted proteins | sample 1779811 | NCBI WGS metagenome assembly OUNO01 (sample SAMEA3914804, study PRJEB12502) | metagenome | biome: forest; material: soil | place: Canada | collected 2010-06-25 | depth 0.3 m
CGAAGCGCGGCGCCAGCAGGTGATTCAAGAAGAACGCGAGCAGGTACGCGGAGCCACAAATGGCGAACAAAATCGCGTAACCGGCGGTCGGGTTGCCCGAGGCTTCGAAGCGATACAGCAACTTGCCCGAGTAGAGCGGGAACAGGATGCCGCCGAAGGAGCCGGCCATACCGCCGAAGCCGACCACCGAGGCCACCGCGCGCTTGGGGAAGATGTCGGATGCGCTGGTGAACAAATTCGCCGACCACGCTTGGTGCGCTGCGCCTGCCAAGCCGATCAAGAGCACCGCGCTCCAATTGCCGACCTGGGTGACGGCGAAGATCGGCACCACCAGGCAGGCTGCGACGAACATGGCCGTCTTGCGTGCGCGGGTCACGCTGTAGCCGCGGCGCGTCAGGTGACCAGTGAGCCAGCCACCGATGATGCTGAGCACCGTGACCACGGAATAGATGGAAACCAAGTGGACCCAGCTGTGCTTGATGTCGAGGCCGCGCGTTTTGTTGAAAAAATCCGGCAGCCAAATTAGGAAGAACCACCACACCGGATCGGTCAGGAACTTGGCCAGGATGAACGCCCACGCTTGGCGATGTCGCAGAATGCGCAGCGCGCCGATGCGCTCCACGCTCTCTTGCGCTCCGCCATCACTCTGAATGTGCGCGAGCTCTTCGGCCTTCAGACGCTTCGTGCGCTCGGGCAACTCATACAGCGGGAGCCAGAAAAACAGCCACAAAAGGCCGGCGGCGCCGGCGGCCACGAATGCCGAGTGCCAACCCCACTTGAAGGCGAGCCAGGGAATGATCGCGGGCGCGATGATGGCGCCCACGTTGGCACCCGAATTGAATAGGGCGGTTGCATAGGCGCGCTCGCGTTTCGGGAACCAATGCGCGACGGCTTTGATGGCAGACGGAAAATTGCCGCCCTCACCCAAACCGAGCGCGATGCGCGCCACGAAGAAGCCGCTCACGGTCGCTACGAAGGCATGACCAATGGCGGCCAAGCTCCAGGCGGCGATCGATAGTGCGTAGCCTTTGCGGGTGCCGAAGCGATCGATGATTGCGCCGAAGCCGAGCAAGCCGAGCGCATACGCGGCCTGGAATGCGGCGTTCACTTCGCCGAACTGCACGCTGGTCCAGTGCAGCTCGGTGTCCAAGATCGGCTTGAGCAGCGACAGGATTTGGCGATCGATGTAATTGATCGTCGTCGCGAAGAAGAGCAGCGCGCAGATCAGCCAGCGGTACCGGCCGATGCCCGCCTTCGAGCCCGACTCCGTGACCACGCGCTGAGAAGACGCCGCAAATCCCATGGCCCATGCAATGCCGGGCGGAAACAAAACGATCACCCTGGCGGCCAGGCCTGCCCGAGATTGGCAATCACCATTCCTTTGCCGATGCCTGTGATCGAATCGGCACGCTCCGGCATTACTCCGTGGCGATGATGTAGGAGCACTGACGCGCCCTCGACCCGCGGACCGAAACGGGACAACATGATGGATCTTGCACTGCTCGCCTCGGACCTCGCCGAGACACCCGATGAAACTTGGCTCCGTTTTAGTGGTTGCTCTGCTGAGCGCTGGTGCGTGCTCGGTCGGCGGCACGAACGTGAGCTTGGGCAGTGGTCCGCTGGAAAGCCTTTCGGGGGCCGGAGGTGACACCTCTGCTGGCGGTGCTGGCTTGGCTACCGGAACGGCTGGGTTGAACGTGGAACCCTCGCCCATGGACATGGATTGCCCAGACGGAAAGAAGACGTCCATCAGTGGCACCGTTTGGGACCCTGCGGGCGAGGTGCAGCTCTACAACGCCGTCGTGTACGTGCCGCGAGAGCCCGGCCAAGCGCTGCCAAAATTCCCGGACATGGTCGCTTGCGAAAAATGTACTGACTCAGTTCCCGCTCGCGCGGTCACCTTGAGTGGACCAGACGGCACCTTCCGACTCGATGACGTGCCGTACGGCAACGTCGAAGTGGTGGTGCAGCTCGGCAAGTGGCGCCGCAAGCAGGTCATCCCCGTCAAGCCCTGCCAAGACAACCCGATCACCGATCCGAACCTGACTCGTCTGCCCAAGTCGCACGCCGAGGGGGACATCCCGAGGATCGCGCTCTCGACGGGCCACTCCGACGCGCTCGAGTGTTTGCTGCGTAAAATCGGCATTGCCGATTCCGAGTTCACAACGGACGCCGAGGATGGGCAGGTGAATCTGTTCGTGGGTTGTGAAGAGGACAACCTCGAAGCAGACGGCACCAAACACACGGGTGCCTCCCGCTTCTTGAACGGGAGCGCGTTTCCGTCGACCAATCAGCTGTTCGATTCGGGCGAGCTGCCGAAATACGATGTCGTGGTGTTCTCGTGCGAAGGCCACAAATGCGACACGATCCAGACCCCCGCGCACGTGGCGCAATTGGTCGACTTCGCAGATCGCGGCGGACGCGTGTTCCTCGATCACGACCACTACAACTGGCTCAATCACGCGAACTCGCCGATCAAGAGCGCGGCCCAGTTCAGCTCGAGCCCGGACGACATTCCGAGTCCCCTGGTAACGCAGATCAATCGCTCCTTTCCAAAGGGCGAGGCGTTTGCCCAGTGGTTGGTCAAGGTGAGCGCCTCGCCGAAGCTCGGCATGCTCGACATCTACACTGCCAAGACCTCGGTCGAGAGCTTGAGCCCCAATCGCTCGCAAAGCTGGATCTATCGAACCGATCTGCCGGCGCCCGGCTTCTTCTACTTCACCATCGGCACCCCGGTTGCCATACAAGACGACGACCCCGCGCCCGAAGCCTGCGGGCGCGTGGTGTTCACCGACTTGCACTTGAGCAAGACGGGCGGCGGCGAGCCGACGTCCGATGACTTCTCCGACCAGCTGACGCCGTTCCCCAATGGGTGCACGACGACCGCGCTTTCGGCGCAGGAGAAAGCACTCGAGTTCATGTTCTTCGATCTGTCTTCCTGCGTGCAGCAGGAGTCAGCGATACCGACCCCTCCCGTCGTCAAATAGACGGGTTTTGCTGAGTTCGTAATTTGCTATCCCCGCTGGGGAGTGGCTATTCGTGCGCGCGCGGTGCGCTGCACCGAACATGAATTCCTCCATCTCGAAGAACGCAGCCATGTCCAAGATCAACACCTTCCTGCTCGAAAACGAGCTGCGCATTGCGCAAAACCCCTGCGTATCCCCCGATTTTTGTTTGGATTGGCCCGCGCTGCGCGAGCGCTTGGCGACGGGGCAACCCGTGAAGCGACACGACCTGAGCGAGGTCGAGACGGCGCTCGGCTCGTTCGTGCTCGTCGAAGACGAAACGGGCGACTGCGCGTGGCGGCTGCACGGTGACGTGACCCGCGGCAAGGAGCGACTCGCCCAGGGCTTCGTGCTGCCCGATGGCGACGCTGTGTTCCCGGCAAGCTGGCAGAACCTGCTCACGCTGAAGAATCTGATTCAAGAGCACGACCCGCTGAGCACGGTGTTCCCGAGCGCGAGCGGCAGCTTGGCCTACAGCAGCCTGGGCGTGGGTGCCCGCTTCACGACGCTGCACTGGCCGGCCGTGGAATGGGTGATGGCCGAGCTGCGCCTGAGCCTGACCGCCAACCAGAACAGCATCCCGCGCGAGCTGGTCTACGACGTGGACGTGATGCTCGACGGCAAGCTCGAGGGCGTGCCCTTTCCGTTCATCGGCTGTGACGTGCCGGAGGGGCATCAGGGGCAAAGCGTGGAGGGCATGAGCCATGGCTCGGTGCTTTCCAAGCTGAAGACCGGCTTTCATCGCAGAAAGCTGGCTTGGGGCTTCAATGCCGACCATCAGCCGATTGGCGGCAAGTTCGACGCCCGTGAGCCCGAGCTGGTGCGCGGCTGTTTGCTAGCCAGCTACATCACGTTCGATCTGTCGCCCGAGCTCAGCGTTACCGAGCGGCCTGCGGATCCCGCCGCCTGGTGCGCGGCCAACGTGCCGAGCGAGGTCGTCGCGCGTGTGCGCGCGCGTGTGGCTGCGCTCGAGCTGTCGAGCTCCCCCGAAGCCTTCTCGCTGCTCCTTGCCACGGTCTGGCCAGCGATCTTGAAGTTGCAGCGCCGTGATCGTTTGTACGCGCAAGCGCGGCGTGACGCGTTCACGACGCCGATCGGTCAGCTCTATTTCCGCGAGCTGTCGATCGACGAGCTACCCGGCCTCACCACGCGAGAGACACTCGCGACGATGCTCGCGCTGTGCGAGGCGCTCGACATTCGCATTCACTACATTGCGCCGGCGTTCGGCTTTCAAAAGAACTTTCCCTTCGACGACAACGCGGAGCTCGAGCGCCGAGTACGCGAGGCCTGGCGCGTGTGCCAGACGTTCGGTGTTTCGATCGGCTTTCACTCGGGCTCTGGTAAATCGCCCGAGAACTATCGGATTTGTGGGCGCATCACGGGCAGCCGGCTCGAGATCAAGACCAGCGGTCGCTACACCTACGAGATGGGCCGCGCGCTCAAAGCCTCCAGCAATCCGAGCGACCAAGCCCTGTTTCACGACTGGTACGAGTTCACGCGGCAGCTCTCGTTGCGCAGCGCGTTCAGCGAGGACGAGCGCGAGCGGAACATGGCGCGCAGCTTCATCGTGCACGCGCTCGAGCAAGAGGGCCGACCGAGTGACGTGTTCAGCGATCGCGCGAGCTGCGAGGCGTCGCTCGCCGCCCTCCGCCCGAGTCCGGACCACATGTTTTGGTTCGAGTACAACTTCTTGTTCGTCCTTGCCGCCGAAGGCTCTGCCGTCAAGGCCGCGCTCGGTGACCATACCCCAGCAGGCTACGAACAACGCGCTCGCTTCTACGCCATCAGCGATGAAGGGCGGCTGCGCTACGCCCAATTCGTGGCCGATTATCTGTGCTTTTTGGCGGAGACCACGGGCATGGTGACGCGCGAAGCGGCGGATCGCGCGCTTGCCAAGCTGACCACGTATCGCAGCTATGCGGAGCTGCTCGCCGATATCGCGCCGCGTTGAAGCATGCGCATCGGGGTCGACTTCACTAGCACCGCGATCAAGGCGGGCATCGTCAGCGGGGGGCACGTACTTCGCGCTACCTCCGCCGAGACGCCCGCGACCGCCGATCCCGAGCGCATCTTGGATACGATTGCACGCGTCGTCGGCGAGCTCGACGCGGCGCCGGATGCAGTGGGCATCGCCATCCCGGGTGAGGTGAATGCAGACGGGCGCTGTTGGCGGCTACCCAACTCGCGTGGCTTCGAGGGCATTCACATCGCGCGTGAGGTCTCGCGCCGTCTGCATTGCCCGATCTCGGTCGAGAACCGCGCCACGACCGCGGCGTTGGCCGAGCAATTGTACGGACACGGCCAGCGCCACCACACGTTCTTGTTGGTCTCGCTCGACACCGGCATTGGCGGCGGGCTCGTGATCGGGCGCCAGCTCTACCCGGGCTCGAACGGATTTGGCGCCGAAATTGGGCATGTTCGCGTCGACACGCTGCTCGACGCGCCCGAATGCGCGTGCGGTCAGCGCGGCTGCGTCGAAGCGTTCGCCGGCACGCGCGCCGTGCTGCGACGGTTCAACGAGCTGGGCGGGCAAGCCACGGACTTGGCCGGCGTAGCAGCGAGCGCGCGGCGCGGCGAGTGGGCGGGCGTGTGCGCGTTCGAGAGCATGGGCAGAGCGCTCGGTCGCGGGCTTGCCACTGCGCAGAATTTTCTGGATCTGGGCGCGGTCGTGTTTGCTGGCGCTGCCGCGCCGTACGTCGATCTGCTCCAGTCGTTCGTGCGCGAAGAGCTCGTGCATCATTCGTTCGCGCCGCCGCTTGCCCAGGTGCCGCTGCTCGTGAGCGCGCTCGGTGACAACGCGGGGGTGATCGGCGCCGCGCACCTGACCGAGCTGTGAGCGCTACGGATTCACGACCTCTGGACCCGCCGCGTCGACCGCTTGCACCATCGCGTCGTCCATGGCCAGATCGTAAATGCGGAATTCGTCGTAGCTACCGCGTAGGTGGGGATCTTGGACCCACTGCGAGCGACCGAGCCAATCGTTCACGCCGTTCAGGTGGCTGGGGGTGACGAGTGGGCTGACGCCTAGCGGTTTTCCACCGGAATATAGGCGAATTTCGCCGTTCGTGACGTCGAGCACCACGGCCAACGAGCTGTTTTGCAGCACCGGAAACGGGTCGTCGCTATCGACCGAGCCGAGCCCGCGTTCGGTGGTCTGAAAGTCGGTTGCAGGTCCGGTGCCCGGACAACGCAACGGCGTCGCGAACAAGCTGGTCGTGGCGTTGCCGACGTCCCCCGAGCTGCCGTCGTTGCTGCCGAAGTCGAACGCGCGCTGCCAGCATCCGCCGCCGTTCCACGACAGCCACGCGAACAGGGTCGTGTCGCTCGAGCCGCTGATCAAGTTGTCCGGCAGATCGATATAGGACTTCTTGCCGTCGAGCACGGCATGCCCTGCGCCATCGAGTACGGCGCCGCCCTCCAAGGTCCCTTCGGCGCCGCCGAGCGAGTCCACCGCGCGCGTGCCCTCGCCGTTGAAGCTATAGCGATGAACCAAATGTGTCTCAGCGGGCGACCCTGCGGCGCCCGCCGTGCCTCCAGTGGCGCCGAGCTCCGCCGCGCCTGCGCCGCTGACTGCTCCTTCACCGCTGACGCCGCCCTGCTCGCTGACGACCGGAGCCAACAAGTCGACGCGCGTCTCTCCCGAGCAGGCGAAACTAGCGAGCACTGGCAGCGCCGCGCACACGCTGAGGGCGCCGAAATGGCGCGGTTTCACTGCGGAACCGGGCTGCTGGCGATGCGCGACAGCGCGCGGCGCGCTTCCGGCGCGAGCGGCGAGCTCGGATACTTCGAAAGCAACTGATTGATCAGCGCTTGCGCATGATCGCGCTGGCCGAGGCGCTCGGCTGCCAACGCGCGCTGGAACAGGCGACGTTCTTCGCTGAGCGTGCCGTGCTCGAGGCGTGGGCTCGGCTTCAGTAGTGTGGATGCCGGAGCGGAGCCGGTGTCGCTTGCGCGGTCCTCGACCGGAGCTTCGGGTGCTGCGGTGTCGGTCGCGTTCGACGCTTCCAACCCGTCTGACGCGACTGACGCGCAACCCCAGCGGTCGCCGGCGTTCAATGCCGTCTCGCTGCCGCCGTGCTGCACGATCACCACGCCGTCGGTCACCTCGACGCAGGTTTCGCCACCGGCGGCTCGGCTCGTATCGACGTGCACCGAGAAGACGGTACCGTGCACGACCACGCGCGCGTCCGGCGTTTGCACGGAGAAGCGCTGGCCTTCTTGCAAGTGCGGCACGCTGCAGGTGAGCGTGCCTTGCTGCAACGCGACCTGGTTCTTGGCTTCGGGGCCGAGCAGCGCGGCCAACGACAGCCGCGTTTCGCTGCCCAAGCGTAAGCCGAGCCCTGCGTTCGAAACGAGCTCGGCCGAGCCGCTGCTCGCGGTGTGAATCTCTCCCGGGTCGGTGGACAGCGCTTCGCCCGCGCGTAGCGTCCGCGGGCTCTCTGCGCCATTGGCCAGGGTTTGCCCGACGCTGCCGACGAAGGTGAGCGATACTTGCGACGGTGGACCGTGCCGCTGCACCAGGCGCTGCGCGCCGAATGCGAGCCCGACCGACGCTGCAACGGCCAGGGCGACGCCCGCTGCGCGCCGTTGAGTGCGCTGCCGACGGCCCGCGCCGAGCGCGCTGGCTTCGCGCTCGATCGAGCCGATCACGCGCGCGCGCCGCGCCGCGAGCCGCTCGGAGTCGACACTGACCGGGCGATCGCGCAGCGCGGACAACACTTGCCGCGCCTCCGACGCTTCCGACGCCTCGTCGCTCACGACGGCCTCTTGAGACGCGTGCGCGCGCGGCGCAGTAGCTCTTTGCGGCCGCGCACCAAGCGCGACTGCGCGGCGGCCACGGACACGCCCATCAAGATCGCAATCTCGGACAGCTCGTGCCCGTATACATCGTGCAGCAACACGGTCTCGGCTTGTGCCGGATCGAGCGCGGCCAAGATCGTGTGCAGCTCGGCGATCTCCGCGCGCGCTTCCAGCTGACGCTCCAAATTGCCGGAGGACACACGCGCGGCGATTTCCGCGCCCCGCGCGCGATCATCCCAAACGATGGCGCGTTCGCGCACGCGCGCCCGCAGCGCATCGATACCGACGTGCGCGGCGATGGCCGTGGCCCAGGTGGACAAGCTGCACGCGCCGGCGAATTTGCGCTCGGCCAAGGTGCGCACGATGCGCTCGAACACGATCTGCAGCAGGTCGTCGTGGTCGTTGCTTTGCAGCACGCGGCGCAGCGCGCGATCCACGACCGGCTCCAAGCGATCGTAAAGCGCGGTAGCGGCCCAAGCCTCGCCCGCGAGCAACCCCGCGACGACTTGCTCGTCCGAGGGCTCAGCGTGCGGCCCAGCGAGGTCGCTGCCCTCCACAGCCCGCAAGCGCTTCAGCTCGGCCATCGGAGTAGGAAGTGTCGCACGGGGGGTCATCGGGGGGCTACGGGAACCGGTTGCTGATTCGCGACTCAGTTAGTCGAAGGGGCGCGCCGCGAGCAGTCAGCGAAAGTCGTATCGGACCGCAGAAATGAACCCCCAGGAGAACGGCTGCAGGCGGTCGACGGTGTTCCCATGAACGGCGATGTCGACTCCCGGACGGAGCGCGGCGGCCTCCAAGCCTCCGACGAGGGCCAGGTTCTTTCTCAAATAACCGCTCAAATCGAGCCCGAAACGCGGGCCCCAGCGCGCTCGGCGCGCGCTCGAGCTGCGCTCACCATCCACCGCATGAAAGCTGACTGATTCCAGCACGGCCTCGGTGCGAAGCTCGAGCGCCGCGCGTCGAGTGAAGGCGAGGCGTACGCCAAACCCCAGCGAGCCGGTGAGCCAGGTGCTGTCCGGCGAGCCCGAGCCACGCACCGTGTAGGCGCCAGTCGCCAAGGCGAACACCGGTAGTTCGGAAAATGAGATCCCGAACCGAGCGATGGGACCGAAACGCAGCGCGCCGTGCTCGTGCTCCGAGCCGCCCGTTGCACCCAGATCTGCACGCAGCCAGTACGGAGCGCGCGGCGGCGCAAGGCGCATGGGCGCAGGGCGCGGCGGCGGTGCAGGCGGCGGCGGCGGTGCCGCAGCGACGGGCGGTGAGGGCGGGGGGCTCTCGGATGCGCTTTGTGCTGCAACGAGCGCGGCCACCACGACGCCCGCGGAGGCCCAGCGCTCTTGTGCCGAATCGCGATCTTTGAACTCGAGCTGACTCGTGGCGACTTGTACGCCCGTGGCGCCGCCGTCATGCAGTTGAATCGAAAAGACGGTGCTTCGTTCGGGGTCGAAGCGGACCACCGCGTACCACGCGCCCGCGTTGTCGCCCACTGCCAGAGCACAGCGCTGAGCCCCGAGCGCGGCATTGCACGTAGTGAGCGCGCTGGCCGCCGCGGCCGCCTCGATCGGGGGCACGTCGACGACGACGGCAAAGTTCATTCTCGTTCAGGATAGAGCAACTCTCGCGTCGTCGCGCGCGAATCTTCGGGCGTTCGAGCGCATCGAATCTGCTGCCTGCTGGCGCAGTCGTCGCACGACTGACCTGACGAAGCGCCACGCCAGCGCGTGCCGTGCTCGGAAGTTGGTTTGCCATGTTTCGTTCGTCTTGGTCGCGTTTACTCTGCTTGTCGGCCGCGCTGAGCGCGTGCTCTGGCGGTTCGGATGCTGATTCGGGTCATGGCGCCAGCAGCGGCGCGCCCAATGGCGGAAGCTCGAATGGCGGGAACTCGGGCGCGCCGAGCGCGGGCAGCGCGCACGGCGGCGTTGCCAACGCGGGCAGCTCGCCTGGCGGCGGATCGAGTGCAGGGCTGCCGAGCTCTGGTGGCTCGTTGTCAGGCGGTAGCGCCGGCATGAACACTGCCGGTGCGGGCGGCATGGGCGCGTCGAGCGGCGTTGCAGGTGCGAGCAATGGTGGCAACGCAGGCGTTCCGGGCGGGGGCGCGGGTGCCGTCAATGGCGGCGCGGCGGGCACGTGCAACGCGCCGAAGGCTGGCTCGACCGGTAAGAATCCTCTGTTCAGCGATCAATACACGGCGGACCCTGCACCCTTCGTCGACAAGTGCACCTTCTACATCACGTGCGGCCACGACGAGGGCAACACTGGCTTCGTGATGAAAGAGTGGTTCCTGCTTTCGTCGACCGACATGGTGACTTGGACCAAGAAGGTGGCGCTCAGCCTGAAGGACTTCAAGTGGGCCGACGCCAATGCTTGGGCAGGGCAAATGGCCAGCAAGAACGGCAAATACTACTGGTACGTGCCGGTCAACGAAGCCGGCAGCGGCATGGCGATTGGCGTGGCCGTCGCCGATAGCCCCAATGGTCCGTTCAAAGACGCGCTCGGCAAAGCGATGATCGACGATGCCTTCGAGATCTCGAACATGGGCTTCAAGACCCCGCCGGATACGCCGTACACCATCGACCCCACGGTGTTCGTCGACGACGACGGTCAGGCCTACCTGCACTACGGGAGCTTCGGGCGCATGGTCGGAGCCAAGCTGAACGACGACATGATCACCATCAACGGCAAGATGAAAGAGATCACACCGCAGGGCTTCTTCGAAGCCGCATTCCTGACCAAGCGGAACGGCGTGTACTATGAGATTTACGCGGCCGGCGTGAACCCGGCGACCATCGACTACTCGACCTCGACCTCGCCGCTCGGGCCCTGGAAGTATGGCGGCCGCATCCTCGACGCGCTGCCCAACGTGCCGGGCCAGGATGCGGCGACGAGTCACCCCGGCGTCGCCGTGATGGGTGGCCAGTGGTACATCGTGTACCATCTGAGTAACGGTCCGAACGGCGGCGGCACCTACAAGCGTGAGGTGGCGGTCGACAAGCTCGCCTTCAACGCCGACGGCTCGATTCAGAAAGTGGTGCGCACGAGCGGCTTGAGTTTCTAGCGAGCAACGCTAGAGTGAGGGATGTTCTGGAACCGATTCCAGTTTGGCCTCGCTTCGAGTTGTGCTCTGGTTTTACTGAGTGTCGCAGGCTGCGGCTCGGACGCGGCCAAACCGGGGCCCGCGGGCGGCTCGGGCTCGGGCGCCGGCGGCGCTAGCGGCTCGGGCGGCGCGCTGGGCGTCGCCGGGAGCAGCGCAGGTGGGCCGAACGTCGCTGGCGCAGCCCAAGGCGGAGCGTCGAACGCAGGCGCAGGCGGCGTTTCGAACGTCGCTGGCGCAGCTGGCATTTCCGGTGCTGCGGGGGCGTTGGGCAGTGGCGGCGCAGCCGGCGCAGCTTCGCCCTGTCACCCCCGCCCCGGCTTGCTGTTTTGCGACGATTTCGAAGACAGCGCCGAGGGCAGCGCGCTCGCCGCGCCTTGGTCCGCGGCGCAGATCGGCGAGGGCACCGTGGCCGTCGAGAACAACGCGTTCGCGCACAGTGGCTCGAAATCCGTGCATATACACGGCACCGAGTTTCAGACGCTGCTCGTGTACCACGATGCGGCGGTGTTGCCTCAGACCAGCGGTCGTTTCTACGTTCGTGCGTTCGTGCGCTTGGCCGAGGCCATGGTCGGTGGTCACAACACGTTCGTGATCGCCGACCAATTCGCCTCGCCCGGCACCGGCAATGCGCTGCGCGTAGGCGAGATGAACAGCATGCTGATGATGACCGTGAACGGCGACACGCATGGTTGGCTCTCGAACCAAAACTTCTACAACGATGGCAAACCGGGCGTGGCGTTCAAAGCCGCAGACTACAGCTGCCTCGAGCTTCTGCTCGACTCCCCGCACACGGAAATCGAAGTCTGGGTCGATGGCGTCGATGTGCCTGATCTACACATCAAAGACATTACTCTCGAAAATTACGACGCGCTTCGCTTCGGCTTCGAGAAGTATGCGGGGCCCGTGTCGGATATTTGGTACGACGATATTGCAATCGGCAGCGAGCGCGTCGGCTGTGACTGACCCCTACTCGCAGGGCAGCACGCGCACGATCTTCAACTTCGTGTTGCTGCTTCCTGGCGCGGCATAGCCCACGCTCCCGTCCGGAAACGCTTTCATTTCTTGATAGCGATTGTTGGTCACTGCGACGGGCACGGGCGCGCCGCTGATCGCGCCCGTCTTGCTGTCGAGCGCTTGGACGTAGAACTTGCGATTGGCCGAATTGGGCGTGAGGTCGCCCTTGGCCGTCGACGTGTCCCACGCTGCGAGCAAATGACTTGCACCGTATTGGGTGAGGTGCGGCGCTCGGTCGTTCAGGTCCGCATCGCTCGCGAGCGTGATGTCTCGATCGGGCGCGCCTTGGTCGAAGTGGAGCAAGTGCACGTCGGCCAAACCGTTGCTATCGGCGGTCTGGCCCGCGCGAATGTCGCTCGTGGTCAACCAATAGCCGCCGCTACCGCCGAGCGTGATGTTGCCGACGTTCGAGTAGAACAAGTCGAGCGGGCGGATGGTGCTGATCTTGGGGGCGAAGGCCAAGCGGCCCGATCTGCCCTCGGTCGGTGCGTCGTTCTTGCACACGGTGACGAACGCCTTCGCGGTCGGATCCCAGACGATGCGCTCATAGCCGCTGTGGCTGCAGCCCCAGTCGAAGCTTTGGTGACCGCTGAGCAGCTGACCGCTCGGGCTGACCACGCGCATCTCGTCGCCTTGGTGAATGTTGACGCAGCCGCTTTGCGAAACGCTGATCGCGGCGCCGAAATAGCCGGCGTAGTTCGTGCCGTCGCTCACGATGCGACCGTGGTGCGCGTACCACCAGATGAAGATCACGCTCGGCCCGGTCTTGCTGCTCAGGTACGGTGGCGCGCTGGCGCTCGATTGCGTGAGCTCGGTTGCCCACGTCTCGCTGGTGCCGTCGAAGCGCACGAGATACATGTCGTAGCAGGGGATGGCAGGGCTCGGCGGGGTGCCGCACAGGTTCGTGGGCTCGCCGCAGTTCAGCGTGCCACCGCCCTTGGCGTCACGCGTGACCAGGAGCACGCCGCCCGTTGCGTCGGCGTACAGGTCGCCGAAATCCGCGCCCGGAACGTCGACCGTGGCGACGCTGCCATCGACGCTGTCGTCGGCCTTCAAGGTGGTGACGTGGACTTTCGCGTCCATGCCGTACCAGGCCACGCGCGCGCCGCCGTTCGGGATCGGCGAAATAGCGATCGGCTTGAGCGCGGCCTCGTCCTCGTTGTGATTGATCGCAGCGCCGACGTCGACCTCGGTGATGCGCGTTTGCGGAGTGCTACACGAGCTGGCTCCGGCGCTCGCCGGCGCGCCTGCCGTGCCGGAGCCGGCGCTGCCCGGTGGCGCGTTTCCAGATCCGCCGCTGTTGGGCGCGTTCCCCGCGCCGCCGCTCGGGTTCGCAGCGCCAGCACTGCCCGGCGCGCCAGCGTTGGCCGCGCCGGCATGAGGGCTCGCGTTCTGACCTGCGGCTGCGCTCGGGCCACCGTCACTCGAGCTGCCGCAGCCGAGCACGCCGAGCACGGCGGTCAGCGAACAAGCCACGTACCTCACGGCCGCCACGTGTAGGGCGCCGGGGTCGTCACGTCGGCGCCCGTGCAGTTGCTGCTGATCGTGTTGTCGACGAAGCCGCAGTACGAGCCGCTCGACTCGCCTTGGTTGGCCCCGCGGTATTCGATGTCGCCGAGCAGCTGCGCCGTGCCCGACACGGTCTGCGGCTTCTCGAACCAACCCGGGCTGTACGGCCAAGCCACGTTCACCTTGGCCGTGCCGCTGACGCTGAGCCCGCTGGTCATCACCGTCATGCCGCCCACCGTTCCACCGGAGACCGTGCCGCCGAGAACGACCGCGTGATCCTCGATGCGCGCGCTCGCGGCGACCGTGCCCCCGAGCACTGCAGCGTAGGGACCGACGTAGGCACCGTCGGCCACGGTCGCGCCGGTCGCGACCCAGCCGTTGCCGTTCGCCCAACGCTTGCCGTTGGCCGACGGATTGGGCGCGCTCGCTTGGTAGCCCTCGGGTTGTGCGCCGCCGAGCTGAACCAGGTACGGATAGCGGTAAATCGTGGGGTACAGCTGATCCCAGTTGATGTGCTGCTGCACACTGGGCGTCGCGACCACGACCAAGAACAGCGACTCACCCGCGTTCACGCAGAAGTCGAGTGCGCCGTCCGTGCCCTTCTGTAGCGCGCTGTAGCGCGGCGTGGTCACTGCGGCATCGGTCGCGACCAGGCCCCAGCGCCAATCCGAGTTGGCAGCTGCTTGAATCACACCGCGGAAGGTCACGCTGACGTGGGTTGCGCCCGCGTCCGGGTACAAGCGCACGAAGTTGTAGCCCCAGCGCTGCGGCGCTTGCAGCGTCGGCACCACATAGCGGCGATTCGCCGCGTCCACCGTCTCCAAGCGCGTCGTGCGCAGACGACGTTCGGGCTTCGAGGTGTCGCTCAGCGCACCGTAGCTCGAGCGGTAGGTCGCGTTCTGTGTGCCAGTCGTGGGCGGCGGGTTCTTGTAGTCCCACGTCACATTGTGCATCGCCCATTCACCGAAGAAATCATTCAGCTGGCTGATGGTCCAGCCGCGCGTCGCGGCGATGTTCGTGAACGGATCGTTGCTCGGTGTGGGCGCGTTCCAGATATCGTTCACCGCTTTGTAGCAATACTTGTCCTTCAGGTACTCCATGAACTGCCAGTTGCAGTAGCGGTCGCGCGTGGAGCCGAGGTACAGGTGCGGCGTGTTCGGGAGCATCTCCGAGCAATGAACGTTGCTGCGGTATTCGGGCAATTGGTGCGCGTGCCAATTGGCGTGGCTTTCGTAGATCCAGCCGCAATAATTGCTGTTGCCGCCGCAGGCCAAGCCCTTGGTCTGTGCTTGCACGGCGTGCGTGAACTCGTGCGCCAAGCCCCAGTGATCCGCGGTCGCACCGGGCCCGACCCACATGCCCATGTAGCCCGTGCCCCACCCGCCACCGGTCAATCCGTAGTCGCTGTGAATCACGATGCTCGCCTTCCACTTGGTGGCGCTCGAACAATAAGGTTCTGGCAAGAAGATCGGGCTGCCGAAGAACGTGGGCCAAACCACGGTCTCTAGCGTGGTCGTGGCTGCCGTGCATTGCGCCGCGCTGATCGTGCCGCTCGGCGAATGGACCGCGAAGTGCGCGCTCTCGCAGACCAACGGATCGTTGGTGGTGGAGCCCGGATCTTTCCAGGTGCCCGCGGTGCACGTGGCGGCCGTCGCAGGGCAGCTCGTTGCCCACGTGGTCGTGGTCGTACCGGGATCGCAACTGCCGGCACCGCCGCCGGCCGTCGCCCCTGCGCTTCCTGCGCCTGCGCTCCCCGCTGTGCCCGCACTCCCTGCGGCGCTGCTCATGCCCGCGTCTCCCGCGCTCGGGCTCGTGCCTGCCGCGCCGGGATTCGAGCCACCGTTGCTCGACGTCGTGCCGGCGGTGCTCGGTGAGCCAGCTGCGGCGCCGATGCCCGCCGCGCCGCTCGTGCCCGGCGTGCTGCCGCCCGCGCCATTGCCCGCGCTGCCGGCTACACCGGCGTTTCCCGTGCCCGCTCCGCCTTCGTCGTTCGGGCCACTCGCTGACTGACCGCATGCGACGGCCAAAGGAAAGAGCACGAACCAACCAAGCACGCGGAAACGGGCCGTCATGACCTGGTGAGTCGTGCCAGGCCCCGGCGGACAGTCAGATTTTGGAAGCCGGCTACTGATTCACGCCGCTGGCCACGAAGCCGCCGTCGACCGCCAACACTTGGCCATTGACGAAGGCCGCGGACTCCGAGGCCAGAAAAATTGCGGGTCCGACCAGCTCTTCCAACTTGCCGAAGCGCTTGAGCGGTGTGCGCAGCAAGAGCTCGCGCCCGCGATCGGTGCCGTCGAGCAATTGTTGGTTGAGCGCAGTGCGGAAGACCCCCGGCGCGATCGCGTTGACCAGCACGCCGCGCGGACCCCACTCGACCGCGAGCGCGCGCGTCAGCCCGGACACGCCCGCTTTGCTCGCCGCGTACGCCGCGACCTCGTGGAAAGCGACGAACGCATTGAGCGAGCTGATGTTCACGATCCGCCCATAGCCACGGCCCAACATGTGTCGACCGAACACTTGGCACGACAGCATGGTGCCCTTCAAATTGGTGTCCAGGATCGAGTCCCAGACGCTTTCATCCATCTCCAGCGTGGGCAAACGTTGGATGCGGCCCGCGGAGTTGACCAAGATGTCGACCTTGCCTAGCTCCTCGACGGTCTTCGCGAGCAGCCTCTCGAGCGTCGCGCGCTCGGTGACGTCGCTCGTGACGCGCACGGTGCGTCGACCGCGCCGCTCGATTTCACTGGCCACTTCTTCGACTTGTTCGATGCGGCGCGAGGTCGCGACCACGTCTGCGCCCGCTTCGGCCAAGCCGAGCGCCAAGGTTCTGCCGATGCCCGTCGTACCACCCGTGACGACGGCCACGCGTCCGTCGAGGCTCAATCCGCTGTATGCCATGCCGCTGCTTTTTTCGGAGCTCTGTTGAGGGATTAGAAGGGAACTTCGCCCGGGCAGCCGAGCACGAAGTTGACCGCGTTCGAGTCGGCAGCCTTGATTTGATCGCACCAGGATCCGAATACTTCGACCTGCTGAAAGTCGGTCGAGGTGTAATCCCAGCCGTTCATGTGGGTCGTGTCTTTCGGCGCTCGGTTCCCGTTCACGCTCACGGCAATGTTGTCGGGCGCAGGCGGCGCGTCGCCCAGGTCGAACACGCAGCTCGAGACCGCCCCCGTGATCTGCTGCAACGACGTGACCAGCTCGTCCTTCGTGCTCGCCAAGTAGAACTTGGTTGCTAGCGGGTTGGTGTCGCCGCGGGGCATCCCGCCGGCGACGGCCATGTCGTTCAGCGCTTGCGTGGCGGTGGCTTTCGTCGTCGCGACGCCGACCACGAACGTCTTGAAGCCGGCGGTCGCTGCATCGGTGACGGCTTGCACGGCATAGGGCCGGGCTCCGGTCGAGTCTTTGCTCGTGCCGGCACACGAAGGCTCTCCATCCGTAGCGAGCAAGATGAACTTGGGATTCGCGTCGGTGAGCGTCTTCAAATAGGTGACGGCGGATTTGATCGCATCACCCGTGGGCGTGCCATTGCCCTCGTCGGTAGTGCCCGTGACGGCGCCGGTAACTGCTGCCGCATTCGCAGCTGCGATCGGCACCGGGATCGCGTTGGTAACCGAGCCCGTGACGCACTCCGAGCCTTCGCCTTCGGGAAATACCTTGAGGCCCCACGACACCGAAGTGTTCGTTTGGGTCACCACTTCGTTGACGCCGGGCACCACGAGATCCCACTTCGACGCGCCACTGCTGCCCGTCGGCGGATCTTTCATCGAGGCCGAGCGATCGAGCACGATCAGGATCTCGGCGGGGCGCCGCTGCAGATCGAAACTCTTGTGGCTGCATACACCGTTGATCACGCCCGAATCGGGTTGGCCGGTGCCGCCGCCGAGATCGAGGCTCGTTCCGCCCCCTCCGGGCAGTACACCGCCGTTCGCTCCCGTGGAGCTTGCGCCACCACCGGGAACGTTGCTGTTGCCACCCGGGCCTCCACTACCGCCGCTGCCCGCGGAACAGGCCATGAGGATCGGAACGCCCAGTACGCAGACGATGGACTTTCGCATGATCGCTCCGGGGTAATGCGGCTTGAGGCGCTTTCGATCACTCGCTTACCGAACTTGCTCGAATTGCCGCGCAAGGCCCCGCGCGCGACACGAATCGAGATCGAGTGAGCGCTCGCTGCGATCGATCTCGCCGGCTGTCGCATTAAGCGAGAGGCACGAGAAGACGTCGCCGCGTAAGCGCGGCCCTTTGTTCAGGAGTTTCTACATGTCACGAAAGACACACGTTTATGTGCTCGCTATCGCTACGGCGTTTTGCGTCAGCGCAGTGGGCTGCTCGGGCTCGAATGACCCGGCTACCCCGGCTGGTGCCGGCGCGCCGTCCAGCAGCGCCGGCGCGCCCGGCGCGGGCGCTAGCAACGTGGCCGGTGCCCCGGGCGCTGGCGCACCGACTGGCACAGGCGGCGCACCTGCTGCGGGAGGCGCACCTGCTACGGGAGGCGCACCCGCGAGCGCCGGCGCAGGCGGCGCGGCGACGACCGGCGGCGCGCCCGGCAGCGCGGGCGCGGGTGGCACCAGCGGCGGCATGTACACGCCCTCGTGCGCTGCAGTAGGGAACACCGCGGCAGGCGTTGCACCGACCAAAGGTGGCGCGTGTACCGCGGCCGATCCTCAACTCTGTTACAAGCCGTGCGGCCCGCAGAACACCGGCTTCAAGTCGGAGACGTGCACGGCCGGTCTCTACCAGGAACAATCCGGTTGCAGCTTTCCGGCGGAAGCGGACTACAGTTGCTTCAAGATCCCGACCACGCAGGATGCGACCTGCCCCGCGACCACGATCACCGCTTCGACCGCGTGCACCACGAACATGTGCACCGTGTGCTCGGACGCGATGGGCAACTACTACGACTCGCAGAACAACCTGAAGGTGGGTTATTGCGTGTGCCCGGCGCCTGGCGCTTCCGGCACCTCGAAGTGGAGTTGCGCCAGTAGCACCGCGTGGCCTTGCCCCGTCGGCAAGGGCTGCTGAGAAAAGCGATCGCAACGCGGGCCTTCGACAACGGCGTCGAAGGCCCGCGACGCGCGATGGCGATCCGAATTCGTACCGTCGATCCGAGTCGCTGAACCCCTTCGCGATTCACGACGACGGTACGAATTCGTACCGCCAATCGGTCGCGTCTGTCGCTGCCGTGCGAGGCATGCTTTAATCAGTGGATTGGTCGTCGCAATTCGTGGGAGCTTGCGCAGCGGTTGCGTCGCGTTGGCCGTGCTCGGCGTAGCGCTCGGCTTCACACGCACGCTCGCGGCACAAGCACTCGAGCCAACGCTGCTCTCCTATCGCGCGGTCGATGGCTGTCCGGAGGTGGCTGAGTTTCAGCGCAGCGTGCAACGGCGTTCGGCACGCGTGCGCTTCGTCGACGAAGGCTCGCATGCGCGAGAGCTGTCGATCGCGCTCAGCAAGGAAGGCGACTTTACGATTGGTGAGCTGCGCCTGATCGAGCGCGACGGCACGCTCCGCCAACGCAGCGTCCGCTTCACCTCGTGCGCTGAAGCCGTCGAAGGCTTGGCCCTGATCACCGTCGTTTCGCTCGACCCGCAAGCCCTCGTCGCGCCGCCTTCCGACTCAGCGCCGCCGGAAGCCCCCACACCCGCCCCAAAACCCGCGCCCGTGCCGGTGCCCGCGGCCGCGCGCGTGCCCGCGCGAAAACCCCCTCCACCAGCGCCTCTCGCCTCTCCCCACGCGGAGGTCGGCATCGGCGCTCAATTCGAGGCCCTGTTCCACGTCGTCCCCTCCAGCGCCCTCGGCGGCGAGCTCTTCGTGGATGTCGCGTCCCCCTCGCGCTCCTGGTTCTCGCCGCTCCTGCGCGTCTCGGCAGCCCACAGCGAGCGCCGTGGCATTCCTGCCGCCGGCTCGGAGGCGAACTTCACGCTCACCACGGGCACCCTCAGCGCCTGCCCGCTGCGCCTGGGTGACGAGCGCATCACCGTTCGACCATGCGCGTTCGCCAGCGGTGGCGCGCTGCACGCTTGGGGCACGCGCAACGCGAACCCACAGACACTCACCCGTCAGTTTTGGGCCTGGGGAGGCACCGCGCAGGTCTTCCTGCGTGCCTCTCAAGCGCTGGATATCGTTGCCGATCTGGGGGTCGGCGCGCCGCTGTTGCGGGACCAGTTCTCGTTCCAGGACGCCGAGTTCTGGAAGACACCTGCGCTGTATCTATCCTCCGGTGTAGGACTTCGTTTTGTTTTTCGGTGATCGAAAAGTTCCGCGCTCGCATTACCCGTCAGCCAATGAGCGGTATCCTTCAACTCGTGGTGTCGAATCCGGATGATCGGATCCGCGCCGAAGCGTCGAAAGCGCGCCTCGAGCGGATGTTCAATGATCATCACGATTTCATCTGGCGCCTGGTGCGGCGTCTCGGTTTGAGCCCCGGCAGCGCGGATGACGCCGCTCAGCATGTGTTCTTGGTCGCGGCCGAGCGCTTGGCTGACATCAAGCTCGGCAGTGAGCGCTCGTTCCTGTTTGGTACCGCGCTGCGCGTCGCGCGCTCGCAGTCCCGCACCGACCGGCGCTGGGTCCTCGAAGAGGACATGGATTTTCGGCGCTCCGAAATGGGGCGCCCCGAAGAGCTCGCGGATCAACACCGCGCGCTCGACCTGATGGGCCGCATCCTCGACGGCATGACCCTCGACTTGCGAACCGTCTTCATTCTGTCCGAGTTGGAAGGCATGACCATGCCGGAAGTAGCGGCAATGGTCGAAATCCCAGTCGGAACAGCGGCTTCTCGCCTGCGCCGAGCGCGCGAGGCGTTCCGTGCTGCAGTTGCTCTCGTCGAATCCAATCTCAAGTCTGGTGGACCCAAAACGTCATGAGCGATCTGAAGTTGGTCGCCCCCGATCAGCCGACTCCACTCGAGCGGCAGTTGCTGAACGCGGCGGCGAATGAAATGCCCTCTGCTGAACAACGCATGCGTGTGCGCCAAGCGCTCGGCCTGCCTGCGGTCGCCGTGGTGCCCCTGGCGCCGGCGTCGAACACGGCGCGCCGCGCCTTGTTGATGAAGGCCGCTGCAGGCGGCTTGATCGTGGTCTCGGCCGCCGCGCTACTCTTCTACGCCGGTTTCGGCCGCTCGCAGCATGCAAATGCCGTGAACGTGCCGACGCCCGTCGCTGTACCGAGCACGCCGGTGCCAGCCGTCGCTCCGGTCGCGGCACAGCAAGCGGCGGAGCCCGTCGCAGCGCCGCTGCCACCCGTCGAGCCGCTGCCGAGCAACGTGCCAGACGTGAAGCTTGCCCCGAAGGGCGCGCGCGTAACGAACGCCGCTGCCTCGTCCAGCGCGAGTGACGCCGGGGATCTCACCGAGCAACTGCGCTTGATCGACGCCGCACGCTCGGCTGTCGCTGCCGGTGATGCAAAGGGCGCGTCCACTGCAATCTCTGCTTACCAGACCCGCTTCCCGCGCGGTGCATTCGGGCAAGAGGCCGCAGTGCTCCGCATCGAGACGGTGGATTTGCAAGGCAACCACGCGCAAGCCGCATCGCTCGCCAAGAGCTTCCTCGCCAAGCATCCGAACAGCCCCCACGTGAGCGTGGTGCAACGGATCGCGGGTCGCGCCCAGTAGAACGCTCACCGCCCCGTGCTCGAACGAGCCTCCCTCTTCTTTTAGGGGTCGCCTCGAAGCAGCTCGCTTGCGCAAGTGCGTTGCGTCACTCGGTAGCCAATCGCGGCCGTGGGGTACGGCTTCTCGCCCAAGTTAGCGGGGCGCACCCAACCGGGATGCTACCGTGAGCAGGTCGTTGGGGGTGACAGCCGAGCGGAGAAGGCGCTTGAGCTCATCGTGCGAGCCGAACTGGCTGTAGATGTCGTCGGGATCGATGTCGACGAGGCGGCAGAGGTCCTCAGCGATGTCAGCGAGCGTCGAGTGCTCTGGCGCTGAGAAGGAGAGGTTCACGCCGACAAGCTTGCCGAATGGGCCTGCAGGATGCGTGGATGCTGTCTCAAAGCGTGCGATCCGCCAGCATCGACCGTCCAAATCGAACAAGTACAAGCGAGTGAGGTATCCAGACCGCAAGGCGTGAGGTGAAACGGCTTCGAGCGGACTCAGCGACTCCACCACCAGGAATGAATCGTCCGGACAGATCGCGATCGCTGGAAAACGAGGAACGTTCACAGGTCTGGCCAACCTATCAGGCCCAAGCTGCGCGGGTCGAGCGCAGTGAGAGCCGCGTCTGCTTCAGGCTGTTGTTGGGCGGCGCCGTGCTGCAGGTTTACCGGGAGCTCGCAATCGGGAGGTACCACCGCCGCAAGGAGAACAGTGCCAATGCCGCGGCAGCGAAAAGCATCGGAACGGCCATACCGCTCCTATGACCTGCGATGGCTGCGCCCATCACAACAACATCTACGAGCCCTGCCAGTGAGAGAAGTCCCCACAAGCCCCATGCGCGGCGCCGCCATGCCGCGAGAGTGAGTGCGAGACCTGTGCCACCGGCCAAGGTAGTGAGCGCCGGCACCCAGTTGCCGAGGAACGCGCTCGATATGCCGCCGATCGCCATGACCGCAGAAATCCAGAAAAACAAAGCCAAGACAGCGCGCAGTGCTGGCGGCGGGGGCACCCGGCGAACGCGAGGGCTTTGCGGTTGAGGACTTGAACCGGAAGTCGCCCCAGCGCGATCCAGGATGGAAATGATACGCGGATTCGCGCCGCCGTAGCGAACACAGTCAAGCTCTTGCGACCGGAACACGCGAAGCACTCGGCGCGCTTCCGTCGCTGTTCGCGGTTGGCGAATGACTACACAGCTCCGGTCTCCCTCTCGAAATATCTCCGGAGCGTAGGTCCAGGGGATACCACACGAAGTGCAGCAATCCGTTTCGACGTGCAGTCCCTCCCGATCACCCGAACATGCCATTCCTCCGCCCAACCCATTCGTACACCAAGATAGGGCCATCGATTGCCTCGACCACGTTCCGAAGCCGAGGCAGTGCCTTGTGTGCAGTGCCTCGGGCGAGCCGAACTGCGTTGCGAAGAAGCGCAACACGCTCGGAATGCGGGAGGGATCTCTCGTCGGTCGCCTCGCCCGCCGTTTTGATGAAAAGGTGATCCTCGCCGGATCGAACGCCGTACGAAACATTGCCAGAATCTTGAGTCGTCGCATCGAATACTGCGAAGACTTTCCCATGCTCCGCCACGAATTCCGCAGCTCGAAGATCGGTCGCCTCACAGTTCAACAACATCGGACTTCCAAGTCTGGCTAGTGAAGCTCAGGCCCCAACATCCACGTGCGCCCAACGTACCAGGCTTCAGCGGTGAAGCCGAGCGAAGCGAGGATTCCGTCCGCCGCAAGCAGAGATTTTCGACGTTTTGGTCCGGGGGTAGGGTAAATCCGCGTCGCGCCCACTAGGCTCGTGGCATGCGCTCGTCGAGAGCTCGAGGACGACCCTGTTACCCAGATGTGCTGACGCCCGCGGAGTGGCGAGTCATCCATTTCGTACGCCACGGCCTCAGCAACCGTCAGATTGCCGCACGCTTCGGCGTCAGCCTGGACGCCATCAAGTATCACATCGCACATCGCAAACATCACCACCAAGCTTGGGGTCGGAGGTCGTGTCCAGTTGAAGCGTTGGCGCGGCGTGCCGAACGACAGCGCACTCGGTCGCAGAAAGGCAGCTATGGCAACATCACAAACCATTGGTCAGATAGGCCAAATCTCACGCTCGGTCAGAGACATCGAGAAATCAATCGATTGGTACGAGAACAAGGTCGGGCTGACCCACCTGTACACGTACGGGAAGTTATCGTTCTTCGACTGCGGCGGGACGCGGCTATTCTTGGAAGAGAAAGGCGAGCCTTCCGCGGAGTCCGTCTTGTACCTGCGAGTGCCGGATATCAACGCCGCCTACGAAGCGCTCCAGAGACGCGGAATCATGTTCACGAGCGCTCCGCATTTGATTCACCGCCACGATGATGGTCTGGAGGAGTGGATGGCGTTCTTCGATGACCTCGAAGGACGAACGCTCGCGATCATGTGCCAGGTCAGTCCAGACGCCCCGTGAGGTCTGGCAATGCTCGACCGTCCAACGTTTCAGGCCTGCGCGTCTCTTCAGGCCGTTGTTCGGCGGCATCTCGGTATCCGCCGGATGACGTGACTCGGTGACCTGCCAGGCGAGGTTCAATGATCGGGATCGACGAACGTCTTCGATGTGTCGAAGTTCGCCTAGCCGTAAAGCTCGAACCCGTTGGAGAAACGCGAGTGGGAAACCCGATTCGCGCAATGCCCCGGCAACGCGAGGGTGAACAAACAGCCCGGACCCACGAAAGCACCATGCGAGTCCTTCATCGAAGTCTGCGAGGGGCAACGAATCCGGTTCGAGATTTTCGTCAGCTGCAGGCCGAAGTGATGCGGCTACTGAGCAGCGCCGAGAGTCAACCTGTACGGCGTGCGGGCTTGGTCCAGTCCAGTAGGCTGAGGCGCGCGCCAGATACCTTCGCGAACGCCTCGAAGTCGCGTCGATTTCGCGTGACGAGGGGCAGCTGCCTCGCGACAGCAATGGCGGCGATCAGCAGATCGCCCAAACTCTGCCGCGCCTTGCGGGCTGAGCCAGCCCACATAGTCGCCGCGAGATCAGCGGTCATGTCGTCGACCGGCAGAACGACGCAGGCTTGAACCAACGCTTCGAACGACTGGAGCTGCCGTTGAAACGGCTTGCCGGCGGCAATTGCTGATCGATACCCCCGCAAGCGTTCGAACACGGTGATCGCGCTGATGGTGAAGCGCCCAAACTCGAGCAAATAGGCCCGCGCCCGAGCGTTGACGATCGCATTTCCACGACTAATTTCGGACAGCGTATCGGTATCGAGCAGAACAGGACCGTTTGACATTCTACCGGTCGCCCTCTTTCAACTTGCGCAATAGGGCGCGGCTCTCGGCGACCGGGATATCGGCTAGACTCGCGTTGGCCAGAGCCAAGATCTCTGCAGGGGCGGGAGCGATATCGACATCCTCACCGTAGTGGCGGCGCAAAAGAGCAAGCACCTGTCCCTCGAAACTGCGCCCGCAGCGATCCGCATCCGTGGCGATCCGATCGCGAAGACCGGCAGGAAAGCGAATCGTGCGGGCGACGGCGGTGTCGTGAGCTAGCGCGGAGCGGGCCACACCAGAAACATACCAGATTGGTGTACCTGGTCAACCTCGCACAGGACCGCCTGGTCCGCATCACGTACCAGCGCGCGACTGTGCGCGGCAAGGGCGCCCGCCTTTGAATGCGAGGGATGCGGGCGCTCGGCCATTGGACGGCGGGCGTGCCACAGCACGATGCAATCATGGCTGAACGCTTGGACGACACGCAAAGGGCAAGCGCCCTCGAGTGTAGCGCTACGCAGGACGGGCCTCCATGAACACGCGCTCCACAGTGGCACTAATGACAGCGAATCCGAAGCGGCCGTAGACGCGCTGAGCAGCCTCGTTAACCTTGAGAACGCGTAATCGAACCGCTTTCCGGTCGAACGTCGGTGATTCGAATAACTGTCGCAAAACCTGCGAGCCCACACCGAGATTTCGAAACGATGGCAGAAGATAGAGCTTCTCAAGCTGAACACGCGATTCGCTACAGACAACTGCGACGATGCCTGCCCGGTTGCCATCGACCAACACAAGGCAATGGGTCGATAGGTCGAAAGACTTTGCGTTGTTCTCCAACTGAAGCGCCACGTCCCAAGCGCCCCAGGTTTGCTCAACGTACACGCGCATCGCTGCCTCAGTGACCTCGTATGCGAAGGCAATGTCCTCAGGCTCAACGGGTTGAAGAACGACGATCATATCGATGCCGATTGGGCCAACAGGTCCCTAGCGCGCGTTGTCAACCGACGGCCAGATTAGTTCCGCCAATGCCTCGAAGGAGGCCGCGCGCTCGCGCCAATCAGGAACGCAAATCTGTACGTTGAAGTTGGCGTAGCGGTGGAGTGCCGCGAGCGCCATGAATCGCATCCGCGTTTGATGGTTCATGCGATGTGCCTGCCCGAGGTACCCACGGAAGAGTGCCGCGACGAGCAGCGGCTCGCCTGCGCAGCTGAACGTGGACGGCCCGAGAAAGTCGTAAGCGGGCGGCCCGACCATTGCGTCACCAAAATCGATCATGCCCGTGAGCTGCCACCCAGTCGCGTCACGTTGCGCGAGAATGTTGAAGGGCGTGTACTCTCCAGTAAGGAGGACTCGGTCGCCGGCTTTGTTTTCGGGCCCCCACTCGCGGACTAGGTCATCTAGACCCTGCTCGAACCACGGTGGAACGCCGAGCGAGCTGTGCCTCTTCCGGCAGTTTGCCTTCTGGTTCTGGATGAAGGAGCCCCACTCCGGCGGAAGCGAGGCCAGCTCACCGAGGGGCAGGCGATGAACCGCGGCCATGGTTGAGCCAATTTGCCCGAGCAAGCGTACCCGATCGTGAGTACCGACCTCATTCCAGCACGTTGCCAGCGCAAAGCCTGGAAGCTTTTCCATGACTACATAGAGCCATCCGTCGTCCCGAGTACCTTCGGCGATGAGCGTCGGGACCTTCAGAGGGAGCACCTCGCCTCGCAAGTGCGCAAGCACTCGGCGTTCACTCTCCCACTGGTGACTGTGGAACGTCGGGAAGATCTTTACGATCCAGCGATCGTCCACGGAGGCGATTAGGTTTGACCCATCAGCGAAGGCCGAGACGATGTCGCATGGGATGTGGTGTGCCGCGCACACCTCGACGATGGCCGCGCGCCACGCTGCCTGATCGAAGCGAAAAACGTTGTCAAAGAGGGCTGGCTCTAGTGCCTGGGGCAGCCGCATGATGTGAGTCCCTTCAGATCGCGTGCGCTCCCGCTGCTCGTCCACGCTGCGTCCAGCCAACGTACCAGGCTTTAGCTGCGAAGCCGAGCGCAGTGAGGTTTCGTAGGCTGCAAGCCGGAGTCGGGCGGCACGCTACACCGCCTGTGTAGAGCGATCTCGGGGAGCAGTGGTCTTGTGCTCGGGGGGCGTGACCAGCAATTCCGGACCACCGAACAGGCCGTTGGCGAGCGACGACAGGATGGAAAGCAGAGCAAAGAATGAGATCACGATCGAATGTCGACTGACGTTCCAAACGGCAGCGATGGTGGCGGCATTCAACAAGATATTGGGGAGATTCAACGCGATTGTTCTGAACGTTGGACGAAGTCGCGGCCGCCCGGAGACGGCAGGAACACCCAATGGCGGGCGAAGCCAGCTCCCGCGTTTGCCAGAGGCGGCGATCGACACATTTGCGCCGTCGAGCTCGAGACCCCGACAGAACCATGCATTCCAATAGCGTAGGCTCGCGGCATCGATCACGATGTGTGCTCGGTCGGCGCTTCGCCACAGCTTTCCAACGATAGCTTGGGCACTATCATTGCCACGCTGAATCGTGACAATGCTCGAAGAGAAGAGATTGAGCCCGATTGCGACCGCAGCAAGTCCAAGCCCAACCTTCCCGAACCCTCGGACCGCGCACGCAGCAAGCGGCATGATCCAGTCAATCTCGACCCACGTGACGATCATGGACATGGTCGGTGGCAACTGGCGCACGTCGGCGCCCCGTGTACCGTGTCGACTGCGCCGCCGAGATTCTTCCTGCTCCCGTCGGATCTCGTCCCCACTGATACCGCATGGGTGCGCCATATCTGCCCGCCCAGCGTATCACGGCTTCAACTGCGAAGCCGAGCGCAGCGAGATCCGCGTCTGCCTCAGGCCGTTGTTGGGCGGTGGCCGGGCTCGCACGCGACACACGGCTGCATCGCGAAAGTCGCACGAGCGATCTCCGAGGGTCGCCCAGCAGGCGATGCCCGCGGACTCGAGTGAGCTGACGGAGGAAGCGCCCGAGTGAAACGCGCGAGCCTCAGCCAGTCCGGCGCACGACGTGATCCAAGCTATCGCTGAAGCTCGCGCAAACATCGAACATGAGCGACGTGATCGGCTCCGGGTTCTCGGCAAGGTATCGGCGCAAGTCAATCTCGTCGAGCAGATCGTAGGGGCCGTACTCGTCACTCATCGGGCAGCTGTTGGGCGGTGTCGCTACGAGCTCCAATCAACGCGAGGTTGCGGCTCGTTTGGGATTGCGGCGCCGGTAAGTGGCGTTGTAAAATCTGGACATGTACGGCTGTCATCGCGCGTTGTTGGCGGTCGGGCTTGCGTGCGCGTGTGGCGGCGCCGCGACGCGCCAGCCGACGCCAGCGTCAGCGGGGAGCCATTCAGCCAGAGCAGCTTCGACCCAGGAGGCCAAGATGAGCTACGAATTTCGCGTGCTGCAAACTCCCGAGCGCCAGCTCATGGCTATTCACGATCAGGCCAGAGGTGGCGAGCTTCCACGGAAGATCATCGGCAACCTCGATAAGGTCTGGACCTTTCTTCGAGCCAACGGGGCCAACACCGATCACAACGTTGTCGTGTATCGCGATTTCGATCGCGCGACAGGCGTGATGACGATCGACGTCGGGGTGCAAGTCGATTCTGCGCTGCCCGGCAACGGCGGGGTCGTCCCCGTCACGACCCCCGGGGGGCTGGTCGTAACCACGGTGCACCTCGGCCCATACGACAAGCTCGGCGATGCGAGCAGCGCCCTCCACGAGTTTTGCAAGACGCACGATCACCCGATCGCCGGTCCCACCTGGGAAGAATACGGCGACTGGAATGACGACTCGAGCAAACTGCGCACGGACGTGTTCGTGCTCGTAGCCCGGTAAGCAGTGACGAACTCAGGGCTCGTGATGCAGCGGCTACCTTCGTGGCCCCGATAGAACCTTCGGGTCGTTCGGGGCAGGTCAAGCATTGAGCGCGACTAATGCGCAGGAGCCCGCCGTCGACACTAAGCGACTTCCTCTCGAGTCACCCGGATACCAGCAGCGGTCACGGCGAGTTTCAGCGTAGTTGCCGCATGAGCTGAATCAGTTTGGTGTCGTCAGTCGACGACCTGACTCGGGTTGAGTGTGACGGGGGGTGCGGGTGACCAGTTTCGGGTTTCCCCGCTCCAGCGTTCGGGATGCTTCTCGCGTGCGCGTGTGTAGACGTGATGACGAGCCGCGAGGATGCCGGCGT
>OUNO010018106.1_pt1 | contig 28404 bp, 32 predicted proteins | sample 1779811 | NCBI WGS metagenome assembly OUNO01 (sample SAMEA3914804, study PRJEB12502) | metagenome | biome: forest; material: soil | place: Canada | collected 2010-06-25 | depth 0.3 m
CCGGACCTGATGGTCGCGCTCGCCGCCGAGCACGCGCGCGAGCGCTGGGGAGGCGAGGAGCTGACGTCGGTTGATCTCGACGTCGCGTTCGCGGCGCCTCCCGGGCTGCCGCGTCCGTCCGACGGCATGTCAGGGGGGACCTTCCAGAGCCTCTCGGTCGTCGCGGGCGGCGAGGACGCCGCACGGATCACCGACCCGGCGCTGCTGATAACCGATCCCGCGGTTGCCGCCGCCGTCCGTCGCGCCAGCCCGATCACGCTGGCGCCGCGGCGTGGACCCGGCGGCGCGGTCCTGGCGCCGATGGCCCCGGCGGCGTTCATCAACCCGGCCGTCATCCATCGGACCGCCGCACTCGCGGCCGCCGCCGACGGCCGCGCGGCCGCGCCGTTTGCCTACCGCGAGGGAATGCTGCTCGGCGGCTCGGCGGCGACGCTGCCGGCTCGCTGGCTCGCGGCCGGAGCGCTGGCCTCGACGCAGGCCGGCCTCAGGGCGCTCGCACGCGCGCGACCCGCGATCCGGCGACCGTTCGCGAGCGCCATGGGCCGCCTCGGCCCGAGCTCCGGGTTCGGACCGGCGGCCGACCGCCTGGAGGGCTGGAGCTGGAGCATGAGCGCCCATGCGCGGACCGCCGGCGGCAGGAAGGTCGAGGTCAACCTGTCGGCCGACGGGCACCCCGGCTATCTGGCGACCGCGAGACTGTTCGGCGAGGCCGGGATCCTCCTCTCGCGCGATGGCGAGACCCCTCCGAACGCCGGCTGCCTGACGCCGGCCGCGGCGCTCGGCACAGCCTGCGTCGCGCAGTTCGAGCACGCCCGTCTGCGCTTCTCCGTCGCCGACTGACGGGCACGGTCTAAAGGCCGGCGTTGGGGGCCGCCGCGCTGCGGGCCTAGGATGGCCGTGTGCTCAGATCGCTGTTGAGGTCCAGATGGGTCGCTCGCGTGAGCCACGGCGTACCGGTCGGACGCCTCCTGCAGGTGGCGGACCTTGCCATCGTCGCCGGGCGGCACCTCGGCAGGCTCGACGCGGTCCAGCGTCGCCGCCTGCTCGTGTTGCTGGCGCGCTCGCGCGGGCGGCCGAGCACGCTGAACGGACCGGAGCGGCGCGAGCTCCTCTATCTGTTCGCTCGCCTCGAGCCGCGCCTTTTCCTAGGCAGCGCCGTCCGACGCCTGAGCCCCTTGCCGGTACCCAAGCGCCTGCTCTACGGGCCCCGCGGCAGCGCCGCCAGGGCCGCGCTAGAGCGGGGAGACTGACGCGAGCAGCGTCGGGCGGTTGTCAGCCCTCGAGGGCCTGCTGCTCGGCGACCGTCCGCTCGGCGGCCGGCTTCGCTTCCAGCCGGGCGTCGGGGATCGGCTCGCCACTGTCGACCGACAGCCCGTAGGTGCCGGAAGCCAGGCGAGCTTCGGCGCGCTCGACGGCGGCCAGCTGCTCGGCGAGATCCTCGCCGAGGCCCGAGTCGAGCTCCTTGCGCAGGAGCTCCTCCGATCCGAGTTCTCCCGGTTCGTCCTCGTCGCCGGCCGCGGCCCGGTCCTCGGCGATGAGGCGGGCTATGGCCTGCTCGAGTCGCGCCCGCTCGGCGGCCAGCAGCTCGTGTGCTCTGTCTGTGTCCATGCGCCCACCATACTGGGACACGCGGAGGCTGACTCTCTGCGTGGATCTCGGCTCGTCGGAGCCGTGGACGCAGGGCCGCCTAGATCCAGCCCCGGCGCCGGAAGAAGCGCAGGAGGAACAGGCACGTCACGAGCATGCTGCCCAGGCCGAGCACGAAGAACGACCAGGTCGAGGCGATGCCCTTGTCGATCAACCAGCTGAAGTTCATGCCGAAGAAGCCGGTGATGAACGACAGCGGCAGGAAGATCGTGCCGACGATCGTCAGCTGCTTCATGACCTCGTTCTGGCGGTTGCTGACGGTCGACAGGTAGAGGTCGGTCGTGCTGCTCAGGAGGTCTCGATAGGAGTCGATCAGGTCGGAGATCCGGATCAGATGGTCGTACACGTCACGGAAGTAGTCGCGCTCGTCGAGCTCCAGTCCGGGCAGCTCGGCAAGCTGGTCGATCGAGCGGGCGAAGAGGTCGCGCTGGGGCGTGACGACCTTGCGCATCGACACCAGCGAGCGCTTCATCGCGAACAGCCGCTGCAGCTGCTCGTCGGTCGGCCCCTGGAGGACGGCCGCCTCGAGCTCGTCGATCTCGTCGTCCATCCGGGCCAGTGGTGGGAAGAAGCTGTCGGTGAGCGCGTCAAAGACCCGGTAGAGGAGGAACTGCTCACTGTGCAGGACGAGCCCTTCCATGTGCGAGCGCTGCTCATCCAGAGCCGGCAGGGCATCGTGGTGGATGGTGACGAGGTACTTGCCGGAGACGAACATCTGCACCTCGCGCAGGATCTCGTCGCTGCCCGGGTCCGGGTCGCGGGCGCCGTAGAAGACGATGAAGATGTAGTCGCCGTAGGCGTCGAGCTTGGGCCGCTGGCCGAAGTGCAGCGCGTCCTCGAGCGCGAGCGGGTGAAAGCCGAACAGCTCGCGCAGGCGCTCGACATCGCCCTCGCTCGGGTCCGTCAGATCGAGCCAGAAGAAGTGGTCACGCGCGAAGTGGTCCCTGATGGTCGCGTCGTCGATCGAGGTGAAGCACGGTACGACGAACCTGAACCCGGTCTCCGAAGCGCGATTGGGGTGTTGAGCCTCCGCCTTGCCGACCGTCATTGGAACCTCCGCTGTCGTTTGGCAGGACAACCCGCCGCGCTGGATCATCGCCGCCGGGCCGGACCGCAATGAGGCGCCGGCGCGGCGTGAGGCGTACCATGACCTCCTCGCCGGCCCACGAACTTGAACCAGGACGGAGCCTGAATGAAGAGCTTGATCGCCGTCGTAGCCACCCTTCTGATCATTTCGCCGACTGCCCTCGCGGCGAGCAGCCACATCCATGTGGCACCCGCGACCGTCAAGGCGGGCAAGGCCGTGGCGGTGTACGGATCGGTCGCCTCGGGATGCGCCAAAGGCGCCCAGGTGACGCTCATCTCGAAGGCCTTCAAGGGCGCCACCACGCACCGGTTCGCCGGAGTGCCGGCGGTGCTGACGAAGGTCGGCCGCTACGGCCTCTACGCGGTCTCCGTGCGTATCTCCCGCGCGGCCGGAAAGGGAAGGTTCACGGTGTCCGGTCGCTGCGGCGGCGGGAACTTCGGCTCGGCGCCGCTGAGGATCGCCTAGTGGCGCAGCTGCCGTCGGTCTGCGTCATCGGAGCAGGCGTCAGCGGGTTGACTGCATGCAAGGCGCTCGCCGACTTCGGCGTGCCCCACGTGTGCTTCGAGGCCTCGGACGAGGTCGGCGGAAACTGGTACTTCCAGAACCCCAACGGCGTGTCATCGGCCTACAGGTCGCTGCACATCGACATCTCCAAGCCGTCGATCTCCTTCCGCGACTTCCCGATGCCGGAGCGCTATCCGGACTATCCGCACCACACCCACATCTTCGAGTGGCTGCGCGACTACGCCGACGCCTTCGGCCTGCGCGAGCAGATCCGCTTCAACACCCGGGTGACGCGGGCCGAGCGCGGATCCAGGGGCGGCTGGACGGTCACGCTCGACGACGGTGAGCAGCACGCCTTCGACGCGCTGCTCGTCTGCAACGGCCACCACTGGAGCCCGCGCTACCCGAACTTCCCCGGGTCCTTCGACGGTCCGCAGATCCACTCCCACGACTACATCGACCCGACGACGCCGCTCGACCTGCACGGTCGCCGCGTGCTTGTCGTCGGCATCGGCAACAGCGCCGTCGACATCGTGTCCGAGCTGGCTCGCAAGACGGTGTCCGAGATGGTCTTCGTCTCGACGCGCTCCGGCGCCTATGTCATCCCCAAGTACATATTCGGCAAGCCGGCCGACCAGGTCGTCAAGACCAACCCGCGCATCCCGGTCGGCCTACAGCGGCGGATGGGGAGGATGCTGCCGCGGATCTTCTCGGGCCGGATGGAGGACTTCGGCCTGCCGACGCCCAATCACAAGTTCCTCGATGCCCACCCGACCGTGTCGAGCGAGCTGCTCGGGCGTCTCGGCGCGGGTGACGCGGCGGCCAAGGGCGACGTCGACGAGCTGCTCGGCGACCGCGTGCGCTTCGCGGACGGGTCGGTCGAGCCAGTCGACGCGATCATCTACGCGACCGGGTACAACGTCAGCTTCCCGTTCTTCGATGCCGAGTTCCTGTCGGCGCCTGAAAACGTGCTGCCCCTCTACAAGCGGATGCTGAAGCCGGGCGTCGACGACATGGCGTTCATCGGGCTCGGCCAGCCGATCCCCACGATCTTCCCCTTCTCCGAGCTCCAGTCGAAGCTGGCGGCGCGCTGGCTCAGCGGTGACTGGGCGCCGCCGCCCCAGGCGGAGATGGAAGAGGAGATCCGCCGCGACGAGGCCTTCCACACCGGCCACTTCACGAACAAGCCCCGCCACACCATGCAGCTCGAGTGGTACGGCTTCGAGCACGAGCTCAAGACTCGCTCGATCCCGGCCGGCCAGGCCCGGGCCCGGGCCGGAGGGGTGACCGGTGCCGCGGCCGCCGGCCGGGCGGCGGCACACGAGGCGGCTGAGATACCGGCATGAGCGCGGTGCCGCCGAGACGATGACGGCGGTGAGCTTCGACAGCGGCGGCGTGCGCTGCGCGGGCGTGCACCTGAGCGGCGAGGGCCAGGCGTTCGCGGACGCCGACGGCAGGCGACCGTGCGTCGTCATGGCCCACGGCTTCGCCGGGACGGTCGACTCGGGGCTGATGCCCTACGCCGAGGGGTTCGCGGCGGCAGGGCTGGACGCACTGGCGTTCGACTACCGCCACTTCGGCGCGAGCGAGGGCGAGCCGCGCCAGCTGCTGTCGGTGGCGCGCCAGCTCGAGGACTACGCCGCGGCGGTCGTCTTCGCGAGATCGCTCGACGGCGTCGACGCCGGTCGCATCGTGCTGTGGGGCTCGTCCTACTCGGGGGGCCACGTCGTCCAGGTGGCTGTCGCCGATGGGCGTGTCGCGGCCGTGATCGCGCAGGTGCCGGCCATGGACGGCGCTGCGGCCCTGCTGAACGCTGCGCGCTACGCGGGCGTCGGCCAGCTGATCAAGCTCACGCTGGCCGGACTGCGCGACGTGGCGGCGTCGCTGCGCGGGCGCCCGCCGGTGATGGTGCCGGTCGTCGGTCCGCCGGGCACGCTCGGCGTGATGACGAGCGAGGACGCCGAGCCCGGCTACAGGGCGATCGCCGGACCGACGTGGCGCAACGAGGTGGCTGCGCGGATCGCGCTCGTGGCATCGCTGCATCGTCCCGGCCTGCAGGCCGACCGCCTGTCATGCCCGATCCTTGTCCAGATCGCCGACCGCGACGCCGTGGCGCCGGTCAAGGCCGCCCAGGACGCCGCCTGGCGGGCGACGGGACGGGCCGAGGTCCGGACGTATCCGATCGGCCATTTCGATATCTACACTGGGCGGGCGTTCGAGCAGGCGCTGGCCGACGAGCTGCAGTTCCTCACCCGACACGTCGGCTCGGTCTCCCTCGAGCGCGTCAGCGCCGGGCGTCAGTAGGGGTTCTTGGCGTTGCGGTCCTGGGAGAGGGACTGACGCGAGCGCAGGACGAGCGCCTCGATGGCGTCGGCGAGGTGAATGGGCGCGATGTTCCGATCGCCGCGTTGCACCCTGATCCGATGCGCCTCGAGCAGGACGTCGGCGTGGGAATGTCGGGCCGGCGGCTCGAAGCGGTAGGACGCGAGCTCGATGGTCAGGCCGAGGGGGTCGTTGAAGTAGATCGAGTCCATGAAGCCGCGGTCCTTGACGCCGCTGTGCTCGATGCCGCGCTCGTCGAGGCGCTCGACGGTCTGGTGGAAGGTGGCCTGCGACAGCGATAGGGCGATGTGGTGGACGCAGCCCGGATCGGTGGGCGTGCGCGACGGGTCGCCGGTGCGCTCGTCGTTGGTGAAGACCGTGATCAGCCGCCCGTCGCCGGGGTCGAAGTAGAGATGGCTCTCGGCGGCGTTGTCGAGGTTCGGCTGCTCGAACACGAACGGCATGCCGAGCAGGCCCTCCCAGAAGTCGATCGACGTCTGCCGATCGGCGCCCGTGAGCGTGATGTGGTGGAGGCCCTGTGTCTGGATCTTGCGCATCAGCTGTAGGTGTACTGGTCGGCCGGACGGTTGGCGACGCTCGCGAGTTTCGCGACGGTCGCTTTGACGTCGACCTTGCCGGCGGGGTGCGGCGGGGCGAGGACCGTGCAGGTCGTGCTCGAGGAGCATTCCACAGAGAGGGCTGCGGCGGTGCCGAACTTGAATGTCGTGGCCGAGCTGCCGAGGGCGAACCCGGCTCCGGTGACCGTGACGGTGTCGCCCCCGGCTTTCGTGCCGCCGCTCGGCGACACGCCCGTAACGGTAGGGATCGATTTGAAGTGATCGTGGCCCGAGATCGCGCTCGTTCCGTTGGGCGTCGTGACGGTGACGTCGAGCGTGCCCGCCGTGCTCGCCGGTGCGACCGCGCTTAGTTCGGTTTCGGAGCTCACCACGACGTTGGTGGCCTCGACGCTGGCGAAGCGAACGGAGCTCGCGCCGTCGAGGTGGGTGCCGCTGATGTGGACGAGTGTGCCGCCCGACGCCGGCCCTTTCGTCGGCGACAGGGCCGTGACCGTCGGTGCCGGCGTATAGACGCGGGTGACGCGTTCGATCACGAAGTGCCCGCTGGAGAGGAGGTGGTGGAAGTAGAGCGTGCTCCCGTCGCTGCTCAGTGACGGCGCCTCGGCGAAGCCGGTGATCGCGCCGATCCGTTGAGCGGTCCCGAATGGGCGGGTCGTGCTCGTTCGCGTCGCGCGGTAGATAGTGGGCGAACCGGACGTCGTGCTGGCGCGCGTGAAGAACAATTCGAGGCCGTCGGGCGAGCTGGCGGCGGCGTATGTGAGCATCCCGGACGCGTTGACGTTGCGCAGGATTTCGGCGCTCCGAGGGTCCCTGACGAAGCCGCCGGCGCTGCGGTCGTAGAGGACGAGGCCGGCGCTCGAGGGACCGCCTCCGGCGCCGAACTGGCCGACCGCGACGTACAGCGAGGCGCCGTCGGGACTGACACCGACATCGAAGTCGACGGTGCCCGGCGTGCCGCCCGAGATGCCCGAGACGAGGTGGACGCCGGTCACCGTGCCGAAGGCGAACTGACCGCCGTAGACAGTCGACAGCGTCTGCGAGTAGCTGCGATTGGAGATGAAGTAGAGATCGCCTGCCCGGTCCATCGTCGGGGTTCCCGACAGGAAGCCGCCTTCGTTGACACCTTCGCCGGGGAGCGGGCCTTGGTATTCGAACGTTTGGGCACCGATACGCGTGGCGAGCTGGAGCGCCGGGACGGCCGGCGCGACATTGGACGTGTTGAAGAGCAGATACTGACCGTCGGGGGTGATGAACGGCTCCATCGCCTCGCCCGCGTAGCCCTTGATGACAACTTGCTGCGCGTCGCCAAAGGCGCCGATTTCGCCCGACGCCGCGCTCGCCGGGGCGAACACCGCCACCGTCAGGCTAAGCAAGCCGACCACCACGCCCCGCCGGCGCGTCGGCCGCCGAAGCGCCGATACCATCCCCATGCGCTGAGGGTAGCGCCCCAACTCTGCGATCGACTCCGCGGCAGGCGCCTCGAAAGAGCCCAGCATCGGACTCGAACCGATGACCCCTTCCTTACCATGGAAGTGCTCTACCAACTGAGCTAGCTGGGCGCGAAGCGAGACTGTACCGCGCCCGAGCGCCGCCCGCGCGGGCCCGGCGTGCCGCTCAGTTGACGCCGTCGAGCAGCTCGCTCGGCGAGGACAACTCGAGCCCCCGCGACAGGATCACGATCGTCTCGAGCCGGGGCGAGCGCTTGCAGCGCTCGAGCAGGCTGATCTCGGTGCGGTGGAGGTCGCAGATGTCCGCCAACGCCTCTTGGGAGAGGCCGGCGTCGAGGCGGCGCCGGCGGAGATTGGTTGCGAATTGCCGGCGGACCTCCTCCATGGCCCCAACTCTCTCGTCGCGCAGACGAAACAGCCACAGACAATTGTCCGCATCGAGCCGACCCGTCCAAGCCCCGCCGGTCGAGCCGGAAACCGAAAGGGGGCCCGACCAGGCGTAGGTCTAGTCGCTGGGCGTGACGGTCGTGACGGGCAATCCCAGGCCCGACACCTTGCTCGGCAGGTCCAGTTTCAGCCAGCGCGACACTTTCGGCGACAGCGTCGAGATGATGATCTCGTCGAAGCCGCGCAGGTTGACGGCGTCCTGAATCGCCGCCGCCGGGTCGGCGTCGCCGACGATGCCCTCGACCGGCGACCCGGCGGCGTCGGTGAGCTTGGGCAGCGCAGCGTCGATCGCCGTCTGTGCCTCGTTCGCGCCCTGGTCCTCGGGGTCGACGACCTTGTGCAGGCCGTGGGCCGCGTTGGGCACGAGTAGCGTGAACTTCGCCGGTCCGCGACTCGCGCGCTCGCGGACCGCATCTAGGAGGGGTTGCGTCGCGGCCGTCTTGTGCGCCACGACCAGAACCCTGGATTGCGATGACTCCATGATCGGCACTCCCTTCTGCCGCATCCCGGTCGCGGCTGGCTGTCAGCTCGCCTGCTTTGCCCGCGCGCCTGGCGACACGCGATGTCGACCCACTTCTATCCAATCGGCCTTCGCCTGTCCACCCGCCGGCCCCCACGCGTCGCGGGAGCCCGCCGCGCCCCGAGGCCTGCGCGACGAGACTAGGCTGTCGGTTGTGCGCGTCATCCTCGGCCCCGAGACACTCGAAGTCCGTCTGTCGTGGTGGCAGAGGATCGTCGGCCTGATGGGTTCCATCCGCGTCGCGCGGCGCGACGTCAGCGAGGTCGAGGTCGTCGACGACGCCGTCCGCGCCGCCATGCGAACAGGGTTGAAAGTCGGGCTGAGGTTGCCCTGGCTCGTCTATATCGCTCGCACGATCCGCCTCGATCAGGCGTTTGTCGTCCGACGCGGCGTTGCCGGCCTGTCGTTCGCCGTCGCCAACCATGGGGCCCTCGAGCGCGTGCTCGTCAGCACTCCGGACGCCGCCGATCTCGCCCGACGGCTCAGGTCCGGCGAATGACCACGGGTGGCTGACGCCTAGCCGGAGGTTTCGGCGTTGCGCAGCCCGCCCAGCATCCAGAGCGAGAACAACCCAATCAGGCCGAGCGCGGCGAGGAAGGCCAGGCCCGTGTGGCTGTGGACCCCGGAGATCAGACCGCGGCCGGCCTCGAGAAAGGCCGTCGCCGGGTTGACGCTCGCGACGCCGTGGATCCAGCCCTTGAGCAGGCTGAGGGGGACGTAGACCGGCGCCAGGAAGATGATCAGGAAGACCGGCGTCTGCATCAGCGGGCCGGCCTGGATCGAGCGGAATCGAAACGCGACCCCCGCAGCCCAGCAGTAGCCGACGAGGACGAGCAGCGCCGCCAGGCCGTAGAGACCGAAGAGGTCGACCCCGTCGCCGGTGATCCGCATGCCGCCGGCGAGCGCCACGGCCGTGACGAGGCTGAGCGTGATCGTCGCCCGCGAGAGCGCCACGAGGGCATAGCCCAGCGCGATGCCGCGACGGTTCTCGGCCGCCAGCATAAGCCGCCGCGCAAAGCCGCTCTCGAAGTCGAGGGCGAGCGAGAAGCCCGTGAAGAGACCGGCGAACATCGAGGACTGGGCCAGCACGAACACGAACTGGAAGGCCGTGTAGCCGGCCGGGAAGTGAAACCCGGGCACCGACCCGAGGGCGCTCAGGCCGCCGGCGAAGCTCGCCAGGAAGACCAGCGGAAAGATGAGCGACGGGACGAACAGATCCGGTCGACGGACGTATGTGTGCAGGCTCCGCCAGGCGATCGTCCCGGCCACCTGCCAGATGCCGCCGCCCGTGGGCGCTCTCGACGTCGGCGCAACGCTCATGTCCGCTGCATCCTCGTCCTCATGGCGCCCGCGACGGCGAGCAGCGACACGATCATCAGGCCGCTCGCCACGGCGAAGCCCCGCCACAGCGCCGTGCCGTCCCAGCCGACTATGAAGAGGCTGCGGAAGCCCTCGATCAGGTAGGAGATCGGGTTCCACGTGGCGACCGTGTGGAACCAGCCGGTCCGCAGCAGGGTGCGGGGGAGGTTGCTGGACGACAGGAAGATGAACACGAAGAAGAGTGGGAACAGGCCCTGGACCGCCTCGCCCGAGCCGGTTCTCAGCGCAGCCGCACACCCGAGCGCGCCGAATGCCGCGGCCGTCAGGGAGCCGAGCGCGAGGATGACGGGCACCCCGCCGACGCCCGCGTCGAGATGGGCTCCGGCCACGAGGCTCATGAGGACGTAGACGGCCGACTGCAGCACGCCGAGGCCTGCCACGCCGACGAGCAGGCCGCCGATCAGCGATACCCGCCGCATCGGCGTGAGGGCGAGGCGGTTGAAGAAGCCGCTCTCGATGTCCTCGGCGAGGTTGGTGCCCGTGTTGATCAACGCGAACATCCCGCCCTGGATGAACGCCACGGCGATGGCGAAGGACACGTAGGAGTGGGTCGGAAAGCCCGGCAGTCGCGTCGCCGCCTTCAGGCCGCTCGCGTTGACCGCCAGCAGGATGAGCGGGAAGAACACGATCGGGAACAGCTGGAAGGGCTGGCGGAGGGTCTTGAGCATCGACCGCCTCGCCAGCACCCAGACCTGGGTCGACAGCCCGCTTTGGGTCACGGCCGCTCGGCTCCCGCGCCGCTCGTCGTCGCAGTCGCCGAGCCTCCGTCCACCGAGGCGGGGCCGTCGCCATCCGCGTCGTCGGCCTCGTCTCCGGCGCCCTCGAGGGAGCGGCCGGTCTTGGCCAGGAAGACATCGTCGAGGGTCGGTGCGTGCAGGCGCAGATCGGCGATCTTCAGCCCCTCGGCGTCGAGGGTCCTGACGATCTCGGCGAGATCGCCTACGCCCTCGGGCAGCCTCGCGGCGACGCCGTTGGGCGATGCAGCGGCCGCCTCGCCGAAGCGGTGCAGGACACTCGCCAGGCGCTCGCATTCGCCCGGGTCGGCCGGGATCGCTTCGACGCTCGGGCGCCCGATGGCCGCCTTCAGCTCGGCCGGTGTGCCCTCGGCGACGATCTTGCCGCGGTCGATGATGCCGACGCGGTCGGCCAGGACGTCGGCCTCCTCGAGGTACTGCGTCGTGAGGAAGACCGTCACGCCGTCGTTGGCCAGGCGCCTGACCTCGTCCCACAGCGCGGCTCGACTCTGCGGATCCAGGCCCGTCGTGGGCTCGTCGAGGAACAGCAGCCGCGGGCGGTGGACCAGCGCGAGGCCGAGGTCCAGGCGGCGCTTCATGCCGCCCGAGTAGCCGCCGACCTTGCGGTCGGCCGCATCCATCAGGCCGACGCGCTCGAGCAGCTCGGTCGCGCGCTGTTCGCGGTCGGCCTTGCCCAGGCCGTGGAGCGCGCTCTGCAGGCGCATGTGCTCGCGACCGGTCAGGAACGGGTCGAGGGCCGACTCCTGGAGCGAGGCGCCGATCGCCCGGCGGACGGCGGCGCCTTCGTGAACGACGTCGAGGCCCGCCACGCGGGCCGTGCCGGCGGTTGGCGGAAGGAGGGTCGTCAGGACGAGGACGGTCGTCGACTTGCCGGCCCCGTTGGGACCCAGGAAGCCGTAGATCTCACCGGGCGCGACGCTCAGGTCGATGCCGTCGACCGCGCGCACGCCGCCCTTGAAGTCGCGCACGAGGCCCTCGACCTCGATGCCGTTGTCGCCGTCCGCGCTCGCGGCGCTCATGGCTAGCCCTCTCCCTCGGTCGCGAAGCGCCCGGGCAGCGAGGGCTCAACGCGCAGCAGCCTCGCCGGCATCCGCGGCAGCCACCAGTTCCAGCGGCCGAACAGCGAGATGACCGCAGGGACGAGCAGCGCCCGAATCACCGTCGCGTCGAGCAGGATCCCCGCCGCGAGGCCGGTCGCGAGCACTTTGATTTCGGTCTCTGGCCCCGAGGCGAGCGAGACGAAGGCCAGGAAGAGAATCAGCGCCGCGCTCGTCACGAGCCGTCCGGTACGCCCGATGCCGCGCACGACAGCCGTGTCGGTCGAGCCTGTGGCGTCGTACTCCTCGCGCATGCGCGAGAGGATGAACACCTCGTAGTCCATCGACAACCCGAACAGGAACGCGAACACCATCAACGGGATCCACGCTGTCACCGAGCCGGTCGCAGCGATGCCCCAGATCAGGCTCGAGCCGTGGCCGTTCTGCCACACGAGCTCGAGCACACCCCAAGCGGCGCCGACGCTGATCACGTTCAGCACGACCGCCTTCAGCGGCAGGAGCAGTGAGCGGAACGCGCGGGCCAAGAGGACGAAGGTGATAAACGCGATCAGCGCGATCATCAGCGGGAAGTTGCCGTAGACAGCGTTTATGAAGTCCTCGTTCTGCGCCGCCAGGCCGCCGAGATGGACGTCCGAGCCCGTCGCCCGGGCGGCCGTGCGGACGTTGTCGAGCGTCGAGCGCCCGCTCGCGCTCGAGGCGTCGGGGGTGGGGAAGGCCTCGACGACCGCCGCGCCGTGTCGCTGCCACTCGGGCGAGGAGGGCGCGACGGCGCCGTGCACTCCCGGCACAGAAGCGAGCGCCCGGGCGACCTTGGCCGGTGAGGCCGAGCCGCCGACGAGCACCTCGTTGGGCACGATCGCGCCGGACCCGATCCCCGAGCGCTCGAGCGCGAGGAGACCCTGCTTGGCGTCGCCTTCCCTTGCGATCGTGTTGACGTTGGAGATACCCAGCTGCAGGTTCGTCGCGGCGAGCACGAGCGCCGCGAGCACGAGCGCCGCCCCGAGCGCCGCGATCCGGCGTCGGCGTACGACCAGGTGAGCCCAGTTGGTCCACGATCGGCTGGCGTTGTCGTCGTCGCGGATGTGTGGCCAGTCGAGTCGCTGGCCGAGCTTTGCCAGGACCACCGGGAGCAGCGTCATCGCGACGAGGACGCTGATCAACGGGATCAGCATGCCGCCGTAGCCGACCGAGCGCAGGAACGGAAGCGGCAGCGCGACGAGCGCCAGCAGGCCGATGGCAACGGTCGTGCCGCTGAACACGACGGCGCGACCGGCCGTCTGCATGGTTCGTTCGATCGCCGCCTCGCCCGAGAGTCCGTGCGCTCGCTCCTCGCGCCAGCGCACCACCACGAGCAGGGCGTAGTCGATCGACACGCCGAGGCCGATCAGCGCGATCAGGAACTGGACGATCGGCGAGACTTCCGTGATCGTCGTGAGGCCCCAGACGACGAGGAAGGTCGTCATGATCGAGACGATCGCCATCAGGATCGGCACGATCGCGAGGAACGACCCGAACACGAACGCGAGCACGAGCAGCGCTCCGAGCCCTCCCAGCATCGCCTCGACGAGCACGCCCGGTCCATTTCCGCCGCCGCTCTGCGTCGAGAGCGCGTCGAACCCCGTCAGGTGCACGGGTGCGCCCGCCACGGTCGTCCCGCGGAGCGCGGCCGTCGCTCGTTTGGCCGCGTTCGGGTTATCGCCGAACGGCTGATTGGGATCCGGCGGCGGGTAGGCGAGGACGAATGTGGTCTGCCGATCGCGGGAGAGGAAGGCGGAGCTGCCGGTGCTCGCGTAGCCCGCCACGCGAGCGCCCGGCTCGACCTGGGTCAGGCGGGCTTCGACGGCCTGGAGTTCGCGTTTGACCGTCGGCGAGATGACCGAGCGGCCCGCCGGAAGCGTCACCACAGCGAGCTGGGGAGCGCTGTTGCCTCCGGTCCCGTGGAAGTCGCGGGCGATCTGCTGGTTCGTCACCCAGCCTTCCTTGCCGGGCACCGAGAATTTCTGTTTGAGGGCTTTGGTCGACGTGCCCGCCGTCGCGATGCCCACCAGCGTCAGGATCACCCAGAATGCGACGACGATCCGTTTGTGCGCCAGAACCACGCGGGTCAGGCGGCTGATCGCCCCGCCTGGGCGCTCATCGGGGGACGCGGAAGTGGTGTTCCTGGGGGAAGGGTCGTGGGTCATCGCGGGGAGGCCTCCAGTGCTTCCAGGACAAAATGATTCCGAGCGAAATCATCTATAGCATAAATCATACCGCTCCGTTATGATCATCGGTGTGAACATCGAGCGTAGTGCCGCCGAGCCCTTTCGCTCGGTCGGCTTCAAGCTGTCGAGCGCCGGCTACGTCGTCGCCCGACGCTTCCGCGCGGTCCTCGCGCCGCTGCAGCTCGAGCCGCGCGAGTTCGCGCTGCTGCGGGCGGTCGCCGCCACCGAGGGCCAGTCCCAGCAGGCGACCGGCGAGCGCCTGCAGATCCCCTCCAGCCGCATGGTCGCCTTCGTCGACGCGCTCGAAGCGCGTGGCCTGATCGAGCGGCGACACAACCCCGACGACCGGCGCACGCGCACGCTGTATCTCACCGCCGACGGCCGTGATCTGCTCGGCCGCGCGTTCGCCGCCGCGTCCGTCTTCGAGGCGGATCTGTGCGCCGATCTCAGCGACGCCGAGCGCGAGCAGCTGCTCGACCTGCTCGAGCGGGTCGGCACCCGTCTCGGTCTCTCGCCAGGCGCACACGGTGCGCACGCGGCGATGAGCGAAAAGCTCCTCGCCGACGAGCCCGCTCCCGAGTGAGGGTTTGAGCACCACGAACCATTAGACCGCGGCGCGCCTGGAAAGTCATCGCACGGGCCGGGCGTGTACCTGACAAGGCTCGTCCTCTACTGGGATCGCGAGCGGCTGTTCGCCGAGCTCGGCCTCGCGTCGGCCGGCGCCTGATGCACAGTGGCGGGGGCAGGATTCGAACCTGCGAAGGCAGAGCCAATTGGTTTACAGCCAATCCCCTTTGACCGCTCGGGAACCCCGCCAGGGTCGTCGAGCATAGCGAGCGAAGCGCCCACATTCAGCGCAGCGGCCGGCCGCCCTCGACCTCGAAGGCGGCGTACTTCGGGCCACCGAGTACGACCATCGTTGTCCCGTCGATGTCCGTGGCCGGGATGAACCAACGTCGCCCATCGCCCACGAGCACGAACAGCCGGTCACAGCGCGACGGACTGAAGCGCTTTGACAGGCGATTCCAGCTCTGGTTCCCTCCGCGCGTGCAGATCATGACCTCCCAGCGACGTTTGCGGTACTGAGTCGAGGTCTTCACCTGCACCCGCAGCAGCTCGTCGCCGTCTCCGGCGATCAGGTCGGCGTCGGGGCTGTGCGTCACCGGTAGCCAGAGCTCGTAGCCCTGCGACCCCAGCCACTCCATCGCCGACAGCTCGCCGAGATCGCCCTGCGTTCGGGGTGACATCCGCTCCATCGTGCAAACATACGTTCGCCTTGGGACGGTACTCTCGGCCGGGGGTGAGGGGCGGTTCCGGTACCGCCCCGCGCTTAGGACGCCTCGCGAAGCTGCTGGGCTTCGGGCAGCGTCTGGAGCTTTTTGAGCGTCCGGTTCTCGATCTGGCGGACACGCTCGCGCGTGATGTTGAACGCCCGGCCGACCTCCTCGAGCGTGCGCGAGCGTCCGCCGACGATGCCGTAGCGCATCTCGATGACCTCACGCTCGCGTCGCGGCAGACAGGCCAGGACGCGCATGACGTTCTCGCGCCTGAGCGCCTCGGAGGCGATCTCGAACGGCGAGGCGGCCGACACGTCCTCGACGAAGTCGGCCAGGGCCGAGTCGTCCTCCTCGCCGACGGGCTTCTCGAGCGAGATCGGCTGCTGGGTGATCCGCATGACGTCGCGGACCTCGCGGACGTCGCACTCGAGATCGTCGGCCAGCTCGGCAGGCGAGGGCTCGCGGCCGAGCTGCTGGATGAGCCTCCGTTCGGCGTGGACCAGCTTGTTCAGGCGCTCGACCATGTGGACAGGTATGCGGATCGTGCGTCCCTTGTCAGCGAGCGAGCGCGTGACGGCCTGGCGGATCCACCAGGTGGCGTATGTCGAGAACTTGTAGCCGCGGCGATAGTCGAACTTCTCGACCGCCCGGATCAGTCCCAGGGAGCCCTCCTGGATGAGGTCGAGCAGGGTCAGGCCCCGCCCGACGTAGCCCTTGGCGATTGAGACGACCAGGCGCAGGTTGGCCTCGACCATGTGCTGCTTGGCGGCGACGTCGCCGCGCTCGATGCGCTTGGCCAGTGAGACCTCCTCCTCGGCGGAGAGCAGCGGGACACGACCGATCGAGCGCAGATACAGCCGCAACGAGTCGAGGCTCGGCTCGACCGTCAGGTCGACCTCGGGCCGCTTGAGCTCCTCGAGGCGGACCTGCAGGCCCTGGATCTGCTCGTCGCGCTCCTCGCCCTCGTCCTCGTCCTCGTCGGATGCGGCGGCGCCCGCGACGGTTCGCGCCGGCTCTTGCTCGACATCGTCGGCCGCGATCGGCGGGAGGGCGTCGGCCCCGGCACCGTGCGGGTGCAGCTCGGCGGTGGCCTCGCCCGCGCCGAGGACTTCGACGCCGTGCTCCTCGAGGTAGCTGTAGAGGTCGCGCGCCTGCTGGGCGCTCAGCTCGGCCTCCTCCAGCGCCGCATGGACGGCGTCGGCCGATAGGAACCCCTTGTCCTGACCCTCCGCGATGATGCCCTGCAACTCGTCCATCTCAACAACGGCTGTTGCCGTAGCGGTCAAAAGACCGTCAAGCTTCTCGCTCAATTGGACTCCCAAGGACAATTCCGACTCCCCTCGGAACGGCGAAACCGCTCCGACCTCCCCTCACCGACGCTAAGCCTCCTGTGCGTTGCGTTTGTACTGGCAGTTTCGTCGCGTCTCGCCTCGCCCCCGGACCGGAGCACCTGCATTTCCCCGTGCGCGGACCGGATGGGCTAAGTGCGGAGTGATACCAGAATCGACGGCCGGGGATCCCTCTTCCCGGCAGTCGACGGCCGGGCCGCCGGCGCGCGCTAGGCTTGCCGCGGTGCAGGCGACACGGTCGATCACCTCGCTGTCTCCGACCCGGGGCGCCGGGGATGACGTCCAGGCGCGCGCGCCGAGCATCGCGGTCGGCCTGTCCCGGGTGGGCGTGACCGGTGTTGAGAAGGTCGTACGCATCCGCGACGAGCTCTTCCTCGCGCGCTTCGAATGCTTCGTCGATCTGAGCGGCGACCAGAAGGGCGCCCACATGTCGCGCTTCGAGGAGGTCGTCAACGAGGCGATCGGCCAGGTCGTCCTCAGCGAGTCGCCGTTCCGAGCCGAGACAATGGCGTGCCACATCGCCGAGCTCGTCCGCGAGCGCCAGGGCGCCGTGCGCGCAGAGGTGACGATCGAGGCGCGCTACCCGGAGCATCGGCCGGCTCCCGTGTCGGGTGTGCTCACCCAGGAGATCTACACGCTCCACGGGCGCGCGGTCGCCCGCGCGAGCGGCACCAGGCGGACGGTCGGGATATCGGTTGCCGGCATGACGGCGTGCCCGTGCGCCCAGGAGCTCGTTGCGGCCAACGCCCGCGACCGGCTATCCGAGCGCGGCTTCTCAGCCGATCAGATCGACGTCGTGCTCGACAGCGTGCCCGTGGCGACGCACAACCAGCGAGGCCTCGCGACGCTCATGGTCGGCCTGCCCGAGGGCAGTGCGACCGAGATCGAGGCGTCGCTGCTGCTGAAGATCGCCGAGGCGAGCATGTCGTCGGAGATCTATGAGCTGATGAAGCGCTCCGACGAGGTCGCGGTCGTCGAAAAGGCGCATCTGCGGCCGCGCTTCGTCGAGGACTGTGTTCGCGAGATGGTCGGCGGCGTCGTGGCCGAGTTCACCGAGCTCGACGGCGAGTGCTTCGTGTCCGCCCGTCAGGAGAACCTCGAGACGATCCACCAGCACAACGTCGTCGCCGAGCGCCACGGCCGACTGTCGGAGTTGCGCGAGGAGGTCTCCTCCGGCTCGCGTCCGGCTCATCAGACGAGCCTCGAGCAGTGGCTCGACGCCGGAGCCGGGGCTCAGCCGCCGGCCTGAGCGCGTTCGACCTGCTGCATGCGCCGGCGGATGCCGAAGAAGTAGTCGAGGCCCGACAGCACCGTCACGAGGACGGCCAGGTAGAGCAGGGCCGACACCCACAGGGGCATGCCGTGGACCGCGATGACGGACAGGATGGCGGCGATCTGCAGGCAGGTCTTGACCTTCCCGAACATGCTCGCGGCCATCACGACGCCGGCCTGGGTGGCGGCCAGGCGCAGGACGGTGACGGCCAGCTCGCGCGTGATGATGACCATCGCCACCCAGGCCGCCAGGCGGTGCAGCGACACGAGCGACACGAGGGCGGCGACGATCAGGAGCTTGTCGGCGAGCGGGTCCATCAGCTTGCCGAAAGTCGTGATCGAGTCCCGCGCGCGTGCGAGGTAGCCGTCGACGAAGTCCGTCAGCGACGCGAGCGCGAAGACGACGGCGGCGAGGACGTCGCCCGCCGGTGTGTTGCCGAGCAGGGCCACGACCAGGACGGGCACCAGCATGATCCGCAGGACCGTCAGCAGGTTGGGCAGGGTGAGCGGGAACACGGCGAGGACATTATGTCCCGATCTTTCGCCCACGCGGCGCAGGCGCGCGGCGGCGCTTGGTATACCGGGAGCGCGGCCGCCCCGGGTCCTCGGTGGGCGGCCAACCGACGTCAGTCAGAAAGGAGCCTCAATGGACAGGCGCACGCTCGGTCCCCGCGGTCCGCAGGTGTCGGCCATCGGCCTCGGCTGCATGGGCATGTCGGCCTTCTACGGCGCGACCGACGAGGCGGAGGCCGTCAGGACGATCCACAGCGCTCTCGATCTCGGCTGCAACTTCCTCGACACGTCGGACATGTACGGGCCGTACACCAACGAGCGCCTCGTCGGCGGCGCGATTGCCCGGCGCCGCGACGAGGTCTTCCTGGCAACCAAGTTCGGGATCAGGCTCGAGCCCGCCGCCGACGGTCGGGACGGGCCGCCGAGGCGATCGATCGACGGCAGTCCCGACTACGTCCGCAGCGCCTGCGAGGGCTCGCTGCAGCGGCTCGGCGTCGATCACATCGACCTCTACTACCAGCACCGCGTCGACCCGCGGACGCCGATCGAGGAGACCGTCGGCGCGATGGCCGAGCTCGTCGAGCAGGGCAAGGTTCGTCACCTCGGCCTGTCCGAGGCCAACGCCGAGACGATCCGCCGCGCCCACGCCGTCCATCCGATCACGGCCGTCCAGACCGAGTACTCGCTCTGGACCCGCGACGTCGAGCAGGACATCCTCGCAACGGTCGAGGAGCTCGGCATCGCGCTGGTCGCCTACTCACCGCTCGGGCGTGGCTTCCTGTCGGGGCGCTTCAGCTCGCCGGAGGAGCTCGACGAGGGCGACTTTCGCCGTCACGGACCGCGCTTCAACGGCGAGAACCTGCGCCAGAACCTCGAGCTCGTCGCGCTTGTCAAGGAGCTCGCCGGCGAGCGGGGCATCACGCCGGGGCAGCTCGCGCTCGCGTGGGTGCTCCACCGCGGCGAGCACGTCGTGCCGATCCCGGGCACCAAGCGCGTGTCCTACCTCGAGGAGAACGTCGCCGCCGCAGACGTCCGGCTCAGCGAGGAGGAGGTCAGGCGGATCTCGGACACCGTCCCGACGGCCGCGGGTGCCCGCTATGACGAGGCCGGGATGCGGAGCGTCAACCTCTGAGGCCGAGGCCCGTTCAGTAACCGACGGAGAAGAAGCTGATGTGCCGGCAGCGGTCGAGCCGGTAGCGGGGGAGGGCGTGGTGGCTCGTGTAGACGACGATGGCGGGGTTCTGGCAGTGGATCGTGCCCGACCCCTCGTGGGCGTGGACGACGGTCCCCCGGTTGGTGCCCGTCCAGACGTAGTTGACCGTGTCGTTGGCGTAGATGTAGTTCTTGCCGTTGCCGGCGTGGATGACGGCGGTCTGCGACGCGGGCCAGCCGGAGGGGTGGTAGTCGCCCCAGATGACGTCGCCGGCCGAGCCGCCGTAGATCGTGTCGTTGCCGTACCCGCCGAGCAGGTAGTTGTGGACGTTGGCGCGGCCCACCAGCGTGTTGGTGCGCCCGCCCGGCCCGTGATCCATGACGAGGTGCTCGTCCGGTGGCCAGCCGGCATGGCTCGTCATCGCCAGCGACGGGACCGCGACGGCGAGGACGCTCAGCACCGCGGCCGTGCCGGCGGCGACCTTGCCACGCCGTGCGGTGGCGCGGCCAAGGCTGCGGGGACCCGTGCGCGCACGGCGCGGCCGCCGGGCGTGGGGGTCGATCAGGGCTGAGGGTTCGGACATGGGCCTTGCATCGTCGAACACTGCTCTGCCCGCAACGATTCGCTTGTAACTCGGACATCCGGCCACGCCGCTCGGCCGCGACGACGGCGGGAGCCGATCTGCATGCCCCCGCTCGGGCGGCGACGGACGCTAGGGTGGGCCCATGCCGCTGATCCCGATGGTCATCGAGCGCACCGCCCGCGGCGAGCGCGAGTTCGACATCTACTCGAGGCTGCTCAACGAGCGCATCATCTTCCTGGGCACGCCGATTGACGATCAGGTGGCGAATCTCGTCGTGGCCCAGCTGCTGCACCTCGAGAGCGAGGACCCGGAGAAGGACATCTCGATCTACATCAACTCTCCAGGCGGCAGCATCTATTCGGGGCTGGCGATCTACGACACGATGAAATTCATCAAACCCGACGTCGCGACCATGTGCGTCGGCGTGGCGATGTCGATGGGCTCGCTGCTGCTGGCCGCCGGCACGAAGGGCAAGCGGGCATGCCTGCCGAACTCGCGCATCCTCATCCACCAGCCCTCTGCCGGGTTCGAGGGGCAGTCGACGGACATCGAGATCCACGCCCGCGAGATCCTCAAGCTGCGGGCGCGGATCGACGAGATCTACGGCGAGCACACGGGCAAACCGGCCGAGGAGGTGCGTCGGGACATGGAGCGCGACCGCTTCTTCACCGCCGAGCAGGCGCTCGAGTACGGCCTCGTCGACCGGGTTCTCCAGAGCCACTGATCCCAACGGTGGCGGGCGCCGGGGCTAGATGGCCGGGCTGACGCCGATCGAGCGCTCGCTGCTGGCCGTCATCGGCGCGATGACGGCCGTGGCGGGGTTCGCCGACTATCAGCGCTGGGCGCCGGTGCCGCGCTTCGCCGTCGCGACGGTCGCCCTGGCCGGGCTTGCATGGGTGGTGTCGTTCGCGACCGAGCAGCTCGGCGAGCGCTTCGGGCCCGGCGTGACGGGCATGATGCAGTCGACGCTCGGCAACCTTCCCGAGCTGTTCGTCGTCATCTTCGCGCTGCAGAAGGGAGAGCTCGTCGTCGCCCAGACGGCCATCGTCGGCTCGATCTTCGCGAACGCCCTGCTCGTGCTCGGCCTCGTCATCGTCGTCGGCGCCCGCCGAGCCCCGGACGGCATCATGCGCTTCTCCAAGCGCCTGCCGAGGGACACGGCGACGCTGCTCCAGGTCACGGTCTTCATCATCGTCCTGCTCGGGCTGTCGCTGGCCTCCCACGATCCCGCCAGTCACCATGTCAAGGCGATCTCGGCCGTCGGTGCGGTCTGCCTGCTGACCGTGTACCTCGCCTGGGTCGTTCCATATCTGCGCTCCGACGAGGCGCCGGGCGCGGAGCGCGACCGGCGGCCCGCGGGCGATGCGGCGGCCGCGACAGCGCCTGCCGGCACACTCCCGGCGGCGGCCGCGACGAGCGAGGACGCCGTCGCCCCCGGGCCGCGCCTGTCGCTCGGTGTGACGGCGGGGCTCCTGCTCGTGGCCGGCACGGCATCGGCGTTCGTGTCCGACTGGTTCGTCAACGCCCTCTCGCCGGCCATCATCCAACTGCACATCTCCCAGGCCTTCGCCGGTCTCGTCATCGTGGCCATCGCCGGCAACGCCGTCGAGAACACGGCCGGCCTGGTGCTGGCGTGGAAGGGTCGCTCCGACCTCGCCATCTCGGTGGTCAAAAACTCCGTCGCCCAGATCGCGGCGTTCCTGTTCCCGCTGCTCGTACTCGTCTCCTTCGCCCTCGCCACCAACCTGACGTTCGCGCTGGCGCCCGTCTACATCGGGGCGCTGGCCCTGACGGCGCTCGTGCTGTGGCAGGTGACCGGCGACGGCGAGGCGGCCGAGTTCGAGGGGTGGGCGCTCGTGGCCGTCTACGTCATTCTCGGCACGTTGACTCTCTACGAGTAGCCGCCGGTCAGCCGCGCGCGAGCCCTCCGATCAGCGCGCCGGCGATCCCGCCCGCTCCGACGGCCTCGGCCTGGGAGCCGATGCCCTCCAGCGGAGCGATGAAGAGCGTCTGGATCGCGAGGCGACCGGGGCCGGTGAAGCGGTTCCACGTCAGCTTGCCGCCGCCGCCGAAGATGCCCGTCTTCAGGCCCATGGTGATCGCCTCGAGCTTGACCGACGGGTCCTTGTAGAGCCACGCGCCGGCCTCGACGTCGAGCTGCTCGCCGTCCTGAAGCTGGACGAGGAAGACGTTGCCGTGACCGTGCAGCCAGACGAGGGCGTCGCCGTCGGTGGCGCGGAACTTGTCCATGAAGAAGCCGGAGCCTCCGAGCAGCATGTTCTGGACGCCCTTGATCCGTTCGAAGGTGTAGTCGAGGTTGTCGGTGGCGGCGATGAACTGGTGCTCGCGGACGTCGAGCCCCTCGCCCTGGCGCAGGTGCAGGGGCACGCACTGGCCAGGCGAGTCGCGCGAGAAGGCGATTCGTCCCGAGCCCGAGGTGCGCGTGACAAAGAACTCGAGGCCGGCGATCTTGCGCTTGATGGCGCCGGGCAGTTTCTTGAGCTCGATGTTCAGATCGGTTTCCTTCCACAGCAGCACGTGGTGCTCGAACATGACGGCCTGCGAGCCGATCTCGATCTGCAGCTCGGGCACCAGTTCGCCGCGGATGTGGTAGGTGACGCCGGCGAAGGTCTCATCGTGGACGGCCGTCGGAATCGGCTCGGGCAGGTGCATCGGCGTCTCCTTTTCTCTCGCTCCGCGCGATCGGCGGGGCGCATGTGATTGCTCGGACCCGTAGCCGTCCCGCGAGGGCCGGTCGGATCCGCCGGATGAGCTTCGCGGCTGGCGCGGACGCCGTCAAGGCGAGTGGCCGCTTTGCGCGAGCCCCGCGCCACCCGCAAGCGCGCTAGACTGCCTTCTACCTCGCGCCTGGGCGGGGTTTTTCTTCGCCCAAGGCCGCTTCCACACCGACGCAGGGATTTCTCATCATGGCCCGCGGAGACGTTCGAATCGCTATCACCCTCGCCTGCGAGGAGTGCAAGCATCGCAACTACCAGACGAACAAGAGCAAGCGCAACAACCCCGACCGGGTGACCCTGCGCAAGTACTGCCGCTGGTGTCGGAAGCACACCAGCCATCGGGAGACCCGTTAGCGCGGGAGCGCTGCCGTGGCTCGTGACCGCAAACGTGCAAAGCAGCGCCGCCAACGCGGCGCCGCAGCGGCCTCCGGCCGCGGTGGCTCACCGGCCGCCAGCCAGCCCGTCCGCGAGGACCTGCCAGGCGCGCTCGATCACTCCTCGGCCGACGCCGACGAGTTCGACGCCGCGCTCATCCGCGGCGCCGGCGGCGTTCCGGCCGAGGCGTCGAGCGAGCTCGTCGACTCCGGTGACGACGCGGTCCAGGAACCGCAGGCGCCCGGAGGGACGCCCCCACGCGGCGGCGGTGGCATCGGCGCCGGTGGCGGCGATGGAGCAGGCGGCGAGAGTCCCTCGGGAGCGCCGCTGCGCGGCGGCAACCGGGCGGTCGGCTTTCTCGGCGCCAGCTGGGCTGAGCTCCAGCGCGTGCAGTGGCCCGACCGACGCCAGGTCACACAGGCCACGGCCGTCGTGCTCGGTTTCGTCGCCCTCGCCGGCGCCTACCTCGGCCTGGCCGACTACGTCGCGAAGGAAATCGTCGAATTCATACTTTGAATGCCGTCCCGAAGCCGTGATCGAGCTCGCCGCCGAGCGGTCATTCCCATCCGCCACTGAATCTGTCGAGGAACCCTGAATGTTTCGTTGGTACGTCGTCAACACCTACTCCGGTCACGAGAACAAGGTCAAGCACAACCTCGAGCACCGGCTCATCTCGCTCGGCCAGCAGCGGGCCGTGCGCAGCGTCGTCGTGCCGACCGAAGCCGTGTCGGAGATGAAGGACAACCAGAAGGTCACCGTCGAGAAGCGCACCATGCCGGGCTACGTCCTCGTCAACATGGAGCTCAACGAGGACTCCTGGGGCGTCGTCAAGGGCACCCCCGGCGTGACCGGCTTCGTCGGCGCCTCACAGGAGCCCGTGCCGCTGACCCAGATGGAGGTCGACCGGCTGCTCCACAAGGAGGTCGCCACGGCGACACGGACGCGCGCCCAGTTCACGATCGGCGAGTCCGTCAAGGTCGTCTCCGGTCCCCTGTCGGACTTCTCCGGTGAGATCTCCGAGATCAACGAGGACGCCGCCCGCCTCAAGGTGCTGGTATCAATCTTCGGTCGGGAGACTCCCGTCGAAGTCCAATTCGACCAAGTGAAGAAGCTCTGAGCCGAACGATGACCGGCGCGGAGCGGCGTCCTCGGTCGCTCGTGTGCGGAGCACACTTCGCTCCCTGCGTCCTTGCTCCGCTTGATCCTCGTCCGGCTCAGGCGCGCGCTTCCGAATAAGCTCTACAACGAACTAGACGAAGAGAAGACGAGAAAATGGCCAAGAAGGTTCTTACGACGATCAAGCTGCAGGCGAATGCCGGGCAGGCGAGTCCGGCTCCGCCGGTCGGTCCCGCGCTGGGCCAGCACGGGATCAACATCATGGAGTTCTGCAAGGCGTTCAACGCCCAGACGCAGAGCGAAACCGGCACCGTCATCCCGGTCGTCATCACCGTGTACGAGGACCGGTCGTTCACGTTCATCACCAAGACGCCGCCCGCCGCCGTCCTGATCCGCCAGGCGATCAAGATCAACAAGGGCTCCGGTGAGCCGAACCGAGTCAAGGTCGGCACGATCACCCAGACTCAGCTGCGCGAGATCGCCGAGCGCAAGCTCGACGACCTCAACGCCCACGACGTCGACCAGGCGGCCAAGATCATCGCCGGCACCGCCCGCTCCATGGGAGTCGAGGTGGCGTCGTGAGCAAACACGGACGCCGCTACGTCGAGACACTCGCCCGCGTGGACCGCGAGCGCGAGTACGAGCCCGCCGAGGCGATCGCGCTCGTCCGCGGCCTCACAGCCGCCAAGTTCGACGAGTCGATCGAGGTCCACGTCCGGACCGGCCTGAACGTCCGCCACGCCGACGAGCAGCTGCGGGGCACGATCGCGCTGCCCAACGGGCTCGGCAAAGACGTCAAGATCGCGGTGTTCGCCCAGGGCGAGAAGGTCCGCGAGGCCGAAGAGGCCGGTGCCGACTTCGTCGGCGGCGACGACCTCGCCAAACGGATCGAGGAGGGCTTCGACGACTTCGACGTGACGATCGCCACACCCGACATGATGTCCGTCGTCGGGCGCCTCGGGCGCGTGCTCGGGCCGTCGGGCAAGATGCCGAACCCGAAAGTCGGCACGGTCACCATGGACGTGGCCAAGGCCGTCGAAGAGTCCAAGTCGGGCAAGGTCGAATACAGAACCGACCGAACGGCCATCGTGCACCTGGTCATCGGCAAGGCGAGCTTCGACGACCGCAAGCTGCTCGAGAACTACGCGGCCGTCATCGAAGAGCTCGTCCGCGCCAAGCCCTCGGCCGCCAAGGGCCGCTACCTGCGCTCGATCACCATCGCCTCGACGATGGGCCCCGGGGTCAAGGTCGACTCCAGCCGCACCCGCGAAATCCTCGAGGAGGCGCCCGCGGCGAGCATCGCCGCCTAGCGTCACCTCCAACAGGCCACCAGAGACCCCCGGCGGCGGCGCCGTCCGATCTTCGATCGGCGCCACGGAAGCCCGGGACAGGAGCCCCACATGAACCGAGACCAGAAGGCAGTGGCGATCGAGGAGATCGCTACCCAGATACAGGAGTCCGAGGCGGTCTTCGCCGTCGACTACCGCGGCATCACCGTCGCCCAGATCGCCGAGCTGCGGGCGAAGCTGCGCGAAGGAGACGCCAGCTTCAAGGTCGTCAAGAACTCGCTCACTGAGCGTGCCGCCGACCAGGCAGGCGCCGAGGCGCTCAAGGACTTCCTCGCCGGCCCGACGGCCCTGACGTTCGTGCGCGGCGACGTCGCCGTTGCCGCCAAAGCGGTGGCCGACTACGCCCGCGCGACCCAGATGCTGCCGTTCAAGGGCGGCCTGATGGGCGGCGCCGCGCTCGACGTCGAGCAGATCCGCTCGCTCTCGCGTCTGCCCTCTCGCGAGGTCCTCTACGGCCAGCTCGTCGGCATCGTGGCCTCACCCGTCACCGGGCTCGTCCGGAGCCTGGGCGCACTGATCGGCGGACTCGCCGTCGCGCTCGGCCAGGTCCACGAGAAGAAGCAGTCCGGCGAGCTTCCAGCCGGCGAGCCCCCGCCCGCCGAGGCGCCCGCGGCTGCCGAGGCCGAGCCCGCTGCGGCCGACGTGACCGAGGAGCCCGAGGCCGAGCCGGCGGCCGACGCGCCCGCGGCTGCCGAGGCGTCTGAGGCGACAGAGGAGCCCGCTGCGACCGAGGAGCCGGCTGCGGCCGAGGCGGCGACGGACCCGGAGCCGGCGGGCGAGCAGGACAAGACTGAGCCGGAGGCAGGCGAGCCGGCCCAAGCAGACGACAACCAGGCGGACGTCTCGGCAGAGCCCGAGGACGCCGAGGCGAATCCCACCAAGGAGGACTGACGAACATGGCAGCGACAAGCACAGAGAAGTGGATCGAGGAGCTCAAGGGCATTTCGGTGCTCGAGCTCGCCGAGCGGATCAAGGCGCTCGAGGAGGAGTTCGGCGTGTCGGCTGCCGCCATGGCGGCCCCGGCGGCCGCGCCGGCAGGCGGCGGTGGCGATGCGGGCGCCGAGGAAGAAGAGTCGAGCACGGTCGACGTGATCCTGACGGGCGCGGGTGACAAGAAGATCCAGGTCATCAAGGTCGTGCGTGCCGCGACGGGTCTCGGGCTCAAAGAGGCCAAGGCGCTCGTGGACGAGGCTCCCAAGCCGGTCAAGGAGGGCATCGACCGCGAGGAGGCCGACAAGCTCAAGCAGGAACTCGAGGAGGCCGGAGCTGCCGTCGAGGTCAAGTAGGCCTCGACGATCTCCAGCACGCCGGAAACGGGTCCCGCGACGCGGGACCCGTTTCTTTATGTAGCCCTAACAAATCGGCGCGTTTTCCGGTAAAGTGCGCTGCGCTAGCCGATAGTCGTAGCCGCCCGATACGCCGAGGTCGCGCCACATACGCGAATTTCTCGAAGGGCGGGGTCCGTGAGCGCTGGCTGCCCTTCGGGGTGCGGATGGCCTGTGCTATCTTTCTTAGTCGCGCTTCGGCGCCCTCCTCTGCCCGTGTTTCGCCCTCCGAAGGAGTCGTTCCTTGGCTGCTGCAGATGCTCTCCGGACGCGCAGAAGCTTCGCGCGCCTGAATAAGACCGTTGACGTCCCGAACCTGATTGACATCCAGCGCCGCTCGTTCGCGTGGCTGACCGACCCGGAGACGGGCGGCCTGCGCGAGACGATCGATGACATCTCCCCGATCGAGGACTACACGGGCAATCTCGCCGTGCAGTTCGGCGAGTTCGTCTTCGACGAGCCCGTCGCCTCGCTCGACCAGTGCCGCGAGAAGGACCTGACCTACGCCCGTCCGCTGACGGTGACCGTGGCCTTCATCAACCGCGAGACGGGCGAGATCCGCGAGCAGTCCGTCTTCATGGGCGACTTCCCGTGGATGACCGAGCGCGGGACGTTCGTCATCAACGGCACCGAGCGCGTCGTCGTGACGCAGCTCGTGCGCTCGCCGGGCGCCTACCTGATGGAGCCGAAGGACCGCGAGAAGCAGGTCTTCATCGCCAACCTGATGCCCGCCCGTGGCTCGTGGCTGGAGCTCGAGATCGACAAGAAGGGCAAGGTCTTCGTACGCATCGACCGCAAGCGCAAGCTGCCCGTGACGGTGCTGCTCAGGGCGATGGGCTACGCGAGCGACGAGGAGATCCTGCGGCTGTTCGAAAACTCGCTCTACATTCGCAACACGATCGAGGCCGACACGGAGGTCACGCGGACCGAAGAGGGCGCGCTGATCGAGCTGTTCAAGAAGCAGAGGCCGGGCGAGCCGCCGAGCGTCGACAACGCCAAGGCGCTCCTGAACCAGCTGTTCTTCGACCCCAAGCGCTACGACCTGACACGAGTCGGTCGCTACAAGCTCAACTCGCGGCTCAAGCAGGGCACCGACCTCGACGTCCGGACCCTGACCAAGGACGACATCGTCGCCCTGATCAACGAGCTCGTGCGCCTGCCCAAGATCCTCGGCATCCCCGAGGACGGCGAGGTCGAGATCAAGGACTACGCGGCCGAGGCGACGAGCATGCCGCGCGAGCCTGTCGCCGAGCACCTCGACGAGTACGAGCACTTCGGCAACCGACGTCTGCGGACCGTCGGCGAGCTGATCCAGGAGGCCTTCCGGATCGGCCTCTACCGCATGGAGCGCGTCGTGCGCGAGCGCCTGACGACCGAGGACGCCGACACGATCACGCCGCAGAC
>OUNO011323074.1_pt1 | contig 28389 bp, 31 predicted proteins | sample 1779811 | NCBI WGS metagenome assembly OUNO01 (sample SAMEA3914804, study PRJEB12502) | metagenome | biome: forest; material: soil | place: Canada | collected 2010-06-25 | depth 0.3 m
AAGAGAGCCGCGCCGTCCAGGAGACCGAGGAAAGAGATCTCGCCCACGGGCACTCCGCTTTCGAGCACCGTCGACGCCGGCACGCGCACGAGCCGCGGCTCAAGCGATCCCCCCGAGACCGGGACCATGGTGCCGCGATGGAGGATTGCGAGCGCGTCTCCACTGTTCGCCAGCTCGCCGATCGAATCGGGTTGAGCACGGAGCTCGGCCGACCTGTCGAGCGCGGGCCTCATCGTCTGTCGACCCATCGGGCCGACCCTAGCGTGGAGCCCACGAGTGTGTACGCGTTCATGCAGAATGTAGGCGTGGTCAACGACCACATCCACGGCTGCTTCAGATCCGCCGGCTACAACCAACCTCCAACCGACGCCCGCCGGGCGGCGTGACCCGCGACCGACAGGAGGAATCGCAGATGCCAGACCAACTCGTTGGAACCGTTGAGGAGCTTGGGCCCGGATCGGTCCGAGGAATAGGAGGTTGGGCGGTGCTCAACGTCGACGGCGAGCGCTACGCCGTCTCACGGCGCTGCCGCCATCTGCGCGCCGACCTCGCAAACGGCAAGATCGACGAGGCCGGTTGTCTCGTCTGCCCGTGGCACCATGCCCGCTATGACCCGAGCTCCGGCCGGATGGTCGTCGGCCCGCAGGCGGGATTCGAGAAAGCGCCGGGGCTCGACACGGCGTTCATCCAGCTGACGAAGCTCTGGCCGCTCCGCCGCGCCGAGGTTGTCGAGCGGGACGGCAAGGTCTACGTGCGCGACTGACTCAGCGTCGGGCGGCTAACTGCTCCGCGCTTGCGGCTCGCAGCACCCAGGCTATTGGGCGCACCGCTGACTTCGGGCAGTCGGCGGGACCTACGAGAGATAGCCATGGCTCAGCGGTTGTGGTTGACGACCTCGACGTTGTGTCCGTCGGGGTCCAGGACGAACGCGCCGTAGTAGCCCGGGTGATAGACGGCGCGCTCGCCGGGACCGCCGTGGTCCTCGTAGCCCGCGGCGAGGGCGGCGGCGTGGAACGCCCGCACGGTCGCGTCATCCTCTGCCCCGAACGCGAGATGGACGTGCTCAGTGAGCGGGCGCTCGTCGTCCACCAGCGAGAAGCTGAAGTGCTCGCCGACGACCTGGATGCGGTCCGGCTCGTCGACGCCGATCCGTAGCCCGGCGTGCGGGGCGATCGTCGTGTAGAAGCGCCTGGACGCGGCGGGGTCGCGGACGCGGATCCAGAGGTGGTCGACGCGGCCTTCGGGCACGACGTCCCCGTCCTGGCCCTCGGCGTGCACCGCCTCCGCGCTGTTGCCGTCAGGGTCGAGCAGGAAGCCGCCGTAGTAGTGCGGGCCGTAGGCGGTGCGCGGGCCGGGCGCTCCGTCGTCGCGGTAGCCCGCGTCGATCCCCGTCTGCCAAAAGGCGTCCACGGCCTCGCGGGAAGGCGCGCGGAAGCCGACGTGCAGACCGCGGGTCACGGGGTGCTCGCGGTCGGTCGGCCCGATTGCCCAGTCGTCCCACTCGACGAGCTCGGCGTCCGCGTGACTCGGCTCGGCGCCGAGCGCGGAGAGGACGGTGCGGTAGAAGCGCTCGGACGCGGCGAAGTCCGCGGCGGCGATCCCGATGTGGTCGAACATCCCGCCGAGGCTAACGCCACGGCGCGGGCCATTCGGGGTTCGTTCTCGCGTAGTCTTTCGATGAGTGAGCGTTGACGCGGATTCGAGCGGGAATGGCGATGGTCCGCAGCGGGTGGGCGGCAGCAGGCGAAGGCCTTCAGTAGCGATCGTCGGAGGTGGCTTCGGAGGGGTCGGCGCCGCTGTGCTGCTTGTCCGCGCCGGCTACCCCGACGTCACCATCTTCGAGCGCGGCGAGCGGCTCGGCGGAGTGTGGGCCCACAACACATATCCAGGCGCCGCGTGCGACGTGCCGTCGCACCTGTATGAGTTCTCGTTTGAACCCAACCCGCGCTGGTCGCGGCGCTACGCACCCCAGACTGAGATTCAGCAGTACGTCGAAGCCGTTGCCCGGCGCCACGGTGTGCTCGATCGCGCAAGAACCGGCACCGAGGTCACACGCGCGCACTGGGACGAGCAGCGCGCGAAGTGGCAGCTGCAGACGAGCTCCGGATCGTTCGAGGCGGACATCCTGCTCACGGCGTGCGGACAGCTGTCGATCCCGAAGGCGCCCACGATCAACGGCCTTGAAAGCTTCGCGGGCCCGGTGTTCCACACAGCCGAGTGGGACCACGATGTCGACCTCGCCGGCAAGCGCGTGGCCGTGATCGGCACCGGATGCAGCGCAATCCAGACGGTCCCGGCGATCCAGCCGCTGGCCGAGCAGATAGACGTCTACCAGCGGTCGCCCGGCTGGACGATGCCCAAGATGGACTTCGCATACTCCGACCGCGCCAAGCGCCTGTTCGAGCGCTTCCCCGCAGTGCAGCGTCTCGACCGGATGGCGACGTTCGCGTTCATGGACATCGGTGCCGCGGCGATGACAGGCCAGCGGTGGCTCCTGGCGCCATTCCGCGCCGCCGGCCGCCGGCAGATCAACAAGGCAATAAACGACAGCGATCTGAGGGCCACGGTCACACCGACCGACGAGATCGGCTGCAAGCGGATCATGCTCACGGACGAGTGGTATCCGACCCTCGAAAAGCCAAACGTCGAGCTCGTCGACACACGGATCCAGCAGGTCACTCCCGCCGGCATCAGGTCCGAGGACGGCACCGAGCGGCCCGCGGACGTGATCGTGCTCGCCACCGGCTTCGAGAGCCACGCGTTCGTGGCGCCGATGGAGGTCATCGGGGCCGATGGGCAAACCCTCGCCGAGGAGTGGGACCCCGTCGCCCGCGCCTACCTCGGCCTGAGCGTGCCGGGCTTCCCGAACATGTTCCTGCTCTACGGCCCGAACACGAACGGCGGCACAGGCTCGGTCATCTACGTAATCGAGGCGGGCGTCGCGCACGTGATCGCCGCGCTCGACGAGCTCGAGCGCAGGAACGCAGACCGCATCGAGATCCGGCGGGAGCGCGCAGACGCATTCAACCGCGAGCTCCGTACGGCCCTCGCGGGCACTGTCTGGCACGCCGGCTGCACAAACTGGTACGTGGATGAGAACGGCAACGACGCCAGTCAGTGGCCATGGATGTGGAGCGCCTACCGACGCAGGACCCGGCAACTGGAGCCGGGCGCCTACGAGCTCAAGGCGCGCATGCTTGAGCGTGCTGAGTAACGGTGTCTCGGAGCGTAGTATCGGACACATGATCGTGGCATAATGGACACATGAGTCCGCTTGAACTTCTCGCTCAAGACGTGGGAGTGAGCGAGCGCACGCTTAGACGAGCGGTGTCGCAAGGAGCCCTGCGTGGAAGCAGGGCCAGTCCCCGAAAGCTTGAGATGCCCCTGACTGAGCAGCGGTACGTGCGGAGGTGCTGGCCGACGATCTCGCTCCTGCGCTCGGCGCTGCGTACAGAGCAAAACGTCCGGTTTGCGCTCCTGTTTGGCTCCTTTGCGACCGGCACCGATACAGCTAACAGCGACGTCGACGTACTAGTCGCGTTGCAGGACGCGAGCCTGCAGCGTCTCGTGGGCCTCAAGGGCAAGCTCACCGATGTCCTGGGTAGGCAGGTCGACCTCGTCTTACTCGACGATGCCGAGCGCGAACCATCCTTTCTGGCTCATGCCCTTGGCGAGGGACGCGTACTGATCGACCGCGACGAACGCTGGCACGGTCTCCGCGCGCAGGAGACGCGTTTGCGTCAGCGGGGCAGCAGACTCGATGCTATGCGGGTTCGCAGCGCGCTCGCGGGACTTGACCGGTTGCTCGCAAGCTAGAGACGCCCGGTGCCGACACTCAGGAAGGTAGACCGGAATCGGTGGCGGCAGACGATCGCGCGCCACCTCGACGAGTTCCCACGGCAATTCGCGGCTCTCGAGCACGCGATGACAGCCTTCGGCGACTTCGACCTCCAGGAGTTCAAGCGGGCGTTCGACACCACCGACGACCTCGAGGCCTACAACCGTGTCCAAGCCGTCGAGCGAGCGCTCGCGAGAGTTCAGAACTTCGTAGCCGAGCTCGCCCAAGCGGGCTCAAAGCTCGCGCAGCTACCTCTACCAGCCGAGCGCCATGTGTCGCCCGCTCAGACAGCCTTCTCGGAGCTGCGCGACGCCGGAGTGCTCAGCAAATCGCTATGCCGCCGGCTGATCAGAGCCCAAGACGCTCGCACCACGATCGAGCATGGGTACCTCGGTGCATCCGCAGGCAGAGTCCACGAAGCCGCCACGTTGGTTCACGACAGCGCGCGAGAATTCATCGGAGCATTCCGAGACTGGATCGAACCTTTCCTCAGCGACAAGAAGCTCGGTTGAGATATTGCGACTGGCGCAGTCGGTGAGCTACGCTCGGAACGATCATCAATGGGCGGACGCCGGCACTACAGTGAGCAGGAATTTGAGGAGCTCGTCAGCTCAGCGCTCGACGAGCTCCCGCCCGAGTTCCAACGCGCGCTGGAGCACGTAGCGGTCGTCGTTTCCGACCGCGGTGGCGAGAACCACGCGTACGGCATGTACATCGGCTCCAGGCTCCGTGGTTCCCCCTTCTTCGGGGGTGGTGGCATGCCAGACGAGATCCTGATTTTTCGCGACACACTCGTGCGCGACTTCGGGGGCGATCCCGAGCGTCTCCGGGCACACGTCACGCAAACGGTCCGTCACGAGGTGGGCCACCACCTGGGCTTCGACGAGGCAGGTGTTCGCAAACTCGGGCTCTGATGTCTCGGCGCTGGAGCTCCCGCCCAGCGCTGTTGTCGTGCGCCGTGCTGTAGTGCGGTCCGAGCGCTCTGCCTGAGGGTTTTTGCGGTCTGCACGGCGAGTAGAGTCCGATTGGATGCCCCTTTACATGGACCGTCACGACATTCCCGGTGCGAGCGCTGCGGCCATCGCGGCCGCTCACGTGCGCGATCTCGAGGTGCAGGACGACTTCGGGTCCGCTTCGTGACGTATTGGTTCGAGGAGGGCGCGGATACGGGCTTCTGCCTCATCGAAGGGCCCGACAAGGAGTCCGTCGAAGCTGCCCACCGCGAGGCGCACGGGCTGATGCCATCGCAGGTGATCGAGGTCGACCAGACCGTTGTTCGCGGCTTCTGTGGCTGGCTGAACACCCATCCCGCCGGCGAGCCCTACGTGGACAGTGCCTTCCGGGCGATTCTGTTCACCGACATCGTCGACTCCACCCGTCTGACGCAGGAACTGGGCGACCGGGCGGCGATGCTTCTGCTGCGCGACCACGACTCGGTCGTCCGGTCGGCGCTGGCGGGTCATGGCGGCAACGAGATCAAGCACACCCGGCGACGGGATCGTGGCCGCATTCGACTCGGCCTCCCGGGCCGTGGGCGCAGCCGAGCAGATTCAGCGCAAGCTTCATGAGCGCGACGGGGCCGAGCCGGCGCGGAAGGGTTTCGACGAGCAGATCGAGCACTTCGAGGTGCGCTGGCAGGACTGATCGCGACCGCGCGGGGACGTCTTCACGCCGCACCGTGTCCGCTGAGCTCTTCGGCGAGCCCGATGAGGAGTCCGTCGGGCCCACGGATGTAGCAGAGCCGATACGCGTCCTCGTACTCCACCACTTCGCTGCTGAGGAGCTGCGCGCCTCGCTTGGTGAGCCGCGCGAGCGTCTCGTCGAGGTCGTCCACGGTGAACATGACCCGCAGGTAGCCCAGAGCGTTCACCGGGGCAGTCCGGTGATCAGCGACCACAGGCGGCTCGAGAAAGCGCGAGAGCTCGAGCCGGCCGTGGCCGTCTGGTGTGCGCATCATGGCGATCTCGACACGCTGGTCGCCCAATCCAGTGACGCGCCCAGCCCACTCTCCTTCCACCATGGCTCGCCCCTCCAGCTCGAGGCCGAGCTCGCGAAATAACTCGATCGTCTGGTCGAGGTCCGCCACGACGATGCCCATGTTGTCCATGCGTTTAACCGCCACGTTCCTCCTCTTCAAGCATGTGCGCGCGCCGCGCCGGCATCACCCGGAGCTAGGTGCCGGGTTTCTCGTCGAGCAGCACCTCGTACACCTCGACCGAGGTCCGGGCGCCGCGCCCAGGAGCCGGCGTTAGTTCGTTCAGCGCAGCATCGACCCGTCGCAGGTCGTCCTTTGTCTCACAGAGGATCAGGTTCGCCCCGCGATTGCCCTCGCGATCGACCAGCAGCATCATCCGCGCGATGGCGTCACTCGCCGTCTCGAGCGGAGTGCCCTGCCCGCCGCTGCGAAGGCTCTCGCCGACGCTCTCGGCAAACTCGTCCCAGTTGCGCTCGCCACCCTCGAACCGCGCGATCCGTACGTACATTCTGCGCCCGTCCTCTCCTAGCTGATCAGCTCAGTCTCGCGACTCTAACGTCGGATCGTCCGCGTCGGACGACCTCGCGGTTGCGGCGGGCGGTTGGGGCGCGAGGCGCGGAGGTTCGAGCCGCTCGCTGGCGCGGATTCGGCGACGCCCTGGGCAGTCGGGGTTTGAATGAGGTCACTTGCGCGCAAGTGCCGCGCCCGACGCCGGTTGTGGCTAACTTGTGTCGCCACGACGACCCCGGATGACTGTCGCTTGAGCCCTGAAACCCTTCGACCTGGAGCAGGCGAGCGCCTGCGCGCGGCCTTCCGGCGCCCGGACGGCCAGTTGCCGGTGCTCGACAAGCTGTTCCCTGCGCCCCTGGCCTCCAAGGTCCCTGAGATCATCGCCCTCTTCTGGGCTGTGAAGATCCTGACCACGGCAGGCGGAGAGGCCACGTCCGACTACCTGAAGACCTACGGGAACTTCGGCGCCGGCGGCATCGAGATCGTGCTGATCTTGGTCGCGTTCGCCTGGCAGTTCTCGACCCGCCGCTATCAGGCCTTTGCGTACTGGTTCCTGGCCTACGCGGTCGCCACGACCGGAACCGGAGTCGCCGACTTCATCCACCTCGACCTCCACGTCCCCTACATCGGAACGACGATCCTCTGGGCAGCCGTCCTGGCTGCTGTGTTCTGGGGATGGCAGCGCAGCGAGGGAACCCTCTCGATTCACAGCATCATCATCCAGCGGCGCGAGGCCTTCTACTGGGCCACCGTGTTTGCGACGTTCGCGCTGGGCACCGCGCTCGGAGATCTGACGGCGATCTCGTTCAACTGGGGCTACTTGCCCTCAGGGCTCATCTTTACGGTGCTCATCCTGCTCCCGGCTCTCGCCAGGCTCCAGTTCGGGCTGAACAGCATCGCCGCGTTCTGGATGTCCTATGTCATGACGCGGCCGCTCGGCGCGTCGTTCGTGGACTGGATCGACAAGCCCAAGGGGACCACCGCACTCGGCGTTGGCAACGGGCCCACCGCCGTCGCCTTCGCGGTCGCGGTCTTCGTCCTCGTCTCCTACCTGGCGATCGTGCGGCCCGACATCCAGACCGCGGACGGCGGGTACCTCGAGAGCACGAAGCAGCCCCCCACGTACCGGCCTGGGGAGGCGGAGTTCGAGCTGGAGTAGCTCGGGCACCCCGCACCCGAAGCGCCGACACGGATGTGATCCCGCCGGCGCGGCGGCTCGGGCACGGTGTCCTTCAGCGTGCGGTCTGCCAGGCCCTGGCGGATGGGGTGCTGATGAGCCTTGGCGACATCAGGCGCGCCGTGGAGGAGCAGTTCGGCTCGCCACCGATGGGTTTCCGAGGTGGGCAGAGTCGACAGCTGCATGTCACGGAGCCCGGAAAGGAAGTAGCGCATACCTCAGCGTGCGGTGCGTCTCGGCCTTCGGTTCGACGAGCCTGCGGCTCAAGCCGGCTCTAACCGGACCGAGGTCTGTTTTAGTGCTAGTCTGATCAGCACAAGCGGACTGCGGTCCGGTACGAGTTGGGAGGTACACAATGTCCACGCAGCAAGTCGACCGATCCGTCGCACCAAGGCTTCAGGGGCCATGGCACGTGGACCCTTCTGCTGGCAAGCCAACGCTCATCAATCCATTGTCTGGCACCCAGCCGTCTGAAGGAGCTCTGTGAGAGATGAAAGAACGCGAATACGAATTTGGGCTTGACTCATTCATGGCGGTCACCGTTGGACTCGACGGTGAGCCGATCGGCGGCGATCAGGTGGTTCGCGACACGGTCGAGGAAGGTGTCCTCGCCGAGCAGGTCGGGATCGACTCGTTCAACATCGGCGAGCACTATCGCGACGACATGATGGATTCGGCGGCGCACGTGGTGCTCGCGGCGATCGCCGGGCGGACCGAGCGGATCAGGCTGGGCACCTCCGTGACTGTGCTCTCGACCCAGGATCCGGTGCGGCTGTACAACAACTCCGCGACGCTGGACGCAGTCTCCGGTGGCCGCGCGCAGCTGGTCCTGGGGCGTGGTTCGGCGATCGAGTCCTTCCCGCTGTTCGGCTACGACCTCCGCGAGTACGAGGAGATCTTCGAGGAGAAGCTGGAGCTGTTCGTGAAGCTGCTCCGCGGCGGAACAATCACCTGGTCCGGCAAGTACCGGACGCCGCTGAGCGACGTCGTGCTGACCCCGCCACTCCCGGCCGGCCATCTCCCGACCTGGGTCGGATCCGGCGGGAGCCCGGACTCGGTGATCCGCGCCGCACGGTACGGGCTGCCGCTGATGCTCGCCGTGATCGGTGGAAGGCCGGAGCGGTTCCGCCCGCTTGTCGATCTATACCGCCGCGCGCTGGCTGAGTACGGACATCCGACCGATCTTCCGGTCGGGCTCCATACGCTCGGCTACGTCGCCGCCACCGACGAAGAGGCGATCGAGACCCAATGGCCGTACTGGCTCCAAACCTTCGATCGCGCCGCGCGCGAGCGGGGTTGGCGCCAGCCGACACGTGCGCAGTTCGACGCCGAGAGAGCCCACGGCGCGATGTTCGTCGGCTCGCCGGAGACGGTCGCTCAGCGGATCGCGCCGGTGATGCGAGCGCTCGATGTCGACCGGATCGACCTCCACTACGCGCTCGGCCAGGTGCCGGCCGGGCAGCGGATGGAATCGATCGAGTTGTTCGGACGCAAAGTCTTTCCGCGGGTGCGGGAACTGCTTAAGGCCGACCCCGGAGAACACGAGGGCATGGCCGGCTCTGCGGCACCCGGAGACGTCGCGAGCCCGGTCCGCTCGACCCACGCGCCCGTAGCGAGGTAGGGCGTTGACTTCGGTATCGGCGGCGATGAGCAGGGGTCGCGGCAAGCGGAGGGTCGGCGCGGACGCAGCCGCCGCTCCCACCGACGTGGCAGCAACGAAGCGAGTAGGAATCGTCGGGGCGGGGAAGCTCGGGATGACGCTGGCACGCGCCGCGGCGGCCGCGGGCTACGAGGTAGCCGTGGCGAGTTCCGGCCCAGCCGAACGGATCGCCCTGTCGGTCGATGTGCTCGCCCCCGGCGCCCTCGCGTCGACCGTAGAGGACGTCGCCGATTCCGCCGACGTGATCGTCCTCGCCGTACCCGTCCACCGGTTCCGTGAACTCCCGGGCGACCTGTTCGACGGCAAGATCCTCGTCGACGCGATGAACTACTGGCCCGACACTGACGGCGAAGATCCCGAGCTGGCGACAGCAGACGGCGGCTCGAGCGTCGTGGTGCAAGCACACTTCCCTGGCGCCAGGGTCGTCAAGAGCCTCAATCAGCTCGGCTACCACGAGCTCGATGACTACCCACGCGCTCCCGGCGCACCGGACCGCATCGCCGTGGCCGCGGTCGGCGACGACCGGCTCGCGGTGCGCACCGTGATGCACCTGATCGACCGGCTCGGATTCGACCCGGTCGACGGAGGCCCACTCGCCAAAGGGAAGCTGCTCGAACCTGACGGCTCACCGTACGCCGAGACGCTATCGGCCGACGCGCTCGCCAGGCGGCTGTCCACCCTGTAGGGCAGCCGTACCCGAGCCGGTGCGAAGGAGCGACGCGGACCGATCGAGGTTTAGGGCCTTGTTGGGTTTACGGCCCGTGGTGGTTCGAGTCCACTCGGGCGCATTGGCTCCGGAACAGGGGGGTCGGACTCAAACGCTCGCTGGAGGAGCCGGGAGGTTTGAGGCCAATCCTGGCGCCCATTCCGGGGGAGCCGCGGCGGGCTGAATCGCGAGCGTCGGCACATCCGTTTCGCACAGGATGCGGTAGCGGGCAGACCGCCGTGGAGGACCGTCGCTAATCGTCCAAACCGGGCGTCCCGTGCGAGGGTCAACACACGCTCGCTGTCACCGCGAAAGCGGGAGCTGGGTGTTGTAACGACGAGAGTCCCACGCGGCAAATCTTGTGGAAGGACCAGCAAGATGGCCTAGCGCGATGGCTCGACGACGCTGGAGGTCGCAGACGTGCGTCTCGGGCATGTCGCTCATGCCGAGAGGGCTGTTTGGCTCCAAGGTGTCCAGCCCCGCCGAGTAGGGGTAGCCTCCCTTGGGTGTCCACCGATGAGGCCTTCGATCTCCCGGCGGCCGGCCTGCGCGCCGACGGCGCCGAACTGGCGACATCAATCGAGGTGCTCGCCTCTCGGCTCGAGCAGGCGCTGCCCCAGATCGCCCTCGTCGAGCGCCACAAGGTGGGAGGGTTCCGCTCCAAGCGCCGCGCGGTGCAGCGGATCTCGGTAGCCCTCGGCGAAGAGCAGTTCGAGCTCCGTCGTACCGACCGGAGTGTTCAGTGCACCCGCCATAAGGTGGTGCGCGGCATCACCCTCAACCGGCGGGAGATGGGAATGGCCGACTGGATCGACGAGCTCATCGCAGCGGTCGTTCGCACCGCCGAGGTCTCAGAGCACGACCGGCTCGCGCTCGGGGAGCTCTTGCGGTGAGCCCGCTCTTTCACCGTCGCTCCGAGGAGGAGAAGGCCGCCGAGAAGGCCGCGGCCCAGGCACGGCTCGATAACGCGGTGCGCTCGGACGAGCGCACCGCCGCCTCGCTTGTGCAGATCGAACAAGGACACATCCCGGTCGCCGCCTCAGAGCGCCTGACGCAGTTCACCCAGGCCGGAGCCGGGCCTACGGCGTTCAGCAGCGATCTCGGGGTGAGCGAATGGAGCGCCCTGGCGCGCCTCGGGATCACACCGATCACCCAGGTGATGGGCTCCTCCGTCTACCACGTCGGTTGGCAGCCGACCTACTACAACGTCCCGACCGAGGTCCGCGTGCTATCGGACGCCTACAACGAGTGCCGGCGTAACGCGCTCAACCGCCTCCTCGAGGAGGCGCAGCTCTGCGGCGCCGACGCGGTGGTCGGCGTGAGGATCGACCAGGGCGCGCATGACTGGGCGCCGGGGGCCCTCGAGTTCATCGCTGTCGGCACCGCGGTGCGGCTAGCGCACACGATGCGCGATCCCTCGGCAACGGCGGTTCTCTCAGACCTCAGCGGGCAGGAGTTCGTCCAGCTCTGTCAGGCTGGCATGCGACCGGTCGGCATCGCCGCTCACACCAGCGTCCACTACGTACCCGCCACAGGGCAGACGCAGATGGCGCAGAGCTCGTTTGGGGGCGCCTTCGGCGGCCCGGGCGGCTCGTGGGCCAACCAGGAGCTCGTTGACTTCAGCCGCGGCGTGTATGAAGCGCGAGAGAAGGCGATGGGCTTCGTGGCCGCGCAGGTGCAACAGCTCGGCGGCGACGGCGTGATCGGTGTGGAAGTGCGCGAGCACGGCCGCACGCACGCTGTGCGGCGTGGGATGTACGAGACGAGGGACCTCGAGGTGACCTTTCACGTGATGGGCACGGTGATCCGCGAGGATCCTGCGCTCGCCTCCCGGCCGGCTCAGCCTCCGCCGGTTCAGATCCTCTCACTGCGGTGAGTCCCTCCAACCGACAAGGAACCAGACATGGCATATGACCCCAGCAGCACAGAGGGCGTTCCCGAGGCTGGCACCGCGCGGCTGGAGCAGAACCGCTCGGGCCTGTTCACCAGCGACCTCTCCGTCAACGAGTTCCTGCTCGTCCGCCAGGCAGGGTTTCAGCCCCTCGGGCTCGTCATCGGGAGCTCGATCTACCACATCGGCTACCAGCAGGCGCAGTGGAAGCAGAGCCAGGAGATGAACGTGCTCTCCCAGGCAATGTACGAGGCCCGCGAGCTCGCGATGACCCGCATGGAGGAGGAGGCCGAGCAGCTCGGAGCCGACGGCATCGTCGGCGTGCGCCTAGTGATCGGCCGCTATGACTGGGGCGAGAGCATGGCCGAGTTCATCGCGATGGGCACCGCCGTCAAGCACCGCGCCGGCGAGCTGCACCGCGCCCCCAGTGGGCGTCCGTTCACGAGCGACCTGTCCGGCCAGGAGTTCTGGACCTTGTTGCAAACCGGCCACCGCCCCGTGGGGCTGGTGATGGGTTCCTGCGTCTACCACGTCGCCCACCAGAGCTGGCGCCAGTCGATCGGCAACACCGGTCGCAACGTCGAGCTCCCGAACTTCACCCAGGCCCTCTACGACGCGCGCGAGCTCGCCATGGAGAGGATGCAGGCCGAGGCGCTACAGGCCAAGGCGGAGGGGATCGTCGGCGTCCACATCGAAGAGAAGTCCCACGGCTGGGGCAGCCACGTGATCGAGTTCTTCGCCATCGGCACGGCGATCATCCCCTCCGAGGGGATCGAGGACCACGTCATTCCCGCCCCCCAAACCGTCCTGGACCTCAGCTGACTCCGATGTCAGCTCACCGCGCCGCGCCGCGCCGCTGAAGTTCCGCTGAAGGCCGACCGAAGATCAACGGCCAACAAGGCCACAGCCGCGAACAACATCCGCGGCTATTTGCGGACCTCATCGCCGCCACGCGGGAAGCAGGCGCTCACCATTGTCCGGCCCGCACTAGCGCCTAGGACGAACGGCAGAAGCATTGCTGCTGGCGCCGCGACGCGCCTCAAAGAGACCGCGCGAGCTGGTACCGGCCTCACGCTACGCGCTTGAAACCGAGCCTCGCCTCACGGGCGCCGGTCGATAAGCAGCTGCTGACTGAATCCCGGGAGACGGGATGTCCGAGGAGATCCTCGACTGCGGCGTGCGCCTCCCTCACGTCCATCGGGCGATCAGCCTCCACCAACACCTTGGTCACTGCCCGCGGGACGACGCCGTTGCCGAGACGATGCGGCCTCGGAGCCTCAGGCGGGGGTCGATCGGACCCGATCTGCTCCGGAATATCGCCCGGAAACGCATCGAGAATGCCCATAAACGCTGGCGAATGGTTTGAGTAGTGTCCACTTAGGCGCATTGTTTCGGCCTTGCAGGGCCGTTGGAGATCAGGCGTGACCCTGCTTTAGCCGCGCGGCGGAGTCGGCCAGGTCTCCGGTCGCGATCGTGGCCTCGCCCCAGTTGGCCGAGGTAAGCGAATTCGAGAACACCACCTTGGGAATTTCGTTCATCGGCGCCGCGAACGGCCCAGATGCACCGGGCCACAGGCTCGCCCAGCGCGCGTAGGTCGCGGCGCCGACGAGGTGCGCGCTGGCCTTGCTCACGGTGTCGCGGACCCACTTGGCGCCGTCAGGAGAGCGTCCCGCTGCCTCTCAGTCGGAACTCCCGTCAGCCGGTGCGACGTAGCCGTCGAGCGAGACGGACATCTTTAGGACTAGCGAGGGCATGCCTGCCCGGCGCTCGTCTTAGCCGCTAACTCCGGCTTATTTCGCCGGGACGCCCGTTGGACGAGGAGCGCGAATGGGCGCCGACGGGTTTGAGTCCGATGATCTAGTCCGTGAAAAATGCGCCCGAGTGGACTCGAACCACCACGGGGACAGTGTTGCCACGATGTTGCCACGCCTTCGGTCCGCACGATGGGGCTCATCCGCGATGCTCCTGATCGCGCTGCTCAGTCCCCCTCTACGCCCGCCTCCGCCTCGGGCAGCGTGCGCGCGACGGCGGTGCCCGCCGCTACCTGCGCCGCGAAGTGGCAGGCGCTCGCCTGCGCGCTGCCGAGTGTCGCGAGCGGTGGCGCCTCCGCCGCGCAGAGCGGCTGGGCGAAGGGGCAGCGGCCCTGGAAGGAACAGCCAGTGATCTCGCCGACCGGGCTCGGCGGCTCGCCCGCGAGCGACGGTGAGAGCCGCCCCGGCTCGGTCGTCGGGATCGCCGCCAGCAGGCCCTGCGTGTAGGGGTGGGCCGGACGGCCGAAGATTTGCGCGGTCGTACCGCGCTCGACCACCTCGCCGCGGTACATCACCGCGACTTCATCGGCCGTGCGGTGGGCGACGCCCAGGTCGTGGGTGACAACGAGCAGCGCCACGCCAAGCCGCTGGCGCAGCTCGGCGAGCAGGTCGAGCACACGGATCGCGAGTGACGCGTCGAGGGCGCTGACGGGCTCGTCGCAGACCAGCACGCGAGGCCGCGAGGCCAGGGCGCGCGCGATCGCCGCGCGCTGGCGCTGGCCGCCGGAGAGCTCGCGAGGCTTGGCGCCGGCGGCTCGCTCGTCGAGGCCCACCTGTGTGAGCAGCTCGAGCACCTGTGCCGGGCGCTCGCGACGCGCCACGCCCATCCGGGCGAGCTGTTCGCTCAGCATCCCGCCGACGGACAACCACGGCGTCAGCGAGCTGCCGGCGTCCTGGAAGACGAGCTGCGGCCTCCCCGCGTCCCGCGCCCAGTGGACCTCGCCGCTGTCCGGCGCGAGCAGCCCGCAGGCGAGTCGCAGCGTCGTCGTCTTGCCGCATCCGCTCTCACCGACGAGCGCGAGCGAGCCGCCGGCCGGCAGCGTCAGGCTGACTCGGCTGACCGCGTACACGTCGCGACCCCCCTTGCCGGCGGGACCGCGCAGCACAAAGCGCTTCGAGATCTCTCGAAGCTCGAGTGCCGGCTCCGCGTCGGTGCCGGCGCCGGAGCGAAATGATCGGGCAGCGGCGGCTTGCGCCGGCGAGCGATCCGCCGCCGCCGAGTCCGCCTCGAGCAGCGGATGCAGGCAGGCGACCGTTCGCGCGGGCGCCGCGTCGGGGCTCGCCACCAGCTCGGGCGGGGCAGCCGTGCAATCCTCCTGGGCGCGTGGGCAGCGGGGGGCGTACGCGCACCCCGGCGGAAGCGCCGTGGGATCGGGGGGCGAGCCGGCGATCCCACGCACCGTCTGTCCGCGCGGCGTGTCGATCGAGACGCGCGCTTCGAGCAGCGCCCGCGTGTAGGGGTGGCTCGGGCGTTGCAGCACATCGGCTGCGGCGCCCACCTCGCAGAGCCGGCCGGCGTACATGACCGCGATGCGGTCGGCAATCGAGGCGGCCACGCCGAGATCGTGCGTGACGAAGACGACGGCGCAGCCGTGCTCGCGGCGCAGACGGTCGAACAGCAGCACGATCTGAGCCTGCACGCTCACGTCGAGTGCCGTCGTCGGCTCGTCCGCGACGACCAAGCGCGGCACACCGCGGGGGTCGGCGACGGTGTGAACGCCGCTGGGGGGCGCCGTACCGATTGCCATCGCGATCGAGACCCGCTGGCGCAGACCACCGGAGAGCTCGTGCGGGTACTGGCCGAGCCGGCGCCTTGGCTCGGGCACGCCGGCGTCGCGGAGGTTCTCGATCGCGCGCGCCCGGCTTATGCCGCGCTCGGTCAGCTGCCGCCCGATCTTCATCGTCGGATCGAGCGAGGTGAGTGGATCCTGGAAGACGGCTCCGAGCGCCTCGCGCCTGACCAGGCGGCGCGTCGAGTCGGAGTTGCTGAGCATGTCCACGCCGCCGACGCTGGCCGTGCCGCTCACACGAGCGCCGCGCATCTTCGAGACCAGTCCGAGCAACGACATGCCCAGCACGCTCTTGCCCGACCCGGACTCCCCGACGAGCGCGACGACCTCGCCCGGCATCACCGACAGCGTCACCGAGCGCACGGCCTGCACGACACCTCGAGGGGTGTGGAAGGAAACCCGAAGCTCCTCGAGCTCTGCGGCCGACGCCGGGGCGGCGGTTGCCGTGTCGAGCGCGTCCGTCTCGGGCGCAGCGGTCATCGAGCCTCCCGAAGCCGCGGGTCGGCGATCAGCTGCAGGATGTCGACGACGGCGTTGATGACGACGTAGGCGCCGCCGAGCAGCAGCGTCACGCCGATGATCGCCGGGAAGTCGGCGCTGACCAGCGAGTCGGAGGCATAGAGGCCGAGCCCTGGCCATGCGAACACCGTCTCGACGACGATCACGCCGGTGAGCACGAGGCCCATCTGCAGGCCGGCCATCGCCAGCACCGGCGTCGCGGCGTTGCGCAGCGCGTGGTGGGCGATCACGGCGAACTCGCTCAGCCCCTTAGAGCGGGCGGTGCGGATGTGATCCTTCCGGAGCTCCTCGAGCAGCGACCCGCGTAGCACGCGGCCGATGGCGACGGCGGGCCCGAGCGCTATGACGACCGCCGGCATGATCACGTGTTCGAGCGCGTCCTGGAGCCCGGTGAGCTTGCCGGTGAACAGGTCTTCGAAGATCACGAGACCGCTGGCGTTCCCGGAGGACGTCCGCCCCGATGGCGGCAGCAGGTGCAGGGAGCTGTAGAAGAGCAGGATCAGCAGGATCGAGACGAGGAACGTCGGCGCCGAGGACAGAGCCGCCATCGCCGCTCGGATCAGTGTCGCACCGCGCATTCCCGACGCCGACCACACCCCGAGCACGAGCGCGAGCACGACGATCAGGAGCGCTGAGACGAGCGCCAGTTCGATCGTCGCGGGCGCGAACCGACCGAGGTCGCTGGAGATCGCGTTGTGCGTACGCAGGGACGTGCCGAGGTCGCCGTGTACGACGCGGGTGAGGAAGCGCCAGTACTGAGCGTAGAAGGGTTTGTCGTAGCCGAGTTGGTGTTCCTTGGTGACGATCTGCGAGTGGCTCGCGCCGGCGCCGAGGCTGGCGGCGACGGGATTTGCAGGGACGACGGCGTCGATCAGGTAGACGGCGAACGTTAGCGCCACCATCACGCCGATCAGCGCGGGTAGGCGGCCTGCGATCAGCCGGCCCATCAGGCGTCGACCAGGTCGCGGATCGCGTCGCCGGCGAAGTTGGCGACGAACACGAGGATGAAGACGGCGGCAGCGGGGAACAGGGCGACGTTCCAGTTCGTGAACAGGTAGGTCAGGCCTCGTGCAGTCATCGACCCGAGCTCGGACGCGGGATCCGGCGATCCGAGGCCGAGAAAGGAGAGGCTCGCGAGCAGCAGGATCACGTTGCCAACGTCCAGCGAGGCCGTCACGATCACCGGCCCGAACGAGCTCGGCAGCACGTGGACGAGCGCCACGCGCAGGCGGCTGAGGCCGGCGAGTCGCGCCGCCTCGACATGCGGCAGGGTCATCGTCTGGCGTGCCTGACCGCGCACGACCCTGGCGTACCACGGCCACCACACGATCGCCACGCCGATCAGCGTGTGCTTCAAGCTCGGGCCGAGCGCGCCGACGATCGCCAGCACGAGCAGCGGCCCGGGGAGGGCGAGGAACAGGTCGGTCACGCGCATCAAGAGCGCATCGACGAAGCCCCCCGCGATGCCGGCTATCAGGCCGATCACGCCGCCGATCAGCACCCCCGACGCGATGATGACCGCCGCCGAGAGGACGCTCGTGCGAACGCCGTAGAGGATCCTCGCAAGCAGTTCCCGACCCTGGTCATCTGTGCCGAGCAGGTGCGCGCCGCTCGGAGGGCTGAGCGGGACGCCCACGAGCGCCGTCGGCCCGTGCGGCGCGAGCCCCGGCGCGATCAGCGCCAGCAGCAGTCCGACGGCGGCGACCCACAGCGCGACCCGCTCGGTGCGCGCGAGCGACCGGAACGACGCGGGCCTCCAGCCGGCGACACGCTTCCCCCGGCCGACGGCGCGCAGCAGACCTGCGCTGCGGCCGGCCGGGGAGAGCGCGGCTCCATTCACTTCCCGGCTCGCAACGCGGCGAGGTTCAGGCACGTCGTGCACTCGAGCTGGTGTTCGAAGCCGGTGATACCGGCCCGCGCGATGAACGTGTCGGTGTTGTCGGCAATCGTGATGAACGTGCCTTCCTGGTTGATCACGTCACCGGCGCGGCCGTAGTCGGCGGTGATCTGCGACGGCACGGTGGCGGAGAGGCCTTCGTCCATCGCCTTGTCGGCGGCCGGCACCGAGCCTTCGAAGTAGTTCAGCGCGGCTTTTTTGAACATGTAGGAGCGAGCCCACGTGTCCGGCGAGGCGGAGTCCGGGTTCTCGCTGCCGATGAACAGGTCCGGCACGGTTTTCGGGTTCTGCGACGGGTAGCTGAACAGCTGCGCCACGGTGACTTCGTGGACCGTCACGTTGAGACCCGTTTCGCGCAGCTCGGAGCCGACCGCGTCGGCGACGCGCTGGATATCGACGCCGTGGCCGAGCAGATAGACGAGGCTGACGTTGCGTTCGCTCGGTGATAGCTTCGCGACCGCCGCCTTGAGCTTGGCCTGGTCGAACGGCTGGGGGTCGGCGCCCACACCTTCGGGCATCATGCCGGCCGGGTACATGCTCTTCGAGACGGTTCCGTACTTCTCGAAAAACGTCTTGGTGATCAGTTCACGGTTGACCGCCTGGCCGAGCACGCGCCGCACTTCCGGGTTGGAGAACGGCGGCCGGTTCGGGTTGACGTGGATCCAGGTCTTCAGGAAGACCGGGAACACCTTGACCTGGAAGCCGCCCTTGTGTTCGAAGCTGCTGACGGTCGTGACCGGCTGCTGGTGCAGGATGTCGAGGCTGCCGCCCTGCAGCTGCAGGACCTGGTTGCCGGTATCGGGCACGAGCTTGTAGACGACGGTCGCGTAGTACGGCGCGGCGCCCCACCATTTCGACCACGCCGCCTCGACGTACTGCTGGCCGAGGCTGAACTGCGTGAGCGTGTATGGACCCGTGCCGGCGTCGTGCGTGGCGAGCCAGTGCTTGCCCAGGTCGCCTTTGACTCCATGCGCCTTGATCGCCGTCGGGCTGATCGCCTTGACGCCGTAGGGCGAGGCCAGGTAGTCCATGAAGGCGGAGACGGGCCGGTCGAGGTTGATCACCAGCGTGTACGGCGAGGGCGCGGAGACGCTCTTGACGTCAGCGACCTGGTAGAGGGTTCCTTCTTTTATCTTGATGCGCCGTTCGATGCTGTCCTTCATCGCCGTGGCGTTGAACGGAGTGCCGTCGTGGAACACGACCCCCTGGCGAAGCTGGAAGGTGTAGGTCTGGTCGCTGTTGGAGATCTTCCAGCTCGTTGCGAGCCACGGTTCGATTTTGGTGCTTTCACCGTAGGCGTAGTGGACGAGGCCCTCGTAGGTGTTGTTGACCAGCAGCAGGCCGGGGATGTCGTACTGGATGTCCGGGTCGGGACTCTGGATGTCCTCGTAGTAGCCGAGCGTGAGGGTCCTGTCCGAGGCGGACTTGCCGCCCCCGGCGGAACCTCCGCCGCTCGAGTTTTCTGAGCTGCCGCAGCCCGCCACGACCAGCGCAAGCATCCCCACGGATAGAAGGACGGACAGACGGCGTGAAAGCATGTTTTGACTCCCTCGACTGGTTGACATCAGGTGTGTTCCTCTCCGGTGCTGCGTCCCGCACCTGCGCCGGGGCCGCCCGCCGCGCGTGCGTCCAAGTAGTCCGGCTGCGTGATGCCGGCGCGTCGCATCGCCAGGCCGGTGATCGCTTCAAGCACGCAACGATGCGCGAGCATTGCCGTGATGCTGTTGCCGACGTCGTAGGGCGGGCTGACCTCGACGACGTCCATCGCCGCGATCCCGACCTCGTGAGCGATGCGCCGCACCGCCCGCAGCAGCTGTGCGCTCGTCATCCCGCCCGGCTCCGGCGAGCCTGTGCCCGGGGCGAACGCGGGGTCGGCCGCGTCGACGTCAACGGTCAGGAACACGTGCTCTGCGCCCTCGCGCGCCTCGCCGATCGCATCGGCGAGGACGGCGTCGAAGCCGCGGGCGTGGATCTCCGCCATGTAGTGGGTGCGGATCCCTTCTGCCTCCATCCACGCCGTCACCTCAGGATCGGGCCAGCCCCCGCGCATACCGACCTGCACGAGGTTGCGCGCCTGGATCGCGCCCATCTCGATGAGCTGGCGCATCTGCGTGCCGTGGTTGCCGATGTGGCCGGGCGGCACCGGAGCGGTGTCGCTGTGCGCGTCGAACTGGACGACGCCCACCGAGCCGAAGCCGTAGTGCTCCGCGACGGCCTGGATGTGCGGCAGCGAAACGCCGTGATCGCCGCCGAGCATGATCGGCATCGCGCCGGCTGCGAGGATCTCGCCGACGAAACGGCGCACGTGATCGAAGGTCATCAGCGTGTTGCCGGGGACCACCTCGGCGTCCCCGTAATCGACCATTGACAGGTACTCGAAGGGATCGACGCGGACGGCCTGTGAGGGCCGGCTGTGCGGCGGCGACCAAGCGTTGTCACAGCGCCGGATCGACTGCGGCCCCAGGTGCGTGCCGGAGCGAGCGGTGTTGGTGCCGTCCCAGGGCGTGCCGCCGACCGCGATGTCGGCGCCGGAGGCCGCCAGCTCGGCCGGCGACAGGCACAGCGGCAGCTTCAGGAACGTCTGTATGCCGACGTAGGAAGGCTCCCACTCGTAGCGGGTCACAGGACGGGGGCGGTCGATGTCGTCGCTCATATCCACGTTCGCTCAGGTTGCGGGGGATGGTACTGGAAACGTTTGCAGCCAGTCAAGCGAGACGCGGCGCCGATCGACATGTCTAAGCCCCGCTACCGGCACGGTCAACGTCGACGCCGGCACCTTCGGCGGCTACGCGCCTCTGGGATCCGAATTCAGAGAATCGTTGAGCAGCCTGGGCAAATGAGGCCTGGGTACCGCACGCTTCAACGGTCATCGAGGCGCATCGGACCGCCATCTCGGCGGCGCCCTGATCATCCTCACCCCGAGCGAGCCCCGTTGCAAACGCTCCCACAAGTGCATCGCCGGCGCCGGACGTATCGATCACGGCAGCAGGCGGCGCGGGCAGGTGCCGGACGTCGCCGCGGCCGTTGCTGCAGAGCAGCGCGCCGTGCTCGCCGTGGGTCACCAGCAGCGAGCAGCCGAGCACCTCGCTGGCGCACGCGAGACGGTCCTCCAGGGTCGGCGCCGGGCCGCTCGCCACTGCGGGCAGGACCGCGCTGAGCGCTTCGAACTCGATCTCATTGGGGGTCACCCAGGTGGCCAGGTGCAGCAGATGCCGGGCCTCGTCGTCGAACGGCGCAGGATTGAGGATCGTTACCGCGCGCCGCTCCTGGCCGAGCTCGAGCGCACGCCGCACGCAGGCGAGCGGGATCTCGAGCTGGCAGATTAGGACGTCCGGAGCCGGGAGCGCTTCGAGCGCCTCCTCGACCTGCTCGACGCTCATCAGACTATTGGCGCCAGGAACGATCACGATGCGGTTCTCGCCCCTCGCGTCGACCCAGATCGGCGCGACGCCGGTCGCGGCGCCATCTAGCACGCGGACCCCGCTGGTGTCGATTCCCAGCGACCGAAGGTTCTCCAGCGCTTCTGCGCCGAACGCGTCGGAGCCGACGCAGGCGACCATGCTCACCCGCGCGCCCAGCAGCGCGGCCATCGTGGCCTGGTTCGCTCCCTTGCCTCCGAAGCCGAGCAGGAACGAGCGTCCGACGAGCGTCTCGCCGGCCGCCGGTACGCGGTCGAGCGAGACGGTCATGTCGGTCATCACGCTGCCGACGACGACGACGTGCGGCGCGGCGTCCATGCGGCGCTCAGGCCTCGCCGAGCCAGTTGAGGAGCTGCCCCCAGAAGCGCCCGTAGTGGGCCCACTCGAGGAACTCGGGGCTGCCCCAGTGCGGCGAGCAGTCCGAGGCGAAGGCAGCCGTGCGCCCGCTGCCGTGCCTGCCGAGGACGAGCATCGGGTCGGCGTCGAACTCGAGCACCGTCGTCGCGCCGGCCTTGGTCCTCAGCCGGTTGTAGCCGAGGAAGTGCGGCCATTCGCCGTCGATGCCGGCGAGCGTCTCGTGCTCGCCGACGGGCACCGGGTGGACGCCTTCGGGCGTCTCGACGCGGTCGTCGAAGCCGAGCATCTCGACGGGGAGCACCTCGGCGAGCGGCGTCGCCTGATAGCGCGCCTTACCCTCCAGGCCGGAGAAGGACATGTATCCACCGACCATCAGAAGGCCGCCGCCGCCGTGCACGAAGTCGGCGATCAGTTGCAGCCGGTCGGGCGTCCGCTGGCCGCGATCGAAGCAGTCCGGGTGGATCTGCAGCGTGTCGGCCGAGATGTCGCTGAGCATCACGACGTCGTAGGCGGCGAGCTGCTCGGAGGTCCACGGGAACTCCTCGACCGCGACGTGGTTGGCGATGTGGAGCACCTCGTGGCCGTGCGCCTCCAGCGCCTCGACCAGCTCGGTCTGCCCTTCGCCGAAGGAGCCGGTCGAATAGGACGAGAAGCCCTTGACGTCGATCTTGTGACTGATCCAAGTCTCGCCGGCCAGCAGGATCTTCTTTGTCATTCTTTGTCCTCTCATGTAGTTGATGGGTGGTCCGGGGGTCCGCTGCTCTCCGGCGGGCGCGAGCACGAGTCGCGCACCGACAGCCGCGTCTCCATGACGCAGCGGCGTGGCGCGCTGTCGGCGGCGCCGCCGTCGAGCCGCTCCAGTAGCAGTGACATCGCGAGCACGCCCTGCGCCACGGTCGGGCGGCTTACGCTCGTGATCGCCGGCTCGATCAGCTCGCCGAGCTCGAGGTCGTCGAAGCAGACGAACGAGAGCTGCTCGGGGATCCGAACGCCGACCTCCTTGCAGGCGCGAAGGGCGCCGGCCGCCATCAGGTTGTTGGCCACGAACACGGCGGTCATCGAGCCTCGGGCGAGCAGGCTCTTCATCGCCAGGTAGCCGCCGGTCTCGCGGAAGTCGCCGATCTCGACGAGGTTCGGGTCGAGCGCGTGGCCCGCATCGCGCATGCCCTGCTCGACTCCCTCGTGACGCTGACGCCCGGGCGTGGAGTTGAGTGGCCCGCTGATGACCGCGATGTCGCGGTGGCCGAGGTCGGTCAGGTAGCGGGTCGCCTGCTGGGCGCCGCCGACGTTGTCGACGAGCACCGAGTCGTAGCGCTCGCCGTCGCCGAACTCGCGATCGAGCAGCACGACGGGCACGCGGCGGTGGTGCACGAGCGCCTCCGGCGCGTCGGGCGACTCGATCGCCGGGGCCAGGATCAGCGCATCGACAGCCCCGACCAGCGTCTTCAGGAGATGGTCCTGCCGTTCGGCGTCCTCGTCGGTGTTGCAGAGCAGCAGGTTGTAGGCCTGGTCGCTCGAGCTCGACTCGATGCCCTTGACGACGGCGCCGAAGAACGGGTTGGTGATGTCCGGGACGACCACGCCGATGTTGCGCGTGCGTCCCGACTTCAGGCTGCGCGCGAGACGGTTAGGCGCATAGCCGAGCTCCTCGACGGCCCGCCAGACGACCTCCGCGTTGCGGACGTTCTGGCCGCTGAGAAAGCGCGACACGGTGGCGGGCGAGACGCCGGCCCGGCGCGCCACGTCGGTGATAGTGGCGGCGGGCGCCTCCCCTCGAGACGTAGGTGACATCGTTTTCACTTTACCCGTCGCAAGAAGACTGGTCGGTCAAGCACCACGGCGGTCAGGCTCCGACCGGATGCCAGGCGGTCTTGATCTCGACGAACGCCTCGATCTCGTCGAGGCCGAGCGGCGCCAGCGGGCCCCCGCGGCGCACACGCTTGATCGACTCGGCGGCGAGACGTGCGACCATCTCGCTGACGGCGGCGTCGCCGGTGGTGTCGAAGATGGCGTCGACATCGCGATGGCCGGCGAGCGCGGCAGCCAGCTCGTCGGTGCGCCCGCTGAGCAGGTTGATGACTCCCGGCGGGACGTCGGAGGCGACGACGATCTCGCCGAGATCGAGCCCGAGCAGCGGCCAGCGGTCGGACAGCGCGGTGACGACGGTGTTGCCGGCTGCGAGCGGCGGCGCGAGACGTGCGACGAGCCCGAGCAGGTCGGGCTCGCGCGGCGCCAGCAGGGCCACGACGCCGCTCGGCTCGGGGACCGAGAACGACAGGAACGGTCCGGCGATCGGGTTCACGCCGCCGAGCACGGCGTGGAGCTTGTCGGTCCAGCCCGCGTAGTGGACGAGGGCGTCGACCGCTCCCTCGAGCTCCCGGCGAGCGGCGCGTGCATCGATGCCGCGCAGCTCGGCGGTGCGGGAGGCAAGCTCCTCGCCGCGGCGCTCGAGCGTCTCGGCGAGGCGGTAGATGATCTGGCCGCGGTTGTAGGCGGTGCGCGCCTGCCACGGACCGGCCGCGCGACGGGCAGCGCGCACGGCGTCACGAACATCCTTGCGCGAGGCGCGCGGAACGTTGCCGACATGGCGCCCGGCATGATCGAGCGCCTGCTCGTAGCGGCCCGACTCGGAGCGCACGAAGGCGCCGTCGATCAGCAGCTTGGCGGTCTTAGGTACGGCCAGCCGGGAGCTGCTCATGACACTCGCAGGTAGGGACGCAGGCCGGCCGGTCCGCCCTCGCGCCCGAAGCCGCTCTCGCGGTAGCCGCCGAACGCGGCCGTCGGGTCGAAGCGGTTGTAGGTGTTCTGCCAGACCACGCCGGAGCGCAGGGCGGCCGCCACTTCGAAGGCCTTGGCGCCCTTGTCCGTCCAGATCCCCGCGGCGAGGCCGTAGACGGAGGCGTTGGCCTTCTCGACGGCCTCCGCCTGGGTACGGAACGTGAGCACCGAGAGCACCGGGCCGAAGATCTCCTCGACCGCGATCCGATGGGCGGGCGAGACGTCCGTGAAGAGGGTCGGTGCGAACCAGTAGCCGCGCTCGGGCAGCGCGGTGCTCAGCGTCCGTCGCCGGGCGCCCTCGAGCTCGCCGCAGGCGACGAGCTCCTCGATCCTCGCAAGCTGCTCAGCCGAGTTGATCGCGCCGACGTCGGTGTTCTTGTCGAGCGGATCGCCCACCCGCAGTCGCTGCATCCTCTGCCACAGCTTCTCGACGACCTCGTCGAGGACGCTCTCCTGCACGAGCAGCCGCGAGCCGGCGCAGCACACGTGTCCCTGGTTGAAGAAGATCCCGCTGACGATCCCCTCGACAGCCTGGTCGATGGAGGCGTCCTCGAAGACGATGTTGGCCGACTTTCCGCCCAGCTCCAGCGTGAGGCCGACATCGCGCCCGGCGAGCGCTGCCTGGATCTCCTTGCCCACGGTCGTCGATCCGGTGAAGGCGACCTTGTCGACGTCGGGGTGGCGAACGAGCGCGGCGCCGGTCGTCCCGTCGCCGGGCAGCACGGATACGACTCCGGGTGGCAGCTCGGCTTCCTGGCAGATCTCGGCGAGCAACAGCGCGGTCAGCGGGGTCGTCTCCGCGGGCTTGAGGATCGCGACGTTTCCGCAGGCGAGCGCGGGCGCGAGCTTCCAGGCGGCCATCAGCAGCGGGAAGTTCCAGGGCACGATCTGCGCGCAGACGCCGCGCGGGCGGGCTCGCCGGCCGGCGGTCACGTATGCGAGCTTGTCGGCCCACCCGGCGTAGTAGAAGAAATGCGCAGCCGCCAGCGGCACGTCGATATCGCGGGCCTCGCGAATCGGCTTGCCGCCGTCGAGTGACTCGACGATCGCCAGCTCGCGGGCACGCTCCTGGATCAGGCGTGCGATCCGGAACAGGTACTTGCCACGCTCGAGCGGCGCGAGCCCTTCCCAGCGAGGCAGGGCGCGACGTGCGACCGACACGGCGGTGTCGACGTCGGCGGAGCCGGCGAAGGCGACCTCGGCGAGGGTCTCCTCGGTCGCCGGGTTGACCGTCGCCCGCGCCGTTCCCTCGGCCGGGGCGACGAAGCCGCCGTCGATGAAGAGCTCGTAGCGCTCAGCGAGCCGTAGGTGGTCGGTCGCCTCAGGTGCCGGTGCGTAGTCCCAGTGCAGCGCCGTGCGCGGCGGAGCGGCGGGCTCCTCGGGCGGGATCGCGTTCCCCGCGGACATGCTCCTGGTTTCACCACCGACGCTCATCGCAGCCTCTCGTTCACTCGCGGGAGAAGTCCTCGGCGCGGCCATAGCGCCCGGTTTGCGTCTTGACGTATTGCATCAGCAGGTCGTTCAGGAGCGAGGAGGCGCCGATCCGGAAGCGGTCCGGGGAGAGCCACTCCTCGCCGAGCGTCTCCTTGACGAGCACCAGCAGGTGCAGCGCCTGCTTGGACGTGCCCACGCCGCCGGCCGCCTTGACCCCGACGACCTCTCCAGTCCGCCAGGCGTGATCGCGAACCGCCTCGAGGAGGACGAGCACCGTGCCCGGCGTGGCGCCGGTCGCGGCCTTGCCGGTCGACGTCTTGACCATGTCGGCGCCGCCGAGGATCGCGAGCCCGGCGGCATGGCGGATGTGCTCGTAGCTCCCGAGCTCGGCCGTCTCGAGGATCACCTTCAGGTGCGCCTCGCCACAGACGGCCTTGACCTCCTCGACCTCGCGCACGACGCGGTCGTCATCGCCGGCCAGGAACGCCTCGCGCGAGATCACCATGTCGACCTCGTCCGCACCGGCGGCGACAACCTCCTCGGTCTCGCTCACCTTGACCGCCAGCGAGGTCTGGCCGGACGGAAAGCCGGTCGCCACAGACGCAACCTTGACTCCGGAGCCGGCGAGCGCCTCGCAGGCGTCGGTGACAAGGGTCGGGTAGACGCACAGCGCTGCACACGACGGCATCTCAGGCAGGCTCGGCGCCGGACACACGGCCTTCGCAGCGAGTGCACGGACCTTCCCGGGAGTGTCCTGGCCCTCGAGCGTCGTCAGATCGATCATCGAGACGGCCAGCCGGATGCCGCTGAGCTTCGCCTCGTTCTTGATCGAGCGCCTTCCCAGCGTCGCGGCTCGCTCCTCGACGGCGACGCGGTCGACGTGGGGAAGGCTTCGCATGCCGGTCAGCCCTTGGTGCTCGTCGCGCGCCGACTCTGGAGAGCGGTCATGGCCCGAGACAATAGCGCGAACTGCAATCGTTATCAGTAACGGCCGTCATGCTCGGCATCAGCAGCGGCGCTTCTGGCGGCCGGAACAGTGCGGCGAGCGACGTGGCTCGGGGCCGTGACCGACCGAGCAGAGGTCTGTGCTCACTGGTCCAGCTGGCGGCGTCCAGCTGGGCGGTTCGTCCATCGATTGCGAAGGCGAGCCCCTTGGGGTCCGCGGGCAGGCGGCGAGTCCCACACCTCGCAAGGGGCCGGCAAGTTAGTGAGATCGGCGGTAGCGGTGTTCGACGCGTATTGCGGCCGTTGCCGCGCGGTCGCCACCTGACGGATCCGCCGCCCCTCGGCCTTCACACGAATCCACCGATATCCAGGGGCAACTTCATGCGCCCGAGTGGACTCGAACCACCACGGGGAAATCTCCCCACAAGGCCCTCAACCTTGCGCGTCTACCAATTCCGCCACGGGCGCAGGACGGCGAGTATAGCCCGGGCCTGTGGCGGCGGGGCGCCGCGGCGCGCCTCCGGCGTGGCCCGCTTGCATCCGTCCACGGCGGGCGCTACATTGCGAACACATGTTCGTTGCAGCACATTTCGCAACCGATCGCGGAGGTATCCAGCCATGGACCTGACCAAGCGCCAGCAGGAGATCTTCGACTTCATTCGCAAGTACTCCGCCAGGTACGGCTACCCGCCGACCGTCCGCGACATCGGCAAGGCGGTCGGCCTCGCGTCGTCGTCGACCGTCCACGCCCATCTCGCCAACCTCGAGAAGATCGGGCTGCTGCGCCGCGACCCGTCCAAGCCGCGGGCCATCGAGCTGCTCGACCGTGCGGTCGGCAGCGCCGTCGAGAGCGTCCGCGGCCTCGTCGGCGGCGAAGGCCTGCCGCTGCTCGGCTCGGTCGCCGCCGGCCAGCCGATCCTCGCCGAGGAGAACATCGAGGAGTACGTGTCGGTGCCCGAGATCGCAGGTGGCTCCGACGGCGAGTACGTGCTGCGCATCAGGGGGGACTCGATGAAGGAAGCGGGCATCCTCGAGGGCGACTTCGTCGTCGTCCATCCCCAGGACACGGCCACCAACGGCGACGTCGTCGTGGCGCTGCTCGGCGAGGAGGCGACGGTCAAGCGCTTCTTCCGCGAATCGGACCACGTCAGGCTGCAGCCCGAAAACGACGCCATGGAGCCGATCCGCAGCAAAGAGGTCAAGGTGCTCGGCCGGGTCGTCGGTCTGCTTCGGCGGGTCTGAGCGACCGGGGCCCTCGACGGCGGATGGCGTTTCCGCGCGCGGCCTTCACAGGCGGGGCGCCAGGCGCTACCGTGATCTTGCAGGTCAGGCGGCCGCGGGGGCGAGAGCCCTCGAGGAAAGTCCGGACATCACAGGGCAGGGTGGTCGAGGAATCGACCCGGGGAAACCCGCGGGAAAGTGCCACAGAAACAAACCGCCTACGTCCGCCGTCCCACGTGAACGGCGGGCCGGCAAGGGTGAAATGGTGCGGTAAGAGCGCACCAGCGTCGCGGTGACGTGACGGCTGGGCAAACCCCACTCGATGCAAGGCCAAAACGGACCGTTTGCAGGCTGCTCGCCGAGGTCCAGGTAGGCCGCTCAGATGGATGGTCGCTCAACGACAGGATCCGGCTTATCGACCCGCTACGGAAAAGCCCCGCTCCGGCGGGGCTTTTCTATGC
>OUNO011323027.1_pt1 | contig 28309 bp, 28 predicted proteins | sample 1779811 | NCBI WGS metagenome assembly OUNO01 (sample SAMEA3914804, study PRJEB12502) | metagenome | biome: forest; material: soil | place: Canada | collected 2010-06-25 | depth 0.3 m
TGCTCGACGCGGCCGCCGAGACCTTGCACGGTACGGGCGAGCCAGCCGATCTGTCCGTGATCCCGAAGTTCGTCGAAGAGTCGGCGGAGATCGTGGTCACTGCGCACACTCGCTGGCGCGACTGCACGCCGGAGCAACGCGCGTTGCTGCGCGGCTGTTCGCTCGACTTGATCGGGCTCGCCGCCGACCAATGCTTGCGCCTCGATCGCAGCTTCGCCGAATACCGCCAATCCGAAGCGGACGTGAAGGGAGCGGGCGAGAACTTGGCTGCCGCGTTGGCGCGTGCCGAAGCGCTCACCGAGCAAGCGCGCTCGGTCGTTCAAACGGTCTCTGGTGTCGCTCAACCCGGAATTCCGACGGAAGTCGACGACCCCGCTGCTGCCTACACGACCGCCATCAAGAGCTTGCGAGACACCGCGCGCGAGCTGCTCGAGCGCGGCTCACCCGGCGTGCGCAAGCGCTGCGCGCTGTATTCGCTCGATCAAGGCTATGTGCAGACGCTGGAAGTGACCTTGAGCGAGCTCGCCGAGCTGTCGCGCAAGGCGTCGGACGCGGCCGCGGTAGCGCGCAAGAAGATTCAGGTGGAGCGCACGCTGGCGAGCACTCGCCCCCTCGTCGAGCAAATGGTGCAAGCGTTCGAGCACGCGGGCCGCCTCGACCGCAAGATCGCGCCCGTCCGCGCGGTCGACCCGAAGCGCGCTGCAACCGACAAACGCGGCGGCACTGCGATCATCCAGAAAACGGCCGTGATGCAAAGGCCGGGCACTCCTACGGCTACGCGTCACGTCGAAAAGCTGGTTCTCGGCGGCGGCGATCAGCGCTTCAAGCGCTGATTGACGAAGCCCGATCGATCACATGTTGAAGGCCACGGGCTGGCCCGTGGATTCGATCACGCTCGTCCACAAATCGCCGTGCGTATCGACTTGCTTGCGGAAGCGTGTGGCGAGCGGCATGGGCACGTGCACGAAGCGCCCATGCCAGCGGCCAATCAACATCTCGGTGTTGCCGGCGAGCGCGGCGTGCACGGCATTGCGCGCCATGTTCCAGCAGTAAACGCTGTCGGCGGGCGAGGCAGGCACGCTGCGGATGTGATAGCTCGGGTCGAGGTACTTGAGCGTGATGTCGAAGCCGCGCGATTTGCAGTGTTCGATGATTTTGTCACGCAGCACGATGCCGATGTCGCTCAGTTTGGCGTTGCCGCTGGCGTCGGTCGAGGGTGGACCGTCGGGCGTGCACAGGTCCTGACCCGCGCCTTCGGCGACCACGATCACCGCGTGCGAATCGCGAATCAGGCGCCGCTCGAGCAGCCGTAGCAAGCCCGTTTCCCCGTGCAGATCCACGGAAACTTCGGGGATTAGCACGAAATCCACGTCGGTGGAGGCCAGGGCCGCGTGGCAGGCGATGAAGCCCGAGTGCCGGCCCATGCACTTCACCAAGCCGACGCCGTTCTTCGCGCCCTTGGCTTCGACGTGTGCGCTCTTGATCACGTCGACCGCGGCGGAGAACGACGTCTCGAAGCCGAAGCTTCGGTCGATGAAGTGGATGTCGTTGTCGATGGTTTTCGGGATGCCGATCACGCCGATCGGCAAATTGCGCTTCTTCAGCTCGGCCACGAGCGTCATGGCGCCGCGGCACGTGCCGTCGCCCCCGACGACGAACAGCACGCCGATGCCGAGCTCCTCCAGACGATCCGCCATCTCTTTCGGGTCTTGATTGCCGCGCGAGGTGCCGAGCACGGTGCCACCCTCGTGGTGGATCTCGGCCACCGACTCGGGCGTGAGCGCGAGCGGTTGGTGCCCATAGCGCGGCACCATGCCTTCGTAGCCGTAGCGAAAGCCGACGATGTTCCGCACCCCGTAGCCGTGGTTCAGCTCCAGCACCAAGCCGCGCACCACGTTGTTCAGGCCCGGGCACAAGCCGCCGCAAGTGACGATGCCGCACTTCAACTTGCTGGGATCGAAGAACAGCTTGTGACGAGGCCCGGCCAGCTCGAACGCGGGGGCGCGCGACAGGTCGTCGGCGAACTCCGTCACCCTCGAAATTCGGTCGTCGAGCAGCACGCGGTCGGCCTTGCCGACATAGTGGACTGCGGCTGCGCTCAGGCGATCGGCGAGGGGAGACGGGTACTCACAGCTGCCGAGAATGCTGATTTCCAGATCAGAAGCGACGACCCGCTGAGACCGCTCCGGCACCGTGAGGGCGATCGACATCGCTTGCGAGTCTGGAGGGCCCAGGTTTCCGGGTTCTTTCGGGGCGGTTACCGCCCAAGGTTTGCGCGAGCCGGGTGTCGGAGTTCGCAATGGCAACGATCGATGCGGGCGCAGGGCGGCGAGGCACACGAACGACCAACCACGAGCTGCCGCTCGTCCCGTTCATCGATTTCTTGATCTGCCTCGTCGTGTTCTTGCTCGCGCAGGTCGGCTTCGCGAACATCGCGCGCTTGCAGAGCAGCGCGAGCGTTCCCGGCAGGACTTCCGAAGAGCCGCCTGTCATACCGAAGCGCTTGCATGTCGACGTGCAAGAACATCTCTTCCGGTTGACCTGGCAGAGCGGCAGCCACGTGCTCGCCAGCAACGACGTACCCGTGCAGGCGGTGCTCGAGGGCCGCGGGGTCAAGCGCTATCCGGAGCTGGCTCGCTTTCTGATTCAGGATTGGCATGCCAATGGCGTGCATCGCGAGCCGAGCGACCCGGATCGCGACGAAGCCGTGCTGCACGTCCGGAACTCCGCCGCCTACGAGGACGTGATCGCCGTGCTCGACGCGTTGCATGCGCCGCAGCGCGCCGTCGCGCTACCGGGCGGCCGCGAGCAACGAGCAGCGGCTTTTTCCGTGAGTTTTGCGGCTGACTGAGAGGCCTGCGCTGGCCCTTCGAGCCGCGGTTCACATTCCTTCCGGGCGGTGCTAGCTACGGCGCATGAGTGGCCATTCCAAATGGGCAACAATCAAGCGCGCCAAGGGCAAAACCGACGCAGCGCGCGGCAGAATCTTCACCAAGCTGATCCGTGAAGTGGTCACGGCGGCGCGCATCGGAGGCGGCGACGTCGACGCCAACCCGCGTCTGCGCAAGGCCGTCGCTGATTGCCGAGCTCAGCAGATGCCCGCCGACAACATCAAGCGCGCCATGCAGCGCGGTACGGGTGAGATCGCCGGCGCGGCTTACGAGGACGTATTGTACGAAGGCACGGGTCCCTCGGGCACGCTGTTCCTCGTCGAAGGCACGACCGACAACAGGAACCGCAGCGCGGCCGAGCTACGCAAGATCTTCGAGCGCCACAACGGCGTCATGGGCAGCTCGGGTGGCGCGCAATGGGCGTTCGATCGCTTCGGCACCATCACGCTCGACAAGAGCGCGGTCACCGAAGACCAACTGATGGAAGCCGCGCTCAGCGCGGGCGCCGAGGATTACCACGACGAAGGCGACGTCTGGGTGGTGTACACCCCGCCGAACGAGTGCGACACGGTGACGGCCGCGTTGGAAGCCGCCAAGCTCCCCATCCAAGCCAGCAAAGTGGCTTGGATACCCAAAAACAAAAAGCCCGTCACGGGCCGTGACGCCGAAGTCTGCCTCAACCTCGTCGATGCCCTCGACGAGCACGACGACGTGGCCAACGTCTATTCCGACTTCGATATTTCGGAAGAAGATCTGGCCAAGCTCAGCGCTTCTTAGAGCCCCGGCAGTCGGAACTGCACGATCGTAAAGTACGTGAACGCCATGTGAGAGATCATCACTGGCGCGAGGCGGCCGCCCAGGCTGGCCAGGAAGCTCCACACGAGACCGCAGCCGACGGCAGCGGTGACGAGCAAGGGGTTCAGGCCGGCCACGGGGTCCCGCAATAGCCAGAGCGTAGGCACGACCGAGAAGCCGTAGGCCAGCGCTGACAGCGGGAGCGCGGCGCGGCGACCGAAGCGTTGCGTGAGGTCACCAAGCACCATGCCGCGCCAGACGATCTCCTCGGCCACGCACACGACTAGAATCAGCAGCGTGTAGCCAGTCGAACGCTGCAGGTGCTCGGGGTTGCCGAGCTGCAGGTAGACGTGGAACAGCCAAGCGTAGCGAGGGGTACCGACCGGGGCCAACGCTTTCCGCGCGACCCAGGAAGCCAGCAAGAGCACCATCATCGACAGCGCGCCGATCGAGAGATCGCCCCAGCGCGGAGTCAGCAGATCCACGAGCGTACCGTCGTCCCACATCTTGTGCAGGGCGACGGCGGTCAGCACGACGTACGGCAAGCACACGCCGAGCCAAAATAGAGGGGTGCCAGCACGGGCCTCGCTGAAGCCGTAGGCCATGCCCGCAAACGTGACCAGCATCGTCAGCAAAACGCGCATCAGGGAAGCTCTCGCAAGCGAGCCGCAAGCCAGGCCAAGATTCGATCGGCGGCTTGCTCTTTGCTCAGCAGGGGTAGGGGGCTGCAGTCGGTTGCACTGACGAGCATGACCCGGATGTCGTCCTTGCCGAGCGACTCCGAGGCATGGTTTGCCACGACCAGGTCGACGTGTTTGGCGGCCAGCTTGCCGCGCGCGAGCTGAATCACTCGTTCATCCGTGTCTGTTTCGAGCGCGAAGCCAATCAGCACGGGCCGCTGCTCTTTACGGGCGTGGCCGATCTCTGCGAGCAGATCTGGATTGGGCACGAGCTCCAGCGTCATCGGTTCTGCGCTGCGTTTGAGCTTCGTCGAGTGGCTCTGCGCGGGGCGGTAGTCGGCCACTGCGGCCGTCATGATCAGCGCGTCGGCGGCGCTCAGATCGGGGGCAAGCGCTTGCCAGAGCGCGCTGCGCATCGACTGCGCGCTGCGGACGTCGATGCGCTGCACGCCGACCGGCGTCGGAAGATTCACGGGGCCTGCCACCAGCGTGACCTGCGCGCCGAAGGCACGCGCCCGCTCGGCCAAGGCAAAGCCCATCTTGCCCGAAGAGCGATTGCCCATGAAGCGCACCGGATCGAGATCTTCGACCGTGGGACCCGCGCTGATCACGATGTGCTTGCCCGACAGCGAAACGCCGGAAAACTGCGCCGATACCGTGTGCACGATCTGATCGGGCTCGGCCATGCGCCCGAGCCCGGTATCGCCGGACGCCACCTCGCCGAAGGTTGGACCCACGAAGCCGACCCGACGATCCGCCGCCAGCGTTGCCACGTTGCGCTGCGTCGCGGGGTGGCTCCACATGCTCGGGTGCATTGCGGGAGCGACCAGCACGGGGCACGTTGCGCACAGCACGAGCGCCGCCACCAAGTCGTCGGCACGGCCGTTTGCAAAGCGCGCCAGCACGTCTGCCGTCGCCGGGACGACCAAGATCATGTCCGAGCGTGCGGCCAGATCGACGTGCGGCTCACCCGGTTGCTCCGCGTCGAACACGTCGCTGAGCACGCGCCGACCGGTCAGGCCGGAGAACGTGGCCGCACCCACGAACTCGCGCGCGCTGCGCGTGAGCACGACCTCGACGAATGCGCCGTCCTTGAGCAGCGCACGCACCAAGAGCACGGCCTTGTACGCCGCGACACTGCCTGTCACGCACACGGTGATGCGTTTGCCTGCGAAGCGCTTGGACGGCGCGAGCGGGCCTGGCTGCGGCGTTACAGAGCGCGGGCCCAGCGCGGCAAACGCCGGGCGGGAAGGGGCTCGAGGCGGGAGGGGACGATCGCTCATGGACGGGGCCGGGCCGGGGGGCCAGTGGTCGAGGGTTTTATCAGGGTCGCGCGCGCGACACGTACCGGCTTTTGGGATCGTAGAACCGCCACGGCTTTTCAGCCCATTCTTCGGCGTAATCGATGCCAATCCGCGGCGATTGCGCGGTTTGCGCCCGCGGACCGTCGGCCAAAAACAGGCGTTTGCCGCAAAGATCCGCGCCGTAGTCCGCCTTCCCGATGCCGAAGGCCTGGCACAGCTTGCCCGGCCCATTGCACAGCTCGCGGCTGGTCGCGGGCAGGTTGCGCCGTCGGCTCATCTGGTCGAGCCCGAACAGTGGCTCGACCGCGCGCACCAAGACGGCGTGCGGCGCGCCCTCGCTCGTGGTCACGATGTTGAACTGATGGTGCATGCCGTACACGAAGAATACGTAGGCATAGCCGGGCGGCCCAAACATCACCTCGGTGCGTGCGGTGCGCCTCCCGCCATAGGAGTGCGCGGCGCGGTCTTCCGGGCCGCGGTAGGCCTCGGTCTCGACGATGCGCCCGACCGCTAGCCCCTCGGGCGTGCGATGCACGAGCAGCTTGCCGATACAGTCGCGGGCCACGCGCAGCACGGGGCGGGCGTAGAATTCACGCGGTAGCGGGCTCGGCGCGCGCATCGTCGTTTCGGGAGCGGCGCTCAGAAACCGAGCAAACGGCCGCCCTGATACACGAGGAAGCTCGTCACGTAGGCGAGCGTCGTCATGTAACCGAACATGAACAGGGGCCAGCGCACGGTGCGCGTTTCGCGGTACACCACCATCAACGTGCTGATGCACTGACAGGACAGCGCGAAGAAGATCATCAACGACAGGCCCATCAGCGGCGTGTAGGCAGGTCCGCCGTTGGGGGCGCGCTCGGCGCGGATCTTGTCACGCAGCGGGGCCGCGTTTTCGTCGGCATCGCCGATGCCGTACACGAGGCCGAGCGTGGAGACGAACACTTCTCGCGCCGCGAACGCGCCGATCAGCCCGACCCCGATCTTCCAGTCGAAACCGAGCGGGCGCAGCGCGGGCTCGATGGCCTTGCCCAGCCGCCCACCGTAACTCTGCTCGATCGCCGAGCGGGGCGCGGCGGGCGCGTCGCTGGCGACCGCTTTTTCGCGGCCGAACGAGCCCTGTTGATGGATGGCGGCGGCGGGCGGAGCGGGCTCGTCGTGCGCTGCGACGCGCGGGAACGAAAGCAACGCCCAGAGCAGCATGGTGAACACGAGGATGCCGCCGCCGGCCGTCTTGAGGAACGAGGCCGCGCGCTGCCACATCATACGCAAGGTGCCGGTCAAGCTCGGCCAGCGATACGGCGGCAGCTCCAAGATCAGCGGGATGCGCCGGCCCTTGACTGCCGTGCGCCCCAGCACGCCCGCCGAAATCAGCGTGATCGCCACGGAGAACAGGTACATCGCGATCATCAGCAGGCCCTGTACGGGGATCCAGCCGAACACGCGCGATGGCGGAAACAGCGCGCCGATGATCAAGGTGTACACGGGCAGGCGCGCCGAGCAGGTCATCAGTGGCACGACCAGCATGGTCAGCAAGCGATCGCGTTGCCGTTCCATGGTGCGCGTGGCCAAGATCGCCGGCACGGCGCAGGCGAAGCCCGAAAGCATGGGCACGAACGCGCGTCCGTGCAGGCCCAGCGCCTTCATCACGCGGTCCATCAAGAACGCAACGCGGGCCATGTAGCCCGAGTCTTCCAAGATGCCGATGCAGAAGAAAAGCAGCAGAATCTGGGGCAAGAATACGACCACGTTGCCGACGCCGCCGATCAAACCCTTGGTGATCAAATCGCGGAGCAAGGATGGGGGCACGTGCGCTTCGATCAGATTCGCGATGCCGCTCGTACAGGCTTCGATCAGGCGAATCGCCGGGTCGGACCAGGAGAACAGCGACTGGAACATGATCAGCATCAGCACGACGAAGATCGCGAAGCCGAAGATCGGGTGCAAGAGCACGCGGTCGACGCGCTCGGAAGTCTTGCGCTTGGCTGGGTGCAAGACGACGCGCGGCGAGAGCTTGGGGATCTCGGCGTCGATGCGCGCATAGCGCGTGGCGATCACCTCTTGGTCGATGTCACGGCCCTGTGCCGCTTCGCGCACGGCGAGGCTGACCGCGCGCAGCGTCGGCTCGATGCCTTGCAGCTCGTCGTCGGGCTCGATGCTGGTCAATGCCCAGAGCGACAGCGCGCGGGCGCGCAGCGCATTCTCGGCGGGCAGCGCGGCCGACACTTTCGCCAGGTCGCGCTCCAGCGCTTCCGGGTAGGCGATGCGGAACGCCGGTCGCTGGGGGCCGTCGAGCGTGCTGGCGATGGCGCGCTTCAGCCCTTCTAGGCCTTTGCCGTGACGCGCGTCGGTCGCCACGCAGGGCACGCCCAAGAAGCGGCTCAGCTCGCTCGCGCTGGGCGGGTTTTCGCGCACTTCGTCGATCATGTTCAGCGCGACCACGACGTTCACGTCGAACTCGAGCAACTGGAGCACGAGGTACAGATTGCGGGCCAGCTGCCCCGCGTCCACGACTACCACGACCAGATCGGGGGTTGGATTTTCGGACCAGCCGAGCAGTGCGGAGAGCGCTATTTGCTCTTCGGCCGAGCGTGCGCTGAGCGAGTACGCGCCCGGCACGTCGACGACCTCCGCGTTGAACGGCAGGCCGCTGCGCTCGAGCTTCAGATCGCCGCTGCGCCGCTCGACGGTGATGCCCGGGTAGTTGCCAATGCGCGCGTTCTGCCCGGTCAGGCGATTGAAGAGCGTGGTCTTGCCGGTGTTCGGATTGCCGATCAAGAGCACGAGTGGCGCACGCGCGGTACCACTTTCGGTGCGCGGCGTGAGCGCCGACACGGGACCCAGCGCGCTCTCGGTCACGGCGCGCTTCGAGCGAGACCGCGAGCGAGAGCCGGGCTCTCCGCGCGATCCCCGACGGCGCGCTCGGCGCTCGTCATTTCACCCAGATTCACGGACACGGAGGCGGCTTCGGCGCGCCGGATCGACAAGCTCGAGCCGCGCACGAGGAGCTCGAGCGGATCGCCGAGCGGCGCGACACCGACCACTTCCACTCGAGTGCCGGGAACGAGCCCGAGCTCCATCAGCCGTCGCCGAAACGAGCCCTCCCCACCCACATACGAAATGGTGACGATTTGTCCTATGCGGGTCTGAGCGAGGTTCATCGAAACGTCATCCCCAGTCTAGCGGACTGAAAACGATTTTCAAATTCAACCTACGCTCGCCCCGAAAAAAGCCACTCTGCTGACGGCGGATGCTCGCCCGGACCGAGGCTCAGACGCGCTGAACGGCGCGGATGCTGGGCGCCAGGACTTGGCTATCGACGCTTTCAGGTAACACGCGGAGCACCGAGGTCAGCACATCCAGCATTTGGCGCGCCGACTCGAAGCGCTGCGCCGGGTCGCGCTCGAGCGCCCGATGCACGGCGGAGGTGATGGCGATCGGCAGGTTGGGGCGCTTCATGCTGAGCAGCGGGATCTTGCCGTCACGAATGCTGACCACGACGTCGGCGTCGGTTGCGGCATCGAACAGGCGTTCGCCCGCGAGCGCTTCCCACATCACCACGCCCAAGCTGAACAGATCACACTTCACGGTGGGCGCGAGGCCGAGCAGCAGCTCGGGCGCGAGGTACGAGAGCTTGCCCTTCACGATGTTCGGGCGCGTCATGCGCCCGCGATCCATGGCGCGAGCCAAGCCGAAATCGGCGAGCTTCACCTGGCCCGTCTCGGCGAGCAGGATGTTTCCGGGTGTGACATCGCGATGCAAGATCGGCGAGACCGCGTGCTGTTCGTCCAGGCGACAGTGCGCGCCTTCCAGCGCGCGCAGCACTTCGATCATGATCGCAGTCACGATCTGCCAGGGCGTCTCCAGTTTTTGCTCACGGAAGCTGGCCAGGTAACGACCGAGGTGGATGCCTTCGATCAGCTCGGTCACCAGGTAATGGACCCCGTGCTCGTCGACGCCGAAATCGTGCACTTGCACGATGTTCGGGTGTTGGAGCGCCGCGCCGACGCGCGCCTCTTCCACGAACATCTCGATCACTTCTTCGAAGCCGCGCACCGAAGCTTCGATGCGCTTGACCGCGACGGTGCGCGAGAAACCAGCCGCGCCCAACGTGCGCGCCCGCCAGACGATGGCCATACCGCCTTGGCCAAGCTTCTCCACGAGCTCGTATTTGCCGGCGAGTAAACGGCCCGGGGCGTCTTCCTGAATCGTCATGAGCTTAGAATGTCGCGTCCGCGTCTCACCATGAGCATATCCATAATCTCATGATCTGCCGTCTCGAGCGACGTGAATTGACGGCATGTCGGCTGCTGTGTAACTGATAGCTCGGTCCCTGTCCGCCCCCGCGATTGATGCCTAGCAGCCACAAAAATTGGGTCAAAACGCTGGTCATTCGACGCACGCGCCCCGACGACGCGCAGTTCTTGCGCGAGATGTTGTTCGAGGCCACTTACTGGCGCTCCACGTCGAGCCGCCCACGCCCAGAGCTGGAAGAGGGCCTGGCCGATCCCGATCTGGTGAAGGTGCTCGCTGATTGGGGGCGGCCGGGGGATTTGGCCATGGTGGCGACCGACGGCAGTGGTGAGCGCATCGGCGCCGCGTGGATGCGGCTCTGGACCAAGCACGCTCATTTGCGTGGTTTCGTGGACGAGCAAACGCCCGAGCTCGCCATCGGTGTGCGCAAGGATTTTCGGCGTCACGGAGTGGGCACTGCGCTGCTCCTCGCCGTGCTCGGCCGTGCCCGCGAAGACGGTGTGGCGCGCGTCAGCCTGAGCGTCGAGATCGAAAATGTGGCGCGCCTGCTGTACGAGCGCTTCGGCTTTTCGCTGCACGCGGTCGACCAAGGGGTGGCGACGCTGCTCGTGCAGCTCGACGAGCCCGCGCCCGATACCGAACGGTCAGGCTGAGCGTGGTGCTCGGGGTGAAATGGAACATCGGGGTGTTGGGGTTGTCACTGGGCGCGTTGTGCTCGGTGCGCCCTGCAGTTGCGGCTTCGCCGGGCCAGGCGTTTCGGCTCGAGTATTGGGCCGAGGGACGCTGTCCCGATGCCATCGAGTTCGCCAAGCAGATCCAAACGCGCGCGCCGCTCCTGCGCCCGGCCGAGGCCGACGAGCCCGCGCTCGGCTTTTACGTCGAGCTCGTGGAGCACGGAGGCGTCGCCACTGGGCGGTTGACCGCGCGGTCGCCCGACGGCCGCGAGGTCGTGCGCGAGGTGCGGGGTCCGACCTGCGTCGACGTCTCCACGGCCCTCGCGCTGATCGCCGCCCTCGCCGCAGACCCCAGTCAAGCCGACGACGCGACGGCGACCCCCCCGCGCGCGCCACGGCCACCGCGGCCGCCGCGGCGCGCTCGCAGCGAAGAGCTCGCGGTCACCGAGGTTGCCCCGCCCGATCCATTGCTGCGTTGGACGTTCGGCGTCGGCCCCGTGCTCACCTTCGACAGCAGCATTGCGCCGAGCCCGGGCTACGGCTTGGGTGTCGCGTTCGAGGCCGAATCGCCCGGTGGGTCTGCGCTACGTAGCTTGCTTTCGCTGTCGGCGATCCGCGCTGCGGCCTCCAATACCGAGACGGGCTCGGGCACCTCGGCGAGCTTCACTTGGGTCGCCTTCCGCGGCGCTTACTGCCCCGTACGCTGGCCCGAAGATCGGCCACTGTTTTTCCGGCCCTGCGTGTTCGCCGACGTCGGTGTGCTGGGCGGAAGCATGAGCTACGCCTCGGAATCTCGCGATCTTTCCAAGACCTGGCTGGCCGGCGGCGCATTTGGCCGGATCGAGGCGTTGGCGGCGGAAGTCGTCTCTTTTCAGCTCGATGGCGGCGTCACCGTGCCCTTGTTGCGTCCGACGTTCGGACTGGGCGACGCGCCGATCGTGTTTCAGGTTCCAGACGCGGGCATTTTGGGCCGGATCGGGCTAACGTACCGCTTCCAGTGATCGATTCCCCGAACGCCTCACATGAACCATGACGAAGGCGATGCGCTCAGAAATGGCACTGGCTGGGGCGGGGTTCGACGACGGGGTGGAAGCGTCGACCGCTAGTCTTTTGGGGGAGGCTGAGCCTCGTCTAACTCCGGATCCGGTATCGGGTCCCAGGTTGTCGCACACCGCGCTCGTGAGCGACAACGCGCGTGTCGCGGACATGTTGCGCTTACACTTTCGCGACGTGTGGCGCATCGTGCGGCGCTTCGGCGTGCCCGAGAGCAATGCCGACGACGCCGCGCAAGAGGTGTTCATCATCGCCTCGCGCCGCTTGGCAGACATCACTCCCGGGAGTGAGCGGCCGTTCTTGTTGGCCAGCGCCGTGCGCGTGGCGGCCAACGCGCGGCGCGCCCTCGGTGCACGGCGCGAGTCCGCTTCCGCAGACGCCCTGCCCGAGCGCGTCGACCCGCGTCCGAGCGCGGAGGCCTTGCTCGATCAAAAGCGGCTCCGTCAAATGTTGGATCGCGTCCTCGACGACCTGAGCGACGATCTGCGGGTGTGCTTCGTGCTGTACGAGCTCGAAGGCATGTCGTCGCCCGAGATCGCGGAGCTGTTGTCGATCCCGGTCGGCACGGTGGCTTCTCGCCTGCGCCGCGCGCGGGAAGCGTTCGAGCAATCGGCCGCCAAGCTGAAAGCGCGCCTGCACCAAGAAGGGGGCCTGTGATGTCACGCTCCAGCTTCCCGCCTCTGGAAGACGACTTCACGCGCGCTCTCCTGCGCTCCGCCGAGGCCGACGAACCCTCGAACGCGGCCTACGCCAAGGCCGCCACGGCGCTCGGCGTCGGAGCGGGCGTTGGGCTCGGTGCGTCCTTGGCTGCGCCCTCCGCGCTGGCGGCGGGTGCGGCGGGCGCGGCGCGTTGGTCAGGCGTTACGGCTGCTCGTTTGGGCGCGCTCGGTGTATCGGGCGCATTGCTCGTTGCTGGTGGCGCACTGCTGCTGCATGCGCATCTGTTCGGCGCCGGCAACGGGTCACCGTCACAGGGCGCAGGCAAGGCCGTTCCGTCCGTGGCGCCAGATACATCACACGGCACGCCGCTCGCCGGCTCTCGTGCGCTCGCGGATCGCACGGAGTCGGTACGCTCGTCGGCGCGCGTCCAGGCCGCGCCGCCGCCGAGCGCGCCGAACGACGCGCCCCGTGTCGCAAGCGTGCCTGCCGCGCCGCCTCCCGCCGTCGCAGCGTCGCTTGCTGCCGCGCCGCCCGCCACGGTTGCGTTCGCAGAAGCGCATCCGAGCCCTGCGGCGGCTCGGGTCGGCGCGCGTCATTCGGTCCCCGTACATGGCTTCAGCGGTAGCGCAATGGGCGCTTCGTCCGGTTCGTCGTTGGCCGAGCAAGTGCAGTCCCTCGACCGCGCGCGTGTGGCGCTCGGCTCGGGCGACGCCCGCAGCGCCCTCCGCGAAATCAGTCGTTACCGCAAGGCCTGGCCCCACGGCGTGTTCCTCACCGAAGCCAGCGTGCTCGAGATCGAAGCGTTGGCCGCGCGTGGCGAGCGGTCGCTCGCGGCGCTGCGCGCCCAAGCGTTCGTGGCCGCCCACCCCGATAGCCCGCAAGCCAGCCGCCTGCGTGCCTTGATTCCCGCGCAGACGCCGTAGAGCCCTCGGCTCGACGCCGTTCCGGACAATCCAAACCCACTGGGGGGATTCCAGCATGACGAGTCGCGAAACTCGCAGGCGGAGGTGTGCCTCGACGTTGCCCCTGCCGCCGCCGTGATCGATAGCAACTTCCAAGTCGGCCAGGGTCGAGGTTATGTTGCGCGCCATGCACGAGCTTGCGCGCTTCGTCGTCGACGTTCCGGATTTTCCGCAGCCCGGGATCCTCTTTCGAGACATCAGCACGTTGCTGCGCGAACACTTCGCAGACACCGTGCGCGCGCTCGACGCTTTGTTCAGCGAGGCGGAGTGGTCCGAGTGTGATGCCGTCGCGGGCATCGAGTCGCGCGGTTTCATCTTGGCGGCCGCGCTCGCTGCGCAGCGCGGCAAGGGCTTCGTTCCCGTGCGGAAGAAGGGCAAATTGCCGCCCCCGGTCGTCGACATTGCCTACGACTTGGAATACGGCGCGGGCGTGCTCGAGATGAAGGTCGGCTCGGGCCGCCTCCTGCTGATCGACGACGTACTGGCCACCGGCGGCACGCTGCTCGCCGCGGCTCCGCTGTGCGAGCTCGCCGGCTACCAAGTGAAGGGCATCGGCGTGCTGGTCGACATCGCGCTCGTCTCGAGCTTCTCCTGGCAATCGCTGCCTGCGCGCACGGTCATCAGCTATGCCTGAGCTCGCTCCTCCACTCGTGGTCATTGCCTTGGAGCTGGAAGGGCAGGGCTTGTTCGAGCGCGCCGACGTGAGCGTGCTGTATACCGGCCTGGGCAAGGTCAACGCGGCCATCAGCTTGGCGCGCAAGCTGGCCACGCTGCGCGGGCAAGGCGCCGCGCCGCCGTTGGTGGTGAACTTCGGCACCGCAGGGAGCCGAAGTTTCTCGACCGGCAGCGTGGTCGCGTGCCGACAGTTCGTGCAGCGGGACATGGACGTGACGGGACTCGGCTTCGCGCTCGGCGAAACCCCGTTCGAGACCTTGCCGGCCACGCTCTCGTTTCCTGCCGTGTTCAGCCATTTACCCGAGGGGGTATGCGGCACGGGCGACCGCTTCGAGACCGGCGCGGCCGGGCTCGCCTGCGACGTGATCGACATGGAAGCCTACGCGCTGGCCAAGGCTTGCCTCGCCGAAGGCGTGCCCTTCGCGTGCGCCAAGTACATCAGCGATGGCGCCGACGCGACGGCCGCCACCGACTGGCAAGCGAGCTTGCCCGGCGCTGCAGCCGCCTTTCACGCGCTGTACCAAGAGCTGACCACGCAGCGCTGACGCTCGCGCGTCAAGCGTCGGGTCACGCCTCTTGCACTTCGAAGCCGAGCGCCAGCGCTCGTTCCACGATGCGCTGATACGGCAAGTCGGTGCCGCTGTCGCGCCAAGCGTTGCGCCGGCGCATGTCGGCGAAGGTTTCGCGCGCCCCCGCCTCGAGGCCGATCGTGGCGCGAAATTCGGGCACTCGCGCTTTTGCCTTGGCCGACGAATACGCGCCGTGAAACTGCGTGGTCTCGGCCAAGAACGCGAAGCGGCGCGGGTCTTGCGCGATCAGCCAGGCAGCGGGCACGAACACGAGCTTGGCCGTCGCTTCGAGCGCGCGGGCCACCTCGCGGTAGTACTCGCGCCAGGTGAGGACTTCGTCGCGCGTGGCGTTGAATGATTCGCCGTAGGTGCGCTCGTTGAGCGCGGCGTAAGCGAAGAATTGCCCGCAGTCGTCGCGATGAGTCGATTGCCACAAGCCCAGCCCATCGCCAGCGACCAGCACGGGCAACCCGCGCGCCACGCGATCCCAAGTGCCGCTGTCGAACTCTTGCTGGTCGATCAGCGAGCTCCCGGGGCCGTAAGTGTGGCTCGGGCGCACGATGGTGCACGCGAACGCGCCGCCCTCGGCAGCGCTCTGGAACGCCTGCTCACACGCCACCTTGTTGCGCCCGTAATCGCTGATCGGCTCGAGCGGGAAGGTCTCGTCGATCAACACCTGCGGCGGAGTCCGCACGCTGTACGTGCAGACCGTGGAACAGAACACGAGCTGCCGGCAGCGGCCGGCGAAGGTGCGCACGCTCGCTGCTGCCTGCGCGGGTGAGAAACAGATCATGTCGTAAACGACGTCGAAGCGTTGGCGCTCGAACGTGGCCGCAAACGCGGCCTCGTCATCGCGATTGCCCTGAATGTGACGGACCGCGCCGGGGAGCGTGTTCTCACGCTGGCCGCGGTTGTACATGGTGAGCTCGGCCCCCCGCGCCAGGAGGTGCTTCGCAATACCGGTGCTGATCAGCCCCGTTCCGCCGACGATGAGCGCCTTGAACATGGGCCGAGAACAGCACGCGGGCGCGCGCGGAGCAACGCCCTTACCGCGAAGCTGAAATTGGTTCCGCTTCGGACGTGCGCGGCACGCGGCAAACGAGAACTGAACACCAAATAACCCTTGCCCGTACTGGGCGTCAGCGGTGGGCCGTAGTAGCGGAAGACGATGCGCGTGCGATGGATCGTGGCTGCCGGGCTGTGCGTTGGCGTCATCTCGGGTTGCGGGAGCACCGCGCCTGTCGACTTCTTCGAGTCGAACGGTGGCAGCGCTGGGGCCGCGGGCGGGGCAGGCGCAGCGACGGGCAGCGCGGGAGCGACGACCAAGGGCCCGAGTGAGGCGCCCTGCTCGCCCGCGAAGGATCTGAGCAATCACATGAGCGGCGAGCTCGGCACGACCGACTCCGTGTGCTTGCGCGTCACCGATGAAGTCGTCGGTTGGGGCTGCTCCAACTTCGAAGGGCGCACCGTGAAGGTGAACGGCACGGACGTCAGCTGCGCTCAGGTGCCGCTGCCCGAGAAGGTGCACGGCGCCTATTACTTCGAGATCTCTGCCGGGCAGTTTGCGTACGCCAGCTTCTACTGGTGGTCGGCGTAGCCGAAGTTCGGCGTCTTCGTGTCGCGGTTCGCATGGGTGCCAGGAGCTGGCCCATGACAGAGCGCGATTCTTCTTCCGACGCGCGGGGCGTCTGGTCTAGCGTCCTGCCATGTCTTCCGGTTCCAAGCTGCGCGTCGCGGTGCTGTTCGGTGGTCGCTCGGCCGAGCACGAGATCTCGTTGCTCTCGGCGCGCTTCGTGGTCGAGTCGCTCGATCGTTCCAAGTACCAGCCGGTCCTGGTCGGCATCGACAAAGCAGGGCATTGGCTGCTGCAAGACGAAGCGTCGCTCTTGAATGCGCCGCGCGATCCGCGGCTCGTGAAGTTGAACCAAGCTACTCCCGGCGTGCTCTTGGCGCCGCATCCGGTGCCCGTGAATGCGACCCTGCAGCGCGCGAACGCCGCCGACGGCGGACCACTCGGAGTCGACGTGATCTTCCCGGTGCTCCACGGTCCGATGGGTGAGGACGGCACGGTGCAAGGGCTACTCGAGCTATCCGGCCTGCCCTACGTGGGCGCGGGCGTGCTCGGCTCTGCCGTGGGCATGGATAAAGACGTGATGAAGCGTCTCTTGCTGCAAGCCGACCTCCCCGTCTTGCCGTACGAGACGGTGCGGCGCCACGAGTGGCAGTCCGGCTCGGATGCCGTGCTCTCGCGCTCGTTGCGCCTCGGCTTCCCGCAGTTCGTGAAGCCCGCGAACCTCGGCTCTTCCGTGGGCGTGAGCCGCGTCAAGAGCGAGAGCGAGCTCGCGCCCGCCATCGAGCATGCCTTCGAGTTCGACGACAAGCTCGTGATCGAGGCCGGCTTGGACCACCCGCGGGAGGTCGAGTGCGCCGTGCTGGGCGGGGACGCGCCGCGCGCGTCGCTGCCCGGCGAGATCACCATCGATCACCCAGACGGCTACTACTCGTACGCCGCCAAGTACGTGGACGACTCGGGTGTCGCCACCCGCATTCCCGCTCAGCTCACGCCCGCGCAAGCAGAAGCCGTGCAGCGCTTGGCACTTGCCACGTTCCAGACTCTCGAGTGCGAGGGCTTGGCGCGTGTCGATCTGTTCTTGGACAAGGGCGGCGACCTGTACGTGAACGAGATCAACACCATGCCCGGTTTCACCGCGATCTCGATGTTCCCCAAGCTGTGGCAGGCCAGCGGCGTGTCGGCATCCGAGCTGATGACGATCCTGATCGACGACGCGCTGGCGCGCGCCGCCCGCAAGCGCGCGCGCCGTTCGAGCGTCTGAGCCCGACGAGCTACGGGCTGGGTAACGCGGGCACGCCCACACGCGCGGCCGACAGCTCGTAGTAGCGCGCGGCGAGCTCGGGCTCGGAGGCGTGGCGGCTCATGCGCCCTTCGCGGCCCTCGATGAAATAGGCACCGGAGACGTGCGAAAGCTCCGGCGAAATGGCGAGCATTACCGAGCCGCGCGCGCCCTTGCCGAGTGAATCGGGCCCGCGCATGTCGAAGCCGGTCTTGAGCAGCTTGGTGGACACCACGCCGGGGTGCACGGCGTTGACCAAGACTTTGCGCGCGCTCAGCCGGCGCGCCAGCTCGACCGTGAACAGCACGTTGGCCAGCTTCGACGTCGCGTACGCCTGATAGTCGTCGAAGTGACCGCGCGCGTTCTCGATATCGTCGAGATCGACGCTGGCGCGTGTGTGCGCGATCGAGCTCAAGTTCACGATGCGACGCAGCGCCTCGCCGACGCGGCTCGCGAGCAGGAGGTGCGTCAGTAGCACGTGCGCAAAGTGATTGACGGCCAGCGTGAGCTCGATGCCGTCCGCGCTCAGCTCGCGGCGCTTCATGTACACCCCCGCGTTGTTCACCAGCACGTCGATGGCGACGCCGCGGGCTTCGAGCTCGCCGGCCATCTGGCGGACGGCTGCTAGCGACGCGAAATCAGCCACGATGGGCTGCGGAGGCTCGCTCTCGGAAGCACTGCGCACCTCCTCGAATGCCTTTTGCACGCGCGCTTCGTTCCTGCCGTGGATGATCACCCGCGCGCCCAAGCGGGCCAGCTCCAGCGCCGTCTCTCTGCCGATGCCGTCGGTGGCGCCCGTCACCAACACGACGGAATCGGTAGCGTGGGGAGTCGCGCGCATGACTTCAACCTGCCGCAAGGCCGCGCATCGTCAAGTCGAACGCGCGCGTTTTCTCGACTCGTTCTTAGGCTTTTCGTAGCTCTTTGATGGCGGTTCCCACGTCTTTGCCGTTCACGACGGCGCCCGTGGACTTCAGCAGCTTCATGGCGATGCCCGTCGCTTGGCCGTCGTTGCCGGCTGCTTTGATTTGCTCGAGCACCGGAGCCAGGGCTTGGACGATCTCTTCCGTGCTCAAGCTCTTCGGCAAGTAGGTGCCCAGGATGCTGATCTCCTCGGAAAGCACCGCGCGCTTCTCGGGATCGGTTGTGGACTCCAGGGTCTCTTCGTTCGATTTCACGAGCTTGCGCAAGATCGCTTGCACCTCTTCGTCGCTACCGGTGCGTCCGGGGCGGGCGGCTTCGGTCGTGATCTCGCCCATCGCCACGCGCAGGATCTCCTTTTCGACGTGGGCTCCCGCTTTGATGGCTTTGAACATCTGCGCCTTGATCTGATCGATGAGCATGCGGGGGAATTCTCCTGTAACGGCTGCCCTCTCCATACCTCACTGCGTGGCCCCGGCCTGAGCCGCGCCGCCGAGCCGGCTTCGGATCCCGGAAAAGTGCCGGCCGGCCCCTTGCGCGACTGTAGCTATAGATGTATCTATTAGTCATATCGTTACGATGTATCTCGTAAGGATCGAGGCGTCACCGACACCTCAGAAACAAACACAACACCAAGAAATTGAACGATAAAATGCATCACCACCTCGATCCCCGGCAGCACATGGGGGCCTTCTTCGACCATTCCCATTCGTGGTCTCACTCTCACACCCAGGGTCGGCGCGGCCCGTTTGGCCCGCGCAGCCCCTTCGGTCCGCCCGGTGGCGGCAGCGGTCGTGGCGGGCACTCCTGGGGCGACTGGTTCGGTTCGCCCCCGCCACGCGCCGAACGCGGCGGTGTTCGCTACCTCGTGCTCGACGCGCTCTCCGAGCGCCCGCGCCACGGCTACGAAGTCATTCAAGTCATCGAGGAGCGCAGCGGCGGCTCGTATCGCCCGAGCCCGGGCGTGATCTACCCCACGCTGCAAATGCTCGAAGAGCTCGGGCACGCCCGCGTGGTCGAGCAAGACAACCGCAAGGTCTACGAGATCACCGATCTCGGTAAGGTCGACCTACAAGAGCACCGCGAGGAAGTGTCCGACTTCTACGAGCGCTTCGAGGACGACTCTTGGGACAGCTACGTCGAGAACTTCGGGGACATCATGAAGCGCGTCGGGCGCTTGTTCAAATCCCTGAAGCGCGCCGGCCGCCATGGCAGCCTGTCGCCCAAGACGTTGAAGCGTGTCGGTGAGATCATCGACCAAGCCGTTCGCGACATCGAAGCCGTGTTCGAAGAGGCGCGCTGAGCGCTGCGCATGAGCTTGGCTCCGCTCCTTCGCCGCTCGCGCTCAGCCGTCGCCACCCGAAATTTTGCCGATTTTGTCGGTAAAATCAGCGGTGGGCGCTGCGGCCGAGCTCGGCGTTGCTTTGGCGGCCTGCAGGTTCGAGATCTGCGCGTCCGTGATCGCGCCGCAGCCTTGCATGAAGCCCGCGATCAGCGAGAGCTCTTCGTTCGTGTATTTGTCACACAGCTTCGCCATGCCCTCCATCATGGGCAGGAACATGTGGCGAATGTCCGGCGCACGCCCGGTCGTGCCCGTGATCACCACGCGTCGTCGATCCTCCGGGTCGGGAACTCGGGCCACGAAGCCCGCCTTCTCCAAGCGGTCGACCACTCCAGTGATTGCACCCGTGCTGAGCCCTGTGATCTCCGCCAAGCGCCCGGCCGTGATCGGCCCCGTCTCGTTGCAGATCAGGTCCGCACATTTGTGGTCGGAAGCATTCAAGCCGAGGCGATCTGCAATCGCCGCGTGGAACACCACGGTGCGCGTTCCCATCTTTCGCCCTTCGTTCATCACCGACGCGATCAACTCTTCGCGCTCCGGAGTGATGCCTTCGAGCTTCATGCGATGAACGAGGAACTCATGCAGATCTTGTCTTGACATCGGCGGGACGATCCGTTTACCTGACGAATATCTTAGCGACTAAGAAATCAAACGGAAGAGATTTTCGGCGGCCGAGTGAATTCTAATCTACCCGGGCATTATTGACAGAGTAAAATTACCCGGGTATTAACTGTCCTCGCGTATTCTTCGAAGAAAATGCAGCTCTGAAGTCCGTTCGGGCCCCCTCGAGCGTCTCAGAAGACCAGTCGCCGCTTCACTAGGGAACTCGCTCATGACCGCCATCGTCTCCATCCAGAACGCGACCAAGGATTACCGCCTGGGAAAGATTGTCGTGCCTGCGTTGCGCGGGGTCAGCCTGGAGGTCTCCAAGGGTGAGTTCTTGTCGATCGCTGGCCCGTCAGGCAGCGGCAAGACCACGCTGCTCAACCTGATCGGCTGTGTCGACACTGCGACCACCGGCAAGGTGGAGGTGGCGGGCAGCGATACCGCAAAGCTCAGCGAACGTGAGCTCACGCGCCTGCGCCTGAACACCATCGGCTTCATCTTCCAGAGCTTCAACTTGGTCGGTGTGCTCGACGTGTATCGCAACATCGAGTTGCCGCTGCTCTTGCAGAACACGCTATCGGCATCGGAGCGCAGCAAGCGCGTGTTGGCGCTGCTGGATCGCGTGGGCCTGCACGAGCATGCGCGTCATCGCCCGAACGAGCTGTCGGGCGGGCAACGCCAGCGCGTCGCCATCGCTCGCGCGCTCGTGACGCGCCCCGTGTTGGTCTTGGCGGACGAGCCGACCGCCAATCTCGACTCGGTGACCGGTGAGCACATCCTCGATCTGATGAAGGAGCTGAACCGCACCGAGCAGACCACGTTCATCTTCTCCACCCACGACGCGCGGGTCATGGCGCACGCCAGCTCGCTCGTGCGTCTGGCCGACGGTAGATTGGCGGAAGCCAGCGATCCCGAGGCAAAATCGCACGATATTGCGCCGAGCAGCGCGGGCGGAGCCCCTCAGTGAAAGGGTTCGTCGACACGGCTGCGGTGGTGATTCAAATCGCCTTCCGCAACCTGTTCGCCAACCGTTGGAAGACGCTGATCGTCGGCGGCATCATCGGTTTTGGTGCGTTCTTGGTGGTGCTCGGCACGTCGCTCCTCGACAGCGTCGATCACTCGATGAGCCGCAGCATCATCGGCAGCATCGCTGGCAACATCCAAGTCTATTCGTCCGGTTCGAAAGAAGATTTGGACGTGATGGGCGGCTTCAATTTCGATGCCAACGACATCGAGCCGATTCCGGATTTCGCCAAAGTCCGCCAGGTGCTGATGACGGTGCCGAACGTAGAGCAGGTGGTGCCCATGGGCATCAATGGTTCGATGGTGCTTTCGGGCAACACCGTGGATCAAGCGCTCGCCAAGCTACGCCAGAGCGTGACTGCTCAAAAGAACGGTGACACCGGTCTCGCGCTCGCCCAGGCCTACGGTGATCAGAAGGATCACGTGCGGCAGATCATCTCCGTGCTCCGCTCCGACGTCGAAAACGTCAAGAAGCTGCACGACGATCAAGCGCTCGTGATCGACGACCTCGGTTCGGTCGCCAAGGCGGCTTCGCCCGAATTTTGGAGCGATTTCGACAAGGACCCGCTGGATCACCTGGAGTTCCTGGAGAACCGCATCGCGCCGCTCGCCACCGACGCGGACATGCTGTTCCTGCGCTACGTCGGCACCGACCCGAAGGTATTCGCCAAATCCTTCGATCGCATGAGCATCGTCGAAGGCCAGGCGATTCCCGAGGGCCAGCGCGGCTTTCTATTCTCGAAGTACACCTACGAAGAGCAGGTCAAGCTCAAGACTGCGCGCGGTCTGGACAAGATCCACGAAGGTCGCGCCCTGCTCGGCAAGAAGATCGCCAAGGACGAGGAGCTGCAGCGCCTCGTTCGCGAAGCGTCGACTCAAGTCAAAGAGCTGCTCCTGCAGCTGGATGCGCCGAAGACGGCACTCTTCCGAAGCAAGCTGCAGGCAACGCTGGGCTCATCGGAGCCGGACGTCGGCAAGTTGCTGAGCCGATTCCTGAACGCGAACGACGACAACTTCGACCAGCGCTACGACTTCTTCTACAAAGAGCTCGCGCCCTCGCTCGAGCTGTACCGGGTGCGCATCGGCGATACGCTGACCATCAAAGCGTTCACCCGCTCGGGCTACGTTCAGTCCGCGAATCTCAAGGTGTACGGCACCTTCGCTTTCAAAGGGCTCGAGAAATCGCCGCAAGCCGGCACCATGAATTTGATGGACTTGGTCTCGTTCCGCGAGCTGTACGGTTTCATGACCGACGACCGCGCCAAGGAGATCGCGAGCATGCGCGCGACCTCGGGCGCGAAGGAAGTGACCCGCGAGAACGCGGAAAGCGAGCTGTTCGGTTCGGCCCCGACCGAAGCTGCGCCCGGGGCCGCTGCGCCCGCCGCCGCCGATCTGGGCACGGAGCTCGCCGCGCTCTCGGGTAGCCACCGCCGGGACGAGAAAGCCGCCTATGACCCGATCCAGCTCGAACAAGGCGTGATCCTGAACGCGGCGGTGCTGCTCAAGGACGAAGCGCAGCTCGATCAAACGGTGACTGCCATCGAAGCCGCAGGCAAGGCCGCGGGGCTACCGCTGAAGGCCATTACCTGGCAAAAGGCCGCCGGCCTGATCGGACAATTTGCGATCCTGATGCGCGTCGTGCTGTTCACCGCGGTGCTGATCATCTTCGTGGTGGCGCTGGTCATCATCAACAACGCCTTGGTCATGGCCACGCTCGAGCGCGTGCGGGAAATCGGCACCTTGCGTGCGGTCGGCGCGCAACGCCGCTTCATCTTGGCCATGCTGGTGCTCGAATCGGTGGCCGTCGGGCTCGTGTTCGGTGCCGTGGGCACCGTCCTGGGAGCGGGCGTGATCGCACTCTTGGGCAAGGTGGGCATCGCCGCGGGCAATGACGTGTTGATGTTCTTCTTCTCGGGGCCGCGCCTGTATCCGGCGTTGGCTTCGCACAACCTCGTCCTCGCGCTCGTGATCGTGCTCTTGGTGAGCATCGTCTCCAGCGTCTACCCGGCTTGGATCGCGATGCGCATCAGCCCGCGCGAAGCCATGCAGTCGGAGGAATGATCATGAGCTCGCTCTTTCTCGACCTGAAGATTGCGTTCTTGAGCTTGCTCGAGCATCGCCGGCGCGCCTTCTTCCTGGGCGCAGCCGTGGCCGCGGTGACGGCACTGCTGGTGCTGTTGAACGGGCTGTCCGCCGGCATTCGCAGCACGCTGATCGATACGGCCACTACGTTGAGCACCGGTCACTTGAACGTGGGCGGGTTCTACAAGGTGACCTCCGGCCAAGCCGGTCCCGTCGTCGTCGAATACGACAAGGTGAAGGAGACCGTGCTCAAGTCACTGCCGGAGCTCGACTTCACGGTCGAGCGCGGCCGCGGCTGGGGCAAGGTGGTCAGCGATACCTCGGCGTTGCAAGCGGGCATCGGTGGCATCGACATTCAGCGCGAGGCCTCGTTCAAGTCGGTGCTGCGCATCAAGAGCGGCAACATCGACGATCTCGCACAACCGAACACCATTTTGCTGTTCGAGGCCCAGATCAAGAAGCTGAAAGTGAAGGTGGGCGACGCGGTGACCATCTCGGCGCAGACCACGCGCGGGGTGGCCAACACCATCGACTGCCGCGTCGTGGCGGTCGCCGAGGACGTGGGCCTGCTCAGTCAGTGGAACGTGTTCGTGCCGAATGATTCGCTGCGCGCGCTGTATCAGCTCCGACCGGGGACCACCGGCGCGATTCAGATTCACTTGAAGCCCCAGTATCAGAATGATTTGGGGCCGCTCGCAGCGCGCTTGCGCAATTCGCTCGAGAAAGCCGGCTATCGCTTGATGACGCCGGATCCGAGGCCTTTTTGGATGAAGTTCGAGACCGTGACCCGTGAAGATTGGACGGGTCAGAAGCTCGACGTGACGTCTTGGGAAGACGAGCTGAGTTTCATGATGTGGACGCTCAGCGCACTCAACGGCATCAGTTTCGTATTGATGGTGATCTTGGTCGCCATCGTCATCACAGGGATCATGAACACCATGTGGATCGCCATTCGTGAGCGGACTCGTGAGATTGGAACTTTGCGCGCCATCGGCATGCAACGCGGCAGCGTGGTGCGCATGTTCTTGTGGGAATCCTTCCTACTCGGCGTGTTCGGCGCAGTTGCCGGCGCGGTAGTGGGCGCCATGACGGCCGGCGTGCTGAATTCGGCGAACATCCACGTGCCGCTGTCCGTGCAACTGTTCCTGATGTCCGATACGCTCAAATTGTCGGTCTTGCCGACCGCTCTGGGCGGAGCCATCGCCCTGATTTCGATCGTCACCGGCATCGCAGCTCTTTACCCAGCGCTGCGTGCGGCTCGTCTCAAGCCGGTCGACGCCATGTCACACTTTGGTTGAGGGCTTCGTCATGTCGCGAATGCAACGCAGAACCTTCCTGTTTTTTGCCGCGCTCAGCGCGGGCGGCGTGCCGAGCGTGGCGTCGGCCGCGGTTTCCAAGACCGAGCTCGTCGAGCTGCTGAAGGGTGTCGACGACCGCCAGCGTAACCAGGGTGATTGGCGCTCGAACGTGTACATCGAGCAAAAAGAGAAGGACAAGGTGGCGGTCGTGTATGAGGCGTTGGTCTTCCGACGCAGCGCTGACCAACGCTTCATGATCCTGTTCACCAAGCCCAAGGCCTCGCAAGGCCAGGGCTACTTGCGCGTCGATCAGAACCTGTGGTTCTACGATCCGGCGGTCGGCAAATGGGAGCGTCGCACCGAGCGCGAGCGCATCGGCGGCACCAACTCGCGCCGCTCGGACTTCGACGAATCGCGCTTGGCCGAGGAATACGATCCGGAAGACAACGGCGAAGAGAAGCTCGGTGTGTACACCGCACAGGTCATGACCCTGCGCGGCAAGCCAGGGCTCGATCTGGCGTTTCCCGTGATCAAGCTGTGGGTCGACAAGGCCACGAAAAATGAGCTGAAGCGCCAGGAATTCGCGCTTTCCGGGCGCCTGCTCCGGACTTCGTATTATCCGAAGTGGCAGAAGATCTATAGCGAGTCGCGCAAGGGCGACATCTGGTACCCGCAAGAGATCCGCTTCTATGACGAGGTCGAGAAGCAGAATTCGACTTTGATCTTGATCAAGTCGGTCGACTTGAAGCCGCTCGAGCAGAACCTGTTCACCAAGGCCTGGCTCGAGAGTAAAGCGCGCTGAAGCGCGCCGTGTGAAGCTGCCGCGAGAGGGAATCATGAGTCGACGACCGGTCTTGTTGCGCTCCGGCGCCGTGCTCTCGTGTCTGCTGTGTGCGAGCACGGCCTACGCTCAAGATCGCCCCAGTGAAGCAGACATGTTCGGTGGCGCTCCGCCGGCAGCGAACGCCCCGCCGAGCAGCTCGAGCTCCGGCACGCCCGCACCGAACGCGCCGAATCCCGCGCAAGCACCGAGTGACGCTGCCGCACCCGTGCCAGCCGCGGCGGGCGCCGTGGCTGAGCCCGCTGCACCCAACCCAAGCCCGGGTGAAACACGCGACAGCCAGGTGCTGGGTGCCACCAGCAGCGCCATGTTCACGGAAGAGGCGGCCCCCGAAGATCCGCTGAAGCTCGGCGGCCAGCTGTATTTGCGGGCGCAGAGCACCGCGTCGCGCGGTCAGGCCCCGGGCAATTGGAGCTTCAGCGCGCCTTCATTGCTCGACGCCTACCTCGATGCGCGCCCGAACGATCGCGTGCGCGGCTTCGTGCTCGCGCGCATGGTGTTCGACCCGACGTTGCCCGCCAGCGCGTCCGACTCGGAGTCGATTCGTGCGGTCAGTGCTACGGGCTCGACCTCGGGCAGCCAGTCGCTGTCGTCGCTGTTCCAGCAGCCCACGCGCGGCCCCACGGTCAGCTTGGACCAGATGTGGCTCCGCTTCGACGTGGCGCACACGGTGTTCGTCACTGCCGGCAAGCAGCACGTGCGTTGGGGCACTGGGCATTTCTGGGCGCCGAGCGACTTCTTACACCTTCGGCCGCGCAATCCGCTGGACGTGTTCGATGCGCGAACCGGCACCACGATGCTCAAGCTGCATCTGCCGATCGAATCGCAAGCTTGGAATTTCTACGGCTACCTGTTGACCGAGAACAACGGTCCCACCTCGACGCTGGGCAGCGTGGCGGCTGCCGCTCGCGCCGAGCTCGTGCTGGGGCCGGCAGAGCTGGGCCTGGGTATGCTCGGTCGACGCAGCCAAAAACCGAAATTTGCTGGCGATCTCTCGTTCGGGATTGGTGACTTCGATGTCTACGGAGAGCTCGCGCTGCGCTCGGGCAACGAGATCGATCGCGTGCGTTACGACGCGGGCGCGATGCCAGCGCCGGCTTCGACGCCGCCCTCCTGGCAAACACCTGCCGACGCGGCGCGCGCCGCCCTCGAGCAGGTCGTCGACGCGTACTATCCGGTGTATCGCTCGACTGGCTACAAGCCTCAAGTCGTCGGTGGCGCGGGCTACACGCGAAAGTACAACGACAACGACACCTTCACGGTCGGCGCCGAATACTTCTACAACGGGCTCGGCTACGACAGCCCGGTGGCCTATCCGGGGCTAGTACTGCCGCACTCGCTGAGCCTGAACGACTCGGCCAATTTCTTCTACCTCGGCCGACACTACGGCGCGCTGTACGTTACGTTCCCCGCGCCATTCTCGTTCGACAATCATACCTTCACGCTGTCGACGCTCGGCAATCTGTCGGATCAATCGTTCATCACCCGCTTCGATTACTCGCTCGTGGCGCTCACGCACCTGCGCTTCGAGGCCTTCGTTTCTGCGCGTTACGGCAACGAAAACGGCGAATTTCGCTTCGGCGTGCAGCACCTGAACCTGGGCGGCACGGATTTTACGCGCGCACCCGCGCTGCTCGATTTCGGCATCGCGCTGCGCATCGCCATCTGAAGCGCTGGCCCGATCCCCGTCCCAGCGGGGGCGGAGATCGCGGCCTGGCAGCGCTTGCTTCAGCTGGCGTGAACCGGCACGCCCGGGCGGCGTGACGCCGGCGCGTCCGTGTGCGGCTGCGTGCGCGCTTGCAGCATCGGCGAGAAAGCGTCGCGGTAGGCGCGCGCCAGGTACAGCTCCAGCGCGAGCAAGATGATCGGCAACGCGAGCCCGGACGGCGCTAGGAAGCCGTGGAACGCCACGATGTTCACGAGCACCGGTGCTAGCAACGCCAGAGCCAGCGGCACGAAGCGGTTCGAGAGCAGGAGCAAGCTTGCGACGACCTCGGTGCCCTTGAGCAGCGGGAACATGTAGCCGCTCGCGAACAGCGCGCCCGCGAATGCACCTGCGGGGCCCGGCATCGGCGGTTGTGGAATGAAGTGCAGGAACCCGTTCAGCCCAAACACGAAGAAGGGCAGGCCGAGTAGGATGCGGGCGACGGTCGGAAGCTTGCTGCTGATGCTGTTCATGGGGTTTCTCCTCAGACGTTGAGAGCAACCTAATTGTTGCTAGAATGAGCGGTAGGGTTGGCTTGGCGAAAGGATAGTTGCTACAGTAGCAACAATGGACCTCAACCACGTCTCCGTCTTCGCCCGAGTCGTCGAAATGGAGAGCTTCACGGCCGCCGCCAAACAGCTCGGCCTGCCCAAATCCTCCGTGAGCCGCACGGTGAGCGCTTTGGAGGCAGAGCTCGGGGTTCGGTTGCTGCAACGCACGACTCGCAAGCTGCATCTCACCGAAGCGGGGCAGGCCTACTACGAGCAAACACGCGTGGCACTGAGCAGCTTGGAAGAGGCGGCGCTGGCGGCCTCCAACCTCAGCGCCGAACCACGCGGCACCGTGCGCATCGCGACACCGGGTGACTCGGGCATGCTGCAGTTCGCCGAGATCGTGACGCGCTTCACTCGTCTATACCCACTCGTGCACATCGAGATCGCCATGTCGCCGCGTCGCGTCGACCTGGTCGCCGAGGGCTTCGATCTTGCGCTACGCGCTGGCAAGCTCGACGACTCGACGTTGGTAGCGCGTAAAATTGGCGCTGATTCGCTGGGCATTTATGCAGCGCCTGACTACCTACGTCAACGCGGTAAACCGAAGACACTGGCCGAGCTCGCGCAGCAC
>OUNO010004692.1_pt3 | contig 28177 bp, 20 predicted proteins | sample 1779811 | NCBI WGS metagenome assembly OUNO01 (sample SAMEA3914804, study PRJEB12502) | metagenome | biome: forest; material: soil | place: Canada | collected 2010-06-25 | depth 0.3 m
AATTGGGTGACCGTCTTGACCGCCGAATGCTTGACCAGCTGGCTGTCGCCCGGCCGTTGCAGAATCGCCAGGTACATCGGCGTGTCGCTCGAGAAGATGCGCTCGAGCGTCGCGCGCGTCCGGCCGCCATTGAGGTGTTGCAGCAGAAATCGCCGGATATGCCCGCCCGCCTGTAGCAAGGGCGAATAGGGGTAGGCGAACCGGAAGTTCGGAAACGCCGGAAATCCGAGATAGGCCAACAAATGGTAGGCGAAGATCCTGGCCACGCTGGCGCGCGCGATCCGCCCAACCCCGACGTGCGGGGTGTCAGGCATGAACTTGGCCATTTGGCGGAAGTAGTCAGGGTCACGCGGCAAGCGGGAGGAGCCGTTCACGCCGTCCCGCTCCAGAGTGATCCAATCCGGGCGAAAGTACCCCTGTTCCAGGACGTGGATCTTCACGTCCATGCGGCGCGCGCGCTTCATAGCCGCGACGCAATAGGGATTGGAATCGCCATAGACGATCAGGTCCGAGACCTGCTCGCGGACAAGATAGGCAGCCAGCCATGACGCCCAGGCGCGCGGATGACCGCGAAAAGGGGCGGCGTCGCGCAGGCCCCAGTCCGAGGCGTCGCCGGCGTTGAGGATGACCCGGCTGCAGCGCGCGCCCTCGGCGCGGAGGGATTCAGCAAGGAGGCGCGAGAACGGTCCGAACGGCGCGGCTACGAATAGATAATGGCGATCCTCGATCTCGTCGCCGCGCCGGCCGGCCGCAACCAGAAGCCGCACTGTCCGGGGTGAGGCGCCGCCAAGCCGTCCGTCGAGGGATTGGATACTCAAGGACGATTCCTCATCCTGCCGGCGGAGCGATGAGGGCTTAACTCGCGAGCGCTCATTTCAGGACCGGAGTGACTGTCAAATTGTAGGTGACCTGGGAAACGAGCGAGACCAGCTCGAGAAATTTGCGCAGTTCGGTCACATCCGACCGTGGGACATAGATCAGGTCATTCGGCTGAACCGCGAATTCATTGGCGATAAAAAATCCGACCGGCTGCATCATGTTCAGGCGATAGACGACCGGCACGCCTTTCGGCGTGGCGGCCGCGGTCACTCCGAGGCTGCTGGCGATCTCGGGGCGTTCGAATCTGAACACCAGCACCGAGGCGGCGTTCGCTGCGTTCGTGTCGAGTCCGCCGCTGCGGCTGATCGCCTCGGCGAGGGTTATGCCCTCGTCTTCGATCGGCTGCTCGTTCACCCGGCCGAAGGCGCCGAACATGCTGTACTTCCGGGGGGCATAGAGCAGGCGCACCTGATCTCGCGGCGCCAGGCGGATGTTTTGCCCCGGTTCGCGCAGAAGCGCCGGCAATGGCGTGGACGCCACCGCGTCGCCGCGAACGATCGTTACCATGACGTCGCCCGGGGGCTTGGTTGGTCCCCCTGCCGAGGCCAGAACGTCGAGAAGCCGTTCGTTGTTCGGCGTCAAGGACACCCGTCCAACCGTGCGCACCTCGCCCATGACGATGACCGAGTTGAAGAAGTTCCCGACCAGTGTGACCTGGACCTGGGGATTGACCGCCCGACCATGCAGCGCCCGCGCAATGGCGTCCGCCGCGCCGGACGTCGTCAGACCGACCACCCGCACCTCACCGGCGAACGGTATCGTCACACAACCGTTTCGGGCGACCGTCAGCCGCGGCAGACTTTCCGTGGAGCCGTTAGCCTCTTTGGCGTCGTCGGAGGCCGTGAACAGGATGCTTCCGCCCGGTTCGAAGATCGTTACGTCGAGAACGTCGCCATCCCCGATCTGGTCGTTGGGAGCGATGCTGGCGGCGCCGGCGAGACTCGAAAGCGAAGGCGCCGGGCCGGCGGCGATCTGCTGGGCGACACGGTAGTCCAGATCGACGAGCGCGTAGCCCCGTTGGTCCGGCTTCTGCTGCTTTTCGGTCTTGAAGGCCCTGCCTGACGGCCCATCATGCGGCAGGCTGGAACAGGCTCCTAGGATGAGCGCCGGGAGAAAAAGGAACCAGATGCGCATGAGGTCTCCAGACCGCGGCTTGTTATGAATCAGGCTAGAGCAATGTCAATAGTATGACCGGGACCGAGCCCTGGGTGTGTGGGTCGGGATGTCAGCAACCACGGGTCGACCGACCGCGCCGGGCCCGTCTATTCCACGTCGATCCGCTCACGTACGAAGCGCAGCATGAATAGACCCACCAGGGTCAAGCCGGCCCCCCACGCCGCTGGGTAGCCAAAATTATAGAATGTCGGAACGAACTCGCCGAAGAATCCGGCGCGAATCATTTCAATGCAATGAATGAACGGGATGTAAAGTAGCGTCTGGCGAAATCTGGCCGGGATCCACGCGACCATGTAGAACGTACCAGACAACGGAACCAGGATGTAGGTGAATAGCTGAACAAAACGCTCAACGTACTCAAATATCTCGGCAATAGCGCCCAATATAAGGGTCAAACCGAACGATATCCAGGCAAGAGTAAACCATCCTATATATATGAGGTGGAAGTCCGCCGGAATCTCAACCAGCCCCAGCGCGATAAGAATCGACACTGAGACCGCAAACGAAAGGCTGACGCCAATGACTTCAAGTGTAAGTCGCGCGATATATAGATGAAGTACTGTGATTTGCCGGTGGTACAGGAGCGAAACGTTCGATCTTACGCTATTGAGTCCGTGGCTAATCATATGCCTGACCAAGAGCACAGGCATGTAACCGGTGATGACGAATGGAGTCACGCGGATGCCATGTTCGTACGTCGGCTTGATGATGCTCCACATGATCAAGACGCCAAAACAAAAGATCAAGGGTTCGGCAAGTAACCATAGGAAGCCGATATTGTCCCGACCATAGCGCGTCGACAATTCGCGCATGATCAGGGCCCATAGAATTCGGCCATTTCTGCGCACGTTTTGAAGAACACTGCTTAGCATCAAGTCGCCCGGTCATCTCGTCCGCGCCCCATTAGCCCCCGGGCGCCTATGAAGTCGAGACTGGATCGGCTCAGCGGCCGAGGAATGCCGTGGCGACCACAGCGAAGATCGACAGGCCGATGACCACCGCCGCGGAGATAAGAACATAGCGAATGACGGCGCCCTCGAACGACCGGCGCGGCAAGCGAGGGGTCTCGCCGGGAAAGATCTGGTCGGGTTGGACCACGATCCGGCGCGGCGTTTCGGTTGGAACGGTGAGGTCGCGCCCGTCTTTCGACTTCGGCGGAGCCTGCCGCTGAATGTGGCGGGGCCTGGTCATGGGCTTTCGAGGCGCGATCGCCGATGGGCGGTGCGGACGCCAGCTTAGGCCCATCCGACTGCACGGGCCACCGTCTCGAAGTGTGACTCCCAGGTCGGCGGCTCGAACCGGCGCGCGGGTGGCCGGGTGACGCATGCCATGGCGATCGCATCCAGCCAGCCGGGTCCATCGAGAGGATCGATGAGCTGCGCGCCAGAGGCCAGTTCGCGATGGACCGGAATGTCCGAAGCGATCACGGGCGTCGACAAGGAAAGCGCTTCGATCACCGGCAGGTTGAAGCCTTCAGCGAATGACGGTGAAAGCAGCGCCACCGCGCCACGGATCAGGCGCGCCACCTGATGGTCTCCCAGATTGGTCACCTCATGAACATGCCTCAGGATCGCTGGCGAGCGTTCCAGCTGGTCGACCACAGCTTCGTTCTCCCACCCCCGCCGGCCGATGAGCACCAGACGCGGCGTCTCATCGCCGAGACGTTCGCTCAGCCGTCGCCACACCGAGAGCAGGAAGCTGAGGTTTTTGCGCGGCTCGATGGTGCCGACGCAAACGAAATAGGGCGCTGCTTCCAGCATGGGTGTCTGGTCGTCGGTGAAAGCCCGTTCCAGCCCCAGCGGCGCGGCCGTGCAGCTCGGCGACGGTAGGGCGTGATCGGTGGCGAATTCGGCCAGATCGGCGGCGGTCGATTGTGAGTTTGTGATCAGTTGGTCGGCATAGCGGAGCGTGTTCTCGATACGCTTCTCGTGTCTGGCGGAGGCGCCCGGACTGCAGAACTCCGGAAACCTCATCGGAATGAGGTCATGGATCAGGACCAGCGGCCGGACCTCCGCCCGAGCGAGGCGCTTGAGCAGCAGAGGATGCTCGAGGCCATAGTGATTGACGTTGAAGAACAGCGCCCCTGGCTCCAGGCGCAGTTGCCGCGGGTCGGCGACGGCCGACAGGGCCGCCGCCACATAGCCCCCGAGCTCGGTGGCCAGGGCTTTCGGCTCGCGCTGGGGCCTCATCCCCGACGGGCGCGTCTGGGGCTGCTGCAGAGCTGTGACCAGGGCGCGCCATGTCGATCCGCCCGCTTCGCCAGTGATCGGCCTATGCGTGCGCGCCGCCGCTCTCTCCAGAATTTGGTCGAATTGGCTGGAGGGCAGCCTGGAGAGGTAGCCCATGCGCGACCACACGGGCGTGAGCCGCACGCCGGGCCGGTCTCGCAGCCAGCGCGCATAGGCGAAGACCACGCGGTCGATCCCGGTCGGAGACGATCGGCCACCACGGAGGAACAAGCGCGAGGCGTCGAAATAGACAACAGCCATGGTGCTGAAATACGACCCCATGCGAAAGCATCCGAGGACGTCCCTACCGCCCATGGAGACGCGGGGCCTAAGTCGCATGCCCGTTGCCCAGGTTCAATTGCGGGGATCCGGCCTTCCGTGCAAAGCCACCAGGCTCTCTGCCCCCCGGCGACGCTGGACTTTCGCGGCCGCTTGAAGTTGAAGTCCCGCCGCAACCCGCCAAAGGAGATGTTCGTATGGTTGGCCTCGTGGCCGCTCTGGCCCTGACCACCGGGCTGTTCCATTTCGGCGGCCCGACAGGCGGCCATGACGTAAGGACTCATTTCTATCACGGCGGCGGGTGGCGCTTCACGGTCAGGCAGGACCGGTTTCGGGGCCAGACCACCTGCGCGATCTACAAACATGACGTCAGGTATGCCCAAGGCGTGATCACGTTCCAGTTTGGACATGGAGTCGACACCGCCAACGCCCGTTTCCGGCTCGACAATGGGCCGCCGCGGGAAGCCGGATCGGTGGCTGTCGAGGCCGCCGGGCTCGGCGCCCGGTTCAACGGACCCAGCCTGCGCAATCCCAGCAACGGCGAGGTCCACATTCCCGCTGACGTTGTGGGGCAGGCCACGACGGTGGCGATCCAGCCTAATAACAAGATGAACCACCGCACGTTCAACCTCACTGGCTTGCCGCGCGCGCTGGAGATCGCTAAGGCTCAACACTGTGATGACCTGGCGGGACGAGTCGCCGTCTTCACGCCCAATTCTTGGAGACACCTTCTTCCGGCCTCAATACGGCCGAATCTGCCGGCGCGAGGATAGCGGCGGGCCGTCGCGTCCACGGGACCGATGCCCAGCCAGCAGCCACCCATTGGCCAGCCCCGCGCACGGCGGCGGCAACTTCTAGGATGAAGAGATAAGAGAACATGACGGATATTCCCCGTCCAAGTCACGATATGCGTCGCGCCGTTTCCATCGGCATGGCGGTCATCGTCATCACGTTCGGCTTTATCGGCCTTTGGGCGGCATTGGCGCCGCTTGGCAGCGCCGTGGTTGGCCATGGCATGGTTGCGGTCCAGAGCAACCGGCAAACGATCGCGCACTATGAAGGCGGTATCGTCAGCAAGATTCTGGTGCACGAGGGTGACCGGGTGCGCGCTGGCCAGGTGCTGTTCGAACTCAGCCCCATCCAAGCCAACGCGGCCCTGGAAAGCAGCCGCAACCAGCTGTTCAGCCTCGTGGCCAAAACCGACCGTCTCGCCGCCGAGCGCGACGGACGCGGGGCTGTGACCTTTTCGCCGGAAGTCATCGCCCAGAGCTCCGACCCGGCGGTTCAGCAGGCCATCACCGATGAGACCCGCGAGTTTCGCGACCGCCGCGCTACGCTCGCCGCCCAAGTCTCGGTCCTTAACTCGCGCATAGCGGAACTGAAGACGCAGATCGGCGGCATCGATGTTCAACGCGCGGGCATGGTGCAGCAGGTGGCTTACCTCGACGAGGAGATCGGCGGTCTGAACGAGCTGTATAAGAAAGACCTGGTGCCCAAGCCGCGCATTCTGGCGCTCGAGCGCGACCGCGCTCAGCTCAAGGGACAGATCGGCGGCTCCATCGCCGACAAGGCCAGGGCCGAGGAGTCGATCGGCGAGACCGAGCAGCAGATCAACCAGCTTCGGCAGCAGTTCTCCCAGGACGTGAGCAAGGACATGAGCGAGGCTCAGATGCAGAGCGCCGACGTCCGCCAGAAGTTCGCCGTCGCTCAGGACGCCGCCCGTCGGGTCAATATCGTCGCGCCCATGGCCGGCGTGACGCAGAACCTGAAGGTGTTCACCGTGGGCGGGGTCGTGCGACCGGGCGAACCGATGGTGGACATCGCCCCCGACAAGGGGGCGATGATCGTCGAGGCGCGCTTCTCGCCCAATGACGTCGACAGCATCCATTCGGGGCAAAAAGTCCAGGTGCGGTTTTCGTCTTTCCACTCCCGGACCATCCCCATCATCGAGGGCACGGTGCGATCGGTGTCGGAGGATCGCCTGGTCGACGAGGCGAACCACACCTCGTATTACATGGCGGTTGTCGACGTACCGGAAACGAACCTACCCGAGGAGCTGAAGGGAAAACTTCGGGCCGGCCTGCCGACCGAGGTGATCGCGCCCACCGGTTCGCGGACAGCGCTGCAATATATTTTCCGGCCGCTAAGCAACGCTTTGAGCGGAGCGATGCGCGAGCGTTGATACGTGATCGGCGAAGGTCGGCGGCGAACCCATCGCCGGCGGCGCAGGGGAGGCACACTCCGCGGTGGAGAAACGAGCGCTCATAACCGGCGTCACCGGCCAGGACGGCGCCTATCTGGCGCGGTTCCTGCTCGCCAAGGGCTATCGGGTGTTCGGCCTGGCGCGTCGCTCAGGCTCGGCGGAGTTCGTCGGCGAGCGGCTGAGATGGCTGGGAATCTACGATCGGGTCGAATTGCTTGACGGGGACATGGTCGATTTATCGTCCTTGATCCGGGCCTGCCGCGAAGCCCGGCCGGACGAAATCTACAACCTGGCGGCCCAGAGCTTCGTCACCTCTTCGTGGCGCCAGCCGTTTCTGACTGGCGAAGTCACGGCGCTGGGATGCACCAACCTGCTGGAGGCGATGAGGCTGGAGCACGAGCAGGCGCGCTTCTATCAGGCCTCGTCATCCGAGATGTATGGCCTGGCGCAGCAACCGACCCAGGACGAGACCACACCGTTCTACCCGCGATCGCCCTACGCCGTCGCCAAGCTCTACGCCCACTGGGTCGCGGTCAATTATCGGGAGAGCTTCGGCCTGCATGTGTCCTGCGGCATTCTCTTCAACCACGAGAGCCCGCTGCGCGGCATCGAATTCGTGACTCGCAAGGTCACCGACGGAGTGGCGCGCATAAAATTGGGTCTGGCCAACGAACTCAGGCTCGGCAATCTCGGGGCCCGCCGCGACTGGGGCCACGCAGCGGACTATGTCGAGGCCATGTGGCGGATGCTGCAGCAGGATTCGCCCGGCGACTACGTCATCGCTAGCGGGCGCGCCACCACGGTGCGGGAAATGGCGCGCATCGCCTTTGATCACGCCGGTCTGGTCATGGACGACCATATGGTGGTCGATCCTGCCCTCATCCGTCCAGCGGACGTGGAGTTGCTGGCTGGCGACCCTTCGAAGGCGAGGCGGGTCCTCGGCTGGGAAGCCAAGATCGGACTGGACGCCACGATCCGCGAGATGGTCGACGTGGATCTGGTCCGGGTCGCCCGCGAGGCGGCTTTCGTTCGCCCGGCTCTGGTCTGACGGCCGTGGTATCGGGACCGATCGTCATTCTCGGCGCTGGCGGTCACGCCAAGGTGGTCATTGAGCTCATCCGCGAGCAGGGCGGCGTGATCGCGGCTCTCACCGACTCGAATCCGACGCCGCGCTCGGTTCTCGGCGTTCCGGTGGTGGGCGACGACACGGCGCTGCCTCGCCTGCTGGCCGAGGGCGTCCGCCACGCTTTTGTGGCCATCGGTGATAACAGGGCCCGCGCCGTCGCCGCCCAGGCCGCCACTGGCCTGGGTCTTGTTCTGGTCAACGCCGTCAGTCCCCACGCCTGCATCTCCGATTCGGCGCGGCTTGGCTGCGGCGTTGCGGTGATGGCCGGGGCCGTGATCAACGCCGAGGCCTTCATCGATGATTTGGCGATCGTCAACAGCGGCGCCGTCGTCGATCACGACTGCCGGCTGGAACGCGGCTGCCACGTGGGACCGGGCGCAGTGCTCGCCGGCGGCGTGCGGGTCGGCGTCGGCGCCCTGATCGGGACCGGGGCGAGCGTGACCCCGGGCCGGACGATCGGGGCTGGCGCGGCCGTGGGCGCAGGCGCTTGTGTGGTGGAAGACCTTGACCCCAATGTCGTGGCGGTCGGCGTTCCGGCGCGGGTCATTCGTTCGGCGGGAACCGCGCAATGACCCGCCGGCAGGTTTCGCCCCCGCCGGTTGCGCCGATATCGTCAGGCGCGCCGGTGCTGGACGGACGCGAGGCGCAGTATGTGATGGAGTGCCTCGAGACCACTTGGATCTCGTCGAACGGGCGGTTCATCGGCGCCTTCGAGGCCGCCGTCGCCGAGTTCGTGGATGTCCGGCACGCCGTGGCCGTGAGCAACGGCACCACAGCCCTCCACCTTGCCCTGGTCGCATTGGGCGTAGGGCCAGGCGACGAGGTGCTGGTACCAAGCCTAACTTACATCGCCAGCGCTAACGCCGTGACCTATTGCGGCGCCCGGCCGGTGTTCGTGGACAACGATCGCGCCACCTTCAATCTCGATCCCGCCGCCCTCGAAGCCAAGCTGACGCCGCGGACCCGCGCCGTCATCCCGGTCCACCTCTACGGCCATCCGGTCGACATGGATCCGGTGCTCGAGGTCGCGCGCCGTCACGATCTTCTGGTCATCGAGGACGCCGCCGAGGCCATCGGGGCTAGGTACAAGAAAAGGCGCGTGGGCGGCCTGGGGACCTGCGCCACCTTAAGCTTCTATGGCAACAAGATCGTCACCACTGGCGAGGGAGGGATGGTGGTCACCAACGACGACAGCCTCGCCGAACGACTGCGACTGTATCGCGGCCAGGGAATGGACCCGGCGCGTCGCTTCTGGTTTCCGGTCATCGGCTACAACTACCGGATGACCAATGTCGCGGCCGCCATCGGTCTTGCGCAGATGGAGCGGGTGGAGGCGCATCTCGCGGCGCGCCGCCGAATCGCCGAGGGATATCATCGACGTCTTCGCCCGCTCGCCGACGTTATCGGCCTGCCGGTCACGCAAGATTGGGCCGAGCACGTCTATTGGATGTACGCCATCACCTTGGGCGACGGGGTCCGGGTTGAACGGGATCGGGTGATGGCGGCCATGCAGACCGACGGCATAGAAACGCGGCCCGTCTTCTACCCCATGCACGTGCTTCCACCCTATTCCGAATCCGGCGCTTATCCGAATGCGGATTGGTGCGCCGGGCGCGGGCTGTGTCTTCCGACCCACGGCGGTCTAACTGAAGACGATCTCGACCGTGTTGTCGCGTCCCTCGAGCGCGCTATCGGGCCTCGCCCTTGATCTCGCCACCAAGCTGTCTGAAACGCCTTCCCAAGAGTGCTTTTTCGCCATGAGTCACGGTTCCGAATGATCAAAACGACGTCACTAGTCGCCTTTACGACCTTGACGGCTCTCGCTGCCGGCCTGGCGGGGCCGCCGGCGCGCGCCGAGACCCTGGCCGACGTGGTCGCCTACGCCTATGAAACCAACCCCGGCTTGCAGGCGCAACGCGCTTCCCTTCGCGCTCTGGACGAGAGCTATGTCCAGGCGCGCGCCGGCTTTGCACCCAACATCACCGGTTCGGCCGGCGAGACGAGCTACCATAACCGGAACGTGGTCGCCCCCGCCACCTCATACGCCAACACAGACAGCGAGACCTTGGCCCTGGTTCAGCCTCTCTATACGGGCGGCAAGCTGCGCAGCCGGCTGACCGAGGCCGAAGCCCAGATCCTCTCCGGCCGCGAGGCGCTTCGCCGGTTCGAACAGGATCTGCTCCAGCGCGTCGTCGCCGCCTATGTCGGGGTGCAGCGCGACGAGGAGATCTGGAAGATCAACCAGGACACCGTCGCGGTCCTCGAAAAAGAGGTGGCGGACAACGAGGCACGGTTCGCGGTGCGCGAAGTCACCATGACCGACGTGGCCGAAACCAAGGCCAGGCTCGCCAACGCCCGAGCCGGCCTGGCCAACGCCCAGGGCAATCTGGCGGTGTCACGCTCGCAGTTCGCCGCCACCGTTGGGCAGCCTCCGGTGGATCTGGCCCCGCCGCCCGAAATCGCCGCCGTCCCGGCCACCATCGACCAGGCGTTCGCGTCGGCCGAAGCCAACAATCCCCAGCTGCAGCAAGCCAAATACACCGAGCAAAGATCGCGGGCGCGCATCGCCGAGGCCAAGGCGGCCGCGCTGCCCCAGGTAAGCGCCCAGCTCAGCTATCAACACGCGCCGTTCCTCCCTTACACGACCGCCCAGGGCTACAACTACGCCACTACGGCCATGGTCACCGTCAACCAGGCGATCTTCAATGGCGGCATGATCGCCTCCCAGGTGCGTCAGACCATCGAAGAAAACAATAGCGACCGCCTGAGCATTGACGATACGCGCCACCAGGTAATTTTGAATGTATCCACGGCCTGGGAACAACTTTCTGTGTCACGCGATCAGATAAGAAGCTACGATGAAGAGATGAAGGCCGATGAATTCTCATTCTACGGCAATCGGGAAGAGCAAAAAATGGCCCTGCGCTCGACGATCGAGGTTCTGAACGCCGAACTCGAACTGACCACCGCCCAGCAGAACCTCGTCCGTGCGCGCGCGACGGAATACACTGCCCGGGCGCAGCTTCTGGACACCATGGGGATGCTGACCCCCGCGGCGTTGAGTTCCCGCGTCAGCGCCTATGACCCGGCGGAAAATTTCCGACATGTGCGCCACAGGGGCGAGACACCGCTCGAATGGCCGGTCAGGGCCCTCGATTCGATCGCGGCTCCGAAAATTGGTTCCAATCCGCCGGCGAGCGTTGCCGATGTCCATGTGAGCGGGTCGGTCATGCCCCCCGAGCCGACCGGCGAAGGCCCGATCCGGTCGATTCTCTCGACGCTGGAAACGCCTCCGCCGGAACCGAAATAGCCGCTCTATGCTAACATTGGGCCGTGTCCAAGCGGCCACAATACCGTCTCATATTTTACATAGGCTTAGCGTAGCCGTCGTTTGTATCTTTACGACCCAATTACCATCGCTATCCTAGCCTCGAACGCGCTATTGATCCCGCAAGCGAGCGGGCAGGGGGAGTTCAAGTTCGCGCGCCATGTCGGCTCAAGTCATCTCCCTCTTCGACTACTTCGAGACGTCTCGCGACTGGACCCAGCGCGAACTCTCCGAATTCTATCGCGTCGAAGGCGCCCTGATCCAGGCCGGTATCCAGTTGGAGACCGATCGCGGCGTCACTGACGAGGGCGAGCCATGGTTCGTCTTTTGCCGCTCGGACACCGGCGACGCGTTCATCCATTTCGCGCGCGTGGACGGAAAATATATCGCCGTCGGATCGGCTCTCGATCAGGTCGTCGAAGGGCGGGATTTCGCCGCCCTGGTCCAGGAAATTCTCGCTGGCCAGGCCTGGGTGATGGCCAAGGCGCGCAATCGATCCAACGTCTTCCTGCATCCTTCGGCGCTGCTGATCGCCATCGTCGGAGCGGCCTTCTTCCACAGCGGTGAGGCCAAGGCCGCCGAGACGACGGGTCACGTCCGGACCGAAGTGCGCCGTCATGTGTTGCCCATTCTGATTGGCAATTTCGGCGACAAGGCCGCGCCGGCGCTCGACGCCGCCGAGACCGCGGCGATTGTCTCCAGCGTGCTGATCGAATGGAACCGCCTGACGCCGATCGCGCCCTCCGGCAGAGACGTCCTGTCGATGGTGTCGGCGGCCAGCGCCGCCGAGTTGGCCGCGCCGTCCGCTCTGGCCCACACGTCGGCCAAGGTCGGTGACCTGTCGGTGCAGACCTTCGCTCACGACGGTGATCCGGCTGCGCCCCCTCAGGGCGCGGCGCTCGAGCCGCCCTCTGACGCCCAGGGCGGAACTCTGACGACCTTGGTAATTCCGGCCAGCATGGTTTTGCCGGAGCATCCTTTTGCCGACAACATCGCGCGGGACAGCATCAACGGGGCAAGCCACCTCGTCGACCTTTCGGCGGCCATCGCGATCAGCGCCACGGTCCTGGTTGCGACTTCGAGCACGGATGCGGCCGAGACCATCCAGACGGCCAACATTCTGGCCAACGTGGCGTTCCAGTCCGCGCCGGTTGCGCCGTCGACGACCTTGATGGGCCTGGTCGATAGTGGCGAACAGCTCAAGGTCGACCCGGCGTCCGTTGCTTCAGCGCATGCGCCTGCCACAGCCCCCAGCGCACCGGCGACCATCGCTAGTGCGCCTTCGACGGCCCCGACGACCGCCGACGGCCACGTTGGCGCGGGCCAGTCGGCAAACCCACCCGGCTTGAGCCCGATCGACCCGCACGTCGCCGCGGCCGTTTCGCAGTTCGTGGGCGAGGTCAGCGTCCTGGACGTGGCGGTGTCCGGCCACGAAATCATCCTCTACGACGGCGCCATCTTCAAACCGCTGCCCCCCGGGACGGTGCTGGAAAGCATGACCTTCAACTTTTCCGACGGCAGTTCGATCAGCCTCGTGGGCACCGTCGCGGAACTGCAACACCTCCACTGGTGACCGGCGGCTGTGTGGCCGACTGCGTTGCACTGCGCGGGCGCGTAGCGCCCGAAGGCTTTGCACGGAACAGATGCAAAGGCTGAATCAGGCTCTACACTTCTGACTCGACGAGCAAGATTGAGCTTTGGGCCGATTCCGTCTCAAACCGTCTTGCTCTAGCGGAAACGGGCATGGCGCAGGTTCGACTAGGTCAGAGCATTCGAAACGCCATAGCCGAGGCGCGGCCCGAGCGCCTGGCGGCGGACACCTATCCGCCGGTGGCCTCGCCCGAAGGCCCCCCAGAGCCTCCTGGGCCCGCCAGGCCGGTAGGGCGGACGCCGCGGCGCAGTTCGGACGCCCAGGGCGGCCTCGAACGCCAACTCGCCGACATTCGCGCCTCGATCGCCCACCTGGGCGCCAGGTCGAACGCCGTCGCCGACGGAATCCTGACCCTCCAGGACGCGCTGGATCTGGTCCGCCGCGACGTGAACGCCCTGCATGAGGACCTGAGGCTGCAAGCCGGACAGATCGAAGCCACTCGCGCTTCGATCTGGCGCCGCTGCGACGAGCTCGAGATCAAGGTCAGGCCCATGATCCCGTTCGATGACGAATCCTGGGCTATCCGGCTCATGGACGGCTACGTCATGATCCCGCGGGCCGAGCCGATGTTTTCGGTCATGGTGGCCAACGCCGGTTCGGGAGGACTGGAACCGGGCACGCGCCGGGTGCTCAAGTCCTTGATCGGACCGGGCATGGCGGTGGCCGACGTTGGGGCCAATGTCGGACTGCTGACTCTGGCTTGCGCTCTCGCCGCCGGGCCCACAGGGCGTGTGCATGCGTTCGAGCCGGAAGCCGGGCCCCGGTCACAGCTCGCCAAGACGGTGAAGCTGAACGGGCTGCATTGGGTCGAGATCCACGACTGCGCCCTAGGGGCCAAGAGCGAGCGCCGCCTCTTCCATGTCAGCCCGGTCATCGGCCACAGTTCGCTCTATCCCCTGCCGCAGGACGAGGTCGCGCAAGCGCGGGAAGAGACGATCTCCGTAGTGGCCCTGGATGAGGTGCTGCCGCCCGGGTCCGTCATGGACGTGGTCAAGATTGACGTTGAGGGCGCCGAACTCGACGTCCTGGCCGGCATGCGCCGGTTGCTCAAGGAAAACGCCGACGTCGCGATCGTCGCCGAATTCGGTCCGTCCCACTTGCGCCGGGTCGGGATCGATCCTGGCGACTGGTTCGAGGCTTTCGCCGCGCAGGGCTTCGAGACCTGGGCCATCGATGAGCCGTCGGGCGTCTGCCGCCCGGTTCGTCCGGACGACGTCGCCGACGTGGAGTCGGTCAACCTGGCTTTCGTGCGGACGGGCGGGACGGCCCGGACCAGGCTTCCACTGGACCCGACCGAATGAACGGTGCGCCGGCCCGCGGCGAGGCTGCGCTCGGTGACGCTCTGCGCATCGGCTGGGCCAGCCCGCTCAACCAAGCCTCGGCCATCGGTCGGGTGAGCGTCCATGTGGCCGACGCCCTCGTCGAGCGCGGCCATCAGGTCTGTCTGATCGCCACCGAGCATGCCTCGTTGCGAGACGAGCCTCGCCGTCCGGCCAAGGCGCCGTGCGTCCACTGGTCGCAAGTGGATCTCGATCGACTATCGGAAGATTACGACATCGTAGTCGTCAATATTGGCGACAATTTCCACTATCACGCGGGCATATTTCCGCTTCTGGCTAATGTCGGATGTCTGGGCATATTTCACGATTTCTATCTATACAATCTGTTCAACGGCTGGATTGAGGACAGCTCGGGGGCGCGCACGGCCGGTTGGCGGCGCGCTCATCATATCTCCGCGATCACGGACGCTTATGGCCCGCCCCTGGCCCAATTGGCCGCGCAGGCCGAGGCCGGGGCCCTTGCGCTCGAGACCATCGCCGCGCGCCTGCCGATGACCGAGTGGGTCGCCCGACGGTGCGCCGGAGGCTTGGCCCACGCCGGGTTCTATCTCGATCGCTTGGCGGCCGCCTGCGCCGGACCCCTGGCCATAGCGCCGCTGCCGGTTACCGGGCGCGATGTCGCGCCCCTGGCGCCCCGCGCTGATGGGACCAAAGTCATGGTTCTCACAGTGGGGGTGATGAACGGCAACAAATGCGCCGCCGAGGTGATCACGGCGATCGGCGCGTCCCCTGCGCTTGCAGACCGGGTCAGCTATCGACTAGTCGGCCCGATCGAGCCCGCCGAGGCCGAGCGACTGAGAGCCCTGGCGGGGTCCCTCGGCTACGCCGGCCTGAGCATTCTGGGTCCGGTCGACGATGCCGCGCTCAAGACCCATCTCGAGGCGTCCGACATCATCTGCTGTCTTCGCCGGCCGGTCCTCGAGGGCGCTTCCGGCTCGGCGATCGAGGGACTCCTGGCCGGTCGGCCGGTGATCGTCGCCGACGCCGGATTCTACGGCGAGCTTCCCGACGACGTCGTGTTCAAGGTCACCGCTGACGTGGACCCATCGCGCCTGGCGGCCCAGCTCGAACGGCTGTGCGACAACGCCGTTCTGCGGCGAACGGCGGGCGCCAAAGCCAGGGCTTGGGCCGAGGAGCATTTCACCGTCTCGGCCTATCTCGAGGTGCTGGAGCCTCTGTTGCGGGCCACGATTTCGGCCGAACCCCTATTGGCCGTCGGCGCCCGTCTGGGCGCCGAACTCGCCGGGTTCGAGATACCCGGGGACGACCCGGCGGTTGGCCGAATCGAAGCCGACCTGGCGATCCTGTTCTCCTCCAGCCGATGACCCGGCGCCGACCTGCACCCTCCGGATGGCCACCGATGCACAGTCCTGAACCGCGAGCTTTTCGATTGCATGCGCTCTCCGGGACGGGCAAGAGCGGGCGAAAATCCATCCTACCGCCCATCGGCGGCGGCCATCGGACACTTTAGGACGATCTATTTCAATGTCGAATGCTAGCGCCGCGCCAATGACCGCTGCGAGGTCGCGACGAAATTACTTTACTTCGCGAAACTTGTTCTTTTTCATCGTGCTGATTCCGACTGCATTGGCCGCGATATACTACGGGCTTATTGCCGCGCCGGTGTACGTTTCAGAGGCGCGGTTCGTCGTGCGCTCGCCAACTCAGCCACAGACGATGGGCCTGGGCACCATCCTGCAGGGAGCCGGACTCGGCGGATTCGCCGCCGGAGACACCAATATCTATGCTGTCCACGCCTACATCATGTCCCGCAACGCCGTGGCCGATCTCGAGCGTAGGCATGATCTGCGCGCGATCCTGGCCCGGCCGAAGTTGGACTTCCTGGCCCGTTTTCCGCGACCGTTCGAACGGGCCAACTTCGAGGACCTCTATCGCGAATACCCGCGCTTTGTGACCGTCGGCTATGACGGCCTGACCGGCATCAGCGTCCTGCGCGTTCAGGCCTTCCGCGCGGCGGACGCCGCCAACCTGGCCACGGCGTTGCTCGATGGCGGAGAGGCCGTGGTCAACCGGCTGAACGACCGCGCGGCGCTGGACGCCTTGTCGGATGCGCGCCAGGAGGTCGCCGAGTCGGAAAGCCGGGTGCTGGACTCGGAGGCGGCGCTCACGCAGTTTCGCAATCGCGAGCGCCTTATCGATCCCTCGCGGGCTTCGCTGGCCGGCCTGGACGTCACCGGGAAACTCGAGATTCAGCTCGACACCTTGCGCGCCGAGAGAGAGGCCCTGGCCGCTTCGGCGCCCGCCAGTCCGCAACTGGCGGTCATGGATCGCCAGATCCATGCCTTCGAGGCCCAGATGGGTGCCGAACAGGCCAAAATGGCCGGCGACAGCAGTTCTCTGGCGCCCAAGATCGGCCTCTACGAACGCCTCATTCTCGATCGGGAGTTCGCCGCCAAGGAGCAGACGGTGACCTCGACGGCGCTGGAGGAGGCGCGCGACGAGGTGCGCCGCAAGCGACTCTACCTGGAGCGTGTCGTGCCGCCCAATCTTCCCGACACGGCCCTGCTGCCCAAGCGGCTGTTCTCCATCGCCATGGTCTTCGTCACCGCGCTGCTGGTCTTTGCGACCGTGGCCCTGGTCGTCGCCGGCCTCAAGGAGCACGGGCAATCCGAGCTCTGACGCATTCGACGGCCGGGTCGAGCCACCTGACTAGCCGCCCCACCCCACACCTGCCGTCATCGCCGGGGGGAATCCTCGCACTCCCTGCCCGCCGAAGTTTGTCCCGGGCGGGCCGCGTGCGCGGCGCCGACCGCTACTTCTGCTACCGTCATCGCTGGCCGTCAGCGCCGGCGACCCTTTGGGCGCGATCTCTGAGGGTGGCCATGCGCGAGCATGTTCACGGCTCTGCGTTCGATGAAATCCAAGCATGCTTCGAGCGATACGCCCTGGCCGCGCTCGCGCGTGGCCACCTCCGCCAGCGGCGCAAAATGGATGGCCGGGACTTAAGCCCGGCCACGACGGTAGGGTTGGGGAGTGGCAAGGCTGATCTGATCCGGTCGAGAAAGGCTCTAGTTTAGCCATGCTCGTCGTCCGCAACCTGGCCAAGCATTTCATGCGCGACGGTCGGCCGCACCGTCTGTTTCGGGACCTGTCGTTCACCTTGGCCCCGTCGGAGCGGCTGGCGATCCTGGGCCGTAACGGCCAGGGAAAGTCCACCCTGATCAAGATTCTCGGCGGTGTGCTGGCCCCCGCCTCCGGCGACGTCCGGTGGACCATGAGCGCCTCATGGCCGCTGGGTTTCGGCGGCGCTTTCCAAGGCTCCCTGACCGGTGTCGACAACATCCGGTTTCTCGCCCGCATCTACGACCGCCCGATCGCGCAGATGCTGGAGGAGGTCGAGGCGTTCGCCGAACTGGGCGACGCCCTGACCATTCCTGTAAAATACTATTCAACCGGCATGCGCGCGCGCCTGGCCTTCGGCATGTCCCTGGCGATCGAATTCGATTGTTATCTGATCGACGAAGTGATCGCCGTCGGCGACGCCTCGTTCCGCCGGAAGTGCGAAGTCGAGCTGTTCGAGAAGCGACGCGAGCGATCGTTCGTCATTGCATCGCACGATCTGGCCTTCATCAAGGACACCTGCGACCGGGCCCTGATCATCGAATCCGGTCGGACCGCGCTCTATGATGACCTCGACGAGGCGCTCGAGGTGTATGGCGCCTCGGTCTGAGACGCGAGCAAGCTCGGCCGGGTCAGAAAACCCGAGATTTCCGCCACCAGGTCGCCGGCCACGTCGGACCAGGTGCGGGGCCGGAAGGCGCGCCGGATCAAGGCCTGCTGGCGGCCCAAGGTCCGGCCATCGAACAGCAGAGCTTCGAGCACCCTGGCGAGATCGTCCTTGTCATGCGGATCGGCGTAGACGGCGAACTTGCCGCCCACGTCGGGCATGGCCGTCCGATTGGAGGTCACACAGACCTTTCCGTGACTGAGCGATTCTCCCACCGGCAGGCCCCAGCCTTCGGCGAACGAAGGAAACACCGTAAACAGGCACGCGCCGTACAGAGCCTGGAGCTGAGGGTCGGAAACGTCGGGCAGCCAGCGGACCCTTTGATCCGATCCGCTCTCCAGCCGGCGGACCAGATCATCGCTGCGCCAGCCTTGCCGCCCCGCGAGCACAAGCTGCGGCAGGTCCGCGTGTTTCTCGGCCAGGCTCGCCCAGACGTCCAACAGCGCCGCGTGGTTCTTGCGCGGCTCGATCGTGCCCACGCACAGAACGAAGGGTTGCGCCTTCAGCTCTTGCGGCAGCTCGGCCGGTTTCCCGGCGAGCGGGAAGGGCTCCAAGCCGTGAGCCAGCGGTAGCGTGATCACCGGGAGAGGGCGCAGGAGGTTGCGCCTGACGAAGTCCTGGATGTCGCCGGCGGTGAAGGCGGAGTTGGCGATGATGAAATCCCACGTGTTCAACCCCGCTCGAAGAGACGCTTCGAATTGTGCACCCACGCCTTCCACGCAAAGCTCGGGCATGGTGATGGCGAACAGGTCGTGGACCAGCACGCCAAACGCCACTCCCAGGGACCGCATGCGGCCGCTGAGGATCCAGGCGTCGGCACCGCCCCAAAAGCCGCCGAGCACGACATAGGTCGAACCCGCGGCCGGGACGCAGGGGGCGGCCCGCACCCATATGCGCTCGCGCACCGCCTCCGCCGTGTTGGGGTCGACCTCCTCGGACTCGGTATAGGCTATGAGTTCCCGCAGGGCCGCGGGCTCCAGAGCCCAGGCCCAGCCGAATTCCGAAAAACAGAACACGATCTCATCGAACGCGGCGGAGTTGGCTGCCCGGTCGCGGGCCACGATCGCTTTGACCAGCTCCAGTTCGACCCGCTGGATGCCGCTCACCCGGCCATGGTCGCTGAGAAAGTACAGCAGGTCGGAGATATCGAGAATCAGACAGCGCGCCTCCCACACCGGACTGACAGCCGCCAACAGGTTCGGCTGGTCAGGCAGGTTCCGATAGACCTCGAACCGCGGCGCCAATTGCAGGGCGCGACGGAAGTGCGGTTCGGCCGCCGCGTCCAAGCCTTGTGACCTGAGGACGCAGGCGAGCTGAAACCATCCGTCCTCTTCGCTGGCCGGCAACGCCGCGGCCTGGCGATAGGCGATCATCGCGCCCGCCGGATCGCCGATCTCTCTGAGAGCGTGGCCATACTGAACCCATACAGGCCCATCATCGGGCAGGATCGCCAGGTGGTCTGCGTAGGCGGCCGCCGTCGCCGGCCAATCCCGCGCCGCGCCCGCTTCGCGGATGGCCCCGGCGGCCGCCGCCAGGCGCTCCATTGTCCACACGGCGGCCAGATGGCGCTGCGCCTCGCCACCGCCGCCGGCCAGAGCCAGCGCCTGTTCGTAGGCGAGCTTGGCGCCGGCGAGGTCGCCCAATTCCTTGCGGGCGTGACCGAGCTGGATCCAGATCGGCCCATCGTCGGCGACCTGGGCCAGATAGCGTTCGTAGTTCGCTCTGGCCGGCGCCCACTGGCGACGGTCGCGCGCGCGATCGGCTCGCCAGCGCCATAGCCGGGGCACTCCCCATTTCAATTGTGCGCGCGGCGCCACGGTCACGATTTCATGGCGTCTGAGACGCGGCCGGGCGCGCAGCGCCGAGCGCTAACCCACCCGCCACCGTCATCGTCGGCCGTCAGTGTTGGCGACCTATTGGGCGCGACCCGCGAGGGTGGCCATGCGCGAGCATGGTCACGCTGCACGTTCGATGAAGTCCGGGCACGCTTAGAGCAATGCGCGCTGGCCGCGCTCGCGCGCAGCCACTTCCGCCGCCTGCGTGCAATGGATGGCCGGGACTTATGCCCGGCCATGACGGTAGGGTTTGGGAGTGGGGCTCCGAATGCGATTGTCCTGTGTGCTGCCGCAGATCCGCAAAAGTGCGGAGCGATGCGGCGTCGCCCCTGGCTTGTCAACGCGCCGCCGCCCCGGCATGACCGGCGCGTTGATCGCTTTCGGCTAGAGCCTGGTGGCTTCGCACGGAACAGATGCAAAGGCTGAATCAGGCTCTACACTCGTGAATCGACGAGCAAGATTCAGCTTTGAGCCGATTCCGTCTCAAACCATCTTGCTCTAGAGTGAGGCCCTTGAGTCCGACCCGGATCTGCATCGACGGCTTCAACCTCGCCCTGTCGAAAGGCTCCGGCATCGCGACCTACGCCCGCAACCTGAACGATTCGCTGCGGGCCCTCGGCTTCCATAGCCAGATCCTCTATGGCCCGGACACGCGCCTGGGCCACGACAACCGCCTCAATGAGATCGCGCTCCATGACGCGCCGCGGCCGCCAGGGCCGCTGTGGCGACGCAGCTTGGCGCAGGTGGGCCGCCTGTCGCGGGCGGGAACGTCTGTGCTCGGACGAACAGCCCGGCCGATTGCTCCGACCGGCGATATCATCCTGGGTCCCGGTCAGGTCGCCGCGGACACGACGTGGGTGGCCAGGGACCTATTTCACAGTGCTGGCCTGGCGTTCACCTGGCATCGGCGTTTTACGCCAGTAAGCTTCGCCGGTTCGGAAGACGCGCTGCGCCCTGAAGCGATGCACTGGACCTGCCCGTTACCCCTGACGGTCAAAGGCGTTCCCAACCTCTACACCCTCCACGACCTCATCCCGCTCGCCGTGCCTTACGCCACCCTCGACAACAAACGCGCCTACCACGCCCTGTGCGCGCGAATCTGCGCCACGGCCGATCAGGTGGTGACCGTCTCGGAGACCTCCCGCGCCGACATCATCCGCATATTCGGCGTGGACGAGGCCCGGGTCACCAACACCTATCAGGCGGTGGACGTGCCGCGGGCCCTGCGCGATCGGCCGGAGGCGGATGTCAGTCGTGAACTCGAGGGGGTCTATGACCTCGCCTGGCGCGGCTATTTCCTATTCTTCGGGGCCATCGAGCCGAAGAAGAACCTGTCGCGCCTGATCGAGGCCTACCTGACCGCCGGCGTCTCCTCCCCCCTGGTGATCGTCGGGGCGGGGGGCTGGCTCGACCAGCACGAGACCGCCCTTCTCCAGGATGGCCTGACCGGCGAATGGACCCTCGTCGACGGCGTGGTCAGGCGCACCGATCGGGTCAGACGCTATGACTACCTGCCGTTCGCCATGCTGGTCAGCCTGATCCGCGGCGCCCGGGCGGTGCTGTTCCCTTCTCTCTATGAAGGCTTCGGCCTGCCGGTGCTGGAGGCCATGCAGCTGGGCGCGCCCGTCCTGGCCGGGACCGGCGGCGCCGTGCCTGAGGTGGCCGGCGATGCCGCCATGCTGGTCGACCCCTTCGATGTCGAGGCCATGCGCAAGTCCATTGTCGCCCTGGACGCCGATGCGGGTTTGCGCGACGAACTGACGCAGAGGGGCCTCGCGAGGTCCGAGGTTTTCAGCTCGCAGGCCTATCGCGCGCGCCTCTCCGCCCTCTACGGCCGGGTCGCTTAGGCAGGGGTCTGCGGGCCCGCCGCAATAAAATGTCCCAAGCCCCAAAATAGCTGTTGTGGGCTGTATGCTGTCCGCTCTATAAGCGATTCACATACGGGGGGGACTGCGCCATCGCAGACCCCGGCCCATAGCCGGAGAGAAACACCGATGTCGCTTACGACCGCCCAACTGACCACCGAATATACCAACGTCAATGAAGGCGCCGCGCCGGATGCAGCCACCCAGCTGCTGCTGCAGGCCTACGCGCAAGAGACTATCGGCGGCCAACTGACCGATGCAGGGGCCTTGAGCTTGGCGCTGCACAGCACCGAGGGCCTGACCGGCACCCCACCGATCGCGAACACGCCGGAAGACTCCACCGACGTGGCCCTGGCGGTCTATCAGTTCTTCACCGGCATGGCCCCGACGCTGGACGGCCTCGACTTCCTGGTCAACAACGACGGCGGCGCGCCGCTCAACCCCAATGACCTGGACAGCGCCTATTACGCCGGCTTCAACCAGGCCAACCGCTATTACAACTTCGCCATCAACCTGATCACCGGCAATGCGGCGGCGGCAGCGGCCTTCGCGGCCAATTACGGCTCGGTGACCTTCGACCAAGCGGTGACGGCGGCCTATGAGCTGATCGTCGGCACGCCCAATGTCGGCGCGGCGCAAGCGGCAGCGGCCATTGCCGCCATCGAGGCGCAGCAATCCTACTTCGCGGCCGTAGCGTCAGAGCGGGCGCCGGGCGTCAATCAGGATCTGGCCACCAAGGCGATCATGATTGGCTACATCCTCGAAGAGGCCGTCAAGGCCGACGTCGGCTACTACGCCTTCGCCATCGACCAGTTCAACACCATCTTGGCCGGCAACCCCGAAGCGGTGATCCCCGGCGAAACGGCCGCCGGCATCGACCTGCTGACCGCGTTCCCAATCTCCCCGGCCGGCCAGATTTTCACCCTGACGCCGGGCGTGGACATCATCACTCCGCCCGCCACCAACAATAACATCGTCAACGGCACCGAGCTGACGCTCAACTCGTTCGACAACATCAACCTCAGCGGCACCACCGGCAACGTGCTGAACTGGGTCGACAACACCAACTTCGGCGGTTTCGAGTTCGCCACCCATTTCGGTCTGGTGGTCAACGGCGTCCAGACGGCTAACTTCGCGTCCAAGGAAGCCATCTTCGTCGACACCACCACCTGGGGCGGGCTGGACACGCTGAACATCATCAGCTTCCGGTCGGGCACTGGCGACACCATCCTGGCGGGCCCCACCACGGCGGTGAACGTCAACGACACCGTGGTCGAAAACTCCACGGGCTTGAGCGTCACCGGCGGCTCGGTCGTCACCATCAACCAAGCCAACGGCGACTTCACTTCGGGCGATGTCACGGTCAACGGCGGCAGCGGCACCACCACCGTCGTCGTCAATCAGACCGTCCACTTCGGTAACGACTCCGACGTCGTCATCAACGACTACTACGCCACTATCGCCAACGTCACTCTCAACGGGCTTGAGTTCAACGAAGTCACCGTCAACGGTTTTGGCGGCGTCGCCCTCAGCAATCTGACGGTCAGTAACGCCTTCGAGACCGAGATCTTCATCGAATCGAGCGGCTCGCCCGCGGCGCTCAATCTCAGCGTCAACAACGACTCTATATTCGTCGAAGACAGCGACACCTACGGGACCTTGAACGTCACCGTCGCGGCTGGCAACGGCCAAAGCTTCGACGGCGCACCTGGCGGGGTCAACTCCATCCTGGAGCCAGATTTCTCCGAAGTCACCACCGAAACGGTGACTGGTGGGGGCACGCTCGGCCAGGACTCCGAAGACATGGACGCCCTCGAATCGATCGTGATCAGCGGCGCGGCCGGGTTCGTGGACTTCACCCTGGCCGGCCTCGGCGAAAGCGATGGCAACCTCGTCAGCGTCGACGCCTCGGCCTCCAGCGGCCCGATCGCGGTAACGATCGACGCCGACCAGACGTCATTCCTCGGCGGCGCGGGCACCGACTTCGTGGTCGTGTTCGACGACGCCACGGTGACGATCGCCGGCGGCACAGCCGGCAACAACGAGATCGTGTTCAACGAACCGGGCGCCAACCTCACCGGTGGCGGCACCTACGCCAATGTGACCGGGTTCGAGATCCTGGGCACGGCGTGGAACTCCTCGGGGACCTATAATCTGGAAGGGTTCTCCAGCCCGGGCCAGATCTCCACGGTGGACGTGCGCTTTGACCCGGCCGGTCCGCTGACCTTCACCGGCGCGGCCGTCAACCAGACTTTGATGGTTGACGCCTCCATCACCAGCCCCATCACCCTGGTCCAGGGCGCGGTGGCCGCCGCCGGTTCGCATAACACCCTGAACCTGGTCCTGGGCGTCGATGCAGGGGCGGCCAACTTCGACGTCGCCGCCACCGACGGCATCGACACCTCCGTCCTCGGCTCGGGCACGGCGTTCACGCCGGTGGGCACGCTGACCAGCGTTCCGGAGCATCCGGGCGCGACCACGCTCCATGAGGTGGACTCCGGCGCGCTGCCGGTGCTGAGCGACACCTGGACGATCGCCATCACGACGGCGGCGGCCGGCGGCGAAATCAAGTACGTCGATTCCACCGATGCGGCGGCCGCCGACGTGGTCTTCGTCAACAACAACCCCGGACAACAGGCGACGACCCTCGCGGCTGCCATCAACTTGGCCGATGGCGACGTCCACGCCACGGCCAGCGGCAGTGTGGTGACGGTGACCTCGCTCACCGCCGGCGCCGGCGGCGATGTCTCGCTTACGGCCGCGGTCTCGGGCGGTGAGAAGGACACGGTTACAGAAACCGTGAAGGGCCAGAACGCCACGGTCAGCAACGGCGCCCTGACGGTGACCGCGACCGACTTCACGGCTCCGAACGAACTGACGCTCCAGTATCTGGACGGCAATGGTACCGTCCACACGTTGAACGGCTTTGTCGATCTGACCGCCGGTGAGAGCACCACCGCGGCCGCCACCGCCATCGCGGCGCTTATGGTCTCTGACGGCTTCGCCGGGGCGCATGCCGTCGGCAGCACGGTCGATTTCACCTACCAGAATGTGGGCGACCACAGCATGGAGGTTAATACCGACACCGTGCCTCAGGTGGACAATATCGATCTGTCCAGCGTCACTGGAAATATCTCCAGCGAGCAATTCGACATCACCGTCGACGGTCAGACCTATTTCTCAACCGCGGGTGACGCCTCCGTGAACGCGGTGCTGCTCGACCTCGCCGCCCAGATCACCAGCGGCTCAACCGACGAAGTGGCGACGGTGTCCGGTACGGGCATGACTATCACCACGGACGCGGGCAACGCGCTGCACACCTTTACCGACTCCGGCGTCTCTGAGTCGGTGTTCAGTCCCTTCTTCGTGCCGGTGGGCGGACAGGCGATCACGGCCAACAACTATCAAACCCTCGACATCAGCAGTGACGGTCTGGCCGTTTCGGGTGTCAACACCAGCTATGTGGTGGATAACGCCCTGGCCAGCCTGATCATCACCGGGGCCGAGGATTTGAACCTGGCCACCAGCGGCGGCCAGCATCTGGCTACGATCGACACCACCGGCGCCAGCGGGGCCCTGAACCTCTTGGGGATCAATCCCTCCGAGGTGACGACGGGCATCCACGCCACGCTCGGCGACGCCAGCGTTGAGATGTTCGGCAACGCTGACACCGGCTTCACCGATGTCGTCACTGGCGGCAACGGCACCGATATCTTCATCGGCACCGGGACCGAGGGTTTGACAGTGGGCAGCGGCGGCAACAGCGACGTCACCCTGGGCGATGGCGCGGGTGACATAGTTGTTGTGGCCTTCGGCGGCAACGCGATTTCGGTTGGCAACGGCAACGGCGACATTGTCGAGACCCTGAGCGCCGGCAATTCGACCATCACCATGGGCAACGGGAACGGCGATCAGGCGGATGACGTCGGCTCCGGCAACAATGTCATCCATGTCGGCAACGGTGCGGGTGATGCGGTCGAGACCGGAACTGGCATGGACACGGTGGTGTTCGGGACCGGATCGCACGATACGATCTTCTTGTCGGACGACGCCGGGGGCGGCTCGGGTATCGTCAATGTCACCTTCGGCGGTGCGCTGGCGACGGTCGATCTCAGCAACGTCGTCACCCAGTCGTTCCTGACCCCGACGACGACGTCCCAGGTCGATATCCTGACCAACAACGTTAGTGTCGTCACCGGTCTTGTTCACGGCGACACCATCACCTTGCCGACCTTGGACACGGTGGTCACCGGCGTGCACAACATGGCCGGGGTGGCCGGCGAGGCGATTTTCACCACCGGCACCTACAGCGCCGGTGGGGGCACCTTCACCGAGGGTCTCGCGGGCCACGACGCTCTCCTGACCTATGACTCGGGCGGCGGCGTCTTCGTCAGCGTCGTCCTGGTCGGCGGTGCGGCCGAATCGGCCGCGGCGCACAGCGGCACGGGCGACAACATCACCTTCTGATCGGCCTCCCGATCGGCTTCTCTTCAGGCCCCGCCTCCGGAAATGGAGGCGGGGTTTCTTTTTGGCATTTCACTTGGCTCGATTTTCGCGGCGCGTTGCGGTAACAGCGCCGGTGCCCCGGAGACGCGAGCATGGACTGGACAGGCGGCTATCTCGCCGAGATCGACTACACCCACGGCTATTATCGCGAGCTTGCCCCGGGCCTGATCGACCTCGCCCTGCTGCTCAGCGGCCACGAGCCGCCGGGCCGCGCCAAGACGCGCTACCTGGAGTTGGGCTTCGGCCAGGGCCTCTCGGCCAATATCCATGCCGCCGCCACTGACACGGAGTTTTGGGGGGCGGATTTCAATCCCACCCACGCCGCCAACGCTCAGGCGTTGGCGCGGGCGGCGGGCTCGGACGCTCATTTCTCAGATGACAGCTTCGTCGATTTCCTCGCGCGCGACGATGTCCCTACCTTCGACCATATCGCCCTGCACGGCGTGTGGAGCTGGGTAAACGACGACAACCGCCGCGCCATCGTCAACATCATTCGCCGGCGCCTCAACGTCGGCGGCGCGGCCTACATCAGCTACAACACCCTGCCCGGGTGGGCCGTAGCCATGCCCCTTCGCCACATGTTGATGCTCTACGCCGAGATGGCCGGCAGCGAAGCTCAGGGCGTGGTCGGCAGGATCGACAGTTCGATCGCCTTCGGCGCCCGCCTGCATGAGGTCAATGCGCGCTATTTCGTCGCCAATCCGGCGGCGAAGGCTCGACTCGACGCCATCGCCGGCCAGAACCGCAACTATGTCGCGCACGAATATTTCAACCGCGACTGGACGCCGATGTACTTCTCGGACATGCACGCGTGGCTGGCGGAAGCCAAGCTTAACTATACGTGCGCGGCTGCCCTGCTCGACCAGATCGACGGGTTCAATCTTACGCCCGACCAGCGGACGATGATCAGTGAGATACCCTATGCCGTGCTGCGCGAGACCGTGCGCGACTTTCTGCTCAATCAGCAATTCCGCCGGGATCTCTACACCCGCGGCGCCAGGCGCTTGCCGCCGCTCGAGCGGTGGGAGCGGTTGCAGGAGGTGAGCATCGCCTTGGCGATTCCGCCCGAGGACCTGACATTTGATGCCAATGCAGGTCTGGGCAAGCTCAACTTCAAACCCGAGGTCTACCAAGCTATCGTCGATGAGTTGGCTTCGGGCGACGCCGCGCCCAAGCGCATCGGCGATCTGGCCGAGCGGCCCAAGCTTGCCGCGTTCGGGCAGGCAGCCCTCATGGAGGCGCTCTCCGTATTGGTGGGAACCGGCCGCGCCCACCCCGCCCAGGCCGAAGTCGTCCAGGAGCTGGTCGCGCCGCGTTGCCATCGGCTCAACGCCGCCCTCATCGACCGGGCGCGCACGGCGGGGGACGCGAACTATCTCGCCTCACCGGTGCTGGGCGCGGCCATTTCGGTCGGACGCTTCGAGCAGATGTTCCTGGGCTCTCTCGCCCGCGGCCGCCAGCGCCCCGAGGAGTGGGCGGACGACGCCTGGAGTGACTTGTCGAAGCAAAGCCAATCGATCCTCAAGGAGGGTGTCGCCCTCCAAGGCGCCGACAAGAACCTCGAGGAACTGAGCGTCCAGGCCAAGGCGTTCCACGACAAGCGCCTCGGCCTGGTTCAGCGTCTGGGCGCGGTCGGCTAGAAAAGACCTCGACGGCGAACGCGACCTCTCCCTGGGAGAGGTGAGATTACTCATGTAAGACCCCTAAATGCCCGCCTATCGCTCCCGCACCACCACCCACGGCCGCAACATGGCCGGCGCCCGCGGCCTGTGGCGCGCCACCGGCATGAAGGACCAGGACTTCGGCAAGCCGATCATCGCCGTGGCCAATTCTTTCACCCAGTTCGTGCCCGGCCATGTGCACCTGAAGGATCTCGGCCAGCTGGTGGCGCGCGAGATCGAGCGGGCCGGGGGCGTGGCCAAGGAGTTCGACACCATCGCCGTCGATGACGGCATCGCCATGGGCCACGACGGCATGCTCTACAGCCTGCCCTCGCGCGAGCTGATCGCCGAC